>ERZ1645192.1750-NODE-1750-length-18072-cov-8.120497_pt1 | contig 18072 bp, 16 predicted proteins | sample MGYA00575354_ERZ1645192 | MGnify/ENA primary metagenome ERZ1645192 (study PRJEB40844, sample SAMN11349763) | freshwater sediment metagenome | isolation source: river sediment | host: Sediment | place: India: Faizupur Khadar , New Delhi | collected 2017-02-21 ... | reverse complement strand
AAGGGGTCGACTTCCTCCGCCCCGCGCTCGACATCCCCTACGCGCACCACGAGCGGGATCTCGGCGCGCGCCTCTTCGCAGTCGTCGACGTCTGGGACGCCCTGCGCTACGACCGCGCTTACCGGGCGGGCTGGCCGGCGGAGAGGGTCAGGGAGCACCTCCGCGAAGGGGCCGGGACGCAGTTCGACCCGGCAGCGGTTCCCGCGTTCCTGCGGATCCTCGAGCGCGACGGCGAGCCCGTCTTCGCCGACCCGGCGAACGGGCGGTAGAGAGCGAAGAGGTCCCGGGCGCTTCAGCGCTCCACGTACCGGGCGAGCGCCTCGATCGCCTCGTCGAGGAGCTCCTCGCGCCCGAACTCCTCACGCGGACCGTGGACGAGGAAGCCGCTCACGGCCTCGGTCACCTCACCGAGGAGCGCGGCCATCAGGGCGTGGTTCCCTCTCCTCACGTCGGGGCGCCCCTCGAGGATCTCGGCGACCCGCTCGACGGTGCCGTGCCTGTGCGCGGTGAGCCCGGCCGGGACCGACGGCATCTGCCCGGCGTGCTGCTCGACGGCGCGCGCGAGGCGCGGGTCGTCGTCGTGAACGGCGCGGAGCCCGGCGAGGAGCCGGTGGATACCCGCGCGGAGCGGGACGGCCGGGTCGGCGAGGATCGGGAGCGCGGCGGAGACGGCGTCGTGCACCGCCTCGAGGTGGCGCGCGAGGAGAGCGGTCAGGATTGCGTCCTTGTTCGGGAAGTACTGGTAGAGGGACCCGACCGAGACCCCGGCCCGTGCGGCCAGGTGGTTCGTGCTCGTCCTGGCGTACCCCTTCGAGGAGAAGAGGTCGACGGCCGCCTCCAGGATCGCCTCCACCGTTTCCCGGGCACGCGCCTGCGCCGGGCTCTTGCGCGGGGCGAGACGGCGGGGGAGGCGAAGCGGCGGAATGCGAGCCGCGCTGGCGGCGGCCGGGCCGGGCGCGGAGGAGCGCTCGCGGGCCTTTCGGGGAGGCCTCGGCGGTGCGGGACGGGGACGGGCCATCGATGCCTTCGAAAGCGAGTCGACGATGCGAGTAATCGCTCGTATCTTGAACGCATGATACCGACCGAGAGCCCGATCCGTACCCCGTCTCCCGTCCGGAGCGGACACGTCTGCCCCGCCTGGGCCGGGCCGCTCCTCTGCTTCCCCCTCCGCCGGCTCCTCGGCTCGCCCGAGAGGCTCCTCTCGCCGTACGTGTCGCCGGGGATGACGGTCCTCGAGCCGGGGCCCGGGATGGGCTGGTTCACGCTGCCTCTTGCACGGCTCGTCTCGCCGGCGGGGCGCGTCGTGGCGCGCGACCTCCAGCCCGCGATGGTCGCGGGGCTGAAGAAGCGCGCGAAGCGGGCGGGGCTCCTCGATCGGATCGACGCCGCGGCCTGCGCAGGGGACGACCTCGGGATCGCGGAATGGGGGGAACGCATCGACGCGGCGTTCCTGATCCACGTCCTCCACGAAGTGCCCGACCATCGGCGCTTCCTCGCGCAGATCCACGCCGCGCTCCGCGCCGGAGGGAGGCTCCTCCTGCTGGAGCCGAAGGGGCACGTCTCCGCAGAGACGCTCGCGAGCGAGGTTGCCGAGGCCGCGCGCGTCGGGTTCCGCGTGATCGCGGAGGTCGGGCCGCGGCGGGAACGCGGCGCGCTCCTCGAGAAGCCCGAGGCCTGAACGGAAGTGAAGGCTCGGGCGCGGCGTGGCCGACGGCGGCGTCAGAGCGGTTCCGGGGTGTGGATCGCGAAGCCCTGAGCGTAGTCCAGCCCGGCCGTCGTAACGCGCTCGAGCGTGGCGGAGTCCTCGACCCACTCGGCGACCGTTCCGAGGCCGAGCGCTCGCGCCAGGTGAACGACCGACTCGACGATCGCTCTCGCGGTCGCATCGCGGGCGAGGCCGCGGATGAACGCGCCGTCGATCTTCAGCAGCTGGACGGGAAGAGACCGCAGGTAGGCGAGCGACGACAGCCCGGTCCCGAAGTCGTCGAGCGCGAATCGACAGCCGAGGCGGCTCAGCCGGGCCATCAGGTCCACCGCCGCCTCAAGGTCCCGAACGACGGACGTCTCCGTGACCTCGAAGCAGAAACGGGAGGGGTCGCAGGCCGATCGGCGCAGCATCTGCTCCACGTCCTCCGCGAAGGTGAGGTCGCTGAGCGTGGAACCGGAGAGGTTCACGAGAAGCGTGCTCGGACCGCTCTCGCCGGGGGAAGGTGGGCGCATCGACACGCGTTGGATCAGGTTCCGGACCACCCATCGATCGATGGCCACGGCCAGGCCGAAACGCTCGGCCGCCGGGACGAACTCCCCAGGGAGGACGAGACCGTCGTCCCGGTCGACGAGACGGACGAGGACCTCGGTCACGCGCTCTCCCGGTGCGGCCGGGCGGAGGGGGAGGAGGCTCTGCGCATACAGGACGAATCGATCGTTGTCCAGGGCGTCGAGGAGGCGGGGGACCCACTCCGCTTCGGTCCAGCGCTTCATCACCGCGGGGTCGGAGCGATCGAAGCGCCGGACCCGGCGCCCGCCGAGCTCCTTCGCTGCGACGCAGGCCGCGGTGGCCTCCTTCAGGATGTCGTCCGCGTCTCGATCGCTGGACGTTACGGTGACGACGCCGGCGCTCGCTCTGACGACGAGCGCACGCCCGGCCGAGCGCAGGCGCAGCGCCGAGACCGTCTCGACGAGCCGGGCGCCGCGGCGGGTGGCCTCCTCGGCGTCGCGGCCCGGGAGCAGGACTCCGAACTCGTCGACCCCGATCCGCGCCACGGTCTCGCCCTCCGAGACGGCCGCCCGAAGGGCCATCGCCACGCCCTGAAGGATGTCGTCCCCCGCGGCCCGGCCGAGGGCTCCGCTCAGCGACCGGAACCCGTCGAGATCGAGAAGGACGAAGGAGACGGGTCGGTCCGATCGCGCGGTCGTCGAAACCGCAGCCGTCAGTCGACGCAGGAGCTCGTCTCCGTTCACGAGGCCGGTCAGCGGATCGTGCGTGCGGATCCGGGTCAGCTGCTCCTCCGCCGTCCGGCGCGCCCGCCGGTTCTCCGCCTCCCGGAGCCCGCGACGGAGGGCCGGCACGAGGCGTGAGAGGTCCGACTTGGAGACGACGTCGTCGGCGCCGGCGCGAAGCGCCCGGACCGCGGCTTCGCGTCCGATCGCACCCGAGACGATCAGGAAGGGGACATCGGTTCCCCGGGCCCGGACCAGATTGAGGGCCGCCGCGGAGCTGAACGACGGAAGGTGGTCGTCCGCCAGGACGACGTCCCAGGCCGACGCCTCCAGCGCGGCCGACATCTCGTCGGCGTTCTGGACTCGCTCCATCAAGGGCGAGAGCCCGTCCCGGCTCAGGAGACGTCGGACGATCTCGGCGTCGTCCGCCGAGTCCTCGACGAGCAGGACGCGCAGCGGCGCCCGGGCACCGTTCTCGGTCACCACGTCGCCACGCTTTCCTCGTCCGTCACGTCAGGCGAGCCCGGGCAGGACCTGCCCGAGCTGTCGCATCAGGGTGTCCCGGGTGTCGTCGCCGATCGAACGCGTCCCCTGGAAGCCGACGAGGATCGTCCCCATCTCGCCGGCGTCCGCGCGGAGACCGATGAGCCGGTTCGAGTCGAACTGGAGCTCGAGCAGCCGGAGCTCGCCTCCGGTCGGGTTGATCCGTCGGAGCTGGTCCATCGCGTAGCAGAGCTCGGCGCCGATTCCCTCGAAGCCGTCCTTCGGCGTGTTGCCGCGGCTGGCGATGACGAACCCCTGCGAGTCCACGACGAAGCCGGCGTGCGCCCGCGTCAGCTCGAGGCTCCAGGCGAGGAACGCCTCCCAGGTCCCGATCTCGGTCGCCGGGGGCCGCGGGCTCGGCGCATCCGCCGGGACGACGCGCTCGAACCGAACGTAAGGCCCACGAGGCTCGTCGCCGGTCGCCGAGCCGGGCCGGCGATCCGCGAGCGAACGGCTGATGGCGGCGGCGACGTCGACGTCAGAGGAGCTCGCGCTGCGGTCTTTCATCGACCTCTCCTCCACCGGCCGACTCGGTGATCAGCGTCTCCAGCTCGATCACGATCTGCTCGAAGCGCCGGGCCTCCGGCGTGACGCGCCCCGCCAGGAAGGAGACGGGGAGACCCGCTTCGCTGGCGCGGAGGAAGACCGGCGCGCGCGGGACGACGCTCTCCAGCACGCCTCCGAGCCGCGACCACGCGGTGCGGAGGACGTTGAAGGACGCTTCGTCCCGGACCTGGACCATCGTCGGCAGGATGCCGAGGAGGCGCAGGTCGCGGTTCTCCTCGCGGGAGACGTGCTCGATCACGCGGAGGGCCTGGCCGATCGAGCGGAGCGCGAGCGGCTCGGCCTGGAGGGGCAGGAGCGCCCAGTCGCTCGCCGCGAGCGCGGCCCGGGAGATCGCCCCGACTCCGGACGGCGTGTCGAGGAGGACGTAGTCCCGTCCCGCCGAGAGCTCGCGGACGACCTCCCGGACCTTCCCGGAGGAATGCAGGAAGGCTTCGTAGCTGCAGGTGTCGACCGGGTCCAGGCGACCGCGAGGAAGCAGGCAGAAGCCCGGGAGGCGCGTCTCCACGACCAGGCCGGCGACGGGCCGGCCCTCGATGACGTGCTCCGCCAGGCCGGGCCACTCCCCGTCCGGACGGTCGAGGGCGAGGCCGACGGCGCCCTGCGGATCGAGATCGACGACGACGACGAGGCGCCCACGCTCGGCGAAGGCCACGCCGAGGTTCAACGCAGTGGTCGTCTTGCCGCACCCGCCCTTGGAGCTCACGAGGGAGATGACGTGCGTCATGTGATCAGGGCTCCTTCATTCTGGGGATCGAGCGACCGAAGGATCTCGGGAGAGAGGAGTCCGAGGCGATGGAGGGCGGTTCCCGGGCGCCCGTCGGCTCCGAGCCTCAGCGCGATCAGGAGGCGTCGGTCCCGATCGAGCCACCGGGCGATGACGACGCCTTCATCCGCATCGAGGAACCCCTGCCGGCTCCGGCCGAGCGCGCAGGGACCGCCGAGGATGGCGAGCGCGGCCGCCGCGACCTGGCCGGCGCAGCCCCTCTCCCCGCTTCCGAATCCGTGGCACGCGACGAGGCGCCCCATCCAGTCGGCAGCGAGAGCGCCGCGGTAGCCGGGAACCTCGGCAAGGGGAAGCAGAGTCGAGGCGCGGTCCTCCGGAGGTCTCCCGGTATCTGGAGCCCGGGCGAGAAGCCACTCCGGCAGGATGTCGACGACGGGAAACGTCAGCTCGTCCTCCGAGCAGAAGAGCCCCTCCTCCCAGTCGCCCGCGAGCGACTCAGAGAGGAGGAGGCTGGAGACTGCGGCGCGGAGGTGAAACAGGAGGCAGATCCTCAGGACGGGTCGGGAGATGAGGCCGGCGTCCTCGAGGAGCCGTCCCAGCTTCCGGTCGGGTCCCGCCGCGCGGAGCCGGGCGTGTGTCTCCTGGAGCTGCTCGGGAGAAAGGTAGCCGATCCGCTCCAGGAAGTGCCCCAGGTGCTCCGTCTGCCCGGCGCTGGAGGCCCATGCCACCTGTCCGCCGCGGAAGACGACCGTGCCCACGGGAGCGTCGCCCTGCCGCACCTCGAGCCATCCGCTCCCGCGTCGTTCGGCCGTCTCCACCAGGAAGGAGGCAAGCGCGATCGCCTCGTGCGCCTGCGTCACGGACATCTGCTCAGCCTTCCTCGCCGCATGGACTTCCTCCTCCGAGCGCCAACCGCAGCGCCTCGCGCGTGCCGGCGTCGGCGGAAGGTGAGAAGGTCACTCGGAGGACCGGTGACCCCACAATCCCCTGCGTGCAGAACTCCTGCGGGCGATCGATCCGGAACAGCGGTCGCGGGAAGGTCGGGAAGTACTGGAGCGTCCCGCCCTCGGCGAGGCGACGCATCAGCGCCTCGTCGACCGGCTCGGAGAGCTCGTACTCGCGGACGGGCGCGCTCCGGAGGCAGCCGGGTGGCACTCGGATGGCGATCACCTCGCGCACCATCAGGCGTTTCCGCCGGCAAGCGCGGCGACGGCATCGGCGAGCGCGTCGATGTCGGTCTCCGTGGTCGACCATCCGATGCTCGCCCGCACGGTCCCGAGAGGGGCCGTGCCGAGCGGCGCGTGAACGAGAGGCGCGCAGTGGAGACCCGTTCGGACCTCGATGTCGAACGAACGGAGGAGGGCGTCCCCGAGGTCGCCGGGCGTCCACCCGGCGAGCCGGAACGCGACGATGCCGGCGCGAGGATCCGGCTCGAGCTCCGGGGAGAGTGAGACGCCGGCGGTCGCGGCGAGACGCGCGCGGAGCCGTGTCGCGAGCCGCCCCCGGCGCGCCCCTTCCTCGGAGACGCCTCTCGCCAGGACGAGGCGCACACCGGCGGCGAGGCCGGCCGCCGCCGGGACGTCGGGGGTCCCCGCCTCGTGGCGGAGAGGAAGCTCCGGAGGATGGAGAGGCTCCTCGCTCCGAATGCCGGTCCCGCCCACCACACCCTGCGGGAGGCGGTCGTCGGCCAGGACGAGACCGCCGATTCCCGGCGGACCGAGAAGCGACTTGTGCCCCGCGAAGGCGACGAAGACCCGCCCGGGAAGCGTCCGGTGCCCGAGCGGGAGGACTCCGGCCGACTGAGAGGCGTCGACGAGGAGCGCGACGCCCTTCTGCGCCGCGACGGCGGCGATCTCCCGGATCGGCTGGATGCAGCCGGTCGCGTTGCTGACGTGGGTGACGGCGACGAGCCGGGTCCGGGGCTCGAGCGCGCGCTCGACGTCCTCCGCCGAAACGCGACCCAGCCGGTCCGGCGAGACGTACGAGACGCGGAGCCGCCCCGCGGCCACCGCGTGGGCGAGGGGTCGAAGGACGGAGTTGTGCTCGAGGAGGGTCGTCACGACGTGGTCGCCGGGCTGCGGCGCCAGCCCGGCGATCGCGAGGTTCAGGGCGTAGGTGGCGGACGGAAGGAGAGCGATCCGCTCCGCGCCGTCGACTTCGAGAAGCTCGGCGAGGGCGAAGCGCGCCTCGGTGAGGGGATCCTGCCCGCCGGCGCCGCGCCCCGGATGGACGGGCGCCGACGAGAGCGCGGCGACGACCGCCGAGACCACCTCGGGTGGTCTCGGATGGGTCGTCGCCGCGTGGTTCAGGTAGACCATCTCGGTGGGGCTCCCTCCGGCCCAGCGCCCGGAGTCACTTCTTGGTGATCACGAACTCCCCGTGCGGGTCGCCGACCTCGCGGCCGAGCGTCTGCTCGCAGGAGAACGTGTTCATCCCGTTCGGGTAGGGTGCTGCATAGGCCAGCTCCATGAAGGCGGCGCTCACGCCGCGCACCATGTAGGCCCTGAGCCCGGAGCCGCCGCTGTCGGACTCGTAGTAGTCGACGGCGCGGATGACCATCCGCTCACCGTCGCGGATCTGGACCACGCCGGACTTCGCCCAGCCCCAAGCCGTGAACACGGCGAACGCTCCGCGAAGGACGTCTTTCGCCCCTTCCGTCACCATCGGCATGACGACGGACTGGAACTCGGAGGAGCTGACGATCCCGTAGCCGGTGTGATAGCCGCACTCGTAGGCGCAGTTGACGAGCGCCTTCTCCATGTCGGCCTTCCGATCGGGAGGCGCGATCGCCATGAAGCGCTCGGCGACGGTGTTCCAGAACGCCGTGGGGAGCTGGTTGACGAGGACGTTGAAGCCGGGCATCAGGCCGTCCTCGTTGGCCTTGACGTCGATCTGGACGAGGCTCTTGACGACCTGGTCGCGCATGACGGTCATGACGTTCCTCCGCTCAGGCCTGCCGGACGGCCAGCACGCTCGCCGGGGCGCCCATCACGATCGAGGCGCTCTCGGTCACCTGGAAGCTCCGGGCCGGGCGGTCGAAAGCCGCCGCGAACATCGCGGCCACGAATCCGCACCCGACGTGGTTGATGGGCTTGTCGTGAGCACCCCACTTCTGGACCCATCCCTCGTCGACGTGGGAGTGCCGGAGCGTGACCTGACCCTCGGTCGCGCTCCCGGAGACCTCCATCCGGCCGAGCCCCATCGCGGAGAAGTACTGGCGCCCGATGTCGAGACGGTCGGCGGGAGCCGCCACCTTGTGCTCCGCGAAGTAGCTGTCGAGGACCGGCCGGATCGAGTCCTCCGTCGCCTCGCGCAGGACCCGGGGGCCTCCGAGGTCGGCGAAGTCCTCCGAGAGCTTCGCGGTGAGGCTCATGTAGTGGTGGCAGTGGAGGACGACGTTGTGCCCGTTCACGAAGTGGCGGAACGAGGCCTCGTCGAAGGTGTGGCTCAGCTCGAGGTTCATCTCGTCCGCCTCACAGGATCTGGGAGAGCTCGTCGACGAGGGGCTTGACCTTGTGGCGGATGATCCCAAGCTTCGAGGCGTCCGGCGCGACGACGACGATGATCGCGTCTCCGGCGGGCCGGCACATGATGACGGCCCGGCCGTACTCGACGAACAGGTCCTGGAACTTCGACACCTGGAGCTCGCTGCCCATCTCCTCGACGCCGTTGATGGCGTTGGCCAGCGCCGCGCCGAGGTCCTCGATGTTCACGGTGCTGGATCCGCCGGCGGACTCGATCACGAACCCGTCGCGGCCGACGATGACCGCGGAGAGGACCCCGGGCACCTTCAGGAAGTCCTCGAGGACGTCGGTTGAGGTTCGGGTGGATTTCGCCATTCTTTGGCTCCTTTCGCTGTCCTGTCGCGCCGGCCGGGCTTCCTCGCGGCGACGCTCGTCGAGAACTCGGATCGCCTCCATCAGCGCCTGCTGGACGGGCATGCTGATCGAGACCTTCGGGGAGAGGACGTTGTCGTAGAAGGCGAAGCTGCCCCGGTCCCAGCCGCACATCTCGACGAGGGCCTCCATCCCGATCGCGGGACCGGCCGTCGCGTGGACGAGCGCGCCCGCGGAGAAGTAGGTCCGCCCCTCCGGCCGGTCTCCCTGCTTCTCGAGCAGGAGCTGCCCGGTCTTCCCGCTCGCGTTCAGGAACTGGAGGAGGTCGGGGATGCTCGTCATCGCGAGGTTCCCCTTCAGCCCTTCGACCTCCGCCGGGGGGATCGCGCTCTTCCGGCCCACCCGCGGCGTCATGAACGATTCCCCGATCTGGACATTCGCGCCTCCGGGCCTTCTCTAGCGATGCGCGTGCCAGGCCGTGGCGAAGGGCGAGTCCGTGCGGGCAGCCGTTCCCTCGCGTGTCAGCGGTCCAACCCGCTCGATCTCGGCCGCTCGAAAAGGGCGGGTCGGCTCAGTTCCGGCGGTCGGCGCGGAGGCCGTACTCCCCGACCTTCCGGCGGAGCGTCGAGAGCGCGATGCCGAGCGCGGCGGCGGCGTGGGTGAGGTTCCCTCCGCAGCGCTCGATCGTGGCGGAGACGTGCCTCCGCTCGACCTCCTCGAGCGTCGCCGGCTCGGCGTCGACCGTCGCCGCCCGCCGGGAGGAGGGCGGCGGCGTGCGGATCGAGAGGAGCTTCGACGGCTCGAGGCGATCCTCGGGCTGAACGAGGCGGGCCCGCTCGAGGACGTTCGCGAGCTCGCGCACGTTCCCGGGCCAGGGGTAGTCGGCGAGGCGGTCGATCTCCTGCCGGGACAGCTCCAGGTCCTTCCCCGTGCACGCCCGAAGGAGATGCCGGCAGAGCGTGGGAAGGTCCTCGATCCGCTCCCGAAGCGGGGGAAGGTGGATCCGGACGACGGACAGTCGATAGAAGAGGTCCTGGCGGAACGCGCCGTTCGCCACGGCTTCCTCGAGGTCCGAGTTCGTCGCCGCGACGACGCGGGCGTTCGCACGGCGGACCACCTCGCCCCCGATGCGGCGCACCGTCCGGTCCTCGATGACCCCGAGGAGCTTGGCCTGGAGCGGAAGCGCCATCGCGCCGATCTCGTCCAGGAAGACCGTGCCGTCCACGGCCATCTCGAAGAGCCCGCGTCGGGGGGCGATCGCACCGGTGAAGGCCCCCTTCTCGTGCCCGAAGAGCTCCGACTCGGCGAGGTGCTCGGGGAAGGCGGCGCAGTTCTGGGCGACGAACGGGTGATCGCGGCGGTGGCTCCGATAGTGAATGGAGCGGGCCAGCAGCGACTTCCCCGTCCCGGTCTCCCCCGTCACGAGAACGGGGACGTCGCTGGCGGCGGCGACGTCGGCGAGCCGCAGCGGCATACCGAGCGAGGGCGCCGACCCGATGAACGCCGAGCGCTCCAGCTCCTCCCGCTGCCGGCGACTGTGCAGCAGCTCGATCCGCTCGAGCTCGCGGACCCGGAAAGCGTTCCGGACCGCGAGCCGGACCTCCTCGAGCTCGAACGGCTTCGCGATGTAGTCCGAGGCGCCGACCTTGAGCGCCGCGACCGCGTTCTCGAAGGTCGGGAACGCGGTCATGAACACGACCTTCGTCGTCTCGTTCTGCTCGACGAGCGCCGGGCAGATCGCCGCACCCGTCGCGTCGGGGAGGTTCTGGTCGAGGAGGACGACGTCGGCGGTCACACGACGGCAGAGAGCGAGCCCGGCAGCGGCGGTCTGGGCGTGCAGGACGAGCGTCGTTTCGTCGCCGAGCGCGTCCACGAGGGTCTCGCAGAGCCGGGCGTCGTCGTCGATCACGACGACCGTGAACCCAGGACTCGGTGCGGCCGGCTCCGCGCGCAACCCCAAAGCGCCGGGATGTTACACGGGCTTGAACCCGCGACCGGGAAGCGCTCGCGCGGGACGCCCTTCTCCGTCGGCCAGGAGCCCGAGCTCGTCGAGCTGGCAGACGAGACTCCGGCACTCCGAGCGCCGCGAGAAGTGCTCCCGAAGACCGCGCGCCACGACTCCGAGCGTCCGGACGAGGACCTCGCGGTCGGTCGCGAGACGCAGGAGCCGCGGCGCGCCCGCATCGCGGTCCGCCTCCAGGCGCGACGTCTCGCGCTCGAGCTGATCTCTCAGGCGCTCCGAGCGAGCCTCGATCTGCCGGAGCCCGCCCTCGCGACGCCTGAGCTCCTCGCGGGCCCGACGAATCGCCTCGTCGCTCCGCTCGCTGCGGGCGGCGGCCGCGGCAGCCTCCTCTCGCGCCCGATGGCTCTCCGCGAGGACACCGCGCACGTCGCCCTGCTCGGCCGCTTCGCGCGCCGCGTCCCGCTCGCGGACGGCCGCACCCCTCTCCTCCGCGAGCCGACGGATCTCCTCCGCGAGCTCCTCCTCCTCGCGGGCGATCCGCGAGCCCTGTCGAGCCAGCTCCTCGATCTGAAGGCCGATCCTCTCGGCGGTCTCCCGGCCTCTCAGCCAGAGGTTCTCCGACCAGGCCTCGAGCAGCTGGAGCTCCCCGTCGACGCGGGCGAGCTCGGCGACGCGGGCCCAGGTCTCCTCCACGCTTCGGGAGACCGCCTCCGGGCAGCCCCCGGACGGGTTCGCGGCCGCCGCCATCCGGCCGAGGAGGGACGCGGCCATGGCCCAGAGAGAGCCCTCGGCGAACGAAGGGGGATCGTGCGCTGGCTGGGGGTCGCCCCCCCGGCTGACGGGGCCACCGTCCGACTGGTGGCGGGCGAGGATCCCCCGGCACGCCTCCGCCAGGTGAGGTGCGTCGCGGAAACGCCGGGCGGGGTCCTTCTCGAGGAGCCGCAGCGTGAGGGCCGCGGCGCCCTCGTCGAGTCCGGGCCTGAGGAGACGCGGGTCCGGAGGCGGCTGGGAACGGTGGGCCTCGGCGAGGTCCGCGGCGTCCTCGAGGAGGAACGGCAACCGACCCGTCAGCATCTCGAAAAGGACGACGCCGAGGGAGTAGAGGTCGGCCGCGGGACCGGGCTCCTCGCCCCGGGCCTGTTCCGGCGCGATGTACTCCGGGGTCCCCAGGACGGCGCCGGGCGGACCGAGCCGGCGCTCCCACGCGACGTGCGCGAGACCGAAGTCGATCAGCTTGACGAAGTCCGACTGGTCCCCTCGGCGGAGGAGGAAGACGTGGTCGGGCTTCACGTCCCTGTGGACGACGCCGAGCTGGTGCGCCCGTCCGAGCGCGGAGGCCACCTGCTCGACGATCTCGAGGCTCTGGCGCGTGCCCATCGCGCCGGCGGCGATCCGGTCGGAGAGCCGCTCCCCGACGAGGAGCTCCATCACGAGGTAGACGAGGCCATCGTCCGTCTCGCCGTAGTCGTAGATCTCCGCGACGTTCGGGTGGTTGACGCGATTCGCGGCGCGCGCCTCCCGGAGGAACCAGGGCCGATAGACGTCGCTTCCGGGCCGATCGAAGGCGAGGACCTTGATCGCGAGCTCGCGTCCGATGAGAACGTGCCTCGCCCGGTAGACGATGCCGATCGCCCCGGACCCGATCCGCGCGTCCAGGCGGTATCGGCCGGCGACGAGAGTCCCGACGAGCTCGTCCGGTCCGCGCCCGGTGTCCACGATCAAGAGACCGCGGCCACGGGAGGCCACGACCCGCCGCCGTCGATTCGCGGGAACCGCAGCTCCAGCGTCGTGCCGGCTCCGGGCTCGCTCCGGATGAGAGCGAGCCCGTTCATTCGGAGCATGAGCTTCTGGACGATCGCGAGGCCCATGCCCGAACCGTCCGACTTCGTCGTGAAGAGCGGAGAGAAGACGTGCGGGAGGTGATCCCGGGCGATGCCGGACCCGTTGTCGCGGACCTCGACGACGACGTTCCCGCCGACCCGCCGGCAGGTGAGCTCCAGGAGGGCGTCGGGCCGGCCCGCGAGCGCGGTGGCGGCGTTGTCGATCGCGTTCAGGAGAACCCGGGTTATCGCGTCGGGGTCACCGGAGACGAGGCTCGGGCCGTCCTCCACCTCGAGCCGGCAGTCGATTCCCCTCTCTCGCGCCGTCGCCAGGAGAAGGTCGCTCCGTTCCTTCAGGAGCTCTCCGACGCGGACGCGCTCGAAGTCGACCCGGTCGAGAGTCTGATACCGGCGGAGCGAGCCGAGGAGGTTCTCGGCGATCCGAACGGTCTCGAGACAGCGAACGATGTACCGCTCGCGATGCTCCGTGTCGAACCGCTCGTGACTCTCGCGGAGGACCGTCAGCGTCGCCTTCAGGGTGTTCATCGCGTTCCCGACCTCGTGCCGGAACGTCCGGAAGATCGCTTCCGCCTGGTCCACGGCGACCTGTCGGCGAAGGAGCTCCTCGATCTGGCGCTGGGTCGTGACGTCCCGCCCCACGTGGATGGCGCCGATGATGACTCCCCGGTCGTCGAGGCGGGGCGTCGTGCTGAACCGGAACTCGCCGCCCAGCGAGCTGCTCGCGTAGTCGTACTCGATGGAGCCGCGATGCTCGCTCGCCTCGACGAGGCGAGCGAGGTCCACCGGCGGAAGCGGCTCGCCGAGCACCTCCTGCCAGTGTCGGCCGACGAGGGTGGCCGGCTCGGCGCCGAGCCTCTCGGCGAGAGCCCGATTGAGGCGTGCGATCCGGAGGAACGGGTCGGTCAGTACGATCAGCTCGCGAACGGCGTCGAACGTCCGTTCCCACTCCGTCTTGCCGATGAGGATCGCCCTCTCGAGCTCCCGCTTCTCCGTCGAGTCCTCGAGCGTCCCGTCGAGATGGGCCAGGGTGCCGTCCTCCCGCAGGGTCGCGCGCAGCCGCAGGAATGCCCAGAAGACGGAACCGTCCCGGCGGCTCGTTTCGATCTCGCCCTCCGCGATTCCGTTCCGCTCGGCGGCCCGACGGACCGTCGCGGAGTCGATCCAGAGCGCCGGACACGGGATCGTGGCGAGATCGTCCTCCGTCTCGTACCCGAGCATCTCGAGGAGGCACGGGTTCGCAGAGACGACGTGGCCGTCGGGTGAAAGCCGGAAGACCCCGACCGGAAGAGACTCGAGGAGGCTCCTCCGTCTCGCCTCCGACGCCGAGAGGGCTTCCCGCGCGCGGCGTTCCGCTCCGCGCAGCCGGGCGGCGTGAAGCTCTCTCTCGACGACGACGGGCAGGCGGCGGATGTTCCGTTTGGCGACGAAGTCGCTCGCCCCGGCCCGCATGAGGGCCACGGCCTGCTCCTCGCCCACCGCGCCGGACACGACGATCACGGGTGTGTCGGGCGCCTTCTCCGCCACGAGCCGGAGAGCCGCGAGACCGCTGAAGGCCGGCAGGACCACGTCCGTCAGGACGACGTCTGCGGGGCGCTCCTCCAGCGCCGTGGCCAGCTCCTCCCGGGACGCGACCCGGGTCGCGTCGAACTCGGATTCTCCCTTCTCGAGCGCCCGGAGGACGATGAGCGCGTCGTCGGCGGAGTCTTCGACGAGGAGCACACGCAAGCGCGGCCGCGGCGCCGATGTCGTCACGTCGGGGATTCTAGTGGTCCCCGCTGAAGGTGGGCCCGTCGCGTCCGACGGTGTTCGACCGCGAGCGACATAGAATGCCGCGCGATGGCGCTTCGCGTCGCTCCCGTCGTCGCGAGGGGCGACGCTCCGACGGCGGCGCCGGCCCTCGAGCTCGACCTGGCCGAGGCCCGGCTCCTCGTCGAGACACTCCTCGTCGCCGTTTCGGACCCGGTCTGGGTGTCCGACACGTCCGGGCGACTCGTGCTGGCGAACGAAGCGTTCGGCGCGGCGCTCGGGAGACCGGTCGGCGACCTTCGGGGGCTCACTCCCGCGGACCTCTTCTCGCCCGATCTGGCGGCCCGGGTACGCCGTGCGCAGGAGCGCGTGCTGGAGACGGAGACCCCGCTCCGGGTCCAGGAGTTCCTGTATCCGGTGGGCTCGGTCGAACGACGCCTGTTCGAGACGTGCTTCCGCTCGATCCCCGGCCCCGGCGGGAAGCCCCGTGGGACCGTGGCGGTGACGCGCGACGTCACGCACGACCGGCTCTGTGACGAAGAGCTTCTCGGTGTCCGCGACTTCCTCTTCGCTCTCGTCAACGCGGCCGGGCCGGGGTGGACCGCGAATCGGGAGCACCGCCTGACCCTCGTGAGCCGGGCCGCGGCCGAGATCTTCGGCCATCCTCCGTCGATCGTCATCGGCAAGACGCCGGCGCAGCTCCTCCCGGAGGAGGAGGCCGAGACGATCGTCTCCCTCCAGGAAGAGGCGTTCCGGACCGGACACGAGGCGGCCCGGGAGCTCGAGCTTCGCGGCCCGGAGGGCCGAGCGACCTCCGTCCTCATCCGCGCTTTCCCATACGTCGGCCCGGCGTCCGAGCCTCTCGTCGTTTCCCTCTGCACCGACGTCACGGAGATCCGGCGGCTCGGACGCGGCCTCGCGGCCGCAGGCGACTTCCTGTCCGGCATCCTCAACGCCATTCCAGATCCGGTCTTCGCGAAGGACCGCGAGCATCGCTGGGCCTTCGTGAACGACGCGATGTGCGCCTTCGTCGGAAGGGAGCGGGACCAGCTTCTCGCCCATCCCGATTCCGAGCTCTTCGGGGCCAGTCAGGTCTCCGGGATCCACGAGCGGGACGACGAGGTGTTTCGGACCGGGAGCGAGAGCCTCGTCGAGGAGGACCTGTCGGTACAGGCGGGCCAGACGAAGCGGGTCATCGTGAGGAAGTCCTTCCACGTGGATCCGGAGGGAAGGCCGCTCGTCGTCGGCGTGATCCGGGACGTCACGAAGATGAGGACCGACGAAGCCGCGCTCCGGCGCGCGAACCGGCGGCTCGGAGCAGCGAACGCGGAGCTCGAGGCGTTCGTCTTCGCGGCCTCTCACGATCTCGTCGCTCCGCTCCGCAGGATCGAGTCGTTCTCCGAGTTCCTGCTGGAGGAATGCCTCGACCGCCTCGAGCCGGACGCCCAGGAGCTCCTTCGGCGGATCTGGAGCACGGCACGGAGCGGCGAGCAGCTGACCGAAGACCTCCTCACGCTGTCGCGGGCGACGCGCGGCGAGCTGCTGCGGGAGCGAATCGACCTCGGCGCCCTCGCCCGCGAGGTCGCGGACGGGCTCCTCGAGGACTGTTCGGGGCGGACCGTGGGGATCGACGTCGCGGAGGGCATCGTGACGGACGCCGATCGCCGCCTGCTGAGGCTCTGCCTGGAGAACCTGATGGGGAACGCCCTGAAGTTCACGCGCGGCCGCGAGGCGCGGATAGAGGTCGGGGAGGAAGGGCGAGACGTCGAGGGGGAGCGCGTCTACTACGTACGGGACAACGGCGTCGGCTTCGACATGGCGTTCGCCGACCGTCTCTTCGGTGTGTTCCAGCGTCTCCACAGGTCCGAGGACTACCCCGGTTCCGGAATCGGGCTCGCGCTCGTCCAGCGCATCGTCCACCGACACGGGGGACGAGTCTGGGCCGAGAGCGCCGTCGGCCAGGGAACGACGATCCGCTTCACGCTCGGCGTCTGAGCTACCGGGGGGACTCGCGACGGGCCGCGGTACGCATCGCCCCCGCCGGCAGCCCGGGCGAGCTCGGCGCGCGTCCGGGCTCCGGACGCAGACGGTCGCGGCGTTCAGCCGGCGGGCGGCGTCGCCGTTGGGGCCGACGGCGCGGCGGAGGTCACGACCGCGAAGCCGGCGTCGCTCCCCTTCTCGTCCCAGACGCCGACGCAGATCCGCGCGTCCGGACCGCTCGCCTCGACATCGACCTCGTACGTGTAGTGGCCCGCCTTCGCGGTCTCGAGCTCCGCGGCGGGGATCTCGAATGGCTGGCTTCGGCGGGTGACCTCGGAGAAGTCGCCGGCGGCGGCCACGGAAGCGACGAGGACGGAGAACGCCCCCTGGACTCCCTTCGCCGTCGGGAGGAGGACGAGGGACGCGATGGGGACCTGCACCTCGACGCGGATCCGGAACTTCCCGTCCAGGGAAGGAACCGGGGAGGCCGTCGCGGAGATCGGGATCCGTGCCCGGCCGTCCGGCTGGAAGAGGTGGGCGAGGACCCGGTCGGCCATCTGCTCGGCGGTCGTCTTCTCGACGAGGGCGCTCCGGACCCGGACGTCGAGCTTGCGCCCCTTCACCTTCACGGAGACCGGCACGGTCTTGCCCGCGCCCGGTGGCGCGGGGTATCCGATCGAGTACCACGACTCGAGGTCGGAGGCGACGCGGTCGACGAAGCGGTCCACGTTCCCGGCGCCGACCGCCGCGACGCCACCGGTCTTCTCGGCGACGAAGGAGAGCGCCTCGAGCTCGTTGTCGAGGACGATCTGCTCCTTTCCGCCGAGCGGCTGGTCCGAGATTCCGGGCGCTGAGAGGCGGGACCCGTCGGCCGACGGCATCGTCGCGTCGAGCTCGGCCGGGAAGACCCCGTGGAGCGTAACGCCGTTCGCGTTCGCCGCTCTCGCCACCTCCTCGAGGAGCTTCTTCGAGTCGAACTGCCGCGTCCGGGGGTCGCCGAGCGCTTCGACCCCCGTACGGTCCTTGAGCAGGAACTCGAGGCCGGCGTAGCGCGAGAAGCGATGCGAGACGAGGACGAGGACCTTCCGCCCGTCCATCCCCCCGAGCGTCGCGGCAAGCCCCTTCAACGCGGACGTCTTCGCCTTCATCTCGAAGAACGCCTGCTGCGCGGCGAGCTCGGCCGAGGGCATGAAGCCGCCGAAATCGGTCCCGATCCGCGGATCTGCGGCCAGGGAGGTGAACCACTCGTCCGACGAGCGCAGGAGGTCCCTGTCGGCCCTCTCGGGGGCGATCCGGCCGCTCTGCCGTTCGATCCCCTGCAGCGTCGCGGCGAGGAGCTCGACGTCGCCGGTGAAGGGAAGGACGGTCCGGATCGAGCGATTCCAGGTGACGACCATCGCCTCGTCTCCCTCTCCGATCGTCACCTCGAGGAGGCGCGAGAGGGCGTCGAAGAGCTCGGCGCGGCGGACGGCGTCGGGGACGTAGAGCCGATCGAAGAAGAGGACGACCCGGCGGGGCGGACGCGTGGCGGTGGATGGCGCGGCGGCGCCTGGCTCCGGCTCCCGTGCGGGCGCGGCCTCTCCCGCCTGGATCTCGCTGAAGTTCGTGACCGGCACGACCCTCCCGTCGTGGCGGACCTCGAAGTCCTCCGCCTTGAGCCCGCGGACGCGGGCTCCGGATGGGTCGGTGACGACGACGTCGAGGTTGAAGAGGGTGACGTCGACCGAGGCCGCGGCGCGGGGGGGCGTCGCCGGCGGCTCCGCGGCGGGCGCCGCGGAGGCGGCGAGGGCGGCAAGGAGGGCGAGTCTTCGCATGGCTTTCCGCCGGGGCACGCACGTCGTGTGCCGGTCGTGCCGTACTCTATTGCATACGCTGGCGGCCATGGTGCGTCCTGAAGCCGAGGCGTCCGAGAAAGGGGGCGCCAGAGCGAGC
>ERZ1645192.1749-NODE-1749-length-18087-cov-6.923580_pt1 | contig 18087 bp, 15 predicted proteins | sample MGYA00575354_ERZ1645192 | MGnify/ENA primary metagenome ERZ1645192 (study PRJEB40844, sample SAMN11349763) | freshwater sediment metagenome | isolation source: river sediment | host: Sediment | place: India: Faizupur Khadar , New Delhi | collected 2017-02-21 ... | reverse complement strand
GAATATCGCGGGGTGGAGCAGCCAGGAAGCTCGTCGGGCTCATAACCCGAAGGTCACAGGTTCAAATCCTGTCCCCGCAACCAATTGGCGGTGTAGCTCAGATGGCTAGAGCATGCGGTTCATACCCGCAGTGTCACTGGTTCGATTCCAGTCACCGCCACCACTGTTATTTCGACGGTTCCCGTTTCGTGGGAACCGTTTTTTTTTCTGGAAATTTTACGAATCATATCCGCATCTCTGCAATGTCCTCACTCTTGGATGTACAAACGAGGAATGAATGATATTCAGCCGATATGAATTGTCTGATGCGTTTCTGGGAAAGCAATTCCGTGAAGTCGGAATCCGACAGGGATGGTGGGACATGAAGGATCCCGTCGTTCTGGCTGTCTCCGGCGGCGGGGATTCCATGGCGCTCCTCTGGTTTTTTTCCACCTTCTGGCCCGGAGAGATCGTTGTGGCTCACATAGAGCACGGCATCCGCGGAACGCCTTCATTTCAAGATGCGCAGTTTGTACGTAATTTTTCGGAAACACTGGGAGTATCATGTGTTGTTGTTCACACCGTCGTCGAACGGCTGAGAAAAAAAGGTGAAACGCTTGAAGAGGCTGCGCGAAGGGTGCGCTATTCGATCCTTGGGATAATACAGAAAGAGCGGAAAGCCTGGGGAATCGCTTTTGGCCATAATTCGGATGATCGCGTCGAAACAATGTTGTTGAATCTGTTTCGCGGCGCCGGTTTTGCGGGACTGTCAGGAATACCGGAACGTCGCGGGGCAATCGTCCGGCCCCTTTTGTCGTTTTCGCGCGAAACGCTGCGCTCGATTCTGGCCGAGAGAAATATTCCGTGGTGTGAAGACGAGACGAATCAGGTCGACATCTTTACGAGAAACCGTATTCGCCTGGAATGCGTGCCGTGGATCGAGAAGAACATCAACCCCAGAGTCAAAGAGCGACTTCTCGATCTTGCGGATGAAATGTTTCGATTACGTGTCCGCGAGGAGAATCGAATCTCTTCGTTGTTGAAGAAACTCGAACATCCTTCGCCGCTCATCCCGTTCGTTTTACGGAGAAGCGATTTTACAGTCCTCGATTCGTGGGACAGAGCGTTGCTGTTGAAAGCTGTCGGAACGAAGCTCGGGTTGACCGCCCTTTCACGCGCACGGCTCAACATTCTTTGCAGACTCTGTGAAAAGGGAGAAAGATGGACCTTTCAATGGCAGGGCGACTGGGTCGTGCAGGGAGGATCGGGTGATTTTATCGGTTGGGTTCGACCGTTTCGAACGGATTGGGTCGACCGGAATGCAGTTTGGACCCCCATCCCCGGTCGTTCTTTATCCTGGGGGGGATGGATCATCGAATGCAGCGCGTATCCGCCGGGAAGCGAAATACCGGAAGAGCCGGAACGAATAACGTCAATATCCTTTTCCCGGTCGAAAATATCCGTTAGTTCATCCGCGCAGGCGCTTGCGGACGGAGCAGAAGAAGCCCGTGCGGTTCCGTGGTTTTGTCGAAGCATATGGCCTGTTTTGAAATCCGGGCAAAGAATTTTTGTTCCCTTTTGGAAGGATCCTGCGACTCTTTTTGACAGGGATGGAATCAGGATTGTTTTGAGTCCCTCAATATAATTCAGAGAGGTACGTGTCGACCATATGATTCTTTCGGACGTGTTTATCGACGAAAAAGAAATACGAAAACGGGTTGAAGAGCTTGGAAAAGCAATCAGCGCTGATTACGCCGGCAAGGATCTCATGGTGATCGGGATCCTGAAAGGCGCGGTAGTGTTTCTGTCGGACCTTGTCCGCTGCATTGACAGGGATGTTGGGGTGACGCTCGATTTCATGGCGGTTTCCTCTTATGGCGATTCGACGAACACGAGCGGCATCGTACGCATTATCAAGGACCTGGATTGCAGTATTCGCGGAAAGCATGTCCTGATCGTGGAGGATATTGTTGACACGGGACTGACTCTATCATATCTTGTCAAAATGATGCTCGAGAGAGAACCGGAGAGTGTCCGTGTGTGCGCGCTTCTGGACAAAGTCGATCGTCGCAAGGTCGAAGTGGCGGTTCAATACACCGGATTCGTCATTCCGGATTATTTTGTAGTCGGCTATGGGTTGGACTATTCGGGGCGATGGCGAAACCTTCCCTCAGTCCATGTCGTAGTTCCTGAAAGGGGAGACGAAGCGTAATTGGGACGTCTTATGAAGAACCTGGGTCTCTACCTGATTCTGATTGTGCTTGTGGTCAGTCTCGTCAACGTGTTTTTGGCTCCTCCGCAAGGTTCGCAACAATCCCTGGAGGTGTCGTACAGTGCGTTGCTTCAGGGCGTCGCCGATGGGAGCGTCACATCGGTCGTCATCCGCGAGAACTCGATTAAAGGCAGATACAGAGACGGCCGGGAGTTTATTTCGTATGTCGCGGAACCCGGATCGCTCGCGAAAGAGATCTCCGAAAAGGGAGTCAGCGTGGAAATCGAACCGCCGCAAAAAACTCCGTGGTGGGCCGGCATGTTGTCCTCACTCTTTCCTACGCTTCTTCTCATTGGCGTATGGGTCTTCTTTCTGTACAACATGCAGGGCGGCGGCGGGAAAGTGATGAACTTCGCCAAAAGCAAGGCAAAGATGTTTCTCGATAATCGTCCGAAGGTCACGTTCATGGACGTTGCAGGGTGTGACGAGTCGAAACAGGAGCTTCGTGAAGTCATCGAATACCTGAAAGATCCTTCGAAGTTCACTGCGTTAGGGGCGAAGGTGCCGCGGGGAATCCTTCTTCTCGGCCCTCCGGGCACCGGAAAGACGCTTTTGGCCCGGGCCTCGGCAGGCGAGGCGGATGTACCTTTCTTCAGCGTCAGCGGTTCGGATTTCGTCGAAATGTTTGTCGGAGTCGGCGCTGCGCGCGTTCGGGACCTTTTCGAGCAGGCGCGGAAATATCAGCCCTGTATCATATTCATCGACGAAATGGACGCGGTCGGCCGTCAGAGAGGCGCCGGGCTCGGCGGAGGCCATGACGAGCGGGAGCAGACTCTGAACCAGCTTCTTGTCGAACTGGATGGATTCGACGAGCAGACCGGGATTATCCTTATTGCGGCCACAAACAGGCCGGACATTCTGGATCCGGCATTGCTCCGGCCCGGACGTTTCGACCGGCATATTGTCGTTGATCGCCCCGATGTCAAAGGCCGCGAGGCGATCCTGAAAGTCCACTCCGAGGGAAAGAAACTCGCCCCCGACGTCGATCTCGGCGTGATCGCCCGAAGAACGCCGGGATTCGTCGGAGCCGACCTGGCCAACCTTGTGAACGAAGCGGCCATACTGGCCGCGCGCGGGGGAAGGAACGATGTCGGAATGAGCGAGTTCGAGGAAGGGATCGATCGCGTCATAGCGGGACCGGAGCGCCGGAGCCGGATCGTCGGAGAACGAGAAAAACGAATCATTGCGTACCATGAGACAGGGCATGCGCTTGTTGCGAAATTCATCCCATCGAGCGATCCTGTGCATAAGATCTCCATCATTCCGAGAGGGCATATGGCGCTTGGGTTTACGTTGCAACTGCCTACCGAGGATCGGTTCCTCATGTCCCGTTCCGAAATGATCGACCGGATTTGCGGGCTTTTGGGCGGTCGCGTTGCCGAGGAGATTAAATTCGGAGACGTCACGACGGGCGCGGGGAACGACCTTGAGAGAGCGACGCAGATCGCCCGTCAGATGGTTACGGAATTCGGCATGAGCGAGAAACTGGGCCTTGTGAAGCTTGGACATAAACACCAGGAGGTATTTCTGGGGCGGGATATCGGCGAAGACAGAAATTATAGCGATTTCGTCGCGCATGAGATAGACGTGGAAATAAAAAAAATAATAGACGAGTGCTATTATAAGGTGCGGAATATCCTTGTCGATAATCTCTCGAATATGGACAGGGTCGCCGAAGCTCTTCTTGAGAGGGAAAACATCGAAGGCAAGGAGCTTGACGAACTCCTTCGCCTGAACGGCGAACAGGGATCCGGTCCTGAAGAAGACAGTCCTGAAACGTCCGAATCGACTCTCGAAAAAGAACCGACTGCACCCCAACCGCTATAGAAAACAGGGTAGAAACTGAATACGAATACGAGCAATTCGGGAGTGCGCCGTCTCTTTGCGTGCTCCCGTTGTTCTTTCTTCGGGAATGGATTCGATTCAATTTTTCGTGAAGGAGGATACCGGATGAAATACATTCAATCTCCTTTCCAGAATGAAACATTCCGGCTGAATTCTCCGTGGCCGCCTTCCGGAGACCAGCCGCAGGCTATCGAAAAGCTGACCTCAGGGATTATGAGAGGAGATAGATACCAGACGCTTCTCGGAGTTACGGGGAGCGGGAAAACGTATACTGTCGCCAATGTGATTTCAAGGGTTCAGAAACCCACGCTTGTGTTGGCGCACAACAAGACCCTGGCCGCGCAGCTGTACAGCGAGTTCAAATCGTTTTTCCCGGATAACGCGGTCCGCTATTTCGTGAGCTATTATGATTACTATCAGCCGGAGGCGTACCTTCCATCAACCGATACCTTTATCGAGAAGGACGCATCCATCAACGAGCGGATAGAAAAGCTGCGCCTGGACGCAACGAAATCGCTCATTGAACGAAGGGATGTCATCGTTGTCGCAAGCGTCTCCTGTATCTATGGTTTGGGAAAACGCGAAAATTACGAGGAGGCGATCCTTCCGTTTTCGGTCGATGAGGAATGGGACGTACGGTCATTTCTTGAGCGACTCGTCGACAACTATTATGACCGGAACGATATTTCGCTTGAGCCGGGGACCTTTCGCGCACGTGGCGATATCGTGGAAATATACCCGTCCACCGGGGAATACGCGATCCGTGTAGCTTTTGACGGAGATCGAATCGAGAGGATAGACGAATTCGATCCCGTGTCGGGGCGTTCACAGAGGACGCTTCCATACGCGTCGGTTTTTCCGGCGCAACACTATGTCACGAACAGAAACGCCGTTGAAAACGCCCTTCCTCAGATTGAAGAAGAGATGAAGCAGCAGGAATCGATGTTTCTTTCCCGGGGAAAGTACCTTGAAGCACAGAGAATAACGATGCGAACACGGTACGATATGGAGATGCTTTCCGAGGTCGGATATTGTTCCGGCATCGAGAACTATTCCCGGTACCTTGACGGCCGTTCCGCCGGGGAACCTCCCGGGACGCTCGTCGATTTTTTCCCGGAAGATTTTTTAATGGTTGTCGACGAATCGCATATTACGCTCCCGCAGGTGCGGGGCATGTTCAACGGCGACAGGGCCCGAAAAGAAGTCCTTGTCGAAAACGGCTTCCGACTTCCGTCGTGTCTCGATAATCGTCCTCTGAACTGGCAGGAATTTCTGAAACATATGAAACAGACCCTCTTTATCTCGGCCACTCCGGGAGATTGGGAAAACGACGTCTCGACGCAGGTTGTCGAACAGATCATTCGTCCGACCGGGGTTCCCGATCCGGAAGTATTCCTTCTTCCCGCAAAAGGGCAGATCGATGATCTGGTTGAACGTCTGCGGGTCATTGAGGAGAAGAAAGAACGGGCTTTGGTGACGACGCTGACGAAGAGATCCGCCGAGGACGTGGCCGAATACCTTCAGGAGCTTCGGATAAAGGTTCGGTACATACACTCTGAATTCAACACGTTCGAGCGCGCGGAGCTCATTCGGGATCTTCGCGCCGGCGCAATAACCGTTCTTGTCGGAGTCAATCTTCTCAGAGAGGGAATGGACTTGCCCGAGGTTTCGCTCGTCGCCATATTGGACGCCGACAGGGAAGGATTTCTACGCTCGCACCGTTCTCTTGTTCAGATGATGGGAAGGGCGGCCAGGAATACGCAGGGAATAGTGATTCTCTATGCGGACGCCGAAACGGAGAGCATTCGATCGGCCATGGAAGAGACGGGGCGACGACGAAAGAAACAGGAAGAGTACAACGACCTTCACGGAATTACGCCCGAAACGATACGAAAAGAAGTCATCTCTCTGCTCCCCGAAGAATTCCAGGAAAAAGGAAGGGTGGCGCAGCCGGATTCGAGAGATGCCTTCGTGACTGTGGGAGATCTGGAGAAACTCATGTGGCAGGCGGTTGAAAAGCTGGATTTTGAACGCGCAGCCGAATTGCGGGATGCGATCATGGCCCGAAAAGGGGGAGCAAGAAAGAGTGACGGATTGGATTCGAATTCGGGGAGCACGGGAGCACAACCTCAAAAACGTCGACGTCGATATTCCAAGAAATAAACTTGTCGTCATCACGGGCCCTTCGGGTTCGGGGAAATCTTCACTGGCGTTCGATACCCTCTATGCGGAAGGACAACGCCGTTATGTGGAATCTCTCTCCGTATACGCCCGGCAGTTTCTCGGCGTTCAGGGGAAACCCGATGTCGATGATATTTCCGGCCTCTCGCCGGCGATATCGATCGAGCAGAAAGGAGCGTCGCACAACCCTCGTTCGACGGTCGGAACGGTAACGGAGACATACGACTACCTTCGGCTTATCTTCGGCCGGATAGGAATCCCGTATTGTCCCAATTGCGGGAAACCCGTCATACGGTACTCTCTTGACGAGATCGTGGAGAGCATATTCAAGGATCTCGAAGGAAAGAAGATCGAAATCCTTGCGCCCCTTGTGAGGGGGAAAAAGGGAGAGTTCCGGAATCTCCTGATACAGACGAGAGAAAAGGGGTTTCTCCGCGTCCGTGTCGACGGGAAGATTCTCTGGCTGGAGGAAGAGATTCCGCTTGAAAAGAACCGACGGCATACGATCGAGGTCGTTGTCGACCGGGTGCTTGCCATTCGGGAAAGGCGCGGAAGGATTTCGGAAGCTGTCGAGAACGCGCTTTCCCTCAGTGACGGCATCGTGATGATCCTTTCGGAGGACGGTTCCGAAAAAACGGCGTCTTCCAATTTCACCTGCGCCGATTGCGGAATCGCAATGCCGGATGTCGAGCCGCGCCTTTTCTCTTTCAACAATCCGTACGGCGCCTGCAAAGAGTGCAGCGGGCTCGGAAGCCACGAGTTTTTTTCGGAAGAGCTCTCGATCGACAGTGATCGATCGATCCCGGAAGGCGCCCTTCTGCCGTGGAAGAAGAAGCACTACATGCTTTCCAAACTCCAGCAATACCTTGAGAAATATTCCTGGGACGTATCGTGTCCCTTTTCGAAACTTCCGGATGATGTCAGGAGTTTCGTTATCAACGGCACAGACGAGCGCCTTCCCATGCTCTTCAAGGACGGCGCGGATTCAAAGGTCTATATGGGGCGATATGAGGGACTCCTTCCGTGGCTCGAGAATCGCTGGAAGGACACGGAATCCGAGAACGTGAAAGAGGAGTTGGAGGGGTATCGCGTCGAGGACGCATGCGCGACGTGCGGAGGTTTGCGGCTCTGTCCGGAAGCTCTGCATGTGAAGGTGAAGGGCTATAGCATCGGAGATCTCGTCCTCATGCCGATTGACGATCTTGTGACACTGCTCCGGAATATGGAATGGACCTCGCAGGAAAACGCTATCGTCGGACAGGCGATTCAGGAGGTTCAGAAACGCCTGTCGTTTATCTGCGACGTGGGTGTCGGGTATCTTTCACTCCATCGGCGCGCCGATACGCTGAGCGGGGGGGAGAGTCAGCGGATCCGTCTTGCCACGCAGATCGGCTCGAAACTCAGCGGCGTCCTGTATGTGCTTGACGAACCCACGATCGGGCTTCATTCACGGGATACGTCGAGACTCATCCGGACGCTGCAATCAATTCGGGATCTGGGGAACAGCGTTGTCGTCGTGGAACACGACCGGGATACGATGATGGCTGCGGATGCCATCGTCGAAATGGGACCCGCAGCGGGAGAACTCGGAGGGGAAGTTGTCTCGAGCGGTTCGTTTGAAGATGTCTCGAAAACCGATTGCCTGACCGGACCCTATCTGCGCGGCGAACAATCCGGGATGATCCGGAGAAAGAAACCGAGAAAACCTGACGGATGGATCAGTGTTCAGGGCGCGGCGCACAATAACCTCAAAAAGATCGACGTCCGGATCCCGCAGGGGGTTTTTACCTGCGTCAGCGGCGTGTCCGGCTCGGGGAAAAGCAGTTTTGTGTATGATGTCCTGTATAAGGGGCTTCGACGGATTCTCGATCGCGATTTCAGGGAAAGGGCGGGAACGCATGTTTCGATTGTCGGATGGGAATCGTTCCGGAATGTGATCCTGGTCGATCAGAGCCCGATCGGGAGGACGCCGAGGTCGAATCCGGCAACCTATACCGGTGTTTTTTCGCACATTCGGGATCTTTTTGCGGAACTTCCCGATGCAAAAATCCGTGGATACAAGCCGGGCCGCTTCAGCTTCAATGTCAGGGGAGGTCGGTGCGAAGCCTGCGGCGGCGCGGGATCGACGAAAGTATCGATGCTTTTCCTTCCCGATGTGTATGTCCCGTGCGAGGTGTGCGGAGGAAGCCGGTATAACAGGGAAACGCTTGAAGTGATGTTCAAGGGGCATTCCATTTCCGAAGTGCTGTCCATGACCGTTGACGAAGCCGTCGCATTCTTCAAGGACCTTCCCGCCATTTCCTCGAAGCTGTCAGTCATCCAGGACGCGGGGCTCGGATATATCCGTCTCGGCCAGTCCGCGTTGACGCTGAGCGGCGGAGAGGCGCAACGCGTCAAGCTCGCCAGGGAGTTGGGCAAGCGGTTTTCGGGGCCCACGCTGTATCTCATGGACGAACCGACGACAGGGTTATACTATACGGACATCAAAAAACTTCTCGAGATCATAAACAGGATCGTCGACAACGGCAACACCGTTCTCATGATCGAGCATAATCTGGATGTTCTCATGTCGGCGGACTATCTTATCGATCTGGGGCCGGAAGGCGGCAACGGCGGAGGAATGCTCATCGACGAAGGGACTCCGGATCAGCTCGTTCAATCGGGGAAAGGATATACTGCCTTGTATCTTCGGCAATATGAAAAGGATCGTACGAATTGAGGCGAACGGAGATGCACGCGAAAGAACGCGAACACGAGAAAGAGAGCGAGAACGAAAACACTCCGGACCTCTGCTGGGGAAGACAACCGGTCAGGGATCTTCTGGAAAAGACCCCGTCCATGGGATTGCGGATTCTTCTTTCTTCGAGACTCCCTTCGTCCCAGGCGGCCCTTTATAAGACGCTTGCAGCGACTGCGGGCATTCCTGTTGACGTGATCGAACCGGCGGCTTTGGAGCGCGAATGCGGAACAACCGCGACGCAGGGCGTTGCCGCCCGGATGTCTCCGATCCCCTGCCGTTCCCTTGAGTCGCTTCTTCGCGAAGAGAAGGGGAAGAGTGCGTCGCTCCTTGTGCTCACCGACCATATTCAGGATCCGCATAATCTCGGTGCGATCGTACGCACCGCGGAAGCCGCCGGAGCGAGCGGCGTTCTTTTCCCGAAAAGACGATCCGCGCTTCCCGGAGGGATATCGGTAAAGACAAGCGCCGGAGCGATACTGAGGGTTCCCATGGTCGCCGTCGGGAACGTGGCTGCGTGCGTGGGGGACCTGCAAAACGAAGGATATTGGGTGACGGTTCTCGACATGAACGGAGAACGGTCGCTTTGGGAAACACCTCCGGCCGGACGGTGCGTCCTGGTTATCGGAGCCGAAGGGGAGGGGGTTTCCCACCTTGTCCGGCAGCGGTCCGACGAAAGCCTGCGGATCCCGATATGCGGCGGAACGGGGTCTCTGAATGCCGGCGTCGCCGTGGCGCTCGGGATGTTTCACTGGGCGCGCGAATGGCGGAAAGATTTCGGAGTGGGGAGCTGAATCGTATGGACAAAATCGTTCGGAAGAAAATAGGCATCCTCGGCGCCGGAGCTTTGGGAGGCGCTGTCGCAAGAGGCCTGGGACAACGCGGATTCAACGTGTCGGTGTTCGACACAAACCCGGAAAAGGGAGAAGCCCTCGCTCCGTTTGGCGTTCACGTCTCTCCGTCTTCGGAAGAACTATGCTGCGGGAACGATATCATCATGGCGGCAATCAAGCCGTACATATTCTTCCCCGTGCTTCGCCCGCTCGAAACGATGCTCGAAAACAAGCTCTGCGTGTCGCTTGCCGGGGGAATTTCGCTGGATTCCCTGAAGAACGCGTTCCCGAATATCCGGTGGGCTCGGGCGATGACGAATATCTGCGCCGCCGTGAATCGGGCGTTCACCGGGTATGTTTTGCCGGAGAAGGCGACGGATGAAGAATCCGGATTTCTGGCCGAAGCACTCCAGTCACTTGGTGAAGCAGTTCCGGTGCAGGAGAGGCTTTTCGACGCGATCACAGCGATTTCCGGGTCGGGGCCCGCGTTCTATTTTTCGTTTTTCGACGCGTTTCTTCTTGCCGGCGTGCGCCTGGGACTTCCCGCCGATTTGGCGCTGAAGGCGACAGCATGGACAGCGGCGGGAGCTTCGGAACTTGTACTGCAGAGCGGGAAGCATCCCGCAGCGTTGCGTGATGAAGTTTCGACTCCGGGAGGAACGACTATCGAAGGCGTCTCGGCGCTTCATGAAGGCGGCGTCCCCGCGGCGATCATCCGGTGTATTTCGAAGACGGCTGAAAAGAGCGAAAGCATGTCACAAAAGGCGGCCGAATCCTGCCGCGCTGATTTGAAGAAATGAGTCGATTCCTCCGTTGACAAGAGCGTGACGGGCCTGTAGAATCTTTATCCGTTGGGTGGTTAGTTCAGTGGAAGAACGCTTCCCTGACGCGGAAGAGGTCATAGGTTCGAACCCTATACCACCCACCATTTTTTACCTATCAAGGCGCCTGAACGGCGCCTTTTTTGCTATCTTCAGGAGGCGGCGGCGTGATTCTGGGAATAGGCACCGATTTGTGCAGCATATCTCGAATGAGCCGTGCACTGCGGTCGAATCATTTCCGCGACGCCATATTTCACGAGGACGAGATCGCATACGCATCCGCGCAGGCGCTTCCTGCGCGGCATTTCGCCTCTTCTTTCGCCGCACGGGAAGCGCTCGCCAAGGCGACCGGAATCTCCACGTTCTCGATAGTTCTGAAAGGCGCCTGGATTATCAGGACGAAAAATGGTCCGTGTTTTCGATACACCTCCGAGATAGCGTCGTTGATTGGGAAAAAGGGCATTCAAAAGGCTTGGATCAGCCTGAGCCATGAAGATGACCTCGCAGTGGCGTTTGTGATCGTCGAAGGAGAATCCGCAAGAGCATGAATTATTTCGATCCGGACGTTGTCAGGAAAGCCGATTCGATAGCTGCCGAGCGGTATGGAATCACCGGAACGATTCTTATGGAGAATGCGGGGCGCTCCGTCTGCGATGCGCTGCTCTCTGCTTATCCGAAATGCCGCAGCGCGTGTATTCTTTGCGGGCCCGGGAACAACGGCGGGGACGGATTTGTCGTCGCCCGTCATCTTGCCCAGCATGGAGTATTCGTTCGGGTTTTTACCTCATGCTCCAAAGACTCCTTTCAGGGTGACGCATCGTATCATCGAGACATACTCTCCCGACTCGGCATCGATATCCGCGAAAGCGCCGGACTCAGCGATCAGGATATTCAAACGGAAATGATTCAAAGCGACGTCTGCGTCGATTCGCTTCTCGGCACCGGATCTTCAGGCGCCCCGCGCGGCGAAATCGCACGGTTGATACGCCTTTCGGGCGTCGCTCGTCATATTCTGTCGGTCGATATCCCGAGCGGAATTGATCCACGAACGGGAGATGTATTCGATCCGTGTATCCGGGCTGAGATCACGGTTTCTTTGCTTGCGGCGAAGAGCGGGCTTGCGGTGCTGCCGGCGCGGGAGGCGGCAGGGCGGGTTGTCATTGGAAGCATCGGGATTGAAGAACGAAAAGTTCTCAGAGGTTTCCCACGTATCGTGGATGCCACACAGGAAATTTTCGTTTCGCGTTTTCCCGATACGGGGCCGGAATGCCACAAATACAAAAAAGGCTCTGTTCTCATCGTATCGGGGTCCGACGAATACCCCGGCGCTCCGTTGTTGTGTGTCGGCGGGGCATTGCGTTCCGGAGCGGGAGTCGTGCGCCTTGTTTCTCCCGAAGCCTCGGCGCGGGCGTGCGTCTCACTGTATCCCGAAGCGATCTGCGTGAAAGCGGCCCCCGATATGGAGGCGCCTGACATCTTCCGGAATAGCTCAGCCGCTTTCCGGGCCATCGTATGCGGGCCGGGAATCGGTCGGAGCGACTGGGGGCGCAGGTGGACGCAAACCGTTTGGGAACAGCGAGGTGTTCCCGCGGTATTTGACGGCGATTCGCTCTTTTGGCTTTCGGTCGCATTCGAATCGGTTATGAGGCGACCGGATGTTCTGCTTACGCCCCACGACGGAGAAGCCGCCCGGCTTCTCGGCATATCGGTCGATGACGTTCGTCGCGATCGCCTTGGCGCCGCTCGGAGGATATCGGAGCGTTACGGCCCCGTATTGCTGAAGGGATGGACAACTATTGTGGATGACGGAACCCGGACCGCGGTGGTCTCCCGGGGAAGTGCAGTCCTCGCCGTGGCCGGTTCGGGGGATGTCCTTTCAGGATGTGCCGGGAGCATGCTGGCTTTCGGGATGACTCCCTATGAAGCCGGTTGCGCGGCTTCATGGATCCATGGGGAGAGCGGAGCCAACTGGGCGAGGAGAAATGGCCAACTGGGGATGCTCGCCCGGGAAATCGCCGAAGGAATCCCGGAGGTTCTTTCCGAACTGTCAAAAAGGCGGGACAATCCGTGCGCCGTCGTCGGATAAACTGGGATGAGGAAGTGCAAAAGAGCGAACGAATACGAATGAAGGGCTTGAGGAGCACCATCGTGGGGTGCCTCATGTCTTTTTTGCTTTTGGTCGCCGCCAGAAAGGTGAATCCGTCCTGGTCTCCGGGGACCGGAATCCTTTCTTTTTTGCTGATAGCGATTGCGATAGTATTGGCGATAACACTTTTCTTTCGTCATTCACGCAGGAAGAAGGATACATAGCGATGGGAACGCGTTGCATCACATGCCTTTCGGAATCGCCGGAGAGAACACGGCTTCTCGGAGAACTCCTTTCAGGGTTTGTGGAAAAGGCATTGTGCATTCTCTTGCGTGGAAATCTGGGCGCCGGAAAGACTGTTTTCACCAGGGGGCTTGCGAAAGGCTTAGGCTTCGAGGCAGTAAGGAGTCCGTCTTTTTCATTGGTCCTGGAATACCCGACCCGGCCGCGTCTCGTTCATGTCGATCTGTACCGGATCGAGAGCGGACAGGAAGAAGATCTTGCGCTCGAAGAGTACATCGAAGACGGAAACGTGCTCGTGATCGAATGGCCCGAACGGGCGCGGTCTCTTCCCGGAACGGACAGGTGGTTTTTGGACTTTATCGATTCCGAAAACCCTACGCGGCGATTACTCAGGTGGCGTGCGGAGGGGCCGCGTTCCGACGCTGTTGAAACGCTGTTTTTAAGAAAGCTGGAGGAAGAACGATGGACGTATTCCTTGGAATAGATTGCAGCATGCGGTGGACCAACATCGGCGTATCCGACGAGACCGGCGTTCTCGGCGAAATGAACGTTCATGCGGGGAAAGAGCAGGCCGGCATGTTGCCCCGAATGGTCGATGACTTGCTGCGTACGCGAAAACTTCGCTTGTCCGACATAACTGTGATCGGTGTTACGGTCGGTCCGGGGTTCTTTACGGGAATCAGAATCGGCATCGCCTATAGTCTTGGCCTCTCCTTCTCCTTGGATGTTCGGACAATTCCGGTCGGCTCATTGGAAGTGATGGCGCAGTCTTTCGGCGTTCAGAACGGAATCGTTGCGCCGATCCTGTCGGCGTCCGGCGGCAACGTTTTCGGCGCGGTCTATCGCTGTGAAGAGGGACGGTTATCTCCAATGCATGAATCGGGTTGTTTTTCTCATAATGAGTTTTCTTCCATTCTGGAATCGATCGGCGCGAACGTTCGTCTGCTGTATCAGGATATCCGTTTGCTTGATCATTTTTCGGAAAGAGAGCGTTCTCTGTGGAACGTTACACCGTGTTTTATTCGCGGTGGAGCAGTATCGGAGCTGGCGAGACGTTATTCGGACAGGGCGCTGTTTCCGTCCGAAATCCGGGCACGCTATCACAGAGCTCCCGATACGGGGAAAAAGTGAATGCGTTTTTTGGCTTGTTTTTTTACCATATTTATCCCATACAAAAATGTACTGCCTTGACAAAAAACACCAGAGAACACTTGAATGGAAATGTAGAAGACGCTATTCTTACGATCACGGGAAAGGATGTTTTTTTCGAATTCGGCAATCGGGAAATGGAGGAATTGTGAATGACCGCGAGCCGCTTTGAGGTTATTGTAAACACAAGCTGGTGCAAGGGATGCGAATTGTGCATTGGAATTTGCCCCAAAAAGGTGCTCGTTTTGAACGAGCGCATGAAAGCAGACCCGGTTCACATTGACAAATGCATCGGGTGCCGTCAGTGTGAAAATACTTGCCCGGATATGGCGATCACAGTAAGGGAGGCGAATGAGAATGCCTGATGTAGCCTTCTGGCAGGGAAACGAAGCCCTCGCGTACGGATCGATCGCGGCCGGATGTCGTTTCTTCGGAGGATACCCTATCACTCCTTCATCCGAAATAGCGGAGATCATGGCGGAGGAATTGCCGAAACTCAATGGCCGTTTCATTCAGATGGAAGATGAAATCGGAGGAATCGCTTCCGTTATAGGTGCGTCTATCACGGGCATGAAATCCCTGACGGCGACTTCCGGTCCCGGTTTTTCGCTGAAGCAGGAAAATCTTGGTTTGGCGTATATCGCGGAAGTGCCGATGGTGTTGGTCGACGTCATGCGCGGCGGCCCCTCGACAGGAAGCCCGACGAAGGGCGGCCAGCAGGACGTCATGCAGGCGCGCTGGGGGACGCACGGAGATCATGCGACCATTTGCTACGCCCCCTCATCCGCCCAGGAATGCTACGAGGTCGCAATTCGGGCCTTCAATAACGCCGAGCGTTTTCGGCAACCTGTACTGATCCTGAGTGATGAAGTCATTGCTCATATGAGAGAAAAAGTACTCGTCCCCGAGAAGGGGAGCTTTGAGATTGTCAACAGGAAACGTCCGACGGAAGTTCCGGAAAAATTTGTTCCGTACCGTCCCGATCCCAAGGACGATCTTCCGTGTATGGCCTCTTTCGGAGACGGGTACACGTGGCATGTTACCGGTTTGACGCATAACGACTGGGGATTCCCGACCAACAATCCTGAGGAGATCGAACGGAACGTGTGCCGTCTTGTGAGCAAGGTCGAACGCTTCCGTGACGATATCGTGCAGTATGAAACGGAATATACAGACGACGCCGAAGTGATCGTTCTCGCATACGGAAGCGTGGCTCGCTCTGCGCGAAGAGCCGTGCGCGACGCAAGAAAGCGCGATCTGAAAGCGGGATTCTTCCGTCCGATAACATTATGGCCGTTCCCGGACAAAGAAATCGAGAAGCTCGCGAGAAGAGTCCGTACGATCATAGTTCCTGAAATGAATTGCGGTCAGATGATTCTCGAAGTGGAGCGCGCAACGAAAGGAAAGGCCAAGATAGTGCAGCAGTCGCTTGTCAATGGAGAGCTCTTCAAGCCGAAAGATATTCTCAAGGTTATAGAGGAGGTGGCGTAGTCATGCCGAATCCCGAAGTAATGTCCTGGCTCAGAACCCGATTCTTCCCTCATATCTGGTGCCCCGGATGCGGTCACGGCATCATCATGCATTCTCTCTTGAGGGCGCTCGTATCGCTGGAAAAGAAACGGAGCGAAACGGTTATCGCTTCCGGCATCGGCTGCTCGAGCCGTATGGCCGGCTACATCGATGCGTGCACCATGCATACGACGCACGGACGATCCCTGGCCTTTGCGACCGGCATCAAGCTTTCGAATCCGTCGCTTACGGTGGTTGACGTAATGGGAGACGGCGACTGCACCGCCATAGGCGGAAATCATTTCATACACGCGTGCCGCCGGAATATCGACATTACGGCAATAGTCATGAACAACAACATTTACGGAATGACCGGCGGGCAGGCGTCCCCGACAACGCCCCGCGGAGCGCTTGCGACGACGGCTCCCTATGGCGCGATCGAGCCGAATTTCGACATCTGCAAACTGGCCGAAGGGGCCGGAGCCTCCTATGTGGCTCGCGCCACGATCGCCAATCCCAAGCAGGTGGAAATGTTTATAAAAAAAGGAATACAGAAAAAAGGCTTCTCCGTTGTCGAAATCGTGTCGAGTTGTCATACGCAATACGGTCGTCGCAATAAACGGCGAACGCCTATAGATAATATTAATTATTTTAAAGAAAATTCTATCGCTCTTGAAAAATCAAAGACTATGGCGCTGGAAGAATTGGAAGGCAAAATAATAACAGGTGAGTTTGTAAATAAAGAAATACCTGAATACACGGATCAATACCTCGATCTGATCGCAAAAGTCAGGGGAAAAGGAGAAGGCCAATGAGATACGAGATACGTTTCGCCGGATCCGGCGGACAAGGCGTCATTCTCGCGGCTCTCATCGCGGGAGAAGCGGCCGCTCTTTTTGAAGAAGGGCTCTATGTAGTACAATCCCAGTCATACGGGCCGGAAGCACGAGGTGGAAAATCGAAAGCCGAAGTCGTTATTTCCACCGAACCGGTCGATTATCCGAAAGCCGTTTCGCCGAACCTTCAGGTCATCCTGAATCAGCAGGCGTGTGAAGAATTCTCGCAGGAAACGCTTCCCGGCGGCCGGATAATCTTCGACGATTTCTTCGTAACGAGTTTCCCGCAGGTTGACGCATATATTTATCATCTCCCGATCGTACGAACGGCGAGAGAAAAAATCGGAAGAGAGCTTGTTACGAATATGGTGGCTCTCGGGACGGTGGCTCGGGTTTTGGAGCTTGAGAAGATAGTCAGTCCTGATTCGATTCGAAAAGCCATTTGCGCCCGTGTTCCGAAAGGTACGGAGGATTTGAACACCCGCGCGTTCGATGAAGGATATCTCCTTTTCAAATCCAGTCTGCATCTGTAGGAACAGAATCGAAATATGAAGCCGCCGAGATCCTCGGCGGCTTTTTTTAGGGGCTGTAACTCATGAAAAACGGGAATAGTCTTCGTGTTGTCGTCGAATCCGTCAGCAGTGATGGAAAAGGCATTGCGAGGATGCCGAACGGAAAGGTTCTCTTTGTAGCCGGGGGGCTCCCCGAAGAAGAACTGGAAGTTGTTCTTCTTCGGGAAAGCCGGGATTATGCAGTTGCTGGAATTGAAAACATCATAACAAAGAACAGGAGACGCGTTTCTCCGATATGTCCCTGGCACCACGCGTGCGGCGGATGCCGGCTTCAGCATGCCGCGTATGAACTCCAGCTGGACGTAAAAAAACGAATCGTGCAGGATGCATTGGGCCGGATCGCGAAGCTGGAGCCTGTCTGCGGAATTGATGAATGCGTCCCGAGCCCGCGAGCGTGGAATTATCGAAACAAGGCGTCTTTCCCGGTTCGTGGCGGCGTTTCCGGCATGCGTATGGGGTTTTATAAGGAGGGAACGCATGACCTGGCGCCGATCGATGCCTGTCCTGTCATGGAGAAAAAAATCGAAACGCTCTTCCGCCAGATTCTCGACATTCTTCCGGAGATGCCGCTTCCCCCGTACGATGAAAAGAACCACAGCGGCCTGTTGCGGCATATCGTCTTGCGGTCGGGGAGTTTCACCGGCGACTCCCTGGTGGGACTGGTCTGCCGGGAATTTCCGGCAACGAAAGCCGTCGATCGGATACGGGATCTCTTTCATGCAATGGGCAATAACGCTCCCCGCGGTCTATGCATCAATCGGAACCGGGAAAAATCGAATGTCATTCTTGGAAGCGACGTCAGCGGAATTTCTGGAGAAATCACGGTGCGGGAACGGCTCGATCCGTATTTATTCCGGTATGGACTCACGGATTTTTTCCAGGTAAACAGTTTTCAGGCAAAACGTCTGTATGCGTATGCCGCCGAGCAGGCAGGAACGGGCGGGAGTCTTCTTGAGCTGTATGCGGGGATCGGAACGCTGACGATGTACCTGTTCTTCGACACCGAGACTTCGGGCCTGCCGCG
>ERZ1645192.1748-NODE-1748-length-18099-cov-6.702948_pt1 | contig 18099 bp, 16 predicted proteins | sample MGYA00575354_ERZ1645192 | MGnify/ENA primary metagenome ERZ1645192 (study PRJEB40844, sample SAMN11349763) | freshwater sediment metagenome | isolation source: river sediment | host: Sediment | place: India: Faizupur Khadar , New Delhi | collected 2017-02-21 ... | reverse complement strand
CCCGGGCAGGGTACCACCGTCAAGATATATCTCCCATTGCTCCAGAAGAAGCCGCCGCACCTTGAGACGATACCGCTGCCGCCTGTGGGCATGTCCACGTCCCTGCCCGTGCAGGATACAAAAACTTTCTAAGAAGGAGGCAACCATGTTCGCACCAAAAAAGATCTTGGTCCCCACGGATTTTTCGACGTACTCGGATGATGCTCTCCGCCAGGCGTATGATCTCGCCAAACAGCATTCGGCAAAAATATATTTCCTTCACGTGATCGGGGTAACCCAGACGTGCGCGATCGACTACTGCTTTGACGAGCCCACCCTGGCTGCCATAGATAAGAAAGCTATCGAAACCTCGGAAGCCGCAATGAACGAACAGATCAAGAGGGTGTTGCCCTCCATGGACGTTGAAATTGAATCATACGTGGTGAAGGGGAGCCCGTCTGTCCAGATACTCGCGGAACAGGAGGCCAAAAAGATCGATCTGCTCGTCATATCTTCTCACGGGAAGACCGGTTTCATCGGCCATCTCATGGGAAGCGTTGCTGAAAAGATAGCCCGCCACGCAAAATGCCCCGTGATGCTCGTCAGGGCTGCCTGATCACCCGGCGAAAGGGGCCGGAGCGCACAGCACGCTGCCCGGCCCCACCCCCTATGCTGTTATTTGAGACCCTTTCCCGGCTTCTTTCACGGGAAGGCCCTGCTCGGGTTGATCAGGTTTTGCCATCCTTGCGGCTCTCAAGAAATTCCTCATATTCCTTGAGGAGGACACTCCTGTACTCACGGCGGGCCACTTCGGAGTCCGAGATGTAGTTGCCCATGGCTTCGAGGCCGGCAATGATCTCGTCAACCGTTTCCCTCGTCGGCGGTTTGCCAACGGAGTGCAGCTCGGTCATTATCTCGTGCAGATTGCTGACCGCGACCTGTGTTCCGTCCATAAATTTGAGCGTGCGCCGGCTAACTGTCGGCGCGTCAGGATCAACTCAAGTAACTCATCCGCAAACCTGAAAAAGGGACATGATAAACTCCTCAAGAAATTATCGGCGATAGGCTATAGCCTGATATCATACCACCCCGTCCCGCGTATATCCACATTTTGTGATGGTCTCCACCCCGTCCCGCGTGTGCTCCTATTTCCTTATAATCTCGAAGACTGTGATCTCCGGGGGGGCCAGAACGCGCACGGGCGGCCCCCATGTCCCTGTTCCCCTGCTGACATAGAGTACCGTATCACCGTCGAGTTCATAAAGACCGGCTACCCTCGGGAATGGGATCTGTGTGATATACCGGAAGGGGTATACCTGCCCCCCATGGGTATGGCCCGATAATTGGAGGTCGAAGAGCCCGAGCAATCCGGCGTCGACTTCAGGGCGATGTTTGAGAAAGACCGTAAAGATATTCCGGGGCACCTTTTTGAGCAACTCCTCGTCCGTTATCGGCCCCGGCCGGTTCCAATGGCCCGTATCATCCACGCCGACGATATTCAGCATGTTCTTTATCGTCACCGCCTTTTGCCGCAGCATGATAAAACCCGCCTTTTGCGTGAAATCCTCGGAAATCTTTACACCCGCATAAAACTCATGATTTCCCATGACGGCGTATTTCCCGTATGGCGGGTTGATCTCCCTCAAGATGTCCGAGAGACCGTCCAGGGTATTTATCTGGCCATCGACGAGATCGCCCGTCGACACAAGTATGTCAGGGCGTATTTCCTTTATGATCTCGACCGCACGCCGTAACGGAGCGGCCCTGTTTATCAGGCGAGGTGAACGTCTGAGATCTGGACTATCGTCAGCCTGTCTATACCCCGGGGAAGCTTCGATGTCTCTATGCCGATGCGCTCTGTCCGGATGGCCCGCGCCTCATGGTAGCCGTAGGCAGTTATGGCGACCGACGCAACCGCGGACACAAGGAAAAAGACAAGGCTGGAATGAATGGTCCGCGGCAGATTGATCTTCGCCACGGAAGAAAATACTATAATGCATAATCGGCTTATATCGATGGCAACCGAAATGACCAGAAAGAAAAAGATGAGGCACATCCAGGTGTAGCCGACATAGGCGAGAGCACGGGCAAACCCTTCATGTCCGCCATGTTCGAAAGAACGTGTGAACAGGGGCAGGAAGACGCACAGGAGGAATGCAATTGCTACAATGCCCCCTGTCACAAGGCTGAACCTGAAAGCATTCCAGGTCCTTATAAACACATATGCGTGCAGCGCCGCATACAGAGTAAAAAACAGAACAAAAAACATGCTCATTACATCTCCCGTTCTCCGACTGTGGTGACCGGAACCGCGGTTAGTGCCTCGCGGTCACTGCGGGCGCATATTATACAACATACCTGCCCCTTTTTGCGTACAGCGGCACCATCTGTTCTTACCGGGATTTTCATCTGCAATGCGGAACCGTTTCTAGATCCCCGCGGCACGCGCCAGGGCGTATGCCGCCATTCCCATGCCATACGAAAGCGCAAGCATGAAAAGAAAGGAGACGGTGAACCATTTCCAGTCCCCCATTTCCTGTTTCATGACCGCTATTGTGGGAGCGCAGGGTATGAACAGCATCAGGACAACGAGGAACGAAAAGGCAGAGGCATGAGGGATGGTGCCGGACAGGACATTCATAAGGCCCTGGTCACCGACATTATATAATATGCCCAGCGTTGCAACGGAATTCTCTTTGGCTACAACGCTCGACAGGAGGGCCACAAGCATTCTCCAGTCAAGGCCAAGGGGTTTCCCGATCGGTTCGAGGAGCATCCCGATCCTGCCGAGGATGCTCTCTTCGACCGTGCCCGTCGGGACATTCGAAGCGATCCAGAGAATTACGGAAAAGACGAGTATCACGGTACCGGCCTTTTTTACGAAGGCGATCGTACGGTGCCACACGACGATGAGGATTGTCCGGAAATCCGGGGCATGGTACAGAGGCAGTTCCATGATGAACGGGACCTGCTCTTGCCGCAGGAAAAAACGGCCTATCATCACCCCCGCAATCCCCAGCATCACTATGTTCAGGGTGACAAGGACCCAGCTCATGATGAGCCCGTGGCCGGCAAAGACCGCCGCCGTGACGAAGGTGATCACTGCAAGCCTGCCTGTGCAGGGAACGAACGGTGCGAGGAAGATCGTGAGAAGCCTCGCCTTCCTCGATTCGACTATCCGTGCACCCATCACCGAGGCGACATTACAGCCAAAACCCAGGCACATCGGCAGAAAGCTTTTTCCGTGCAGACCGATTATGTGCATGAACCTGTCCATAACGAACGCCGCCCGGGCCATGTATCCCACGTTTTCGAGAAAGGACATAATGAAGAAGAAAATGGCCAGTATCGGGATAAAAGTCAGCACGGAACCCGCTCCGCCTATGACCCCATTGACGAGAAGCCCCCGTATCCATGGGGGTTCCGATGCAAGGCTCTTCTCCACATTCGACCCAAACCATGAGACGAGGCGTTCAAGCAGGTTCTGCAGGGGATACCCGATAAAATACGTGATGACAAAAACTACGGCCAGGATGCCGAGCAGGATGGGTATGCCGGTCAACGGCCGGGTAAGCACATGGTCGATGCGGTCGGTCATCAGGACCTGGCCGCGCTTAAAGCGCGACACCGCCGCACGTGTTGCCTCCTCGATCCAGTCGTACCGCCCCCCGACAACGGACCGGAGCGCGTCCTCATGCGCTACGAGGAGGCTCTGTATATCGTTCCAGACAGAAACCGGGACAACTCCACCGAATATATCGGTCACCTCTCCATCTCCCTCCATCAACTTCGTGACCACCCAGGCAACCGTATAAGGGAGCGGCACGTAATCCTTTATTAGATCGGATATTTTCTGGAATATGTCATGGTGATCTTCCGTGACCTGCGGCATTTTAGGCCGGTACCCTGCCCGGTTCCTGCTTATCTTCAGGATCTCGTCCAGCAATTCGCGGATGCCCTTATTCTTTGTTGCCACGGTGGGGACGACGGGAATGCCCAGCGATCTCTGGAGGGCTTCGGCGTCGATGTGAACGCCCTGGCCCTCCGCGACGTCAAGCATATTGACAGCGAGGATGACCGGTGACCTCAGGAGGAGGAGCTCGGTCAAAAGGTACAGGCTTCTCTCGAGAGCTGACGCATTGACAAAGAGGACCGTAATGTCGGGATGCTCGTGTATGAGGAACTCACGCGTTACGCGTTCTTCTTCCGAATAGGAACTCAAGCTGTACGTTCCCGGAAGGTCTACGAGTTTTATCTCCGTGTCGGCTGTGCGGTGCGTGCCCTCTTTCCTTTCAACCGTCTTGCCGGGCCAGTTGCCGACATGCTGTGAAAGCCCTGTCAGCAGGTTAAACACGGTTGTCTTCCCGACGTTGGGTTGTCCCGCAAAAGCGACAAGAAGCGTTCGGTCAACCGGCGGCGCGGCACCCTCGCCATGCGGTTGCCTTCTTACCAGGATCTTTTCAGCCTGGCCCTTTCCAAGGGCTACCCGCGTATCGGAAGCCAGGACAATGATCTGGCCGCGGCTTTTCCTGAGGAGCTTTATCCGTGTACCCGGAATGATCCCCATGGCCGCAAGCCGCCCCGTGAGGACCTCGCCGCCCGACAGCAGACCGACCACAGCCTCCTGGCCTTCGTCGAGCGAGGTAACGGGAAAGAGTTCTTCGCTCATGGATGGAAGCCTTTCATTACGCGTTTGTTTATACTATGAGGATGGGCTAATGTCAACGAAACCGCATGTCCTGGCACCGGGGCCTTGTGATCCTTCACATAGGGACCGAGGTTCAGGCAGGCGGGCACGGGGCCCGCCGTAGCACGGCCGGGGAGGTCCCTCGCGGGCCCGGCTATGAAAAGCCTACCGTGTTGACAGGTTTTTTGCAGCCTCGAAAACTTCCTGTATAGCAGCAGGATGCTCTTTGATCCCTGCCGATTTATCCACACCCAGGTAGGCCAGGGTCCTATGCTCTTCGACGCTAACGCTCCTGAAGAAGGCCGTCGCGGTCGCACCGCAGCTGTCGGCACCAATCTGCCTTTTCATGCCTCCCACCAGTATGAGAAGACCTTTTCTGTGGACAGACCCCTCGATGGGCATGTTATGGATGTACTTTTCGCACCAGAAAGGCTGGCACCGGTCAATCATGATCTTTGTCTGCGCGGAAAGACCGCTGAAGTAGATCGGGGATGCGAGTATGATCCGGTCCGCCTTTCTGATGGCCGGATATATCTGCTGCATCTTGTCTTTCACGACACACACACGGGTTTCTGTACAGCCGCCGCAATTCTGGCACGGCTTAATGTCCATATCGTTGAGCCTGAAGTATTCGACGCGGTTCAATGCCCGATCGATGCCCTTTAACGCCGCCTGAACGAGAAGGTCGGTGTTTCCGCCCAGTCTCGGACTTCCATTGAATATGAGAATTCTCACGGTGATTCCCCCGGGGTATGGTCATACCGGGAAGGCACTCAGCGGGGCCCTCCCGGTTTCATGTCTGGTTTTGTTCTCTATCCTACTTTATAAAAAGCCATCTTTTTGGCCTTGCACACCGCGCACTCTTCGGGCGGCTCTGTACCTTCAACGGTGTTGCCGCAAACCTTGCAGACCCAGTAATCCGTATCTTCGTTCTTACCGAGGTTTTCAAGGGCCTTCTGGTAGAGGCCGGCGTGCAACTTTTCAACATCGTTCGCATACTGGAACGTCCTGACCGCGCCGTTCAACCCCGCCGCCTTCGCTTCGTCTATCATTGCGGGGTACATCGATTTGAACTCGTGTGTTTCCCCGCCGACCGCCTCCTCCAGGTTCTCTTTCGTGCTCTTGATACCCTTGAGCTCCCTCAGGTGGTTATGGGCATGAATGGTCTCCGCCTCTGCGGCTGCTCTGAAAAGTTTGGCAACCTGCTTGAAGCCCTCTGCATCCGCCTTCGCGGCAAATGCGAGATATTTCCTGTTGGCCTGCGACTCCCCGGCAAATGCCTCCCAGAGGTTCTCTTCTGTTTTTGACACGGCAACCCTCCTTATTATTAAATAATGTCACATTTCGCCGGCTGTTCCTTCAGCCGTCCTGCGTACCCATTGAGCAGGAAAGTCAAAAAACTGCAGTCAAAAAAACGGGTAAAACCTGCTCAAAGTTTCACCCGTTTTCAATCGTCCTGATAGATATCAGGAGGCCTTACCCCTTAAAGCCTCCCAACCCTTTAATATCTGCAACCCCATGTAAAGCTGGAAGTCTTCATCCTCAAGGTTTTTGATAGAAAAATCTTCCGGTCGTTTGACGATGGGGTTTCTGTCCGTTTTCTTCTCAAGGTCTTTCTCGGTCAGCGGGGCCATCTTCTCACGGGATTTTACAAAATTGCTCTCAACCGTAATATCGGGCACGATCCCCTCGGACTGGATCGACCTGCCCCTGGGCGTATAGTACTTCGCGGTTGTCAGCCTCACCGCCGAGCCGTCGCCGAGGGGGAATATGGTCTGGACCGAACCCTTCCCGAAGCTCTTTGTCCCCACAATGACAGCGCGCTTATAATCCTGCAAGGCGCCCGCGACGATCTCTGAAGCGCTTGCACTGCCTTCATTGACGAGAACGACCATCGGGCCGGTATATTTTATCCCTTTCTTTTGCGCATAGAATTTCATTTTGCCGTCCTCAGGATTGCGCTTTCCGGCCCTTCCCTCGATGGATACGATAAGCCCTTCCGACAGGAATTTGTCCGAAACCTCAACCGCCTGTTCGAGAAGCCCGCCGGGATCGTTCCTCAGATCAAGGACCAACCCTTTGAGCGCCTTGCCTTTGTTGGCCTTGTCAAGCTCCTTCAAGGCGTTGTCGAGGTCCTTCGATGTCTTTTCCTGGAACTGTGCCAGCCGGATGTACCCGTAGTCATCGGAAAGCATCCTGTATTTGACGCTCTTAACCTGTATGGTATCGCGGACGACCGTATATTCCTTCAGCCCCTGTGCGCCTTCCCGGGCAACCGTCAGTGTTACCGCCTTGCCTTTTGGCCCCCTGATGAGCTTCACGACATCCATAAGGCTCATGTTCTTCGTATTCTTCCCGTCGATCTTGACAATATGATCACCCGCCTTCATGCCGGCCTTGAATGCCGGGGTGTCCTCTATGGGTGTGATCACTGTCGGAAAACCGTCCTTGATCGTTATCTCGATACCGATCCCTCCAAACTCCCCTTTTGTGTCGGTCTGCATTTCCTTATACATATCAGGGGGAAGGAACGACGAGTGCGGGTCCAGGGATTCCAGTATCCCTTTTATGGCAGCGTAGACGATATCCTTATCCTTGACCTCTTCGACATAGCTGCGCTTGACCAGGTCAATGACATCGGAAAAGGTCCGCAGGTATTCATATATCTCCTTGTTCTCACCCCCCTGCGCTGTCTTCTTCCCCTGGGCGCCGATCATGATCCCGAGAAGAAAAACCGACACAAAAAAGAGGCTTAACAGGACTTTGGTCTTTTTGCTCATGCTACCTCCGTAATAGTGATGATGATACTACAATAATTGCGAAGTTTCAACCATCTGGACATTGTCCGCGCCCCTTGCGGGCCAAAAAAACGAGACCATCCGCCTGGCAGGAAAAACGTGTTGCATTATGGCAACCCCTTAGTATAATATTGTCGAAAACAACAGGGGTGACACATGCCAATATATATTCTTGTCAGCAAATTGACCAATGAAGGGCGTAAAACGATCAAGAACAATCCGGACCGGATCAGGCAGGTTGATCAGGAGATCGCCAAGATGGGAGCAAAGGTCCTTGCCCAGTACGCGACACTGGGAAAATACGATTTTATCAATATTGTCGAAGCCCCCGACAATGAGACAATAGCCCGTGTCTCCACAGAGCTGGGCTCACGCGGGACGGTCGAGATCACGACACTGTCCGCCATACCGGTTTTCGAGTTTGTCGAAAAAATGGGCTAATAAGAGCGGAAGACCGAAAAAGCCCGGATGGTCGGCCGATCATCCGGGCTTTTTTTATACTCTATCCTGAAAACTGCCTTACGACATAAAATTCCTGAAAATGTCCCTGGCGATGACTATCCGCTGGACCTGGTTCGTGCCTTCGTATATCTGGGTCGCCTTTGCATCGCGCATCATCCTCTCTACCGGGTATTCCTTCGTGTACCCGTACCCGCCAAGGATCTGGACCGCATCGGTCGTCACCTTCATGGCCACGTCGGCCGAGTAGACCTTCGCCATTGCCGAGAGTTTGTCGACGCCGATAGCGCTCATCTTGTCCCGTTCGTAGACCTTCATATCGAGAAGATGGGCGGCATCGTATACAAGCGCCCGGGCAGCCTCGACACCTGTGGCCATGTCGGCTACCATGAACTGGATACCCTCGAAGTCAGCGAGTTTCTGCCCGAACTGGACCCTCTTCCACGCATATTCGACCGCGAAATCAAGCGCGCCCTGTGCGAGGCCCACCGCCTGAGCACCGACTGCCGGCCGCGAAAGGTTGAGCGTCGACATTGCAATGTCCCACCCCTGCCCCTCTTTGCCGAGCAGGTTCCCCTTTTCAAGCCGGACGTTGTCGAAGATGAGCTCTGTTATATCCGACCCGATCATTCCCATCTTGTCCTCGCTCTTGCCGATGATGACCCCGGGGTAATCCTTCTCCACGTAGAAGGCGGAAATACCTTCCGTCCGTTTTGCCGGGTTCGTGGCCGCGAATACCGTGTAGAACTGTGCGTTCGCCCCGTTCGTGATCATCGATTTCTTTCCGTTGAGGTAATAATGGTCCCCTTCCCTCACGGCCCGTGTCCTCATATGGGATGCATCCGAACCGGCATCGGGCTCGGTAAGGGCAAAAGCGACGAGGTACATCTTGTCAGGCTCACATATCTTGCCGTAGATGTACTCTTTCTGCTCGTCGTTTGCCGCCACCATGATCGGCATGATGCCGACGTTGTGTGCCAGCGGGACGAGGGACGATGCACCGGACACTTTGGCCAGCTCTTCGATGACAAGGCACAGCGACGTGATGTCACCGTCGAGCCCTCCGAACCTCTCGGGCAGCATGAGGTACAGGAAGCCGTGTTTCTTGTAAATGTCAACGAGGTCCCAGGGGAACGCGCCTGTCTGATCTATCTCTTTTGCCCGGGGGGCGACTTTTTCTTTGGCCAGTTTCTCAGCGATTTTCTGGATCATGCCGTGCTTATCCGAAAGATTGAGCATCCGTAGAACCTCCTTACATGTTGACAAAAGTGTTTTACTTCTAACATAATTTCCCTGTAATGTGAATAAAAAAGGAGCCCTTATGAGCAAGGTGTACTTCACAGATCTGCGTACAACGCCAAACCGCAATCTCCTCGACAAGGCTGTCGACCTTATGAACAGGACAAAGATCGATGCGAAGATCAGGAAAAACGATCTCGTTGCGGTCAAGCTCCATTTCGGCGAGGCTGGCAACACGACCTACATTCGGCCCGTCTTCCTGCGCAGCATCGTCAGGAGGCTGAAAGAAGCCGGCGGAAGGCCCTTCCTTACAGATACCAATACGCTCTACACGGGGTCCCGGAGCGATACGGTCAGCCATCTCACAACGGCGATACAGAACGGTTTCGACTATGCATGCGTCGAATGCCCCCTTGTCATAGCGGACGGGCTCCGCGGCATGAGCGGCACACGGGTTGCCATCGATGGGGAGGTCCTCAAAGAGGTGCACATTGCGAAGGAGATAGCCGACGCCGACGCGATTGTGGCGGTTACCCATTTCAAGGCCCATGAGCTCTCCGGGTTTGGGGGGGCCCTCAAGAACATCGGTATGGGGTGCGCCACGCGCGAGGGAAAGCTCGTTCAGCATTCCACGGTCGCCCCGAAGGTCAACCCGGAAACGTGCAAAGGCTGCAAGTTGTGCACGGGATACTGTCCTGCCGGTGCCATCAAGGTCGAGTCAAAAAAGGCTTCCATCTCCGGAAAGAAATGCATAGGCTGCGGCGAATGCATCCTCATCTGTCCTTTTCATGCCATCGAGATCCAGTGGAATGAACACCCCGACGTATTCCAGAAGAAGATGATGGAGTACGCCGCCGGCGCACTGAAGAACAAGGAGAAAAAGTCGCTTTTCATCAATTTTGTCGTGCAGGTGAGCCCTGCCTGCGACTGCTACCCCCACAGCGATGCCCCGATCGTCCGTGACATCGGCATCCTCGCGTCCGATGATCCGGTCGCCATCGACCAGGCATCGTGTGACATGGTCAACAACGAAGTGTCGCTGCCGGGGACCGCCATCAAGAATGTATCGATGCAGGGGGAAGACAAGTGGCGAGCTTTGTACCCGCGCATCGACTGGAGCGTCCAGCTCACCCACGCCGAGAAACTCGGCCTCGGGTCACGGAAATACACGCTGCAGAAGATATAAAAGAGAGCGTTCTACGCTCTACGTTCCAGGTTCTGCGTTGAAAGAATGGTGTATTGGTTCCGATGATGCAGGACAGTCAGCCCCCCTCCCCGCCGTCATTCCCGCGAAAGCGGGAATCTAGTGTCTTTGATCTTTTTAACGTAGAACGCAGAACGTAGAACCTTCAACCGGCCCTAGAACCATTTCTTCTTCCAGAAAAAGGCAAGCATGGCTATGACGACCAGCCCCATGACGAAGAGGCAGGCGTAATAGCCGTAATACATCTCTATTTCGGGCATGTTCTTGAAGTTCATCCCGTAGACACCGGCTATGAACGTAAGGGGAATGAATATGGTCGATATAATGGTGAGCACCTTCATGACCTCGTTGAGGCGGTTGCTCACACTTGACAGGTAGATATCGAGCATTCCGGAAAGCATCTCGCGCGATGTCTCTATGCTGTCGATCACGCGCATTGAATGGTCCGCGATGTCCCTGAAGAACATCATCAACGAGGGCGAGATAAGATCGGTATCGTTCCTTTCAATGGTCAATAAAACATCCCGCAGGGGCGATATCGATCTCCTCAGAAAAATGAAATCTCTCTTCCTTTTCTGGATATCAACGAGGGTTTCCGTTCGTGCGCCCGTAATGACCCTTCCTTCGAGATCTTCGAGTATCTCGCTCCCTTTGTCGATGACGGCAAAATAATTATCCACGGTAATATCGATCAGGCTGTAAAGCAGGTAATCAGGCCCATTCTTCCGGACCCGCGACTTATCGATCTGAAGCCTTTCCAGGGCGGGAAGGAACACGTCGCTCGGCCTTTCCAGGAAGGTAATGAGATAGTTCCTGCCGAGCACAAAACTTATCTGGTCGGCCTCAGGCCCCTTTGTATCAATATTGATGAGGATCATCTTCAGGACCAGAAAAAGATGGTCATCGTAATCGTCCATCTTCGGTCTCTGGTCCGTATTCATGATGTCTTCCAGAAGGAGCGGATGGAGACCAAAATGGGAACCGAAGGCTTCTACCGTCTTCGCGTCGCTTACGGCATCGACATTGATCCAGGTGGTCATCGAAGGGTCTATAAGCGAAAAGCATTCTTCGACGTCCTGAGTCTGCGTTATCCTGAAACCATCTTCGTTGTAATTGACAACCGTGAACGTTGCCTTCTCGGCGACGTGCCTGCCAAGGTGGACAAGTGTACCCGGCGGAAGCCCCGCCTTCGAAGACCGTCGTGTCGATGTCGTGGGCATTTAGGACACGTTATCAAACAGAAAAAGTAATGTCAATGAGATGATAGGCGATAGGCTATGGGCGATGGGCTATGGGAATATCTTTCCTATCGCCTATCGCCTGCGGTATACCCGTACAGATAGCATTTTATCCGCCCATTATACAGTTTCCGGTTGGAATCGGCGCGCTTTCCGTAATATTTCTCGAAATCTTCAAGTCCGCTGAATATAAAGAGCGACCAGCCGCGGGCCTGATCGAATGCCTCACGCATCTTTTTCGTCAATTCGCCCGCGGCTTCTTTATCCCCTGATCTCTCGCCATACGGCGGGTTGCACACAACGATGCCCTTTTCCGTGTCAAATGCCAGGTCCTTCACATCCCGCCGCTCGAATGTAACTGACGGCAGGACACCCGCGTGCCGGGCATTATGCCGGGCTTTAATAAGAACCGAATCGTCAATGTCCGATGCCCTTATGTCCAGTGCGGCCCTTTTTTCCTCCTTGCCGGCATGGCGCCGCACGTCCTCCCATATCTCAGGGCCAATGAACTTCCATTGCTCCGATGCGAACCTCCTCTTCATTCCCGGGGCCACGTTCCTGCCTATCATTGCAGCTTCGATCGCTATCGTACCGGAGCCGCAAAACGGATCGACAAATGGGGTGCCCGGCCGCCAGCGGCTTAAATAGACAAGGCCGGCCGCCAGGGTCTCTTTCAGGGCGGCCTGTCCTGTCCCCGTCCTGTACCCGCGCTTATGAAGCCCGGGCCCGGTCGTATCCATGAAGACTGACGCGACATTATTCTGGAGCGAAAACTCGATGCCGCTGGCGGGGCCGTCTTCCGAAAAACTTTCCAGCCGGTACCTTTTTTTCATCGACTCTATGACAGCCTTTTTGACGACGGACTGGCATGCCGGAATGCTCGTCAACGTCGACCTCACAGACCTGCCCGTTACGTTCACCGCCCCCGTCGAAGAGATGTACCCGCCCCACGGGATGGCACGCACTCCCTGGAACAATTCCTCAAAATCCGATGCCGGGAACCGCCCCATTTGTATAAGGACACGGTCGGCGCACCTCAGCCAGATGTTCGTCCGTGCAATGTCCCTCTCGGTTCCGGAAAAGACCACCCGCCCATTTTCGACCAGGGCATTGTCATAACCGAGCGCCTTGAGTTCCCGTGCCACAACAGACTCAAGCCCGAATGCCGCCGTGGCCACCAATCTGTACTCAGCCATAGAGGCCCCGTAAGACGGGAAATGCAAAACGTGGAACGTAGAACGCGGAACGTAGAACCATCAATACGTTACTCTCCGGAGGAAAAGTCCCTGCGGCGGCGCCGTCGGCCCGGCCAGGTCACGGTCCCGTGCGTCGATGACCGACCGGAACTCCTCCGGGGTCATCTTTCCCGCTCCGACGAGAACGAGGGTGCCGACGAGATTCCGGACCAGGTAGCGCAAGACGCCGGTGGCCTCGATGCCAATATGGACGAAGGGCCTCCTCCGGACTACCCGAGCTCTCAGGACCTCCCTTTCGCAGCTTCGATACGGTTCGTTCTTCTTCTTGAACGACGAGAAATCATGCGTGCCGACTATCGCCCCGATGGCCCCGTTCATCGATGCGCAATCGAGGCGGAAAGGATAGTGCCACGAATACCGGACCGAGAACGGCGAGAAACGGGGTGCGTTATATATGCTGTAGATATAGGTCTTGCTTTTCGCGCTGTACCGGGAATGAAAGGATGCCACTTCCTGCCGCGCCGACCTCACGCGTATGTCGGACGGCAACAGGCTGTTCACTCCCCGCTCGATGTTGTCAAGGGGAATATTCCTCACCGTGGTGAAATTGACGACCTGCCCGAACGCGTGCACGCCGGCATCCGTCCTTCCTGCGCTATACAGCTTGACCGGATGGTCGAGTATCCTCTCGACCGCACGCCTCACGATCTCTTCTATTGTCGTACCGTTCGGCTGGCATTGCCACCCGTGATAGTTCGTGCCCTCGTACTCGATGACAAGGCAGATATTTCTGGTACCGTCTGTTTGCATAGATGCTCGAACCTGGTGATATACGGACGCGATAATGCTTAAGGCCGGAATTACCTCGTTCTTTCCGTATCCGGTCTTTTCACCTTCTCTGCAGGTTTTTCGGGGGTCCTGGCGGCAGCCGGCGGCTTTGCATCCTTCTTTGGCGCATCGGTCTTTGCGGGGACTGCCTGGACCTGCGGCGCCGGCATTGCCTTCGCCTTCTCTTCAAGTTTCCTGTAAAGCTCTTCGACTTCTTTCTTTAAAGCGATATTCTCGGCCTTCAGAAAATTGTTCTCTTCCTTCACGACCCGCAATTCCTCTTTAAGGCTCTTTGCCTCCTTGCCGCATGCAGGGAGGATGAGCGTGATCGCCAGGATGACCATGATCGCGGACAGTTTTTTCATTGTCATTATTTTCCCCGAAGCATGTACCGTTGTCAACCTGTTTATTTGCTCCCCATTGAAAGCATCCGCCATGCATCCACCCTCGAAGGACCGGCTGACTTTCTCGTCATACAGCCCTCTTCCCGCCCTCTCAGCATTGTGCGGGCGGCAGCATAAATACTGCCTCAATTCATGGATTTAGGGCCGGGAATATGTTACATTAAAAACAAAAATTCCACGCCGGACCCGGAGGGTTTTCATGCTGTCATCTGTTGTAACTGTTCCCATAGAAGAGGAGATGAAGCGGTCGTACCTGGACTATGCGATGAGCACCATCATAGGCCGGGCATTACCGGACATACGGGACGGACTGAAACCCGTCCACCGCAGGATCCTGTACGCGATGTACGAACTGAACAACACCCACGACAAGCCGTACAAGAAATCGGCTAGGGTGGTCGGTGACGTCATAGGTAAGTTCCATCCCCACGGCGATCAGGCCGTCTATGACGCGATAACCAGAATGGTCCAGGACTTCTCCCTCCGGTACCCGCTGGTCGACGGCCAGGGCAACTTCGGCTCCGTGGACGGCGATGCCCCGGCGGCCATGAGGTATACCGAAATACGCCTCTCCCGCATTGCCGAAGAGATACTCAAGGATATCGAGAAGGACACAGTGTCGTTCAGGCCGAACTACGACGATTCCCTGGTGGAACCGATCGTCCTGCCTTCACGCCTGCCCAACCTTCTCATAAACGGCTCGTCCGGCATCGCCGTGGGAATGGCGACGAACATCCCGCCGCACAACATGAACGAGGTGATAAACGGCCTCATCGCCTTTATAGAGAACAGGGACATACCGCTTTCCGAGCTCATGCAGATCATACCCGGGCCCGACTTCCCGACGCAGGGCATCATCTTCGGCAGGCAGGGGATCAGAGAGGCCTATGAAGCCGGCCGGGGGCATATCGTACTGCGCGCCAGGGCCGACATCGAGACCAGAAAGAAGGACGGCAGGGAGGCCATTGTCATCACCGAGATACCCTACCAGGTCAACAAGGCGCGCCTCATCGAGAACATCGTCGAGCTGATAAACACCAAGAGGATCGAAGGCATATCGAACATAAAAGACGAGTCGAGCCGCGAAGGCATGCGCATCGTGATCGACCTCAAGAAAGGCGAGATAGCGGAACCTATCCTCAACAAGCTCTACAAGCACACCCAGCTCCAGACCACGTTCGGCATCATTTTCCTGACGATCGTGAACAATGAGCCGAAACTGCTCACCCTGAAGGAGATGCTGCACGAGTTCGTCGAGTTCCGCAAGGAGATCGTCACAAAGCGGTCGACCTTCGAACTCAATAAGGCGGTCGACAGGCTTCACCTCCTCGAAGGCCTGAAAACCGCCCTCGACAACATCGACGAGGTCATCGCCATCATACGCGGCGCCGCGAACACACCCGAGGCACGGGAAGCCCTCATCGCGCGTTTCTCTTTTTCGGAGAAACAGGCAACCAACATTCTGGAGATGCGTCTTCAGAGACTGACCTCCCTCGAGCGTCAGAAGATTCTCGATGACCACAGGGCGACATCCGAAGATATAGCCCGCCTGCGCCTCTTACTTTCAAACGAGTCGATACTCATGGACCTCGTCAAAAAGGAGCTTGTTGAGGTCCGTGACAGGTACGGCGACAGGCGCCTCACCGAGATCGTCGACTATGTCCCCGAGATTACCCTCGAGGACATGATCAAGGAGGAAGAGGTCGCCGTCCTCATCACTAATAAAGGATACATAAAACGGACGTCCCTCGATCAATACAGGAGCCAGGGAAGGGGCGGCAAGGGACGGACGGGGATGGTCGTCCGGGAAGAGGACTTCGTCGACCATCTCTACATAGCGTCGACCCACTCGAACATTCTTTTCTTCACCAATAACGGCAAGGTGCATACGGTCCGCGTCCACACGATCCCCGAGGCGTCACTCACGTCAAAGGGCAAGCCCGTGGTGCACTTGATAAACCTGGAGAAGGATGAGCGCATCACTGCTGTTGCGCACGTGAAAGAATACTCCGAGGATAGCTTCCTCTTTTTCGTCACGAAGAAGGGACATGTAAAAAGGATGAGCCTCGCCCTCCTGAAAAATATCCGTTCGATCGGCATCAAGGCCATTACCCTTCCCGACGATGACAGCCTGATAAACGTGCTCGAAACGGCAGGGCACGGCGAGATCATGGTCGCCACCAAATTCGGCCTGTCTATACGTTTCAAGGAGGACGAGATACGGCCTATGGGCCGGCCCGCCTACGGAGTCAGGGGCATCCGTTTCAAGAGAGCCTCCGATGAGGTCGTGTCCGCTGTGGCGGTCGATGAGTCGTGCACGATCTTCACCGTCACGGAAAAAGGTTACGGCAAATGCGCGCCCTGCTCCGACTATCGCCTCCAGGCCCGCGGCGGATCGGGCATCATTAATGTCAGGTGCGGCACAAAGAACGGCCGCGTCGTGAGCCTCAACCGCCTGAGCGAAAAGGAAGGCGTGATACTCGTAACCGACACCGGCAGGACCATCAGGTTCCGCTCCAGCAACATACCGGTCCAGAAACGGGGCGGTCTTGGCGTGAAGCTGATGGGGCTTAACGAAGGCGAGGTCATCGGCGGGGTTGCGATCATCGAAGAAGGTGAGATTGACGGTGTCGACGGCATCGAGAGCCAGGAAGGCAATGAATGAAAATTAGCGTAATAGGTGCCGGCGCATGGGGGACAGCCTTTGCTATCCATTGCGCACGCATCGGCATTGAGGTCATGCTCCGGGCCTATGAGAAAGAACTTGTCCCGGAGATGGAACGGACGCGTCAGAACACGGCCTTCCTGCCCGGTTTCACGATGCCCGATGCGGTCCGCTTCACGAATTCGATCGATGACGCACTCGATTTTGCCGGAACGGTGATCATTGCGACCCCCTCATTCGCCCTTCGCGACACACTTACACCTTTTGGCTCGAAATTGAGCGCAAAAAGGGTCCTTATCCTGACAAAAGGGATCGAACGGTCCACGTTCAAATTGATGAACGAGGTTGTCGAGGAGATAACGGGCTCAAACGGCGAGAACATTGCTGCCCTGTCAGGCCCCTCTTTTGCGAAAGAGGTTGCCCTCGGCCTTTTTACGGCTGCGGTCGTCGCCTCAAAGAATATCACTTTTTCCCATTCTCTCCAGCAGGAACTGCACAGCGACTACTTCAGGGTCTACCGGATCGACGACATAGCCGGTGTGGAACTGGGCGGTGCACTGAAAAATGTCATGGCTATCGGCTCGGGGATCATCGACGGCCTTCATTTCGGGACAAACACGCAGGCAGCTTTCACAACGCGCGCGCTTGCGGAAATAAAAAGGCTGGGCCGCGCGCTCGGAGCCCGGGAAGCCACATTCATGGGCTTGTCGGGAATGGGTGACCTTATCCTGACATCGTACGGGAACCTCAGCAGAAACAGGCTTTTCGGCATGGAGCTCGCCTCCGGGAGAAGGTCTTCGGACATCATCGCATCGCAGAAAACGGTCGTCGAGGGCTATTACACGATAAATGCAGCCTATAACCTCGCGCAAAAACTCCGCGTCGACATGCCCATTACGGAAGAACTATACCGCATCGTTTACGAAAACAAAGACATCGAATCCTCACTCAGAGATATAATCAAAAGGGAATTCAAAACAGAAGATTAAGAAAGACAGGCAATAGGCGATGGGGAAATTATCCCATCGCCTATTGCCCATCGCCTATTGCCTGTCTATTGACATTTGGCCCGCCGCCCTTTACGAATTGCAGTATCGTGAAACCTGCTATGAAGAGGATGGAGACGGCGGCCACCGCCGGGCGCTGGTTTTGTGTGAGGGACGATACGGCGCCGAAGATGAGGGGGCCTATCACGGCGGACGTCTTGCCGACGAGGCTGTACACCCCGAAATATTTCGATTCGTCACCGGATGGTATGAACTGAGCGAAAAATGCCCGCGTTGCGGCCTGGACCGTCCCGAGGCCGAGCCCCGCCATCGAGGCCACTGCAAAGAAGAGGGCCTTTCGATAGATAAAATAGACAAGTATCGTCACGAGGACCCAGAGAGCAAGGGACAGGGAG
>ERZ1645192.1745-NODE-1745-length-18115-cov-11.632724_pt1 | contig 18115 bp, 12 predicted proteins | sample MGYA00575354_ERZ1645192 | MGnify/ENA primary metagenome ERZ1645192 (study PRJEB40844, sample SAMN11349763) | freshwater sediment metagenome | isolation source: river sediment | host: Sediment | place: India: Faizupur Khadar , New Delhi | collected 2017-02-21 ... | reverse complement strand
AATGCTGTCACGCTTAACAGGAAGTCAGAAATCAGAAATCCGATATCAATAAGTCAATTTTTCATCTTTTTTAGCTATAAAAATTACACCATGATGAAAACAAATCTTTCAAAGTCCATTGTTATCTTTTTAGTTGCCATGCTGGTATCATGCAGTCCAAAACTTACCAAAGTGACACAAACCCAGCCTGAAGTAAAAAAACAAATTGTCCGCGGGGAACAGGCGCCGCCGGCTGATCCGGGACAAAGGAATTTCGGAGGTATGCTCACGGCTACAGGTACTATGGGACAGCCACGGCCACAGCGTCCGGAACCAAAGATCCAGACAGTTTCGCTGGATGACATTTCAATGAGTGATCCCTTTATATATCCTGATGAAAAGACCCTTACTTATTATCTTACAGGAACAGGCGGCCGTCTGTACAAAAGTAAAGATCTGAAGATGTGGACCGGCCCATACTCTATCATTGACCTGAGTGGAACATGGATGGAAGGACTCTGGGTAGCTGCGGCCGAGATTCACCATATTGGAGGAAAATATTATTATGCCGGGACCTGGAGCGATCACAGCGTTGTAATACAGGCTGTACCGCGTCGTTACAATGTACCTCGCAATCAAACCCAGCTATTGGTATCTGATTCCCCGGAAGGACTATTTAAGCCTTTGGTTGCAGACCACGATTTTTGTCTTGGCCCGGAAGACTGGGACATAATAGATGGCACTCTCTATGTGGAGAATGATACTGCATATATGGTATTTGTCCACGAGTGGACCCAGTTAATCGACGGAACCATGGATTACATGCCTCTTTCAAAGGATCTGACACACAGGACCGCTGAGCCGATAACTATCTTCCGTGCCAGTGAGGCTGCCTGGTCGAAGGAGATGAACAGCATCGGTGAAGCCACTTTTGGCATGAAGATGCCGGGGTGGGTTACCGATGGTCCCCAAATGTTTCGCACAAAGACCGGCAGACTTGGCATGTTATGGTCAAGCTGGGGCGAGAACCGTTATGCACAGGGCGTTGCCTATTCAATGTCAGGAAGCATCAAAGGTCCGTGGGTCCAGGAACAGGAGGCTTTTAAGGGCGATAATTCCGGTCACGGAATGCTTTTCACGACTTTTGAAGGCAAACGATTATTTATCATCCATCACGCTGAAGCTAACGGACCTCGCAAACCTCAACTGTATGAAGTGGATGATTCAGGGGATAAACTGACGCTGGGAGCAAGATATAATTAGTTTCAGTACGGCAGGTCATAGGTGCCTGATTCAGCCGGCATGTGGAAAATCCGGAGGCGGGGTTAATGACAATATCATCCCAACCCGGGAAAGGCATTCCATTTACAGGGAAATCAGAATCCCTTAAATACGAAATTCTTAGCGGAATGCGGACAGAGTAACCTGTTTTGAAAATTTCAGAAGAGGCGTTTATTTTTATTTGACTTGGGTTTATTGGTGGTGTAACTTGCATCAATATCGTCAGCTTACTGATATTCTATTTATACAGGTTTACTAAAATCCACCCTGATGAAAACAAGATTGCCAGTCATTGTCCTTGTTATTGCCTGTTTCTCATGCAGAACGAACAATAAGCCCGTGTCCGGGCCGGAAAAAACCTGCAGTTGCAAAGCAAAATGCCTTTAATCATTTCTCAGAATATGTTAATTGGATAATGAACAATATCGTAATACAAATGTTTGAATATTACGAGAAAAAATTCATTAAGGGATTTCAATAAATGCCACAATTGGATTTTACAAAGTAGAAAAGGGTAATGATACTATGGCGCCTTCTAAAGGGTAATCAATCTGTCATATATGAAAGCTATTGTATACGACGAATACGGATCACCAGATGTTTTGCATCTTAAAGAGGTTGCAAAACCTGTGCCCGGGGATAATGAAGTATTGGTAAAGATATATTCCACAACTGTAACAGCGGGAGACTGGCGTTTGCGTAAAGCCGATCCGTTCGTTGCGAGACTTTTTAATGGTTTGTTTAAACCCAGGAAGGTTAAAATACTTGGATTTGAATTGGCAGGAATAATCGAAGAAGCCGGGAAACAAGTAAAATCTTTGAAAACGGGAGATAGTGTTTTTGCCTCATGCGGATTTACATTCGGAGGATATGCTGAATATAAATGCCTTCCGGAAGACGATCTGATTGCCATAAAACCTTCCAATATGACATTCAGTGAAGCTGCAGCTGTTCCAATAGGTGGACTTACTGCATTGGGATTTTTAAGGAAAGCTGGTATAAAGAACGGACAAAATGTTCTTATATATGGGGCTTCAGGAAGTGTAGGCACATTTGCAGTTCAGCTTGGGAAGTATTTTGGGGCAAATGTGACTGCTGTATGCAGTACGGTAAATATAAATCTTATTAAATCTCTTGGTGCAGATAAGGTTATTGATTATACCAGGGAAGATTTTACAAAACAAGAGACAAGGTTTGATATTATTTTTGATGCTGTCGGGAAAACTTCAAAATCAGCCTGTAAAAATTTATTAAAGTCAAAAGGGAAGTATGTATCTGTATCCGGTTCACCCTCCAAAAGCCCAGGCGATTTACTGTTTTTAAAGGAGGTGATTGAATCCGGAAGACTAAAGTCAGTTATAGACAGAATCTACACGCTTGACCAAATCAGGGAAGCGCATGCCTATGTTGAAAATCACCATAAAAAAGGAAATGTTGTAATCAATATATTGAGTGATCATTGACATAAGAATTGCAAATCATGTTTGCAGTAAACAGAAGCAGAAACAATCCATTTCTAAACAAGTTTTAAATTAAAAACAACCGGCTATGAAAAAATCAATTTTCCTACTCGTTGTTGCAGCTTTTATACTTCAAAGCTGTGCAAAGATCTTCTATGCACCAGACGCAAAATCTCTTGCAATGAATCAAAAAGTCATCGCTATTGCTCCCCCAAAAGTCTCAATAGCGCCCAGAAAGAATGTTGAGGCAGACGCACTGATTGAGCAACAAAAAACCGAGTCAGTCAACTTTCAGCGGGAAATGTACAGCTGGATGTTAAAAAGGAAAATGCATGGGACAATCTCGGTTGATATCCAGGATGTTGAGACAACTATTGCTCTTCTTTCAAAAGCAGGGGTGAATGATGGCAAATTATTAACCCCGGATGACATGTGCCAGATCCTGGGAGTAGACGGAATTTTAACGTCAAATTACGCCCTGACCAAACCTATGTCGGAAGGAGCAGCTATAGCTGTAGGTTTAATTGCAGGTGTATGGGGAGCCACTAACGAAGCAACGGCGTCATTATCCATACATGATTCCGGAACAAATAAAATGATCTGGAATTATGATCACAAACTTTCATCCTCTCTGAGCACTCCAGCCAGACTTGTTGATGATTTAATGAGGCAGGCAAGCAGAAAAATGCCGTACTTTACAAGCAGGTGATATCTAAAAAATAAGGCTGAATCAATTCTTCGACGGACCCGGCTGCAATTGAAATACCCGGATCACGACTTCCATCGAAATCATATCTCACTTTAACGATCTTCCGGTATTCCGGAGAATATTAATTTAATAGATTTGAATTGAGATATGATAATTTATTGAAAATGAAATCCTACTACATCTTTTTTGTACTGAGTATGAATTTCCTTTCCCTCAGCTGTCAGGATGCCGGGAATCAGGAAATTTCATCAGGTCCTGCAAAGGGAACACTCATTATCATTGGCGGAGGTGAAATAAGTGAATCCCTGAATAAAAAGATAATTGAAATAAGCGGGGGGCTTCAGGTTCCGATCGTAATAATTCCCACAGCTGACGGCAGGGAAACATATGATCAGGATTTTGGCGAAGCCGGGATGCTCCGGAAAATGGGTGCAACCAATGTCACGGTTCTTCATACGAATGACAGGAATGTAGCAAATACCAGGGAATTCGTGAAACCGCTTGAAGAAGCCAGACTGGTTTGGTTCAGCGGAGGGCGTCAGTGGAGACTTGTGGATGCATATAAGAACACACTCACCGAAAAGATGTTATGGAAGGTCCTCGAAAACGGAGGTACCATTGGAGGTTCATCGGCCGGCGCTACTATTCAGGGCAGTTTTCTCGCAAGGGGAGATACTAAGAATAATCAGGTTATGATGGGCGATCATCAGGATGGATTTGGATTTTTGAAGAATGTCGCAATTGATCAGCATGTACTTGCCAGAAACAGGCATTTTGATATGTTTGAAATACTTAGGAACCGTCCTGAATTGCTGGGAATAGGCATTGATGAATCAACGGCAATAATAGTAAAAGGAGATATTTTTGAAGTTGTGGGGAAAAGTTATGTTGTTGTGTATGACGGCAAATTCTGGTCAAGGGAGGGCTCAGAATTAAAGAAATTGCCGGAAAAGGAACAGATCTTCTATTTCCTTCGGGAAGGCGACAGGTACAATCTGAAGGAAAGAACGATAATGAACTGAATATTAAAAGCATCAAACCCTGAGGTTAACAGAAAGTTTTAAGCCGGAATTATATGATTTTTGAACAATAAAGGATACTCATTTGTTTATATATATGTGTGATTTACAGAGTGATTAAACACGTTTATATGGGTTGAAATCATTGAGGGATGTCTTTCAAAATGTTGTTATACTTACCTTAATAACCAAGGTCATGGCAAAATATCTGGTGGAAGTTTCCCATAGCTCTGATAAGATCGAATGTCTTCATACAATTCAGATTTTTCTGAGCTCAGGCTCACATTTTCTTTCTCATGCTGATTGGGGTTGTCTGGATGGAGAACATAAAGCCTGGTTCATTATAGATGTCGACAAGAAAGAAGAAGCCCTGCAAATTGTTCCTTCCTATTACTGGAGGAATACCAAAATAACAAAACTAAGCAGATTCAATCTCCAGGAGGTTGAGAACATGCTAAAACATCATGAAATTCAATAATCGTGAATACATTTGAAAATGAATCGTTTGTGTCATGACATTCTGATATATTCCCTCCGGATCAGGTGAAAAAAACCTGCTTGTCTTTGATTTTTTATCGGCGTAACTTTCTTTAATAAATCAGACACTTTCAGTCAGGTTCGGATTTTTATCCGGTTTATGCGAAAGTCTGACAATTTTACCAGATGCAAAACAAGGTTGAATAAAAGGATTTCACTCGATATCCGGCTCAAAGAATACCCACTGAACCGCGGGAATATTTTTTTTAAGTTCTGACTCACAATTATTTATATTAAGAATCAGATCATTAACCGAATTTGTATAAGTCATTTTTGCCTTTACAGCCACCATTATTTGCGGGCCAAGCTGAAAGGTGATCAGGTTTATTAAATTTTCAATCTCAGGCCTCGATTCAAGAAGTGCTTTTATCTGAGCTGTTGTCTCTTCATCAGTGCTCTGGCCTATAAGAAGGCTTTTTATTTTTATAGCAAGGACGAATGAAATAATAACAAGAAGAATTCCGATACCGATGCTTCCTATTGCATCGAAAACCGGATTTCCTGAAATAACCGACAAGACAACAGCAATTAAAGCAAAGGATAGCCCGAGAAGTGCAGCAGTATCTTCTCCGAGAACAACAATCAGCTCACTCTGGCGGCTGTTTTTATACCATGTTCTAAGAGGTACATTGTGCCGTAATTTCTTTATCTGCAGCAGACATCCGGACAGGGATGCTGCTTCAAAGACCATGCTTACCGCCAGAACAGCGATTGCTATTCCCGGATTTTTTAAACCTTCATGCGTCCCTATCTTGTGGATTCCCTCATAAATTGAGAAAAGTCCGCCCATGCTGAACAGGATCAGGGCAACCATAAATGACCAGAAATATATCTCTTTACCATATCCCAGCGGGTGTTCCGGGTCTGGTTTTTTCTTTGCAGCTCTCAATCCCCAGAAAAGGAGTCCCTGGTTGCTGCAATCAGCATAGGAATGAATCGATTCTGCTAACATTGCTCCCGATCCTGTAACAATGGCTGCTGCTGTCTTTGTAATAGCAATCCCGAGGTTGGCGAGTAATGCAAATGTTATAGATTTTCTTGAGGCATCCTGATGTGACATGCTTATCTTTGTTATCTGTAGCTATAATACATTAATATCTACTCAAAGGTACTAAAACCCGGCACTTAAAATTGCTGATCAGTAGCCGATATTATGTAAGGCCTCCCTCCTGCGACACTTTTCAGGTTGTTTAAGACAGAGACTCAAAGGTGCTGCATTCGTTCCGTGCGATTCAGTATTACCTTCCGGCTTTTGCAGCCAAGGTTTAAAAAGCCAATGACTCCGGCCAGGAGAAGCTAATGCTTCAGGTTATTAGTACACAGTTTCGAAACCTGAAACGACCCGGCTTATCCCGATATTGTTTATATTTAAGGAAGATATTAAAACTGACAATTTCATGAGTCATCCAATTAACATCCCGATGCACCGGTTTAAATACACCAGACTTACCAGTAGCCAGATTGCCGAAAAGCTTAAAGCTTTTGCCGAATCAGGTCCGGTATGCCGCTCCGGATATACCGGTGAACTTTCGGGAAAATCCATCAGAATCATAACGGACAACGGCCCTGTTTTTGACTATTCCTTCAGAGATAAGCAGCACCTTTCCGTAAAGGTTGACGGCAACACATTTACAGGCACCTACGGCGCCCTTACTCTAAAGAACATGATTTTCTTTTCCCACATGATCCCGTCGGAACAAAGGGGATATAATGTATTTATTGATCAGAACGCCAGCCTGGTTACTATTATTGAAGTATGGTTTTCCGGTGGCCGGAAGGAAAGAACAATGGGAGGAAACGAGATAATTATTGATGACAGGGAAGTTCAGCGTCAGATATATTACGGTTATATTGAAAAGACCGGTCAGACTGCACCTGAAACCCGTCATCATCTGACAAACAGAATAGAAGGCAAAGGCATGTACTGGTTGCAGGACACAGGTATTGAAACCCTGGAATTTTATTCCTCCGTGGTTTCGACAAACTTTGTGGAACTCACACGCCTCATGGATGAGCTGGGCTATTGCAGCCCGTCGGATTATGTGCTGGTAAATGACAATATGTTTATCTACAACAGGACGGAGTGTGAACTGTCGGGCATCTTCACTTCCTATGCCGTTGACCTTAACACCCTGACTCAGGTTGGCGTAAGGCTCGGATTCAATGAAAGGGACGAACTGGAATATTATATCTTCAGGGGTGCGGGTAAGATTGTCGGAGAACTGACACCTCTCGGACCTTTTGAAAAGAAGGGCAATGAGCCGATGTTCCCTCAAACTGCAGATCGTCCGGCATCTCCCGCGAAAGGCCAGAGGATGGCATATCGTCCGGCAAGGGATTTTATTCATATGACTGATGAGGAGGTTCATGAGGCAGCACTTATAAGCACCACAAACTTCACTCATACCGATATGGATGTAAACAATATGCCATTCAGCGACATACTTGCCGGAAAGGAATTTACATTGCGCTTCGATCGTGGCGGACCGGTTATACACTACAAGGTTGAAGAAAAATTCAGACTCAGATACAGGGAAGACAAGGAAAGTACCTGGTACGAGGTTGAATACAGGGCTTATGAAGCTGATGATGACCTTGCATGGTTCAGCCATCTTCTTGTTGACAGCAAACCAAGGACCAGCCTGCAGATAGCCCTTGATTTGACAAATGGCCTGACGACCTGTATTCATTCACAAATGGGAACAGAATACTATGGGAATGAGGTATCCTATTATGCGATCTTTGGTGTAGCTGATCTCCAGGGGATTAATCCACCCAGATATCTTCGTCATGAGCTATCAGACGATCTTGTCGGTCATGCCTGGTCATGGACATACTCGAACAACATGACATCCATGCATCTTTTTACAGCGCCCAACTCCCATTCATGGACAATATATACGGCGGATCAGTCATTGGGTTCGCAATGGTGTGCCCCCAGCCTGCTTGTAAAGGTCCGTAATGGCGTACATATTCTGGCTGAATGTGAAGAGGCATGCAATGGTTCTGCGATGATAGTGATGATAAATGAAAAAATAAGGCACGACTGCGGATTTAGTTTTCAGGGCGGCCGGGAAGGTGTCAGATTAAACCTTGTAGGAGCAATCGGACGTCATATAGGGTATTATGACATAAAAAAATATTTTGGCCCCAAAGCAGCAAAGAAAGGAGTTTAGTCATGGATACATCAAAAAACCAGTCAGGATTGAAAAATGAAAAAGCTACCGGACGGCGTTCCTTTATCCGGAAGATGGGAACGGTGATGACAACAGGTGTTGTCGTATCCGCGATGCCGGCAGTTGCAAAGCCCGGCAAGCCAAATGACATTAGCTCAGAGACCATGATAGGGGAATTATCCGAAAGAATAGCGATACTGGAAGCGGAAAAAAGTATAGCCGGAATTTATCAGAATTATGAATCACTGCTTAACGATGGGAATTATGCCCAGATACCGGAACTGTTTGCAAGGGATGGTGAATGTGTTTATAATGGAGGTTTATTCAGGGGAAGAGATAACGGATTAGACCGTTTGTATAATATCCGGTTCAGGAATGGTCTTACAGGAAAGAAGCTGGATTTAACGCCTGATTGTCAGGATAGACAATCAATTGACATGTCAAAGGATCATTTGTCTGCCTTAGCCGTTTTCCCGTATGCAATGCAGGCAGGAAGCCCTATGGTTGCCGACGGGGTGCTTGTGAAAATGGCACGTCTGCATGGCGGGGGTATAAATAAATGGATTGAAACCGGGATGTGTGAGTTATCCCTGACAAGAAAAAGCAGGGAGGATGCATGGGTGATAAAAAGACTTGAATACCGCACGGAATCGGGATCCATCCCGGCGTCCACCCTCACAAAAGTATTTCCGGCCGACCCTGAAGGGCCTGATGAACTGGTTTATTCTCCTGTCCAGGTAGTTCTTGTTATCGGATTCAGTTTAGGATTATTTTATAACACATGCCTTCTGCTTTTAGACCAGATATCTTTTATGCTTTGATATTACATCCGGATATTAATCTCAGGAAACATGAAAAGAACCTATTCCCTGCTGCTTCTTGCACTGACCTTTACATCCTGCATAAACCTGTCGGTGAAAGAGACAAAGTACGGAAGCTATCTGTACGACCACAAAGCCATGCCGATGGACACCGTCAACAGCATGCAGCATAAATGGGATAACAAGCCGGTTCAGGAATCACTTCTTCTCGATGGTGCCGAATCACTTGACAAATGGGTGCTTTCGTACGAAGAACCGGAAAATGCAGGTAAAATTTCCCTGTCAGTAGAAAAGGCCTATGAAGGAAGTTCATCAATTAAATTTGAATGTCCCACAAAACAGCCTCGTGACCTTGGTCCCGAAGGACGATACTGGGGGAGGCAGAACCTTACCCGTGTGTTCGGAAACGAGGATTTTTCGCAATACAACCGAATTTCCGTCCATGTATTTCCTGAATTCAGGGGATTCCAGAAACTCTACCTTACAATTATTCTTCAGAATGGCGACAATGTGCCCGACAGATACGGCAAAGAAGGATGGCATACCGTAATGCTTAAAAACAACCAATGGAACAAGATGGTGATGGAGATACCCCATCTTCCGCACAACGAGGTAAGAGGGATAACCCTGAGCTACGGACTGCAGGGGAATGAGCCGGGTGCAGCTGATACAATCATCTATTATGTTGACAACCTGAGTCTTGAAAAAGTTAAAACCGATTATTTTGAAGGCTGGGGAACCGATACTGAAATATCATTTTCTCATTCAGGTTATAACATTTCGGACAGAAAAACGGCTTTTACTTCAGTGAAATCGGGTGACAAATTCAGTATTGTGAACAACTCAACCGGAAAGACAGTGCTTGAGAAAGATGTGATGAAACAGGAAAGCAGGGTCGGGTCATTCACACTCTTCGATTTCACTGAACTGAAAATCCCGGGTGAATACAGAATAGTATACGATAATACTGAATCGAAGCCTTTTTCTATTGCCGGAGATGTATGGTATCCGGTTCTTGAAAAACTTACAAACCAGTATTACCTCCAGCGCTGCGGTTTTGAACAGCCAGGGATACATCAGGTCTGCCATCAGGACTGGTATACCGTTTACATGGGCGACACAATAATAATGGCCGGAGGATGGCATGATGCAGGTGACCTCTCACAGTCGTACTGGCAGACAGCCAGCGCCACCGCAGCCTTTTTCAGGCTGGCACGACAGTATCAGAAGAAAAACGGCAGACTGTCAGAAAGGCTGATCGAAGAAGGATTATGGGGGCTGGAATGGCTCCATAAGAACCGGTTTGACGGGCTCAGGGTAATAGGATGGACTACGATGGACAGTTATACTGATAATGTAATCGGAAGTTTTGATGATAAACACATGCAGCCCGGTGAGAGGATTAGTTCAAACGACAATTATTATTCCGTAATTGCTGATGTTGAAGCTTTTATGACATTGAAAGAAAAAGATCCTAAAGCCGCCGGGACATCGTCAAAATACGCTCAGGATTACTGGGATCTGCTCAAGGCTCATCAGCAGAGCTGGAACACCGAAAAGCTTGCGATTGCCCTTCTGGCGGGAACAAAACTTTACAGTATTGCTGAAAATGAAGAACTTAAAAATCTTCTTGTTGATTATGCCGATTCTCTTATGTCCTTTCAGCAGAAAGACCCCATGAACTGGAATTTGAAGCTGAACGGTTTCTTTTATATGGGGAAGGAAAAAGACAAGTTCTTCGGATATAACCACAGCTGCAACGCTGCTTCGCCCGTTCTGGGGCTGGTTGAGATGTGCAGGCTTTTCCCGCGTCATGAAAAATACAATGACTGGTACAGATCTGTGGAGCTGTTCTCAGGCTATATTAAAACAATAGCGCAGCTGACTGCTCCGTATTTTATGATACCTGCCAATATTTACAGGCTGAATGGCACCGAGGATGACAGGCAGATAATCAACGGGATCCGGCTTGATGACAGTCACTATCTCAGGATGTTCCCTGTCTGGCAGGCATTCCGGGGAAACAGCTCCGTTATACTATCCCAGGCCAACGGAATAGCCTCTGCTAACAGACTATTGAACGATCCTGAACTTCATGAAATAGCTCTTGCCCAAATGGAGTGGATGCTGGGTAAAAATCCGTTCAACCAGAGCCTGATGTATGGTGAAGGTTATAATTTCTCTCCCCAGTATGCCGTGTTTACTGATGATATAACCGGCGGTCTTCCGGTCGGCATACTTACCCGGGATGATCTTGATGTTCCGTACTGGAAAATGCCCGTGCTGCATAATTACAAGGAACTCTGGGGGCAGCCTGCTTTCAGAATGATGGAACTGATATATTATCTCAATGAATAAGAAATCAATGGGATTCAACCTGCCGGGCCGCCGGGACCGCCCACCCGGGGCTGACAAAGAGGCCTTATATGCAGTTGGTGGTGGTACAATGATGGCAACTGGTAGACATCCGGTCCGGACGTACCAAACTGGTTGTTGTAAAGGTATGTTGATTTCAATGATGTGTATACTGGATTGAATCATTCCGTTTATTTCAGATTTCCTGTGTAACTTCGGCATGATAGTTGCACGAATTTCTGCAACACTATAACCTTTTTACCTGATGAAAAAGCTCAGAATCCTGCTGATATTAATCTTCCTGATTTTGTATTCTACCGCCGGCTGGTCACAGAAACTTGCTGCCGGATATTATGGTGGTGTAAACATCTCCGACATTCATACGGGAACCTGGTATGGAAAGTGGAAATTCAAACCGGGTCCTGTTCAGGGGCTTTATGTTGATTATTCTTTGAACAGAATCCTGGGGTTTCGTACCGGAATAAACTATTCTACCCTGAATTACGAACATATAACAGGTTACGAGAATTACGGTCCTTATCCGCTTGGATACGAGTCGTCAATATGGCCCGGAACGTATTATTCCTTCAATGAATTTACGGACTTCAGTTTTATATCTTTTCCGTCCCAGATACGGCTATCGGTTCCTTCTGTTCCAAGGCTCGATCTTATGGCAGGGATCTACAATGCATTCCTGGTTGATCATAGCGAAATCTATAATAATATTAACTACAAACCATCAAAGTACGATTGGGGCTTTATTTACTCTGCCGGATTATCCCTTCCTCTTACCGACGGGCTGGAAGCTTCATTAAATGCCAGATATTTAACCGGTCGCAAAGCAATTGACAATTTTGACGAATCCCGTCATGGATCAATGGATTTCACGTTCGGACTGGCATGGAAAGGTATCCTTAAAGGCAAAGGAGGTAATACCAGATACCAGGTGCAGGATAGCATATCAGAGAAAGTCTATCTTATTTATACCGGAGGAATTAATGCCTCATGGAATTCAGGCGGCAGGGACAGGGAGAGATACTCCCTGAATTTCGGGCCATCTTTTGGATTCCTTGTCAACTACCGCCTGTCAGCAGGCACCTCTCTTCGCTCCGGCGTGACCTTTGACGTCACAGGTTATTCTCTCAGAGACTCGAGTGATTCATACAACAGGTATGTTGTAACCGGTGAGGCTTTTTACAACGTGGATACAAAAACAAGTGTTGATTACTTTACTATTCCTTTCCTGATAAGTTTTCATCCTGGCAATGAAGGCAGGATTTTTATAAACACCGGGCCCTTTGCCGGCTTTAAGCTGAATGCAAGGAGCAAGGGTGAGGTGTACTATAATTCTGAGAATCCCGGAACATACAGCAGGTACAGAAAGATTGTTTATGATAATATGAAAGCTGCCATAAAGGATAACAACTTCGGATGGATGATTGAAGGAGGAATGACGATTCCTTTTCCCGGGATCCTGGAAATGGAGTGCGGATTACAATACCGCAGGGGTTTCGGGGAAGTTTATGATGATTCGTATCTGCCTGAAAACGGATCATTTTTTAACGAAGGAACTGTTTTTGAAAACAGTTCTCTCTCATTACGCTTAGGGTTCAGGGTCCCCGTCAAAGTTGTGAAGTAAACCAGCCAAAACATTGCCAGATGGATAAATATATACCTCAGAGTGCAGGTCCTAAAACCTGGAAATCAGGAATCCGTATCCTGAAACTTTCATTAATTATGGTTTTAATCCCTTTTTGCAGTCCAGATCCTTCGACTGAATTGCTTGAAAGTTATTCATTCCAGTTTGATAATCAACAGGGACAGAGATATGTTCCGGGTGAACAAATTGATGTCTCCCTGCTGATTAATAACAACAAGGAACCTGTAGTAGCCAAACCATTTAAAATTGTTTTTACAGTAACGGAAGGAGGTGGTTCCATCGCCCGGGAAACAGTTCTTACGAAAGATGATGCCAGAATTACAAATGAATGGACACTTGGTCCCAATTCCCCTGGTCATAGACTCAAAGCTGATATCTTCAGGGCAAACGGCGAGTACATGACCTCAGTTTATCTTACCGCCATAACCATGAGAGAAAACGAGTGGGATCCTGTTTCGGAGGAACCGGATGGCACTATTACCGACCTTGCTGCGGATACCGTCGCAGGTGTAACGCTAATGATTTCAAAAGGAAGCCTGTACAGGCAGGGAGAAAAGTATTATCTGTGGGATAAAGTGGTGAATCCGGTACTGGAATCGCCCCGGACCATTGAAATTGACAGCAGAGGAATATTTTATGTAAGTACCTGGAATGGAGAAATAGTTAAAAGCACCGATCATGGAATATCGTGGCAAAAGTGTACAAAACCATTCCCCGACAATCCATATTACGTTTTCATGGACGTTGCCAACGATGATTATGTGTGGGTGTTCAAATTTGAGTATCAGACTGTTTTTTCAGCTGACGGAGGAGCTACCTGGCAAACGGCCGGAAGCAGCCTGTCGTCTTTTGGTTATGGTGATGTATTCAGGCTGAAAAACGGCACTCTTATGTTTCATGGTTCCAATTGCTGCAGCCTGAACCGGTCTGATGACAATGGATTGACCTGGACCCATATTACTACCCCCGGAGCATCCACCAAGCTTTTTGTGAACGACCGTGATGAAATTTTCATCTGCAATCAGGATGGCGGATTTGCAATCTTCAGATCTACTGATCTGGGAGCCACTTATACCAGGTTGTTCGGCTGTTCTCCACAGTTCGGGACCTCGATGGATAACATTTTCAATAAATGGGATGATCATTATTACATACTTGTTCCCGGTTATGGCGTTCTGAAATCGTACGACCTTGAGCATTATGAGACTTACTGGTTAAACAGTGAGCTGAATAACCTTTTTATAGATCATAATGGAGTTATGATAGCCAGGGACTGGAACAACACCACCGTATATTACAGGAAAAATTCCGAATGAGTCTGGTAAATTAAATTTTTGCTGAAGATGAGGATCATGACCACCTCACACCGGTTGAAATACCTGTTTTTGTAAACAATATCCTTCTGACCGGCCGTAATTGCAGAGAGAATTATATCCCCATACAGCGCCGGATGATATCATCTGCCGGCAGCTTTCTGTGCTTCCTCCCAGACTCTCAGGAAATTCCCGGATAATATCTTCACAATATCATCTTCCGGATAGCCCCGTTTCAGCAACTCATAAATGATTACCGGATAACCGGAAACATCCGGTATGTCAGCAGGTTTTAAGGGCCCGATCCCGTCAAAGTCCGAACCCAGACCCACGTAATCGATTCCTGCCACTTTTATTATATGTTCTATGTGGTCGACAAGCTGTCTGGAATCGCAGACCAGTCTGTTGGTTTTGGCGAACTCCATGATCAGGTCATTTCCTTCCTTTGAATCATAATTCAGGTTCCTGGATTCAAGTATTTGCTGGATCTCTTCAGTATTCCTCAAACAAACTGAATCGAGAAACTGTGTGCAGAAGTTCACCATTATCACTCCGTTCTTTTCAGCTATGGCCCTTATAAGATCGTCCGGCAGGTTCCTTTCGAAACCAGGTACGAAATGCCTGCATGATGAATGAGATGCTATCACGGGAGCCTCCGATATCCTCAAGGCCTGTACAACGGTACTGTCGGATGAATGCGAAATATCTACCATTATTCCCAGCCGGTTCATTTCCCTGATCAACTCAGAACCCAGGGGGCTTAATCCGTTCCACTTCCGTTCGGGATCAAAATTTGAATCACAAATCTGGTTTGTCTTGCTGTGACAAAGAGTGATATAGGCGATCCCCTGATCTTTAAGGTATTGCAGGTACTGCAAATCGTCTCCGACCGGCGAACCGTTTTCAAGGCACGGGACCAGGGAAAACAGATGTTTTGCGAAGTTGCCTCTGACCTCAGCGGGAGTATTTGAAACAGCAAATTTTTCAGGATAGGTGTCAGGATAATGCCTGATTATTTTCAGCATGGAATCAACCATCAGGCGCCCGGTGCCGGTGTCGAGATCAGGGCTTATATAGGCAACTGATAAAACAGCATCAAGTCCACCCTTTCTTGCTCTGACCAGGTCAAAATCCCCTAAGGAGGTCTGCATTGATATATCTTCAGGATCTGCCAAAACAAAATCCGGCCAGTCGATGTGGGAATCAAGGATCAGACTTGTCCGGCTGATCCTCTCAGCCTCCTGCCGTAACTTAAGGTCAGGATCTTTCGCGGGGGAATTTCTGCAGGATGATGTCATTACGATAATTGTGACCAGACCCCAGATAACAAGAATGTTATCTGGAACATAACAGGTTTTGAAAAGATTTCCATGTGTATTCATAACTGTTAAAATTACTCTTTAAAATTATTCCACATGAAAGATAAATTCAATTTTATTTCAGGGACTGTTATGAATATTCTGGCATTGTTTTTCCAGGGGCGGCCCCTTTATTGCAACCTCAAAGTAAAAAAATGAGTTCTGAGTCGTAGGGACGGCCTGCTGTCAGTCCTGATGTATGCCAGGCCTGCAGCCTGAAATCAATCAAATAACATATAAATGGCAGGGCAACTGGAATTGATTCACTGCCTGAGTACCCTTGTACCGAAAACAAACCTCAGGCTCCACCATGGATCATTTATCGATGTTACTATCACCCCGTTTTTTGAGGAAGCATGGATAAACTTATTGTTTCCCGCGCAGATACCTGAATGAGTGATAAAGTGACTGGTTTCATATGTTCTGGTAAAAAAGACCAGGTCGCCTTTTCTGAGATCATCAACCCGGCTAATTATCCTGCCAAACCTGGCTTGTTCTTCAGAGTTATGGGGCAGTGCAATGCCATGCCCTGCGAAAACCGTTAACAGTAATCCGGAACAATCCATGCATTTCATTGTTGTTCCGCCCATGCAATGGGGAACTCCAAGATATTGCTCAGCGGTCCTGATGATTTCATCAGCTCTGACATTTTTGGTATTTAATTCCTTTTCAGTGCCGGAATTCAGGAACGCGTCAAGCCTTTTCCTTTCAGCGCTGTTCCCGATATTCTGAAACTGTTGTTCCGGATAGAGTTTTTTGCTGCATGAAGTACCAGCAAGCTGACACGCAACAATCATCAATATAATTATTCTGTTTCTGGTTTCAGCAAGAACTTTCATCACCACAAATTCAGTCCCAATGCCTTTGCCCGGCCCTGTCTTAGTATCACCTTTTAATCTGTTCTTCATTGTTTTTTATCGAAAACCGAAGGATTAAAATTAGCCAATAAAACAAGAAAAGTAACTACCTAAGCAGAATGTGCGGTTATCCTTCATGAGTAGCCGCTTTTCTTCAGAAAATCACATTGAAACTTGATAACCTTTATTTGGACAGAGTTTATACTGAATTTCTTGATAACGATACTCTTGAATTACATGTTAAAGAAATGAGTTCCGGTGTTCCGTTCATTCAGAAGTTATCCGAAAAAACCTTTCTATTCCGGATCCCATAATTTGACGAATATCGAATTGGAGTTTCTCCTGTTATTGCGGGCAGCGGAAGGCCCTTGTTTCAAAAAGGCACAGTTCCAAGACCTTTGACACTTGTTTCCTTACAACAACTTTCAACCGTCGGACTTATTATGACATTCAAAGCAAAATAAAATGAATGTTAAGCATGGACCAGCAACTCCATTTTCGCCAATTTCCTGGCACCAAAACTGGCACCCTTTATCGATGTGTCGTCTTATCCAGCTACAGATATTTTTCAGATAGCGTTTCAAGGATATTATGCGCCTAATGGTGTGCATGTTCCGCTTCCTCTCCTTCAGCATACTTGAAAAATTGTACATAAGCTTCAATGTACTCTCTTCCTGCAGAAACATTATTCACATCAAAATTCTTCAGGGACATTGCTTTATTAAACCGTTCCTGCAGTTCCGGTAGCATTTCTTTTGGAACAAGATCCTTGAGAGGAGAGAGGTTACCTTTTTCAATGGATTTATCGGCAGCCAGTACCTTTTCATCTATCGGGGTTCCCGACGGTTTAACTCCTGTAAAAGGAACTCCTTCTCCGCTTCTGTGAAGCCTCACAACGGTTTCAAAGAAGTATTTATCTGCCAGAAGCTGTGCGTCAGCGCCTGACTTTCTTACTTTCATCACAAGGGAGAATGCCTCCTTGATTTCGGTTTCATCCTCTGGTTGTACCCATTTAAGAACATAATTCACATTGCCTTTGCCAAGTGCGATTTTTGCATCCTTAATTAACGGGCCATCCATTGTATCGCAATGGGCAAAAGATACATTTGTTGAAAAAATCAACATTAAGAGAATATACGAAGGTGCCAGAAGCCTCCTTAATGAAGCCCTTCTTTTCTGATCACTTTTTAAGTTGTCTGTTGCAACTTTCTTTTCATTTGTTTTCATATCATAAAATTTAATTTAAGAATCCAACTGTTATCAATTCGATTCAAAATTACAATGTGGTAAAAGGAGAATCGTCCAGAGTTATAAGACAGGACTCATGAATCCTGAATAATAAGGCCCGGTTTATAAAATGAGACGGATTGAATTTAGCAGCAAAGAATATAAACTGCTGATTACAAGGTTTTTTTAAACTGAGACGGAGTAAGTCCTGTTTTTTGCTTAAAGATCCTGTTGAATGCCGACTTTGAGTTAAAACCACACTCCAGTGCAATTCCTAATAATGAAAAATTACTGTATCTGGGATCAGAGGTTCTTTCTTTAAATTCTTCAACACGGTATCCGTTAACGAAATCAAAAAAATTA
>ERZ1645192.1742-NODE-1742-length-18137-cov-8.234930_pt1 | contig 18137 bp, 20 predicted proteins | sample MGYA00575354_ERZ1645192 | MGnify/ENA primary metagenome ERZ1645192 (study PRJEB40844, sample SAMN11349763) | freshwater sediment metagenome | isolation source: river sediment | host: Sediment | place: India: Faizupur Khadar , New Delhi | collected 2017-02-21 ... | reverse complement strand
AAGGATTAACCATGCGTCACCGCAATGGACTTCGCAAACTGAACCGTACCAGCAGTCATCGCCTGGCGATGCTGCGCAACATGACCGTTTCCCTGCTCAAGCACGAGGCCATCAAGACCACGTTGCCGAAAGCCAAGGAACTGCGTCGTGTCGTCGAGCCGATGATCACGCTCGGCAAGAACCCGACTCTGGCCAACAAGCGTCTGGCTTTCGACCGTCTGCGCGACCGCGAGATCGTCGTCAAGCTGTTCGCTGAAATCGGCCCGCGCTACGCTACCCGTCCGGGTGGCTACCTGCGTATCCTGAAGTGCGGCTTCCGCGTCGGCGATAACGCGCCGATGGCGTTTGTCGAACTGGTGGATCGTCCGGAACAGACCGAGGCCGTCGAGGTCGAGGAATCGGCCGGCGAATAAGCCGCGACTGCGTCAAATCAATAAAGGCCGGATTTTCCGGCCTTTATTTTTTTAAGGGCAATCGATCAGCATCAACGATACGTCGTCGCTGGGGGGGCAGCCCCGTTGGTGAGCGTCGAGTGAAGCCTCGATCTTGGCGAAGCGGTCGCCGGGGGAGGTATTGATGGCTGCGTTGATCAGTCGCGTCGTACCAAATTGTTCGTGATCCGGGTTGGTTGCTTCGAGCAAGCCGTCGGAGCAGAGTACGATCTGGCTCTCCGCCTCCCAGCTGAAGGTGTTTGGCACGCCACCCAGTTCTTCGCTATTGACGATGCCGAGTGGCAGGTTGGCCGACGGGAAGGTGGTTGCAACCCGGCCCCAGCGATCGAAAAGGAAGGCTTCGGGTGTGCCGCCGACCCAAATCTCTCCGCGCCGTGCCGCCTCGTCAAGGCAGATGAGGGTGACGGCAACGAAGCGGCCGACGGGCATGGATTCCTTAAGTTGCTGATTCAGTTCAAGCACGATTTCCTGCACCGAACGATTCAACTTGGTCATGCGGTAGAACAGTGCGAGCACCGGAAGGACGCTGATGGCAGCAGCAAGGCCGTGACCGGTTGCATCGGCGAGCAAGGCATAAAAATGCCCACCGGGTGATCGTGAAGCGGCCACGATGTCGCCACTGAAGTGTTCCGCAGGAATGACCTTGTAGCGCAGGCAGCGATCACGCAGGCCGCTGCGATGCAGCTGTTTTTCCATCAGGCGCAGCGCGAGTTGCTGTTCGGCCTGGGTCTGGTCGTAGTAAGTCTGCAGTTGGCGTGCGTTATCGCGCAATTTCTGCTCTGTTCGCTTGCGTTCGCTGATGTCACGCACGACGCCGATCAGCATGCGCTGATTGTCGAGAACAACCTGGCTGACCGCGATGGTGGCCGGGAACTGGTGGCCATCCTTGTGCAGGGCCAGGACCTCTCGTTCCTGCCCAACCATGCGCGAGGGTCTGTCCGCACCGTATTTGCCGATATTGTCGGCGTGCGTCGCTCTGGCGTCCGGTGGCATCAAGACGCCAACGCTCTGTCCGATCAGTTCCTGCGCTGGCCAGCCGAATATGCGCTCGGTCGATTCGTTGACCGATACGATCAGTCCCCTTTCGTCGGTAGTGACGATGGCATCGAGAACGTTGTCGGAAATGGCCTGAATTCGGCGCAGCGAATCGATCGCTACCTGCTGCATGGTAAGCGAGCGTTGCATGGAGCGTAGCTTCGCCTCCAGCACGACAAAATTGATGGGCTTGGTCAGATAGTCATCAGCGCCGGCATCGAGCCCTTCGACCAGGTTTTCGTCGCGGTTCAGTGCGGACAGGAAAATGACTGGAGTCCAGCGGTCACGGGTCATCGCCTTGATACGGCGGGCTGCCTCGAAGCCGTCCATGACCGGCATCATGATGTCGAGGAGAACCAGGTCGGGCGATTCGGACTGAAACCGGGCTACCGCCTCCTCGCCGTTCTCGGCCAGGATGACATCGTGCCCCAGCTTTTTGAGGAATACCTGAAGGATATGCAGATTGGTCCGGTTGTCATCGACAGCCAGTACCTTCATTTTGGTCATCAGGGCATTCATGGGTATTGATGCGGATGTCTGTGTGAGGCTGCGCGCCAACGGGAAGGGATGCTTTGGGCGGCTGTGCCGCCTAGCCAGCTTTCAATCCTACCATGGAGAGCCCCCATCCCCTTTCGCGCACGGCAAGACAAGGCTGCTCACGGTGAGAGAAGCTCATCTTCCTGTTGCTGCAACATCCACATGGTGGCGTAGTGGCCGCCGGCTGCCAGCAGTGCCGGGTGCGTGCCGCGCTCGATGATGTGGCCATCGCTCATGACCAGGATTTCATCGGCATTCATCACGGTCGACAGGCGATGCGCGATGATCAGCGTGGTGCGGCCGACGGCAACCTGCTCCAGCTGGCTCTGGATGGCGCGCTCCGTCGCTGAATCGAGAGCCGAGGTCGCTTCGTCGAAGATCAGGATGGGTGGATTCTTGAGCAGGGCGCGGGCGATGGCGACGCGCTGCTTTTCGCCACCGGACAACTTCAGGCCGCGCTCGCCAACCGTGGTGTCGTACTTGAGCGGCAGCGACTCGATGAAATCATGCAACTGGGCAGCGCGTGCCGCTGCCATGACTTCCTCGCGCGTGGCAGCGGGGCGACCGTAATTGATGTTGTAGAAGATGGTGTCGTTGAACAGCACGGTGTCTTGCGGGACGATGCCGATTGCCGCCCGCAGGCTGGTCTGACGCAGCTTGCGCAAATCGTGGCCATTGATCCGGATGGCGCCGCCCGTTGCATCGTAGAAACGGTAGAGCAGGCGGGCGAGCGTAGACTTGCCCGCCCCGGAGTGACCCACGACGGCAACCGTCTTGCCCGGCGGAATGGCGAAGCTGAGATTTTTCAGAATCTGCCGGTTGGCCTCGTAAGCGAAATCGACTGCGTCGAAATTCACTTGTAGCGGTCCTTCCGGCAGATCCCGGGCATCCGGTGCATCGGCTATTTCCTGATTCTCATTGAGCAAGTTGAACATTCGCTCGATGTCGGTCAGCGCCTGGCGGATCTCGCGATAGACAATGCCGAGAAAGTTCAGCGGGATGTATAGCTGGATCAGGAATGCATTGACCAGAACGAGATCGCCGATCGTCATCTGGCCGTCGACCACGCCGCTGGCAGCACGCCACATCATGGCGGTCACACCGAGGGCGATAATCGCCGCCTGCCCCAGGTTCAGGTAAGCCAGGGTCGTCTGGCTGCGGGTGGCGGCTTCTTCCCATTTGAGCAGCTGTTCGTCGTAGCGGCGAGCTTCCCAGGCTTCATTGTTGAAATACTTCACCGTCTCGTAGTTGAGCAGGCTGTCCACTGCGCGGGTATTGGCTGCCGAGTCGTTCTCATTGACCGCCCGCCGGATGTCGATGCGCCAGTTGCTGACCTTGATGGTGAAGACGACATAAACCACCAGTGAAGTCAGCGTGATGACGACGTAGCCAACATCGTATTTGACGAACAGGATGGCGAGGACCAAGCCGATCTCGACCAGGGTCGGCAGGATGGAATAGAGCGTGTAGGAAATCAGGCTGGAGATCGAGCGGCTGCCCCGTTCGATGTCGCGCGACACGCCGCCGGTCTGCCGGTCGAGATGAAAGCGCAGGGACAGCGCGTGCAGGTGGCGGAAGACTTCGAGCGAGGCCTGGCGAACCGCGCGCTGTGTGACCCGGGCGAAGAGGATTTCGCGCAGTTCGGTAAAGAGTGAAGTCGAAAAGCGCAGGATGCCGTAAAGAGCCAGGAGCAGGATGGGAAGCGCCAGGGTCTGCTGCGGCACGCTGAGGCCGTCGATCATCTCCTTGAAAATCATCGGCACGCCGACGTTGGCGACCTTGGCCCCGATCAGGCAGCCGAGCGCGGCGAGTACGCGCAGGCGGTAGCGCCACAGGTAGGGGAACAGGGTGCGCAGGGTCAACCAGGCATGTGTCTGGCCGAGGGGTTGGCCGGCTGGCGGTTTGGGGAGGGCGGTGGAGCGGCGCATGGAACGTGCTGGCCTGAATTTATTGGGGTGCCCGGAGTATATGAAAACCGGCTGCTTTACGGGAAAATCGCGGCATCTTTTGGACTTGGACGAAACATGCAGCCGACCCTCCTGACGCTTCCCGAGAAGCACTCCACCTTGCGCGTCGTACCGATGCCGGCCGACCTCAACCAGAATGGCGATGTGTTCGGCGGCTGGGTCATGGCCCAGGTCGACGTGGCCGGCGCCATCCCCGCCATGCGCCGGGCGCGAGGACGCGTGGCAACGGTCTCCGTCAACTCCTTCATGTTCAAGCAACCGGTCTCGGTTGGCGATATCGTCAGCTTCTACGCCGATATCGTACGGGTCGGCACCACCTCGATCACCGTGCGTGTCGAAGTCTATGCCGAGCGGAATTATGCGGCGCCGATCATCGTGAAGGTGACGGAGGCGGAACTGACCTACGTCGCCATCGATGCGGAAGGCATGAAACGCCAGGTCCCGGCCGAAAACTGAGTGAAAATGGTCTAAAATCCGCCGGTTAATCAATCTACTGCCCGCTAGCGAGCCCGATAATGAACAGACTGTCCCTGCGTACCTTGCCCGCCCTGATCCTGGTGGCCTTTTCCGGCGCGGCATCCGCTGCCGCCTTCCAGTTGTGGGAGCAAAACGCCAGCGGCCTGGGCACTGCCTATGCGGGTTCCGCCGCCGTTGCCGACAACGCCAGCACCATTTTCTACAACCCGGCCGGGATGTCGGCCTTGTCCGGCTACCAGGTATCGGTGGGGGTAACCGGGGTGGGGCCCAGTTATGAGTTCCGCAACGATGGTTCGTCCGGGACAACGATGGGTAGCGGCAACGGGGGTAATGCGGGCGGCTGGCATGCGGTGCCGAATCTCTATCTCTCCGGCCGTCTGACCGACAGGCTGTCGCTGGGCATGGGCATTTCGGCGCCGTTCGGTCTGGCGACCGAATACGACCGGGGCTGGGTCGGGCAGGCCCAGTCGATCAAATCCGAAGTGCGGACGATCAACTACAACCCTTCGCTGGCCTATCGCGTCAGCGACAAGGTGTCGCTGGGCTTTGGCGTCAATTACCAGAAAATCGATGCCGAACTGACCAGTGCCGGCGGCGCGCTGAAGGGCGATGACTCGACCTGGGGCTGGAACGCCGGTGCGCTGTTCACCCTGTCGCCAGCCATGCGGGTCGGTCTTTCCTATCGTTCCTCGATGAAGTACACCCTTGAGGGAACGCTGAATGGCGCAACGCCGGTCAGGGCGGATGTCGAGTTGCCGGATACGGCGATCCTGTCGGTGTGGCAGCAGGTGTCAGACCGCTGGGAAGCGATGGGCGATCTGTCCTACACGCGCTGGAACTCGCTGAAATCCTTGGCTGTCGTCAGCCGGGCCAGCGGAAACGTCATTCCTGGGGCCGGTGAAACCTTCAATTACGACAACTCCTGGCGCATTGCCTGGGGTGCGGCCTACAGGATGAACGAGCAGGCCAAGCTCAAGTTCGGTATCGCCTATGACCGGACCCCCGTGCGCGATGCCGATCGTTCGGCCCGCGTACCGGATAACAGCCGCTTGTGGCTGTCGCTGGGCGGGCAGTGGAATGCCGGGAATTACGGCAAGGTCGATGTCGGCTACAGCTATCTCTACGTGCGTGACCCCGACATCAACATGACCAAGAACAACACGACCCTGCGCGGCAGCTACGACGCCAGCGCCCATATCGTCGGCGTTCAGTATTCGGTCGGCTTCTGAGCCAGCGGCCAAGACAGAGCGGGTGACGACACTGGAACTGGGCGGGATGACCCTGGGGCTGCGTGAAGCGCTGATCGGCCTGATCGGCCTGGTTGCCCTCTACATCCTGTTCGTGCTCTTGCGCATGCTGCATTTGCGCAAGCCGGCGGCAGCCGTGCCCGAAACCGCCACTGACGAGGCGCCCCCGGCCCGCGCCGAGGCGGCGGATGAGCCACCGTCAGCGCCCGCTGGCGAAGCGGAGTCCGCAGCGCTACGCGACTGGGAGGCCGTTCCGGTTGGCCTGGCTGACGAGGTGTTACGCCGTGGGTTGGAGCAGGAACTGGCGCAGTTGCGTGAAGAAGTCGATGCAATGCGGGGCGAATTGGCAGCCTTGCGTTCCGACATGCATCAGGAACTGGCTTCCCTGCGCGCCAGCCAGGCGGTTTCTCCCATTTACGGCGACGCCATGCAACTGGCCGTCTCCGGCTACGATGCGGCCGCCATTGCCGAGCGGTGCGGCATTGCGCGGGCCGAGGCCGATTTGGTCGTGGCGCTGGCCAAGAGTCAGGAACATTGAGGGTGCCCATGGCAGAACAAACGACAGAAAGCGATAACGACAGCACGGCCGGCGAACTGCGCGGCCAGTTGGTCAAGCGCCTCGCCGTGGCCGGTGTTCTGGTGGCGATCCTGCTCGGCGTGCTGGCCTTCTTCGATTACCTGGCCAATCCGCCCGACGAGGCTGAACCGACCGTGTTCACCCAGCCGGTGCCGGTGGCGCCGAAAAAGGAAGTGTCGCAGCCGGTCACGCCGACAGAAAACCTGCCGGAACCACCGGCCCCCGAAAAGGCCGAGGCAGCGGTCGAGGCGCCGCCGCCACCGAGCGTCGAATCCCCGCCGGCGGCCGTTGTCGAGGTCAAGCCGGCGCCTGCGGCGGAGAGCCGGCCGGTGGTCACTGCCAAGCCGGAGCCGGCCGTCCGCCTGGCGCCGACGCCAGCGCCGAAAGCCGTTATCCAGCCGCCGGTGGCCGCAGTGCCGGAAGCGACGACGGCACCGTCCAATCTGCCGCCGGCAGCCAAGGCTGCGCCGGCTGAGTCGGCACCCGCCAGGCCGGCCGCCCGTCTGGTCGAAACCAAACCGTCGGCTCCTGCCCAGCCGCCTGTCGTCAATCGGCTGTTTTCCGGTTTTCTGCTGCAGGCCGGCGTTTTTTCCAGCGCCCAGCGGGCCGAGGAACTGCATGCCAAGCTGACCCTGAGCGGTGTGCCGTCAACGCTGGAAACCCGGGTCCAGGTCGGCCCGTTCCGCACCCGCCAGGAGGCCGAGGCCGCGCAGGCCAAATTGAAGCAACTGGGGGTCGAAACCATCCTGGTGCCGCCCAAGGGCAAGTACTAGCCGCAGCCTGTCCGCTCCTTGGCGGCGGAATGGTTTTCAGCCACTCATCGCCACAGCGGGTCTTCGATCAGCGAAAGCCCGGCGGTCGCGGCAGGCCCAGGTTGCGCCGGATGTCGCGGTGCAGGCGCATCGGCGGCGGCAGGGGCATGGCGCCGTGCCGGCCATGGTTGTAATGCGGGCCCCCGTGATGATGCCTGCTGCCATAACTGTCGTAATGACGGTGCCCCGACTGGTAGTAGATGGTGGTTCCCGGGTAGCCATAGGCCGGGTAGGTTTCGACATAGGCCGGACGATGCTGGTAGCCAGCCGGGTAGGTCGGGACGACCGTGCACGCACCCAGGCCGACGAGCAGGAGGGCGGCCAGGCCGAGGCGAAGAATGCGTTGCTGAAGGTTCATGGTGTTCGTTTCCGTTGACTACCTGAGCAAGTAACGCAGTAGGGCGTCCGCCGGCCTACGTTGCCAGGGTGCCGGTTTGTAACAATTCTTAAGTTCAGGCTTCGGCAGCCTTGCGCAGGCGCCTGGCAAAGACGTTCATCTCCTTGGCGGCCTGGATGTCGCCGCGGGCGTCGGCCACCGCAATCCCTTTCTCGTAGGCAGCCAGCGCGCCGCTCTCGTCGCCACTGGCAAGGAGTGCCTTGCCGAGGGCCTTCCAGGCGGCGGAATAGTTCGGGTCGCGGTCGACGGCGGCCTGAAAGGCTGCGGCGGCTTGGGCCGGGGATTCGGCCTTCAGGTACTCATTGCCGAGAGAAAAGCGGAGCAGGGCGCCGTCGCGCGGGCCGCCAAGCATTTTTTCCAGGGATTCGATGCGTGGGTTCATCTAGAATTGCCGTTTCGATTGTTAGACAGGAAGTTTCCCATGGCCAAGACCATCATCGCCACACCGAACGCCCCGGCCGCCATCGGCACCTATTCACAGGCCGTCCGGGTCGGCGACACCGTGTATCTGTCGGGGCAGATCGGCCTCGATCCGGCCTCCATGCAAATGGTAGACGGCATCGACGCGCAAATCGTTCGCGTTTTCGACAATCTGAAGGCGGTGGCCGAAGCCGCCGGCGGCTCGCTGGCCGATGTGGTCAAGCTCAACGTCTTCCTGACCGACCTGGCCAACTTCGCCAAGGTCAATACAACGATGGCCCAGTATTTCAGCGAGCCCTTCCCGGCCCGTGCGGCGGTGGGTGTCAAGGAACTGCCGCGCGGCGCGCTGGTCGAGGCCGATGCCGTGATGTTCGTGGGCGACTAAGCAGCGGATGACTCAGGCCGGGGGTAATCCCCCGATTCGCGCTTCCGAGGCCCTGCTCAAGAAGCTCGCCAAGATCGGCCTCCATAGCGAGGCCGATTTGCTGGTGCATTTGCCGCTGCGCTACGAGGACGAGACGCGCATCACGCCGGTCGAGCGAGCCTTTGGCGGCGAGCCGGTGCAGGTCGAGGTGGTCGTGCACAGCAACGAGCTGCAGTTCCGGCCGCGGCGGCAGATGGTGGTGCGGGCCGGGGACGGCACGGGCGACATCACGCTGCGTTTTTTCAGCTTCTACCCGAGCCAGCAGGCGGCCCTGAGCGTCGGCTCGCGCATCCGGGCCTTTGGCGAGGTGCGCGGTGGTTTCTTCGGGGCCGAGATGGTGCATCCGCGCTTCCGCAAGGTGGTCGATGACGAGCCGCTGCCCGAGGCGATGACGCCGATTTATCCGTCCACCGCCGGACTGGCCAATTCGGCCTTGCAGAAGCTGATCGGCAAGGCGCTGGCGACGGGCGATATGTCCGAAACCCTGCCCGAGGAACTGCGCCAGCGCCTGAAACTGCCCGCCCTGGCGCGCAGCCTGAAATTCCTGCACAACCCGCCGCCCGGCACCGAGCTGGACACGTTGCACGCGCGCAACCACCCGGCCTGGCGGCGGGTCAAGTTCGATGAGGTGCTGGCCCAGCAGTTGTCGCTGCGCCGTGCCTACCTGGCGCGCCGCGAGCAGGGGGCGCCGGTGCTGCGGGCGCGCGACAACCTCGGCGCCCGCTTGCTCGACAGCCTGCCCTTCGGCCTGACCGGGGCGCAGGCGCGGGCGATGGCCGAGATTGGCGCCGATCTGGCGCAGCCGCACCCGATGCACCGCCTGCTGCAGGGCGATGTCGGGGCAGGCAAGACCATCGTCGCCGCGCTGGCGGCCTGCCAGGCGATTTCGGCCGGCTGGCAGGCGGCCTTCATGGCACCGACCGAGATCCTGGCCGAGCAGCATTTCCTGAAGCTCTCGGGCTGGCTGGAGCCGCTCGGTGTCAAGGTGGCCTGGTTGTCGGGCAGCCTGAAGAGCAAGGCCAGGCGCGAGCAACTGGCGGCGACGGCAAGCGAGGCGCAGCTGATCGTCGGCACGCATGCGCTGATCCAGGAGGGCGTCGATTTCGCGCGGCTCGGCCTGGCCATCGTCGATGAACAGCACCGCTTCGGCGTGGCGCAACGGCTGGCGCTGCGCAAGAAAGGCAGTAATCCACACCAGCTAATGATGTCGGCCACGCCCATCCCGCGCACGTTGGCCATGAGCTACTACGCCGACCTCGACGTGACCGTGCTCGACGAACTGCCGCCCGGCCGCACGCCGATCAAGACCCGGCTGGTCGCCGACAACCGGCGCGAGGACGTGGTCGGCTTCGTCAAGAAGCATGTCGAGGAGGGGCGGCAGGCCTATTGGGTCTGCCCCCTGATCGAGGAATCGGAAGCCCTCCAGTTGCAGACGGCGCAGGATACCTACGAGCAGCTGTCGCAGGACTTGCCGGAACTGCGCGTCGGGCTGGTGCATGGGCGCCTGAAGGCCGATGAGAAGCAGGCAGTGATGGCCGCCTTCGCGGCGGGCGATATCGATGTGCTGGTGGCGACGACGGTGATCGAGGTCGGCGTCGATGTGCCGAATGCCAGCCTGATGGTGATCGAGCATGCCGAGCGCTTCGGGCTATCGCAATTGCACCAGTTGCGCGGGCGGGTCGGGCGCGGCCAGTACGAATCGAGTTGTGTGCTGATCTATGCTGGGCCGCTGGGGGAGATCGCCCGCCAGCGGCTGAAGATCATTTTCGAGAACACCGACGGCTTCGAGATCGCCCGCCAGGACTTGCAGATACGAGGTCCAGGCGAATTCGTCGGGGCGCGGCAGAGCGGCGTGCCGCTGTTGCGCTATGCCGATCTGGAACTGGATGCCGATCTGGTCGACATGGCGCGCGAGGTAGCCGAGACCATGCTGGTCGAGCATCCGGCTCTGGCCGAGAAGCACTTACAGCGCTGGCTCGGCTCGCGCGAGGAGCTGCTCAAGTCCTGAGTGTCGGCGCAGTCAGGCGGCGCGAGGGCGTTGCGCCGAGGCGACGATGCCCTCGCTCAGGGTGCGCAGGGCGGGCAGCGCCGGGCCTTCGCGCAGCGCGATCATGCCGGTCGGCACCAGCGCGATATCGGGCGGCACGCTTTCGATGACCAGGTCGGCGGCATGCGCCGACTGCTCGACGACGCGGCGCGGCATCAATGTCCAGCCAAGGCCGACGGCGATGCAGCCGAGGATGCCTTCCAGGGTGCCGAATTCCATGGCGTCGGCGATGGCATGGCCTTGTTTGCGCTGCCAGGCGATGGCCCGTGTGCGGTAGGCGCAGCCTTCGCGGAACAGGATGAGCGGCAGCAGGACGGGATCGGTACCGGCGGCATGCACCTGGACCAGTTCCTCGACGACCAATTCTTCGAAGCGCAGGTCGGGGTGGATGACCGGGCCGGCGACGAAAGCGCAATCGAGCTTGTGGTCGAGCACCTTCTCGGTCAGCTTGGTGGTGGTGTCGGTGAAGACGCGCAGTTCAAGCCGTGGATGGGCGGCCCGCACGGCCTTCAGGGCACTGGGCAGGTGCAGGGCGGCGAAGGTTTCCATGGCGCCGATGCGCAGTTCGCCGACGCTTTCGCCCACCTGGCGCACGGCGCTCGCCGTCTGCCGTTCCAGCGCCAGCATGCGGCGGGCGTAGTCGAGCAGCACGCGGCCGGAGGGGGCGAGTTCCAGACCGCGGCCCTTGCGGAAGAACAGCTCGGCACCCAGTTCTTCTTCCAGCTTGCGGATGCGGCCGGTGACGTTGGACTGCACGGTGTTCAGCTTGCGCGAGGCGGCCAGGATGCCGCCTTCCTCGACGACGGCCTGGAAGGTGCGGAGGGCGATCAGTTCCATGGTGTTATCTCAATAAAAGAACGGTTTGTTCTTGATAAATCATTTGTGCAGATAATTTAGCGCGGATATCGTGGCGTTTCAAGCCTAAAAAGGAGAACGACCATGAGCTCGCAGAGAGAGCGCTTCAAGGTGCTGGGGGCCGGGATATTCAGCCTGATCCTGGTGCTCGGCGTCGCCCGCTTCGCCTATACGCCGCTGTTGCCGATCATGCAGCAGCAGGCCGGGCTGGGCCTGGCCGAGGCCGGCTGGCTGGCGGCGCTGAACTACGCCGGCTACCTGAGCGGCGCACTGATCGCCTCGCTGATCAGCGACCTGGTGCTCAAGGACCGGCTGTATCGCATCGGCCTGGTCGTCGCCATTGTCAGCACGGCGATGATGGGCCTGACCACCGACCCCTGGGTGTGGATGCTGTCGCGCTTCATCGCCGGCCTGTCCAGCGCGGCCGGCATGCTGCTCGGTACCGGGCTGATCCTCAACTGGCTGATCCGCCATAACCACCGGCCGGAACTGGGCATCCACTTTTCCGGCATCGGCCTCGGCATCGCCGGCTGCTCGGTGGCCGTCTGGCTGATGGGCGGCACGCTGGACTGGCGCGAGCAGTGGTTCGTCTTCACGGCGCTGGCCTGCCTGCTCATCGTGCCGGCCCTGGCCTGGCTGCCGGCGCCGGACACCAGCCCGCTGACGAAAAGCGGCGCCCCGATGCACGACAACCCGCCCAGCCGGCTCTATCTCGGCCTGTTCATGGCCGCTTATTTCTGTGCCGGCTTCGGCTACGTGATCAGCGCCACCTTCATCGTCGCCATCGTAGACAAGCTGCCGGGGCTGCAGGGGCAGGGGGCGCTGGCTTTCCTCGCCATCGGCCTGGCGGCGGCACCAGCCTGCATCAACTGGGATTTCATCGCCCGCTACATCGGCGATTTGAATGCACTGATCCTCGCCGCACTGTTGCAAATCGTCGGCATCGTGCTGCCGGTGGCGGTCGGCGGCCTGATTCCGACCCTGTTCGGCGCCCTGCTCTTTGGCGGCACCTTCATCGGCATGGTCAGCCTGGTGCTCACCATGGCCGGACGCTTCTACCCGACGCGGCCAGCCAAGATGATGGGCAAGATGACCATTTCCTACGGCGCAGCGCAGATCATCGGGCCGGCCGTCGTCGGCTGGCTGGCGACCCGCCTCGGCGACTATTCGATCGGCCTCTATCTGGCCGGCGGCATGATGGTGGTCGGCACGGTGCTGTTGGCTATACTCAAGCTCGTTGAAAAGCGGGATGCCGCCGTGGCGCTGCAGCCCTGCCTGCAAAACTGACCAAGGAGACGAGGATGTTCAAGGGAATACTGATCGAGAAGGACGACGCCGGCTACCGCGCTGCGGTGAAGGACATCGACGAGGCGCAGTTGCCCGAGGGCGACGTGACGGTGCGCGTCGAGCGTTCGTCGCTGAACTACAAGGACGGCCTGGCGATCACCGGCAAGGGCCCGGTGGTGCGCAAATTCCCGATGGTGCCGGGCATCGATATTGCCGGTACGGTCGAGGCCAGCGACAACCCGGACTACAAGGCCGGCGACCGCGTGGTGCTTAACGGCTGGGGTGTCGGCGAAACGCACTGGGGCGGCCTGGCCCAGAAGGCGCGCCTGAAGGGCGACTGGCTGGTGCCGCTGCCGGATGCTTTCACGGCGCAGCAGGCCGTGGCCATCGGCACCGCCGGTTATACCGCCATGCTGTGCGTGCTGGCGCTGGAGAAGCATGGCGTCAAGCCGGCCGACGGCGAGATCGTCGTCACCGGGGCGGCGGGCGGCGTGGGCAGCGTGGCGATTGCCGTGCTCAGCAAGCTGGGCTACACGGTGGTCGCCGTCAGCGGCCGGCCGGAAGAAGCGGATTACCTGAAGCAGTTGGGGGCGAGCGAAGTGCTGGAGCGCAGCGCCTTCTCGGCACCCGGCAAGCCGCTCGGCAAGGAGCGCTGGGCGGGGGCGGTGGATGTGGTGGGTAGCCACACGCTGGCCAACATCTGCGCCACCACCCGGTACCGCGGCGTGGTCACCGCCTGCGGCCTGGCCGGCGGCATGGATTTGCCGGCCAGCGTGGCGCCCTTCATCCTGCGCGGCGTGACACTGGTCGGCATCGACAGCGTGATGTGCCCGCGTCCGGACCGGCTGGTGGCCTGGCAGCGCCTGGCCCGCGATCTCGATCCCGCCAAGCTCGGCCTGATGACGCACGAGGTATCGCTGGCCGACGCCATTCCGACGGCGGCCCGGCTGATGGAAGGCAAGGTGCGCGGCCGGGTGGTCGTGGACGTGAATCGCTGAGTCGAAGCCCGGCGGGAAAACGCAACGCGGCCGGAACTTTCCGGGAATGGCTTGTCTATAAGGCTTCAAATACAACTTATCGACAGAGGCATTACATGGACGAGCTTTCCACTTTCGGCATCGGTTTTGCAGCGCTCATTCTCACGCTGGCCTGCTTCATGGCATCCCGCCTGGCCTCGAAGAAGGCCTACCACTAAGCTGCGATACAGGCGCCGATTGCCGGCGCAAAGCCAGAAAAGCCGGGGTTTCCCGGCTTTTTTACGTGAGGAATTCCTCGATCAGCCGCGCCACTTCCTCCGGCTGGTCGTGGTGCAGCATGTGATCGGCGTTGTCGATCCAGCGTTCGGTCAATTGCGCAAAGCAGGCCTGGCGGGCTTCCCAGTCGCCGGGGCGCTGTTCGAAATCGCGCACCACCCAGGACTGGCGGCCGGCCACCCAGAGGATCGGGCAGCGTGCTTCGCGCCAGATGGCCATCGACTCTTCCAGACGGAACAGGTACGGCGAGAAGTTCTTGTGCCACGGGTCGCCGTTCCAGATCACGCCGTGCCGGCGCTCGCCGGCCTTGTTGTGCCCTTCGCCGATCTTGGCCAGGTGGCGGGACAGATAGTCGGCGCGTTCGGCGCTCAGGAAGCGGTCGGTCTTCATCAGGCGGCGGGCGAAGTCGGCACGGTCGCGATAGACGTGCAGCTTGGGCACGGCGCGTGTCTGGTTCAGCCATTGCCGGTAGCGTTCGGCGGCCATGTCCGGCGTGGTCGGGGCAATGCCGAAACCGTCCAGGGTGACCACCTGCGCGACCCGCTCGGGGCGGATGCCGGCGTACAGGCAGGACAGGATGCCGCCCATGCTGTGGCCGACCAGGCGAACCTGCCCGTCCGGCGCGTAATGGTCGAGGATGGCCTCCATGTCGCCCATGTGCTCGGCGAAATAGTAGGGGCGGTGCAGCCATTGCGACGGGCCGAAACCGCGCCAGTCGGGGGCGACGATGTTCCAGTCGCGCTGCAGTTCGTCGACCACGAACTGGAAGGAGGCGGAAACGTCCATCCAGCCATGCAGCAGGAAAAGGGTGGGGGCCTCGGGCTTGCCCCAGCGCCGGATGTGCAGGCGGACATCCGGCAGGTCGAGATAGTCGGAACGGGAAGGGCGCATCATGGGGTCAGTTGCCGAGCAGTTTCTTCAGGGCCGCTTCCAGGCGCTCCGGCGTGAAGGGCTTGGACATCCAGCCGCTGGCCCCGGCGGCGCGGAAGGCGGTCTTCATGGCGTCGGATGTTTCGGTGGTCAGCACCAGGATGGGCACGTTCTGGTTGCTGCTCCCGGCGCGGATGGCCTTGACCATGCCCAGCCCGTCGAGGCCCGGCATGTTCTGGTCGGAGATGATCAGGTCGATCGGCTCCTGCCTGACGACCTCCAGCCCGGCGCGGCCGCCCGAGGCTTCGAGGATGCGATAGCCGGCGGGCTCCAGCGTGGCTCGCAGCATGTTGCGAATGGTGGTCGAATCATCGACCAGCAGAATGGTGGCCATGGCGGCTTCCTTTGGCGGTGTCATCAGTGGATCGGTGGAATTGTGCCACGTCAGGGCGTGTCGGCCGCCATCCTGACTGCCGGCAGCAATTCATTCATGAAGGCATGCGCCGGCAGGGAAAGGATTTTCTGGCGCAAATGGACAACTGACCACGGCTGCTGCAGGGGGAAGCCGGCCACCTCCAGGATGCGCAGCCCTTCCTGCTCGGGATGCTCACCCAGTACGTGGCGGGAAAGAATGGCGAGGCCCATGCCGCTGGCCACCAGGTCGCGAATCGCTTCGTTGCTGCCCAGCGCCAGCTTGACCTTGAGCGTCAGGCCGTTGGCGGCAAGGTGGCGGTCAACGGCCTTGCGCGTGCCGGAGCCCGTTTCGCGCAGCAGGAAGGGGTGGGGCGCCAGGTCGGCCAGGCTGAGCGGGCCGGCGGGCAGGGGGTAGGCGGCCGGCGCCACGACGACGAGCGGGTTGTCGAGGAAGGGCGTGGCGACGACATCGAGTTCCTCGGGCGGGAAGGACATGATGTAGAGATCGTCCTCGTTGGCGCGCAGGCGCTCGATAATGCGGGCCCGGTTGGCGACTTCCAGTTCGATCTCGATATCCGGGTAGCGCTGGCAGAACGCGCCCAGCATGCGCGGCAGAAAATACTTGGCGGTGGTGACCAGGGCGACGCGCAGGCGCCCCTTCTTCAGCCCCTTCAGGGCATCGACCGCCGACTCGAAGCGATTCCAGCTGTCGTCCAGTTCGCGTGCCGTGCGCAGCAACTCCTGGCCGGCGGCGGTCAGGCGAATCTCGCGCCCGCTCTGTTCGAACAGGGGCAGCCCGATGCTCTCGGTGATCTGCCGGACCTGGATCGACACCGCCGGCTGGGTCAGGTGCAGGGCCTCGGCGGCACGCGAAAAGCTGCCCAGCCGGGCAACCGTGGCAAAGGTTTCGAGCTGGCGGAAAGTCAGGTGACGGCGCGGCATATAAGTATTTATAAATGATTTGTGTGAAAAAGTTTAATTGGATTTAATGGGTTGGGGCTGGAATAGTTCGCGCCATCGACATTGAGTGGTGTGTGCCATGCCTTTTGAACCGGTCATCCTTTTCTTCCTGCTCGGCCTGCTGGCCGGGCTGGCGCGTTCCGACCTGAAGATCCCGGCGGTGCTCTACGAATCGCTGAGCATCTTCCTGCTCCTCGCCATCGGCCTGAAGGGCGGCGTCGAGCTGGCCCGCCAGTCGCTGGCCGAACTGCTCCTGCCGGCGCTGGTCATCGTCGGCATCGGCGCCGTCCTGCCGCTGATCGCCTTTCCCGTGCTGCAGCGCCTGGGCAAGTTGTCGCGGGCCGATGCCGCCTCGGTGGCGGCGCACTATGGCTCGGTCAGCGTCGTCACCTTTGCCGTGGGCGCTGCCTACCTGGCCAACCTGGGGCAGGAATACGAGGGCTACATGGTGGTCTTCCTGGTGCTGCTCGAATTCCCGGCCCTGATGATCGGCGTCTGGCTGGCCCGGCGCGGCCAGGGTGAAGCCAAGCTGGGCAAGGTGCTGCACGAGGTGTTCGCCGGCAAGAGCATCGTGCTGCTCGTCGGCGGCCTGCTCATCGGCTGGCTGGCCGGGGCCGATGGCCTGAAGCCGCTGGACAAGGTGTTCTTCGACCTGTTCAAGGGCCTGCTGGCGATTTTCCTGCTCGAAATGGGCCTGGTGGCCGCCAGCCGGATCGGCGACCTGCGGCGGGCCGGCGCCTTCCTGCTCGGCTTCGCAGTGGTCATGCCGCTGTTCGCCGGCACGCTCGGCGCGCTGACCGCCAGCCTGCTCGGCCTGAGCGTCGGCGGCGCGGCGCTGCTCGCCACGCTCTACGCCAGCGCCTCCTACATTGCCGCCCCGGCAGCCATGCGCATCGCGGTGCCGGAAGCCAACCCGGCGCTCTCCATCGGCGCGGCGCTCGGCATCACCTTCCCGTTCAACCTGGTGATCGGGATTCCCGCCTACTATTGGCTGGCCAGCCAGCTGCAAGGAGTACTTTGATGAACGCATCCATGACTGCCAGCTATACCCGCCGCAGCCTGCTCACCGTGATCTGCGAAGCCTCGATCGAGTCCCTGGTCGCCGCCGATGCCCGCCGCCTGGGCGCCCACGGCTACACCGCCAGCGACGCCCGCGGCTGGGGCCAGCACGGCCAACGCGACGGCGGCTGGCCGCTCAGCGGCAACGTGCGCATCGACATCCTGTGCGAAGCGGCGGTGGCCGACGCCATTGCCGCCCACCTGCAGGCCACCTACTTCGCCAGCTATGCGATGGTCTGCTACCTGAGCGACGTGTCGGTGCTGCGTTCGGACAAGTTCTGATTTGAGTTAGCATTCGGGGCTATACCGAATTCATATGTTTAGATGAGACCCATCATTTTTTTGGTGATCGGCGGGTTGGCTTCCCCTTTCACCATGGCGCAGTACCGCTGTGTTGAGAACGGTAAGCCCCTCTTTACTGACAAACCGTGTGGCAATAGCGAGATCGCTGGTCCAGCGCGTGGCAATAGCCCTGAAATGCCAGGCAGAAGACCTTTGATATGACGAGCGGGACGGTGGGGAGAATGATGTGGCAGTTGTTACGCAGGGTGATTCGATGGCGTGAATGCCGCTTGGGCATTTTTCTGCTGGCATGTCCGGGGTTGGCTCTGGCCAATGCAGGCTTGCCGATGTTGGCCGTAGTGTGGCCTTTGTCGCTGCCGGCTTTGATACCCGTTGTGCTGCTCGAGAGTTATGTAATTGGTCATCTGAGTGGACTCGGAGGGCGGAAACTCCTGGCTAGTGTGTTCCGGGCCAACCTGCTCTCTACAGCGGTGGGCCTCCCGTTAGGTTGGTTAGCTCTCGTCGCGTTGGAATTTATTCTTGCCAGCGGGTTGGGTTCAAGCGGGTTTGCCAAATCCTACCCACCACGAGAACTCGCTGAAGTGCTGCGCGTGATGTTGATGGCTCCCTGGTTGGGGCCGGTTTCCGAGGGCAGCGAGTGGATCATTCCTGTAGCGACCATGACCTTGCTTGTCCCGTTCTGCCTTGTTTCCTATTGGTTCGAGGCAAGCTACCTGATGCGTTATTCACCGTTGTTGGGGATAG
>ERZ1645192.1741-NODE-1741-length-18142-cov-7.503069_pt1 | contig 18142 bp, 5 predicted proteins | sample MGYA00575354_ERZ1645192 | MGnify/ENA primary metagenome ERZ1645192 (study PRJEB40844, sample SAMN11349763) | freshwater sediment metagenome | isolation source: river sediment | host: Sediment | place: India: Faizupur Khadar , New Delhi | collected 2017-02-21 ... | reverse complement strand
ACAGCGCCGGCGACGGCGTCAACCTGCGCCTCATGCCCCACAAGCGCTGCTGCGGCAAGCCGGCGGACGAGCCCCGCAGGGCCGGCCGGAGGCAGTTGGCGTCCGCCTCCTGTTCCGCGGTGCTGTTCCGCCGAGAATTTTTCGATCAATATGGGTCATTTGACGAAGACTTCTTCATGTACTACGAGGATGTCGACCTGTTCTTCAGGGCCTTTCTGGGCGGCGCTCAGGGGTGCCTGCTGCCGGAGTGGACGGTGTTCCACCACGAGGGGGGGAGTGTGGGACGGTACGATGCGGAAATCCTTAAAAATAGGGAATATCGGATTAAAAACTTCCTGTTGGTTCGTAACAGGGTGTTCTTCCTGGTCAAGAACTGCCCGGGAAGCTATTTCTGGTTGGCAGGGCCGCTGCTGGCCGCGGAGCTGGCGCGGAGCCTGGGGTACCATCTCGTGCACGGGCGCATGGTCCTGTTCCTGAGGGCTCATTGGGAAGCGATCCGAGGGCTGCGGGCCATGTGGCGCAAACGTCAAATTGTCCAGGGGAACCGGGTGATTCCATTCCGCCGGCTCCTGGCCGCGCTGCGCGGGTGAGTCCCCGCCGGCGGACCGTCCACCCCTCGAGCGGCCGGCCGCTCAGATCCGGCTGAAATCCCGATGCGTGTTCACGAGGTCCTTGAGGATGGTGGCGGCGGTCTCCTTCAGCCCGGACGATCCGCCGATCATGGTCAGGCGCCCCATGGTGTCGGTGAACAGGGTGATCGCCTTGGTCGTCCCGTCGACGTGGAAGAACGGGTGTTCCGGGGTGATGATGGAGGGCTTGACCCGGAGGCGCAGGCGGTCGTTTTCGAAGCCCGCCTTACCCAGCAGCTTCAGCGTGTTGCCCGCCTGGATCACCGGTTCGATGTCGGCGTAAGTGAGCGACTGGATGCCCTGAACCTGGACGTCGGGCAGCTCGACGTACGGGTCGATGAACGCCTTGGCCAGGATGAGGGTCTTGAAGGCGGTGTCCCAGCCGTTGATGTCCAGCGACGGGTCCGGTTCGCAGATCTTGAGCTCCTGGGCGATCTCCAGCTCCGCGGCCAGGTTCGACTGGTTCTTGATCATCTCGGTGAGCAGGAAGTTGGTGGTGCCGTTCAGAATGGCTTCGAACCCGTACAGCTCGGCGCCGGCCAGGGCGGTGGCGATGGTGTCGGTGGTGGGAAGCGCGGCGCCGGTGGTCCCGCTGAACTTGAAGGCGACGTGCTGCTTTCGGGCGGCCGTGTAGAGCGTCTGGTAACCGTAGACGAGGGGGGACTTGTTGACGGTCACCACGGGGACCTTGGCGTTGAGGAACGCGAGGAGGTACGATTGCGCCGGCTCGCCCGTCTCCCGGGTGGGCGGCAGCGCCTCGAGGGCCACGTTGACGCCCATTTCGAGGAACGAGTTGACCACGTACCCCACCTCCGACTGGTCCAGGGGGCGGCCCCGCTTGTCCGAGGCGATCTTCTCCAGCTTGTAGGCGAGGAGCTCGCCGGGATCGAATCCGTCCGGGTTGTGCATGTACTCGGTGCTGTCGCAGATGGCGACGATCTGCAGGTCCTGCTGGTAGCGGTTCTTGATCCAGTCGCGCTTGTCGGGGTACAGCTCCAGGAAGGCGCGGATGACCTTGCCGAACCCGATGATGCCGATCCGGACGCTCTTCATGTGGCTCTCCTGCGGTTGATGCATCCAATGTATCCCGTTCGGCGGGTGAATTCAACACCCATTGCGCGCGCCGCCCCGCGCCGCGGCCGGCTTGCAAATTGACGCGGACCCTGTATAATGCGGCTGTCTTTCAGGGGGTAATCGTATGGCACGACATGCTGTGATCATGGCGGGCGGTTCGGGCACGCGCTTCTGGCCGTGGAGCCGCCGCCAGCTGCCCAAGCAGTTCCTGAAGCTGGGGGGCGACCGGTCGCTCTTCGAGCTGACGCTGGAGCGCATCCGCCCGCTGGTGCCGCCGGAGCGCACGCTGGTGATCTGCAACCGGGACCACGTGGACCTGGTCGGCCGGCTGGCCCCGGAGCTGCCCGCCGAGAACATCATTGGTGAACCGGTGGCCCGGAACACGGCGCCGTGCATCGCCCTGGCGGCCCTCATCGTCCAGCGCCGCGACCCGGAGGGCACGCTCTGCGTGCTGCCGGCCGATCACCACGTCAAGGAGCCGGCCCGCTTCCAGCAGCTCCTCGACAGCATGCTCAAGGGCGCCGAGGCCAACGACCGGCTTATCACCTTCGGCATCATCCCCACGCATCCCCACACCGGCTACGGCTACGTGCAGGCGTCGGAGATCGTGGGCAGCGCCGACGGGGTCGCCCTGCTCAACGTGGACCAGTTCGTCGAGAAGCCCCACCGGTCGCTGGCCGAGGAGTACGTCACCCAGGGCAACTACTACTGGAACAGCGGCATGTTCGTGTGGAAGGCCCGGGTCGTCATCGAGGAGCTGCGCCAGTACGCCCCGGACGTCCTCCGCCCCCTGGCGGAGCTGGCCGAGACCGGCGACCACCTGCGCACCAGCGATGCCGAGCTGGAGCGCGTCTTCCAGGAGCTGCCGTCCATCTCCATCGACTACAGCATCATGGAGAAATCGCGGCGCATCGTCCTGGCCCGGGGCGACTTCGGCTGGAGCGACCTGGGGAGCTGGGATTCCCTCGAGGACGTGCTGGCGATGGACAACTCCAACGTGACCATCGGCGCCCCCATGATCCTGGTGGACACCCGCCGCTGCGTGGTGTGCGCCCACGACCGCCTCGTGGCCTGCGTGGGCGTGGAGGACCTGGTGGTCGTGGCCACCGGCGACGCGGTGCTGGTAGCGCACAAGGACAAGGCGCAGGAAGTCCGCCAGGTGGTCCAGAAGCTCGAGGCCGACGGCCGGGACGAGTACCTGTAAACACAAGCCGCGACGCCCGCCCCGCGGCGGCGGGCGCCGCGATCCGTCACCGGCGACCCAGCCGGAACTTCACCACCACGTAGCCTTCCACCGGCACCGGCTGGTCGTTGACCAGCGTGGGCTGGTACTCCCAGCGGCGGACGGCTGCCACCGCTGCCGGCGCCAGCAGCGGGCTGCCGCTCAGGACCGTGACCTCCGACACTCGGCCGTGCTCGTCCACGGCGACCTTGAGCTCCACGTCCCCCTCGGTGCGGCTCGCCTGGGCCATGACCGGGTACGCGGGCGGCTCGGCGCGGAGCAGGCGGGCGGCCAGCACCCGCGGCGGCAGCGGCGCCCGGCGGAGCGCCGGCTGGCGCGGAGGCGGGGGCTCCGGCGGACGGTAATCGTCCACCGTCGGCGACAGGCCGGGGAGGCCGTAGCCCGGGCTCACCGCGCCCGTGCCCGGAACCCCGCCGGGAATGGTGGGCCCCGGCGCGCCGGCGCCGGTTTGGAAGATGAGCGCGCCGATGTCGGTGTCGGGCGGGAGCGTCTCCGTGATCCGCGTGGGCGCGTACATGACCCCGGGCTTGAGCTCCGGCGGGACCGCGGGAGTGACCGGGGGCGGGGCGGGGCCCGGTTCGGCGGTCACGGGCGGCGCCGCGGGCGGGAACACCAGGTCACCCTGGGGCAGGATGATCAGGAGCTGGCTCAGACTGTCCGGCACGCGGTCGGGGAACAGCAGGGGGAAAGCCAGAAGCGCCGTCACGAGGACCGCGTGCACGCCGGTCGCCACCACGAGGGTGAGGGGCAGCCGGTATGAGGCGGGAAGGGTGTTCGCGGCTGCGAGCGTTTGGAACATGTCAACCTCCTCCCGACCGTCGCGGCCGCGGGCGGCGACCGGCGGTCGTCGCTGGGATTGTCGGAGCAGGCTGACCTCGACCAGGCCTGGCGGGTCGAACCGTTCTCATTCTGTTAGACAGCGCTGGTGTGAGGGAGTTCCGAAATAATTGCCCCTGCCGATTTACCCATTTGTCTCTTCAACGATTCTCCGTCCCAAATGCCCAATGGCAGCGGGAATCGGACAGCGGAAATCGGACCTGGGACCCGGGCGCTGGGACCTGGTTCTCAGCCCTCCAGATCCCAGATCCCAAATGCCAGCCCCCAGCTCCTAGGTCCCAGCCCCCAGGTCCCTAATCCGCACAATCCAGCTTGCCTCCAAATAGCCAATAACGATTAAGCAATCACCAACAACCATTAATCCGAAAAGTCCAATTACATCGGACTGTGGAAATTGGACAACGGAAATCGGACAGCGGAAATCGGACCTGGGCCCCGGGTTCTGGTCCCTGGTTCCCAGCCCTCCAGATCCCAGATCCCAAATGCCAGCCCCCAGCTCCTAGGTCCCAGGTCCCAGCCCCCAGGTCCCAGAACCCAGGTCCTAGGTCCCAGCCTCCAGGTCCAGAATCCCCGCATCATCCGGCTCGCCTCCAAATAACCAATAATCCGATCACCCAATGACAACTGAAAAATGATCAATGACCAATGAAAAATGATGGATGACCTCCGCCTCGCCCCATTCACCCATTCACCCATTCACCCATACACCAACTGTTGTATAATCATCGCGAATATGTAGCCTAACCAGGGAGGAAGTATGCGCAATCGATTCGTTGTGTTGGCCCTCTGCCTGATGCTGCTGGCCGGCGGCGTCGCCGCGGCAAAATTCCAGACAACACCCCGTCAATTCTCGGACGGCCCGTTCGGCCGGCTGGGCCTCATCGTGCGCGGGCACGGCGTGGCAGCCCCGGCGCCGGAGCCGCTGCCTGCCAAGCAGGCCGAGGGGATCCGCGTGCTCATCGTGAATTCCGATTACGGTATCGGTCCACTGGCACCGGCCCTGATGACCTATCCGGACATCGCGGCGGTGGACTGGCATTACGCGGGTGGCGTGTTGCCTGGCGGGACAATCCCCACCGTCGATTTCCTGCTCACGTACGATGTCGTCATCGTGTGGAGCAACCATCTGTATGTAGACCGCGTGGCCATGGGCAACGTGCTGGCGGACTACGTGGACGCCGGCGGCCGGCTGATCATGTGCTGCAGCAGCTGGAATGTGCCCGTCAACCCCTGGGGAATCGATGGGCGGATTCTCACTCCCGGTTACAGCCCGTATCAGGGCGGAATCAGCAACGGTCTGTTCTTCCCCATCCCGCTGGGAGTGTACCAGGCGGGGCATCCCATCATGGATGGCGTGAGCAGTCTCAGTGAAGCTCTGCGCGAAGAAGTCACTCTGGTCCCCGGCGCGGAGCTGGTGGCCAGCTGGGCGGACGGCTTCCCGGCGGTGGCCGTCAACGGTTGCATCGTGGGCATGAACATGTTCATCGGTGGCGGGGGAGATAAAGTGGCCGGCGACGCCCTGGCCCTGTTCCACAATGCCATTCTGTACCTGATGGCGGGTTGCGGCGGGCCGTCGGACTTCATCTTCGTCGACGACCTGGGCCGCTCGAAGCTGTGCGTCAACGCCGACGGCACGTTCCTGTTCCAGGTGCTCACGGGCCCCGACGCCGGCGAGTACGAGGGGACGGCGCAGGTGGTGGAGCGGGCCGGGGTGTACGTGTTCATGAACCCGCGGGGCACGCCGTGGACTCTGTTTGTGGTGTACGACGGCCTCCATCACCGGGCGGTGGGGTTCTACCAGCAGCCGGGGTTCGACGACCGGTCGCACCTGTCCGACCGCAACACCGCGGACAACCCCGACACCTGCTTCTGACGGAAACGCATCCGGCCGGCCCAACGGGACCGGCCCCAATCGGTTGACCGTTGAATGCCCGATCCTCCCGGGGCTCCTCCGATCCCCGGGAGTTTTTTTGCGCTCATCTACCAAACCTATCCGCCCATTCACCTATTCACCCATTCGCCTTTTCACCCATTCACCGCTCCAAATATCCAATGACAACTGAAAATTGATCAATGACCAATGAAAAATTATGTTTGAACTCCGCCTGCCCCACTCACCTATTCACCCATTAACCGTCCCGTTGTATAATCTCCCCAGAATCCATACCCCATTTGGGAGGCAATATGCGCAATCGTCTCGTTGTGTTGGTTGTCTGCCTGATGCTGCTGGCCGGCGTCGCCATCGCGGCCAAGTTCCAGCCGGCGCCCCAGAAGCAATCCGATATTCCGTTCAGCCGGTTGAGTCTTGTCGTGCGCGGGCATGGCCTGGATGCCCCCGTGCAGGCACCGCTGCCCGCCAAGCAGGCTGAAGGAATCCGGGTGCTCGTCGCCTCGGCTGACAGTTGTATGGGCGACTATTTCGGATCGCTGATGGCTTACCCGGACATCGCCGCGGTGGACTGGTTCGACGCGAGGGGCGCGATTCCCACTCTGGCCCACCTGCTGACCTATGACGTGGTAATCGTCCACAATAACTATCATTATGCGGATGACGCCGCCATGGGCGACGTGCTGGCCGATTACGTGGATGCCGGCGGCCGGCTGATCCTGACCATTTTCAACTTCCAGCTGGGGTGGGCCATCGAGGGCCGGATCGTCACCCCGGGTTATTCCCCGTTCCTTCCACCCGGGGAGTTCAACCATACGAGTTGGGCCGATCTGGGCGTGTACCAGGCGGGCCATCCCATCATGCAGGGCGTCAGCAGCCTGGGAGATTATTACCGGGATCGGGTGAACCTGGCGCCCGGGGCGGAGCTGGTGGCGAGTTGGGATGACGGCGAGGAGCTCGTCGCGGTGAACGGCTGCATCGCGGGCATCAACATGTATGTGGGATGCAATCCGTTGAGCGCGGGCGATGTGAGCGTTCTGCTCCACAACACGGTCACCTACCTGATGTCGTCATGCGGCGCGCCCCGGGACTTCATCTTCGTGGACGACCTGGGCCGTTCGAAGCTGTGCATCAACGCCGACGGCACGTTCCTGTTCCAGGTGCTCACGGGCCCCGACGCCGGCGAGTACGAGGGGACGGCGCAGGTGGTGGAGCGGGCCGGGGTGTACGTGTTCATGAACCCGCGGGGCACGCCGTGGACTCTGTTTGTGGTGTACGACGGCCTCCATCACCGGGCGGTGGGGTTCTACCAGCAGCCGGGGTTCGACGACCGGTCGCACCTGTCCGACCGCAACACCGCGGACAACCCCGACACCTGCTTCTGACGGAAATGCATCCGGCCGGCCCATCGGGACCGGCCACAATCGGCTGACCGTTGAATTTCTAAACTCCCGGGTATCCTCCGATCCCCGGGAGTTTTTTTGCGCTCATCTCCCAAATCGGACATCGGAAATCGGACATCGGAAATCGGACCTGGGACCCGGGTTCTGGGTCCTGGTTCCCAGCCCTCCAGATCCCAGAACCCAGGTCCTAGAACCCAGGTCCCAGCTCCCAGCTACTCGGTCCCAGCCCCCCGGTCGCAGCTCCCAGGTTCCAGAACCCAGGTCCCGAATCCCCGCACAATCCAGCTCACCGCCAAATAGCCAATCACAATTAAGCAATCACCAATAACCAATAATCCGAAATACCCAATGACATCGGAAATCGGACCTGGGTCCTGGGACCTACATAACAAAACCCTGATCCCTTGTACCCATTCACCGATTCACCGATCTACCGATTCACTGTCTTTCTCTGCGTTCATAGACGCGCCTTGGCGTGAACTGATTTCGGATTTCCTCTTTTTCGTGTGGTTCGTGTGTTTCGTGGTCTGTTCCAGATTTCGGCGTGCCCGATTCAATGATTCACCCATCTTCTCATTCACCCATTTAAGCCGGTCTGGCCGCCGATGGTACTCGTATAGCTTCGGGGATTGGCCCACATTTCGGTGGATCGTTTCGGACACCCGCCGCTCCCATCCGTTATTACTTATTGAATCGCCGGGACACAATTTTCGCGAAGCTGACATTTTTTCTTGCGCGGGCGGAGGCGGTTGAGTAGAATTCCAAAAATTTAGTTCGGATTGGGAGTGTGAGCCTTCGGGCGGGCAGGGCCGGATGGGTACCGGCCGGCCGGGGAGGGTACGGGTGATTGGGAGGGCCGGCGCAAGCCGGAGCCGCCGCCTGGCGCGGATGCCGCTGAATCCGCGCCGCAGCGGCGATGACAACGGACAACGCATGACGGGCTCGGCCGCGCGGCTCCTGCTGCTCGCAGGCCTGGGGCTCACCCTGCTGGCGTCCGCCGCCATGGCCCAGGGCGGCGGCGGACGGCTGCATCGGTTCGAGGTGCCCGTCACCGCGTTCCGCCTGCAGGTGGAACCGGTGGCGCAGGTGGTGCCGTCCGGCGTGCCCGCGCGCCTCCGCACCTGGATCGAGCTGGCCGATCCGGCTGCCGGCTACGCCGGCGCCGTCCGGGAGTACCTGGCGTCCCGCTACGAGGTCCGCGCCGAGCTGTACGCCCCGGCCGCCGCGCCGGGCTATCCGCGGGCGCTGGCGTGTCCCGTGGGCGGCGAGTTCCTCCTGGACGGCCTCACCGCGCCCGGCCGCTACCACCTGCGCGACATCCGGCTGGTCAACGTCGCCACGGGGCGCGACTTCCTCTACGCCCAGCCCGACACCGCCGCCGTGGACGTGGGCGGCGACCTGTTCATCGCCTGGGTCACCGCCGAGCCCATGACGATGGCCGAGCTGCTCGCCGCCGGCGTCGTCTTCGATGAAAATTCCTACCAGAACTACCAGTTCGTCGTGGGGTTCGAGCTCGAGGGGCAGGTGGTGGAGTACGCGTTCCCCGTGATCCACGCGTCGCCGGCCGTCCCCGTGACGCCCGCCGAATTCGGCGGGCTGCTGGACGTGGGGCAGGGGGACTGCGCCATCGGCGCGGTGGATCTGGACATCTCGGGGGTGACGGTCCCGGGCCTGCCGCCGGCCGACGTGCGCCTCCCCGGTCTCATCCTCATCCCCGGCTCGGTGGGGTTCCTCAACGGACACTTCAGCGTCCAGTTGGTCCTCTGCAACGCCCTGCCGCCGGCGAGCGGCTATCGCCTGGCGGACCTGACGGCGGAGGCGGCGCTCCCCGCGAGCACGGACTGGCAGCCGGGCGACCCCCTGAGCCTGGCCCCGGTCGCCGACAACTCCAACACCGCGGTTCAGCCCGTCGTCGGCGCCACCGGTCCGGTGATCGCCCCCGGCGCCGCCGGCGCGGCGGGCTGGATCGTGGTGGGGCACGAAGTCGGCTACCACGAGTTCGACCTCCGCATCGCCGGCCGTCTGGAGCCCGCCTCCGGCGACCCGAGCTGGCCCATCGCGGGCCGGGCCCGGGGCGGGGTGGCGGTGCGCGACAATCCGCGGTTCTCGCTGAGCTTCATCCATCCCGACCGGGTCGAACGCGGCGCCGCGTACATCGTCCAGGCCCATGTGACCAACGTGTCGGACGTGCCCGCCAACGGGTTCCGGCTGAGTCTGGCGCCCGACTCAATGACCGGCGTCGAATGGCTGGACGCCGATTACCCGGCGGACGACACGTGTCCGGTCGATCCGGCCGTCTACTGCCGCCCGGTTCTGGAGCCGGGCGAGACGGTGGTGCTGGGTTACCGGCTGCGGGCGCTGCGCTCCGGCAAGGTCACCGCAACCTACGGCGCCGGCGATTCAGCCGGCCTCGAGGTGGGCGCCCGCTTGATTTTCGGCGTGGACACCGTCGGCCAGCCCATGAACCCCGACCGCCTGGTCTTGCCCCCCGTGGCCGCGCGGCTCGGAGAACCTCTCTACGGCCGATCGCTGGCGTTTCTGGGCTTGTGCCACACGCTGAGCCGAACCCAACCCTTGCTGTTGCCCTCCGCATTCCGAACCGTTAAGGGATCATCGGTGGAGTGGTTCGCGCGGGCTGTCACCGAAGCGGGACTCGCCACCGCTGCTGGCCGGGATCCGGTGGCTGTTGCTGCAACACTCATTGAGGACTTAGCGGAGATCGCATGGAGCGACAGTGGATTCCACCACACACTGGAATCAAACTCCGGTGGCGCTGAACTGAAAGCGGTGCTTGCCGCCGGCCTGGATCCAGCCGGCCAAACGGCAAGCATGGCAGCCGCACTCGCGCTCCACGCCGGATCTAGCGGTGATTTCGCGCTTCTGCGGACTGCACTTTTGCCAGAGTCCGATTGGGGGCGAGCCGTACGCTTCATCAACGGACCGGAATTCCTTTGCCTGATCCCTCTGGATGGGGATTCGGTCACCCTGACCGGCGGCGGGACGGTCGAGCTGGAGATCATCCGTCCAGCGTCACCAGAGGCATGCCAGAGATTCAGGTACTCTTTCCAACTCGCACCGGGGCAACAGGTGGTGATTCCATCGACGTTGTTGAAAGGGACTTCTATCGCCGTTGAGATCCGACAAGGAAGCAACAATGTGGTTGCTGTCCCGCCACTGGACCAGCACCTGCTGCTCCTGGCACCCTTTGTTGTGGAGCGTGTGCTGAAACTGACCCCGGATCTTTTTCATGGTGCCGATGAGTTCGGCCGCGGACTGCTTGTACTGTTCAACCGGTCGGTCGGATTGCGGGCCGGTGAGGCGACGGCGCATTTCGAATGCATCGGCAACGAGGTACTGCTGGCCGCGCCGATCGGTTCGGGCCGCACCGTCGGATTGGCCGTGAATCGGCCGGTGGGCAAGTTTGTGACGACGGATCTGGTCATCGGTCAAATGAAGAGCCTTGACGGTGCGATCGTCGATGCATCACGGCCAGTGTGGATTCTTGACCCGGACTCACCATACGAAGTCGGCGGCCGCGTCGAGGGATGCGTACGCTACCCCGATGGCCGGGGAGTTGTCAGCCCGTCGGTGGAGTTGTGGGCCGTCACCAGGTCTGGTCTGGGGATCCGGGATGTCTGCCTCAGCCGCTTCGACGGAAACGACGACGGCACGTTTCAGCTGGATTTCGTTCACACCAATCCGGCAGGCTTGTTTCTGATTGCCGGAGATCCGGCAACGGGCTTCCGCCGACGGGTGCCGCTGGTTTTTCAGGCGGATGGTCAGGTGCTCCATCCCCAGATCATCCTGTATGGATCAGGAGCGGTGGTGGGCCAGGTGGTGGACGAACTCGGGATTCCCATCGACAGCATCCTCGGTGTTCGGATCCACTGCGGCGGCGACGGGCGATGCCAGCCGGCGATACTCGACGGCGAGGGCCGGTTCCATGCCGACGGAGTCACCGTCGGCCCGTTCCGGGCTGAAGCATATCTCAGAGACGGACGGCGGATCGAAGGCGCCGGATACATCAACGGCCCCGACGATACGGCGGTGGTACTGCTTGTGGCAGGCGGGGCCGACGTCACCGGCCAGGTCATGGAAGAAGGTCCCGACGGCGCACGGGGTGTTCCCTATGCCCGGCTGACGCTGAGCGTGCCCGATGCCGCCTGGAATACCGAGGGTTGGACCGACGGCGATGGAGCATTCGTATTCACTGCTGTGCCATGGGGTTCTTTCCGTATCCGCTGCATCCACCCGAACGGCGGGGCGGTAGCCACTGCTGAAGGCGCGGTTGCGCCGGGCGGCACGACCGAGGTGCAAGTTCTGTTTACCGGTGGAGGCACACTCGAAGGCCATGTGGTAACCCCCGGTTTCGGAGGCGCCTGGGACGCCGTCCCGTTCGCGCCGGTCCACCTGGAGAAGGCCGATGATTGGGAAACAGTTCAGCTCGATCTCGAAACCGACAGCGACGGGCGATTCCGGGTGCAGTCAATTCCGTTTGGTCACTACCGAGTGACTGCTGTTCGGCCCGGATATTGGGACAGTGTCACGGAGCATGTCTGGATCACAGCCGGTGTCCATCAGGTCCAACTGGTCATGGACGTCCTGGCCCCTGTACAAGGTCGCGTCATCCGGGCCGATGGAGCCGCAGCGGCAGGGGCTGCCGTTCGGTTGAGCGGCATCACGGAGATTGCCGATGCAGATGGACGATTTCTGGTTTGGCTGAGTCAGGGTACCAACCAGTATCAGGCTGCGTGTGATGGCGAGCTGGAATCGGGAGTGGTGGATGTCCCGGCTGATGGTGCCTCGCTGGTAATCCGCTTGCGCGGCCGGCGAACGGTGGCCGGCCAGGTGCGGGACTCCTCCGGCCAGGGAGTCCGCGTGCCCTTGATCCTGGATGGATTGGACCGCGGAACCAATGGAGAGATGGTCTATCGCACTGATCGGTTGCGGAACATGTCGGCCGCCGACGGAACCTACGTCTTTGCAGAAGTCTGGGACGGCCCCTTCACGGTCCGGTTCAGCGGCAATGCCTTTTACCCGCCTGCGGAGGCGCGCGGTCTGGCCAACGGAACCAATCTGGACGGAGTAGATGTGGTGTTGGGCGTAACCGGCGGCGTCGGTAACCTGACCGGTACCCTTTACGCGCGAGACGGCGTGACACCCGTTCGGCCGGGCGTTCCCCTGACTCTGACCGGTCAAGGCGGGCGTAGCTGGGATTGCCGAACCGACGCAGGCGGCCGGTTCGCCATTTCCGGACCCCTGCCGGCTGGCGGCTACGTGCTCGAGGCAGAGGATTTCTACACCGGGGACCGGGCCTGGATGGAACTCTATTTCGCTGCCGACGGCGATATGGATGTCACCTTGAGCATGTTGGGGAGGAACGGACTCCGGGTGCATCTGTTCCATGCCACCGGAGAGTGGCTCGAGGACGCATTGCTGACAGTCAGTCGGCAGGGACAACCCGTTTGGAGCGCCCGGGCCGAGAGTATCTGGGACACCGATTATGCCGGGGCGCCGGGCGATCCAGGGTACTTCCAATTCAACGGTATCTGGGAAGGTTCCTACACGGTGTCCGCTGTTGTACTGGACGGGGATACTGTCCGGACGGCGACAGGCGGCATCGAGGTTTTAGGTGACGGTGGCATGTTCACCCTCAATCTGGTGATGACTCCGGTGGTAACTCTGCGCGGCGTCGTTCGTGACGGCGCTCTGCCTGATAGGGTGCCAGTACCAGGTGCGGAAATCACTCTGCACAGCAAAACCGGACAACTCGTGGCATCAACCGTGACCAATTCCGAAATGGCCGAGCTGGGTGCCTTCGTCCTGCCGGCGGTGGCCGTCGGCCAATACATACTCCGGGCGGAGGACTTTGCCACCGGACGCCGGGCGATACTCGAAGTGGATATTCCATCCACCGAGTGCGATCCGCCACCGGTTGAACTGGTGCTCGATCCTTTGGGATCGGTGGAAGGAGTGGTGGTGGATGGCGATCCGGCTGGAGTCGTCTGCACCGATTCATCGTCATTGAGCGCTCGCCGGGTCACGATTGGCATTCATCCGCATGCCGGATCGCCTTATGCCGAGCGGGGCATCGAGGCAACCACCGGTCCCGATGGACGGTTTGACGTTCCGGGGATTCCCGGCGGGCGGGTGGATGTGCGAGTGGCCGATCCTTCCGGGGTGGCTGGTTATGCCGAAGCCGAGCTTGAGCCGGGCGGGACGGCCTGCCTGGTGGTGCCCCTGACGCCGACGGCGACCCTGACCGGGACAATCCAATCCGCCGATGGCGGCGGAGCCGCTTACGCTCGGATCGAGCTGATCCCCCTGGCTGGAGGAAGAAGTTATCGTCAGACCTCCACTGCTGTCGGGACCTTCCGATTGACATCTGTTCTATTCGGCGATTACACCCTGGCCGCCTGGACCGGATCGGGAGTTAATCGTGTTTCTCAGCAGATCAACGTGCCTGCCGACAATGATGTGATGCTCGTGCTTCGCGGGGTGGGTGCGCTGGGGGGCGCGGTCTGGAATCATGCCGGCACCCGTCCGGTGAGCGGAGCGGTGCTGCGGCTCGAAACCGAAGTGCCCGAATTCCAGCCGGATATCGCTGGCGACGACGAGGGGGCCTTCTTTTTCCCCGAAGTGCCGGCCGGACATTTCCGTCTGGTAGCCGAGGATCGTCACCACGACTTGGAGGGTATCGCCGAAAGCGACCTGGCCGATGGGGAGCGGATTGAAGGTCTGGTAGTGGTTCTGGAGCCGGCATTTTACCTGCGGGGCACGTTGCGAATGGAAGACGGTTCCGCGGCCGCCCACATGACCGTGCGCTGGGAGGGCCAGCGAGTTGACGGGCGCGAGGTGGAACGTCTGAGCGTCACCAATGACAGCGGCAATTTCGTTTTCGAACAACTACCGGTTTTACCTGGCCGATTGGAAGTGGTTGATCCAGTCGGCGGGCGGCTGCGCCTGGCCGTGCCGGTGGCCGGTGTGGGCGATGAGGCATGGGTTGACCTGGGCATCCTGACTCTGGACCGGACTCCGCCGTCCGTCGACGCGGTCGCCTACTGGTCTGGTGGCACATCTTGGCCGGAGACCGCCGTGCCGTTGGATGCCCATCTGATTATTACCTTCAGCGAAACCCTGGATGCCGCGTGGATGACTGGTCATCCAGGTTGGCTTCAGTTGGAGGGTTTTCAGGATGGAGCCTGGCAGCCGGTTGGACTTACGGTGCTACCTTCGGTCAACAGCATCATCTTCGAGGGAGTTCCGGCAGTACTGGTTGACTCCCGTGATTATCGGTTGGTGATCGATGCCGCTGTCCCCGACACCAATGGTAATCCCATGGGCGCGGTGGTGGAACTGGGCTTCCGAACTGTGGATCTGACGCCGCCGGCGGTGTCGACGGTAACCCCGCCTGCAGGGGCTATCCAGGTGGATCCGACCGGACCGGTTCAGGTCAGCTTCAGCGAACCCATTGCCCCGAATAGTGGCATCGTCGCCTGGAGTCGTGACGGCGTGCCAGCGGCGGCCACATTGGAATGGTCGCCTGACGCCCACATCTTGAATATCCTGCCGGACGGCGGCATGCAGACGGATGCCCGCTATGAGGCTGTCCTCGATGGCTGGCGCGATGCGGCCGGTAACGCCATGCCGGCGCCGTATGGATGGTCCTTCGACACGCTGGATACCCAGCCGCCGGTGGTCACCGCCGCCTGGCCCGGCCAAATGTTCCCGGTTCCCCGACCCGAACTGGCGGTGACGTTTGCCGACGCCCTGCGCGGCGTCGATCCAGCCTCGGTTCAGTTGACTCTGACCGATGCAGGCGGAGTCGGCTGGACATTGGAGATCCTCCAGCTCAGTGCGTCCGGCGCCGCCTGTCGGCCCATCGACGAGTTGTCCGACGGCAACTGGACCCTTAACGTTCACGTGGCCGACATCGTCGGCAATGTCGCCGATTGGTCCGGCGATTTCACCGTGCGCCGGTCGGCCGTGATCTGGCTGGAGCACCAACCGCCTGCGGCACTGGTTGTGGACGTCACCCCGGTCGGACTCAGTGTCCGGTTTCAGTCGGCCCATCCGGTGGCCGCCGGGACACTGACCGCCGCCGGGGCGCTCTGTCCTGACACCACCCTGGTCGACGAGGGCGGTGGCATGTGGCGTCTCGATGGAACGTTTGCGCCCGCATTCGACGGTCCGGTCGAGGTCGTCGCCACGATGACCGACATCTACAATTGGGCCGCGCCCGTGTACGGCTTCGACTTCGTCTGGGACGGCCAGCCGCCTGACCTGACCCTGCAGTTGCCAGGTCCCGGCGATTTTTGCAATTCGCTGCCGCCGCTGGCGTTTACCTGCGGCGACAACGGCACCGGTGTCGATGTGGCCGGAATCCGGGTGACCGTCGATGCAGTTGACCGGACGGCTGAATTTGAGTTGACCACGACCGGAGGCGCCTGGAATCCGCCGACCGGCGCCGATCCGCTGGCCGGCGGCGGCCACACCATCCACGTGACGGTCCCTGATGCCGCCGGCCACACTGCGGAAGCCCTGAGTGGATTCGCCCTGGACGGCACGCAGCCGATCATTACCGTGACCAGTCCGGCTGCAGGGGCGGGTATCGTGGCCGACACAGTCGTCTTCGACATCACCGTAACGGACAACTGCGATTTGGATGCGGACAGTCTCGTGGTCACCGTCAACGGGATCGCTCGGACTGAATTCGTACTCGTTGACGGCCAAATCCACATCGAAGTTCCGTGGGATCACGACATGCTGGCCGTCGGCGACAACGTCTGGAATTTGGCAGTGGCCGATTCCCTCGGCAATTTCGCCCACTTCAACGGGACATTCCAGGTGATCCGAACCGTCGCTCTGCCGAATACGGTCATAGACGGCAATGACTACATTTTCCGCGTCCGGACAGACGGCGGACTGGAGTGGGATCCGCTGATCCAGCCGATGACCGACGTCCGAGTTCCGGAAGTAACGGTCTGGGTGGACGGGATGTCCCACGTCATGCCGGCACAGCCGGAGGGAATGCTGGCCGTGAACGGTCATGAAATCCGCCTGACCGGGGATCTGGGTTCAGACGATCTGAATTGGGAAAAACGAATATTCGTTCCGCCGGACGGTTATTTCGCGCGCGTGGTGGAGTGGTTGGACAATACGGCTCCGACTCCGGTGTCGGTTGCAATCGAGATGACGTTCCGGCTGCCGGAGGCGCTCAACTGGGATGTGGTCGCCACATCCGATGGGGACGCCGTCGTCGAGCCCGGGGGCACGGACCGCTGGCTGATGCTGGACGATGATATGGACCAGGACAACGCCATGGAGCCCAACATGCCCACACTGGGCGTTGTGTTCTCCGAAGCGGAGACCGCGCGGGCGCCGTCGGCAGTCGAAATCGCTGCCGGCCAGTTGGTCATGCGATGGACCGATCTGGTGATTCCGGCAGGCGCCCCCGGCATGCCCGGCCGGCTGGGCCTGGCCGTGGGCGTGACCGCGCAGCCGACGCGATCCGATGCGGTGGAGACGCTGGAACGCCTGGCCGCCTGTCCGGCCGAGTTTTTAGCCGGGGTGCCGGACGATCGGTGGCGCGACGTGCTCAATCTGAACTGGACGGGCGGGGCGGATCCCACGCTGCCCGAGCTGCCGCCACTGGCAGGCGGCGTTTCCGGCCGGCTATTGGATGCCACGCCGGACGCACACCCGCTGGCGGGGCAAGCCCTGCTGTTGCGGGGTGAAGCGGTGCCATATCGTCGCTGCCGAGTTGCCGATACAAATTGGCAGGGCATTTTCCAATATATTCCGATTTCGCAACCGTGTCCCTTGTCACTGGGGTTGACGGATATCATCTTCGGATCGACGGAGTGTGGCTGGTTGACGGTGAGCCAGGTACTGCTCACCGCAGACGAGCCGGTGGCCGCCGACCAGACGCTGATCGTGCCCGATAGCGGCGCGGTGGCAGTGACGGTGAGCCTGAGCACCGGCGACCCGCTGCCTGACGGCACCCTCCGACTGGAACGGGTGGGTGATGGTTGTGTCCGGCGCGGGCGGGTGTCCCGGGGCGACGGGTTGATACCCGGTGTCATGCCCGGTGATTACCTGCTGACGGTGGCCTCGCTGTTTGGTGATGCCACCCAACCGGTCACGGTGACGGCGGTTCAGACGGCTGCCGTCACCATGGTTCTGGAGCAGGATTACCTGACCGGCCGCGTGGTGGACCATCTGGGCATCGGCCAGGCGGGGGTGTCGATTCTCATATTCAGACGGAACAGTTATAGTGAAGCCGTGTTCTCCGGCGCCACGGACGACGAGGGGCGGTTTGTGTACCTGGATCCGCTCCGAAATACCGATCTGGAAATCCTGGCCAGGCATCCGGACGGCCGATGGATGTACGAGACGCTGATTCGGGTGCCGGCAGACGAAAGCCTGGACCTGCACGCGTTGGTACTGGATCGAGGTGGCGCCGATCTTATTGTTCGGACAGAAACCCAGGCGGGTGTCCCGATCGCGGACTCCGAAATTCAGGTCCGTTCGACGCAATTTTCGGCGTTTTTAACCTGGACGGGCAGGACCGGGGATGCCGGCGAAGCGGTTTTCCCGGGTCTGCCGGCAGGCATGGACCTGCAGTATTCGGCCCTGGTCGACGGACGAAGCACCCCGGCAGTACCGCTGGTGCTCGAATCCGGTGAGCTTCGGCTGGTTGTGATCTCCAGCGCCTTCGGCCAATACACCATCACCGGCACCGTGAGAGCCGCCGATGCAATCACCCGGCTGTCGGGACAGGGCGTGGAACTCCAGCGGGAAGAGTCGGCGGGGAGATATGTTCCCACTCAGATAATCAATGCCGATGCCGACGGTGCTTTCCGGTTCAGCAATGCGTTCCTGCCAACGGGTCGGGCGCGGGTCCTTTCACGCTGGCCCCAAAGCCAGGGAGAAGGAGAGGATTGGGCCGATCTGGACGCTGCGGCGGGTCAGACAGACGTGTCGCTCGACACGCGGATCAGCGTGATACGCGGTGACGCCCGCGACGCGGGCGATGTTCCCGTTACCGGGCTGGTTGGATTGCGGG
>ERZ1645192.1740-NODE-1740-length-18143-cov-123.277256_pt1 | contig 18143 bp, 34 predicted proteins | sample MGYA00575354_ERZ1645192 | MGnify/ENA primary metagenome ERZ1645192 (study PRJEB40844, sample SAMN11349763) | freshwater sediment metagenome | isolation source: river sediment | host: Sediment | place: India: Faizupur Khadar , New Delhi | collected 2017-02-21 ... | reverse complement strand
ATTCCCGGTCCCGCCGCTCGCTGTCGCGGCGCAGGAGCACCGCCGCATCAATCAGAGCGGCATCGATTCGGTAGTCGCCGCTGGCGCCGACGGCCCGCAAGTAGGCGCGCCGACTGGAAGAAATGGATTTCATAGGTCACCTCGAAAAAATCCCGGCGGGCATCGCCTCCACCGGGGAACCACCAATGGTCAAGACCGCCGACGTTCGGCGGTTGCGCTAGTAAAGCGCTCTTGACCTTAGAAGTCAATCATGGGAAAATCATGCTTGACGGATTGTGTAAAGTATGCTAATCCTAACGATTATGAAGACTTGCGACGTGATTCAGTATTTCGGCAGCCAGGCGGCGGCCGCACGGGCGTTGGGGATCACGCGCTCGGCAATCAGCCAATGGGGCGAACAGGTCCCGCTGGCGACGGCCGCGCGGCTGGAAAAGCTGACGTTCGGCAAGTTGCGGTTGGAGATCGCTCTTTATTCGCGCAAGGCATCCGTCAGCTCATGAGCCTTCCGCCCGCCGTGCATCGCTCCGACGAACGGTTGACGCACTTCCGCTGCGCCGACCCAAAGTGCGACCAGTGGTGGTCCATCGCCGACTTCGACACGCCACCCGGCCGATGGAGTCGCCCTTACATCCTTTGTCCCCGGTGCGGGAAACAGCACCGGCTGAACGAGGTGGACGAGGGAGTGCTGGCGGCATGAATTCCCCCCGCGGCCTGACGGCATACTCCAAGGCGCGGAGCCTACTCCGCGCCCCACGGTCACTGCCGGGCCGACCGGACCGCGCGTTGTCCGGGCCGTCTTGCCGGCGAACAAGCGCGCAGGGGTCGCGCCATGGACTGGCTCACCGTCTCGGCCCCGTATGTCCTCCTTTGGTGGTTGTACCCGGCCGGGCGGGCAATCCCGGCACTCTTTTTGGCGCGCTGGTCCGCCCGTTCCAACCCTGTCGGCTGGCTTGGTGCTTCCTTCTGGGCCAGCGCGCCTTTTTCCATTTTATTATCCATGGGATCAGAGAATGAACGAACTGGGCCGATTGCGCCGGCTGGCGCGGACGATTTTGACCTGCGCGCCGCTGGATTGCCGCAAGGAAGCCACCTGCACCGAACTGGCCAAGAGCGCGCTCAACCTGCCCGATCCTGAGGCGAACGAGGCGGCGGAGGAAGAGGAATGGGCCGCCCGCAGCCGGGACCGCCGGATGGGCGGCTGGGAAGCGTCGTGAGCGAACGCAGCGCCCATTACCAGGCGATGAAGATTCAGCCCTGGGAAGTGTGGGAGGCGTGGCTGTCGCCGGAACAGGTGACCGGGGCGTATCTGGCGAACTGTTTGAAATACCTGGGCCGGTTCAACGTCAACGCCCCGCATAAGGGCGGATTGGACGATCTGTACAAGGCCCGGGATTACCTGAACCGGTTGATCGCGTTGGAGGAGGAAGCGTGAGCGCGCAAAAGATTAAGGACGTGGCGGTGAAGGTTCGGACCTATACCGACCGCAACGGCGAGAAAAAAGGCGTCTGGCAAAACGTCGGCGCGATGTGGAAAGGCGGCGACGGCAACGAGTGGCTGACCTTGAATCGCTGGTTTAATCCGGCGGGGATTCCGACCGAGGAGGGCCGGGATACCATTTCCTGTTTGCTGTTCGCGCCAAAACCGACCGACGGGCCATGAAGAAAAAAAAGTTGAAAGCGCTGGTGCAAACGTGGATGCGCCAGAGCAACGAGGATGAGTTAATCGGGCGTGATTGGCATACCGTCCGAGTAGAGATGAAGGCGACAGCGCGCACGCGCCGCAACTGCGCTTGGGATCTGCTCAAGCTGCTCAACGACGCGGATAAAGCAAACCCCTCCGAAGAGGGGTTTCCCCGCCCCGCTTGCCGCGATTCAGAGTCGCGGTAGGGGGCTATCACGATGACTGTGAAGGAGTCATGCGATGAATGCTGAAATCGTAGCACAACCGGATGCGGCTGTGAACCTGGTGCGGTATGAAACCGCGCGCCGGGCGTTGAAAGAGGCCAGCCAATTCGATGAAGTCAAAACGATCCGGGATAAAACCCAAGCGCTGGCCCTTTATGCCAAGCAAGCGCGGGATACCGAAATGGCCCGCTGGGTTTCCGAGATTAAAATCCGCGCCGAACGCAAATGCGGCGAGATGCTGAAGCTGGCGGCGGAAAGCAAGGGACGGGCTACGCAGGGAAGACAGAATAAAGGTAACACGATGTTACCTTTGATTAAACCTAACCTTTCCGAATTGGGCATTGAAAAAATGCAATCCACGCGGACCGGTTTAGCGCCGGGCTGCATTTGGCGTTGTCCATACGTCAAAACGGTCGTTGCCCGTTGTGTGGGCTGGCTTTACAACCGCCCATGGAGGTCAACCATATTTTCCATTTTTGCCGGGGCGGCAGCGATCATCCAAAAAATTTGCAACTCGTTCATGCCGATTGCAACCAGGCGCGGGGAGCGAACTGGCTATGACCTCCCCCGCTGAATCCTCCCCGCCTAACCTGTTGCCAGCCGCGCTGGCCTACGTCAACCGGTTCCAATGGCCGGTATTTCCGGTGCATGGGATTCAGGAGGGGCGCTGCACCTGCGGCAACCCGGACTGCAAGCGGCCCGGCAAGCATCCCATCGGCAAGCTCGCGCCGCAAGGTCTCAAGGACGCCACCCGCGATCCAGAAATCGTGACCACCTGGTGGCGGATGGCTCCCCACGCCAACATCGGCATACCGACCGGTGCGCTGAGCGGGCTGGTGGTGCTGGACGTGGACGCGCAAAAGTACGGCGACGATTCGCTGTTCGATCTGACCCAACGGTTCGGCAACCTGCCCACGACCGTCATGGCGCTGACCGGCGGCGGCGGTTTTCATTATCTGTTTGCCCACCCCGGCCCGCACCTGAAAATCCGCAACAGCGTGGAGAATCTGGGACCCGGCCTGGACGTGCGCGGCGACGGTGGCTATATCGTGGTCGCACCGTCCAGCCACGCCAGCGGCCGGCGCTACGAGTGGGAGTTATCCTGCCATCCCAAGGATGTCGCCCTCGCGCCGGTGCCGGACTGGTTGCTGGAACACATCGTCGATGCGCCGCGGCCGCTGGGGACCACGTTGGCCGCGCCGCCGGCCGGCAAGCTGTATGCGGGTGAAATCCGCCGGATTCGCGCCGCCCTGAACGTTCTCGATCCCGAACCTTACGATGTTTGGATCAAGGTCGGCATGGCCTTGCACGCCAGCGACGACGACGAACGCGGGTTTGCCCTCTGGACCGAATGGGCGGGGCGCAGCAGCAAGTTCGATTTGGCCGACCATCAACGGCGCTGGGCGTCGTTCCATCGCGGCGGGCCGAATGCGATCACCCTGGGTTCGCTGTTCGCCGCCGCCAAGGAGGCCGGATACGGCCCCCCCGGCGCGCCCCCCGAGGAACCGCCCCCCCCGCCCGATCCCCTCCCGGAGGAGGGCACGGACGATGGCCCCTGGTCGGCCCACTTGCGCCGCAATCCCAAAGGCGAGGTGTTGCCGACCGCCGGCAACATCGAAATCATCCTGCAAAACCATCCGCTGTGGGCCGGGGTGCTGGCCTACGACGAAATGAGTTACCAGACCATCAAGCGCCGCAAACCGCCGTACCAGGGCGGCGCGGAGGGCGAATGGCTGGATGCCGACGACGTGTGGCTGACGATCTGGCTGGAACGCGAATACCAGATGCGCGCCCGGCAACAGACGGTCAGCGCGGTCGTGGCGGCCACCACCCAACTGACCCGCTTCCATCAGGTACGCGCCTGGCTGGACGGCTTGCCGGTCTGGGATGGCGTCGAACGCTTGCCGACGTTCTTTGCCGACGCCTGCGGCGCGCCGCAGACCGTCTATAGTGCGGCGGTGGGCCGGGCGTTTTTCGTCGCGGCGGTGGCGCGCATTTACCAGCCAGGCTGCAAGGTGGATACCATGCTGGTCTTGGAGGGCAAACAGGGCGTCGGCAAGTCCAAACTGATCCTCGCGCTGTTTACCGCCAACTGGCACATCGAAATCAGTTATCCACCGGGTAGTCTGGACTTTTTCCAGAGTTTGCGCGGCTGCTGGTGCGCGGAATTCGGCGAGCTGTCGGCGTTCGACAAGGCCGATACCAACCGGATCAAGCAGGTGTTGACCCAGGTGCAGGATACTTACCGCGCCAGCTACGGCCGGCATAGCGGCACTTATCCCCGTCAAGTGGTGTTCGTCGGCAATACCAACAAGAAAGAATGGGGCTTCGACGAAACCGGAATGCGGCGGTTTTTGCCGGTGCGCTGTACCGACATTCAAATCGACTACGTCGTAGCCCACCGCGATCAGCTATGGGCCGAGGCGGTGAACCGGTTCCGGGCCGGCGAAACCTGGTGGGACATTCCCGATGCCGACCGCGAACAGGATGCCCGCTACGATGTGGACGCCTGGGAAGAAAAGGTGGCGGCCTGGATCGCCCAGCGCGAGAAAAGTTTTCACTTGCTCGGCAAGCCCTGTACGTTTTCGATCAACGACTTGTACGAAGAAGCCATTCACGGGGTCAACGCCCGCACGATCCCGCCGATCAGCCGCAGCGATCAAATCCGGCTCGGCCGCATCCTGACCCGCCTCCACTGGCAACGGAAGCGTGATGGCAGCGGGTCGCGCCAGTACTTGTACGAACGGGAGTCCATCTGATGTTCGCTTCGCCTGCCGTCCCATGTCGTCCCATATCCGTCCTATCTTTTTGGGGTCAAGCCATTGACCGGAAAGGAAACGTCCTATCGTCCTATAGCCTCGCACGCACGCACACATACGCGCGGGCGCGCGCGCGCACCTACCCGCCTGATGATTTTACTATAGGACGTATAGGACGATAGGACATGACCATGATCCATAACGAAAAAATCCGTCCCATAGACCCGTCCCATGTCGTCCTATCTTTTTTTAATAAAATGACATTCGATCAACACAAAGACAATCATACGGTCAACCCCTGGACAAACGCAGCGATGCCCTCCGTAAAAATCGGCGATTTCAGCCCCGCGAATCGGTGGAGTGCGGTCCTACCCTTGCCGCGCTGGGAAAATGGCTCAAATCGCGTCCTACGCGGTTCTAGCGGCATTTCCGCCCTGGCTGGTGGGGAGGTCAGCCGATGAGTCCGGTGTTCGTCGCCTGCAACAGCGGCAACAACCCATTCGCCGATTGCGCGGTGGAACGGTGCGGCGATCTGATCCGGTTGCGCGGGTCGGCCGACATGACCTTTGCCCCGGCCGATGCCGTGCAACTGGCCAAGACCATCCTGAACTGGCTGGAACCGGAAACCGACGCTCGTCCGGCGCCCGATCCCGTTCGGTCCTCCGGCCCGGCGCAAGTCATCGCCGACCGCCTGCACGCGCTGTTTCCGGCCGGGGCGGGCTGGGATGAGGCGGCGGCCGATCCGGTGGATGCGAACGCGCTGGCCCGCGACTGGTGTTTGAGTCTGGCGGTCGCGCTGGAACAAATGCGCCAGGCCGCGTTGCGGACGGTCAGCGATGGCCGATAACGCGCTGGTGTTGGCCGCCGACTTCGTCAAGCAGTACGAAACCGGCCCGAACGGCGGATTTGCCCAGCACGCTTATCGCTGCCCGGCCGGGAAGCTGACCATCGGCTGGGGTCATGCGATCCAGCCGGGCGAACGGATCGTCGTGCCGATGACGGAGGCGGCGGCGGAAAAGCTGTTGCAGGCCGATTTGCGGCGGTTTTATCAGGCGGTGCTGGAGCTGGTGACCGTGCCGCTGACCGATCCAATGCTGGCGGCGCTGACTTCGTTTGCCTTCAATCTGGGCGAACGCGCGTTGGCGGCGAGCACGCTGCGGAAAAAACTGAACGCCGGCAATTACCGGGCGGCGGCTGACGAATTTCTGAAATGGAACAAGGCGCGCGATCCGCAAACCGGCTTGTTGCGCCCGCTGGCTGGACTGACCCGCCGCCGGCAAGCGGAACGGGCGCTGTTTTTAAGCGAGGGGAAGTTGATCGACGCACGGGAAGGGATTTCAGCATGAAATTTTCGTTTTGTAGTTTCACCCTGAACTGTAATCACGAGGTCATTCTCATGAAATTGAGCGAACTGGCAATGCAGTTGAGCGCGTTGGCGGCCCAGTTGGATAAGGCGGCCGGCGAGATCGTGGCGAAAATCGACGATCTGGAAACGGCGCTGGCCGATACCGAAATTCCCGAGGAAGCCGCCACGGCTATCGAGGAGTTGAAAGCCAAGGCGCAGGCGCTGGACGATATCGTGCCGGATGCGCCCGTCGAATAACGCGGAAGATGAGCTTACCCCGCTCGCCGTGGCCGCTGAATTGGCGGAAGTCATGATGGTGAAAGGACAACGGCGAGTGGTGGAGGAAACGAAAGTGCCCCTGGCCCATTTGCTGGATATGATCGAACTGAAACGGGATTTCAACCGGCGCGTGCTGCGGTATCTGGGATTGCGCCGCCAAGTGAGTTACGTTCGTGCGCGTTGATCTGGGCTGGGCGTCTTACGGCGACGGAGTCGGGGTTAAAGCCCATCGGTGGGAATACCAACAGCAGTATGGATTGTTACGATCTTCTTGTCGCGGTATCGTTCGCCGCACCGAATCCGTCGGGGTGTTGTTCGTGGATGAATTCGCGCCGAAATGTCGGAATTGCTTGAAAAAGGAACCGAAAACATGATGCCCTGGGGCCGGTTTTTCCATCCGCATGATGCCTGCGGCCGGGAGTCGCGGACGCTGTTTTTCGTGACATTGACCTGGCTAATCATGACTGCCCGGTTCGTCGCCGGTGGCATCCAATTTGCCATCGGTCCTTTTCATTGGGAAATACAGCCGGCGATGGTACTGGACTACGGCGGGGCGGTGGCGGCGATTCTGGCAGTTTGGGTGGGTCGTGAATGGATCAGTAAGCAACCCCGACAGGAGAACGCAGATGTTTGATTCCCTCGGTACGATTTTGGCGAGTTTATTTGGAGCGGCCGCTGTCGGCTTGACTGCGTGGTTCGGGCGGCGGGCTTATACGCGGGTCAAGGAAGACCGGGACCGGATCAAGGCCAATCAGGAAGCCATCGACGCGGCGATGCGGCGGGTCGTTGCGGCCCGGCGTAAATCCGATACCGTGGTGCCGCTGGATGCGAAGAAACGGGATGCGTTTGGAGGTCAGCCGTGAGTAATGTCTCTCGCGCCTGGACGACCGCAAACGAACTGGCCTATATCAGCCGGATCGGGATGGAAAGCGAGGGCACCCAAAAAATTCCGCAGTCTGAGTTGCTGAAAAACTATTTCCACGCCATGCAACAGCGCAGGCGGTGGGAAGGGCTGCAACGGGATGTGGTGTTGAAAGCGATTTACAACGAAATGATGGCGGCGCTGGATGCCGAGCGGGCCGTCTGATGCGCGCCTGGCCGATCCTGATTTTTCTCGGCGGCTGTGCGTGCCCACCGCAGGAATATCGCGCCATGCCGGCGTGGCTGATTCCAGCGAAGCCGGTTGTCGAAACGGTGCAAGCTAATGAGCTGACCTGCCTGAGCGATGACGCTTATCTGCGGCTGGCCAAGCGGGATCATGCCTGCTGGCGGTATGCCAGCGAATTGCGGGCGTTGCTGGGGCCGGATTGATGAACGTGCTGAATCTGGTCGTGGCCATTTTGCGCGAACTGGAACGCCAGCACCCCGATGGCCGCATCACGCAAAAACAAATGGACGTGATCCAGCAAGCCGCCAATGCGATTAAGGATGCGATGGAGTCACCCTTGGCGGAAACGTGCATTTGGTCGGTGCCGGGAACGGACTGATGCGCTACGAGGAGGCGTGCTTATGGTGCTTTCACTGTCGCCGCTATTGCATTCATTACCGGTATGCCGAGGGGACTACCGGGCGTTGGGTTTGCCTGCGCTGTGCGTGCGAACATGATTAAATTCCCGACGCAAGTGAAACTGACGGACTGGCTGTTCGCGCTGGCGCTGGCGCTGTATTTCCTGATGAACGGGGTCTCGCTGATCGTGGCGGGCGTGGCGTTGTATTGGTATGTCGAAGCCATGCAACCGGTGGTGGACTGGATCGATCCCGACGGGCCGGGGTATCGACTGTTGGAAGTGACGCCGGCGCGGGTGCAGGTGCGCTGGATCGAATTACAATTGCTGGTGGATTGTCCCGGACGAACGGAAATTGCGGTCATCGGCGAACGGTTCGCGACGCATATCGATGCCTATCCGTTCGTCATCGAACGGGTCCGCCGTACCTTCGTCCGCAATTATCCTTTGCCGGAAGATTGCCAGCGGGGAATTATGAAATTCGGATTTTAGACATTGCCCGATGCAATCCGCTGTTTGAAAACCGGCAAATTTTACGCATTCCATTCGAGTTATCTGATGGCCCCACCCAGCCAAAACCATGACGAACCGGATTCCCTGCGGGGATTGACGGTCGGTGAGACTGCCCTGTTACGGCGGGAGTGGGACCGCGATACCCGCGAGCGGTTGCGCGATTTGGAACGGCGTCAGGAGCACCTGGAACATACGATCGCCGATAAAATGGCCGAAATCCGTTTGGAGTTGCGGCGGCTGTTGGAACAACAAGCGGAACAGGGACCGGCGCTGGATGCGTTGAACAAAATGGTCAATTCGGGACTGGCCCTACGCTGGCTGGTCATCGGGGTCGTGGGATTGCTGGCGTCGCTTGCAACGGTGTTGACGGCGTGGGAGGCGGTGCGGAAATGGTTGAGTTGAAACGCTGGATGCTGTGGATTCTGGTCGGTGTCGCGTTAAGTTCGATTGCGATGCAGGGCTGGCAATTGTTCAAGTTCGTGTACGCCGGGCCGCGCTTTACCGCCGCCGATGGCAAAGCATTGTGCGAGCGCGTCCGGGAATTGGAAAAGCTGTCGTATGGATTCCAGGATTTTAAAAGGGAACAAGCGCCGTGCGATTATGAAAATCGCTGATCGAACGCGCAGGAATGCGGTCGGGGACCCTGGGGGTTTTATCTACCCACGGGACGCGGAGTCGCGAGATTTCGCTAGGTATAGTCTTTTATTTTCAATTACTTATGCAGTTCATGTTGCCCATAACAAGGGTTTTATGGACGCATTACGAATAATCCATGCTCATCATTCCCGCTGAATACGCACGGATGCGCGGGGTATCCGCCGCAGCGGTCTACCAGGCGATCAAAGCCGGGCGGATCAGCGCGCCGGATGGCAAGATTGATCCCGATGTCGCGAACCGCGAATGGGAAGCGAACCGGCAACGCTCGCCGAAAATTGTCGATACCGGTGCGCCGGATGCTTACGACCGGCCCGCCGATGGCTTGCCGACTCTGGAAACCAGCCGTCGGCGGCGGGAGTTCCACGAAGCCAACCTCGCTGCGATGAAGGAACGGCAACGGGCCGGCGAGCTGGTGGAACTGGCGCAAGTGCATCTGGCCTACACCACCCTGGCCGCGCAACTGCGGGCCGCACTGGAACGCATCCCCGACAAACTCGCGCCCCGGCTGGCCGCCGAAAGCGATGCCGCCGCCATCCACGACCTGCTGACCGCCGAACTGGATCAGGCCCTCGTGGATATGGCCGCCAGCGCCGGGCAATTGCCCACGCACCTGATGGCCAGCGCCCATGATGGCTAGCGCCATGGCCGCCATGCCCAGCGGGGTCGCCGTGCTGACACGGGCGGTGCAACTCGGTTTGGCCCCACCGCCCCGGTTGACGGTCACGGACTGGGCCGACCGCTACCGCCGGTTGCCGACCAAAGGTTCGGGCGAACCCGGCCCGTGGCGCACTTCGCGCGTGCCTTATCTGGCGGAAATCATGGACTGCCTGAGCGCCCAGCACCCGGCCCGGCGCGTGGTGCTGATTAAGTCGGCGCAAGTGGCGGGTACGGAAGCGATCCTGAACTGGGTGGGCTGGTTTATCTGCACGCAGCGCGCGCCGATGATGGTCGTACAGCCGACCATCGAAGTCGCCGAACGGTTTTCCAAGCAGCGGGTGGCGTCGATGATCGATGACTGTCCGCAGTTGCGCGACCTGATCCCCCCGGCCCGCTCGCGTGATTCCGGCAACACCACCCTGCTGAAGGAATATCCCGGCGGGGTGCTGATCCTGTCCGGGGCCAACAGCGCCGCCTCGTTGCGCTCGCTCCCGATCCGCTATCTGGCCCTCGACGAGGTGGACGCCTACCCCCACGACCTCGACGGGGAAGGCGACCCGATCAGCCTGGCCGAAGCGCGCACCACGACCTTTCCGCGCCGCAAAATCTTTCTCTGCTCGACGCCGACCATCGAAAGCCTGAGCCGGATCCATCGCGAATGGTTGCAGTCCGACCAGCGCCGCTACCACGTCGCCTGCCCGGCTTGTGGCGCGTATGCCCCGCTGCAATGGGCACACCTGACCTGGCCGGATGGCAAGCCCGACGAGGCGCGCTATCACTGCCCCGCCTGCCAAGCGGTCATCGCCGAACATCACAAGACCGCGCTGCTGGCGTCCGGCCGCTGGGTAGCGGATCAACCGGGCCGGCCCACGCCTGGCTTTCACCTCAACGCCCTGTACGCCCCGTTGGGGCTGGGACTGACCTGGGCCGAACTGGCGGCCGAATGGGAAGGCAAAAAGCGCGATCCGGCGCAAGCCAAGACGTTCGTCAACACCCGGCTGGGGGAATGTTTCGCCGACCCGGACGAAAAACTGGACTGGGACGAACTCAAACAGCGGGCCGACGATTACGAACCGCGCGCCATACCGCCCGGCTGCCTGATCCTGACCGCCGGTATCGACGTGCAGAAGGACCGCTTCGCCCTGATCGTCTTGGGGCACGGCCGCCATCATGTGACCTGGGTGATTGACTACGTCGAACTCCCCGCCGATCCCACGCGGGTTGACGATTGGGCGATCCTCACGGAAGCGTTGCAAACCACCTTCGACGGCGATTTGAAAATCACGGCGGCGGCCATCGACTGCGGCTATCTGACCGAAGAGGTGTTGCACTTCACCCGGCTGCACCGTGGCAAGGTCATCGCGGTCAAAGGCTCCTCGCTGCAAAACCGCCCGGTCATCGGCAAGCCCGGCAAGGTGGACTTCACCTGGCGGGGCCAAACGGTGAAAGCCGGCGCGGAAATCTGGCAAATCGGCCACGACACCGCCAAGGCGCAACTGTTCGCCCGGCTGGCCGGTGACCGCAAGCAGATGCCGCACCAGCGGCTGGTGCGGTTTCCCAAGGGCCTGGACGATAGTTTTTACGGTCAGTTGACGGCGGAAATCTGGGACTCCACCAAACGGCGCTGGGTCAAAATCCGGCCGCGCAACGAGGCGCTGGATTGCTGGACCTATGCCACCGCCGCCGCGATGCAACCGGCCTTGCGCCTGCACACCTGGACGGCGGCGCAATGGGACAAGCTGGAACGGGCTGCCTGCGATCTGTTTTCGCAACCTCCAGCCGCCCCGGTCCCGGCTCTTCCGCCCGTTCCCGCGCGGCCGGCCCCGCCGCCGCCGCCGCCGCCTCCACCGCCCCCAGCGCCCGCCCACGCCGGCCACGGCGCGCGCCGGTCCGGCGTCTTGACTCGTTCGAGGGTTTCCCGATGACTGATTTTCTCGCGGTAATGCTGGCCCGGTTCGGCCCGGCGCTGGCGGAACAGTTAGCGCCGGTGGTGGAAGAGCTGCGGGCCGAATACGGTGGGGAAAGAGTCTACATCGCCAGCCCGCGCGCCCAGCGCAACCAGCAAATCCGCGCCGCGCTGCACCGGGAATCCGTCGCGCAAGTCGCGCGCCGCTACCGGGTCAGCCGGCGCACGGTCCAGCGGTTGCAGCATACGGAGGACTGAGATTGGGCAGTTATAACCGCATCGACTGGAGCCCGGCGATGGATGCCGAAATTCGCCGGGTCTATCAAACCCGCGAACGCGGTGGCAACAAGCGGCTGGCGCGAAAATTCGGCGTACCGCCCGGTCTGGTCAGCGCGCGGGCGGCCCGGCTGGGGCTGACTTCGCTGATCGTCAGCGGCGCGCGGGCGGTTTCCCATGCGTTCCGGCCGGAAGAAATGGCGCTGATCCGGGCGCACCTCGGCGAACCTATCGCCCAGATTCGCGCCCGCCTCTATCGGAAGGGCTACGCGCGGTCGCTGAGCAGCATCACCAGCCTGATCGCCAGCCAGCGCAACAGCGGTGCCTGGCCGACGCTGGCGGAACAACTCGACGACCGGGATGCGTTGCGGATTCCCGACGTGCTGGCAGGACTCGGCGTGAACTCCTGGACCGTGGAAACCTGGATCAAACGCGGTCTGCTCAAGGTCCGGCGGGTCACCGGCAACGACGTCATCGTGCTGACCCGGCGCGATCTGCGCGCGTTTTTGCTGCGCTATCCGGCGCATTGGGACCATCGCCCCGCCGACCGCTGGTTTTTATTGGACATTCTGTGCGGCGATGCCGCGGCGGCGGCCAGCGCTAAAGCCGCGAACGTCGCATAATGATGGTTTTTGTAACAAAAAACCGCCTTGCGGCGGTTTATTGCGCCCGTCGTCGCGGGCTGATCATCCAACTGTGTGAGAGTTGACATGACTGAACTGAGTGTAGCAAATCAAACTTTAAAGCGAACCCCAAAATATCCTTATGGCGTACAGACTCGCGCGCAACGCCGGGGTGGTGGTGGCAAGGGGCAGTCCGAACGCTCCTGGCGCAAGCATGACCTGATCGAGAAATTCATGAACCGCCAACTTCCCGTACTCGCCAAAAAAGGGCGCGGTTGCCTTATCGATATGCACGCGGGCGATGGTCAGGAAACCCCGCATCCACAACCCGATTTTTTTGCGGGCGGTGCGTTGCGGACGACGGCGGCCCTGGCGGTCGTGGCCGCCCGCCGCTGGAAGGCCGACGTGATTCTTTGCGAGCGCCAGCAATCCAGCCGGCAACTGCTTAACGGCGTGTATGGGGGAATCGCGCGGATTCTCGACAATCACCAAGGCTTACTGGATTTAGCGCCGGAATTGGCTGGCTATGCCTGGCTGGCCGTGCTCAACGATCCGAACGGTTACAGCACGCAAGGCGTTGACATCATGGCTTCGCTGGCGAACCTGAATCCCGTATCCGATTTCATCATCAATTTCAATCGACGCTCGCTGACGCGCCCGCTGGGCTTGACCGATCCCGATCATCCGCGCGCCTCGGTGCGCAGCTCCTATCGCAGTGGGCTGGAACATCGCTGGATGCTGTCTCCCGACGAATGGCGCAAGCGCCTGGGCAAACGGCAAGTCATCGCCACGACGCCCGTTTCTCTCAGCCCTGAGATGGAATCGCAAATTCTGCTGGTTTCCAACTTTATCGCGGGGTACGGGAAATGAGTTACGAATACTGCGAACAGCCCCTGATCATCGACCCGGAATTCAAGGCGCTGATTCCGCCGCTAACCCCGGAAGAGTACGCGCAACTGGAAGCGAACATTCTGGCGGACGGGTGTCGCGATCCGCTGGTGGTCTGGGAACCGGAATTCAATGGCGACGTGATCCTGCTCGACGGACACAACCGCCATGAAATCTGTAAAAAGCACAACTACGAGTTTTTAACCAACCGGCTGACCCTCAAGGATATTCCCGACCGCCAGGCCGCGATCAACTGGATCATCAACAATCAGTTGGGCCGCCGCAATCTCCATCCCGACCAGGCGAGCTATCTTCGGGGCAAGCGGTACAACGGGGAGAAACAGGCGCATGGGGCTGATCGGAAAAGTGAACAAGCAAAATCAAGAAGTCAAAATGACTTCTTGATAAAAACTTACGACCGTCTCGCCACAGAATATCAAGTCGGCCCCAAAACCATCCAGCGGGACGGTCAATTCGCGGAAGCGGTGGACAAACTGGCGGGCGTTGGGATAGACCCGCAAACGGTGATCGCTCATGCCGACAAAGCGGATGTGATCGAGGTGGCGAAAGCCATCGTTGCGCCCGAACCCGAACCGGAATCCCCGCTGTTCCTGGAAACCCCAGCCGCCAAGCCCGTCGCGCCGCCCATCATTCGCCAGACGGTGGAAGCCCTGAAAGCCCACGCTCCGGTCAAGGAAACCCTCAAGGCAGCGGCGAAAGACCTTAAGACCATTCCATCGCAAACCCTGATCGAACCCGTGCTGACCCGTTATGTCACGCTGGAAACATGGAACGCGCGGGGAATGGAAGAACGGTTGTGCCTCCTGCAAGCAACGTCATCGGGCAAGACGTTCAACAAGCAGGAAGAGAAAGGCGAAGAGTCCATCGGCAATATCGAGTGGGCAAAATGGAGTTGGAATCCTGTCTCTGGTTGCAAGCACGATTGCCCGTATTGTTACGCTCGCGATATTGCGGATCGGTTTTACGAGCAGGGATTCATTCCTACGCTTTACCCCGACCGCTTGACCGCGCCGCGCAATACCAGGGTCCCCTCGGGCGCGAATACCGATCTCAGCCTGAAGAACGTTTTTACCTGTTCGATGGCCGATTTGTTCGGGCGCTGGGTGCCTGCGGAATGGATCGAAGCCGTGCTGGATCAGGTGCGAGCGAATCCGCAGTGGAATTTCCTGTTCCTGACCAAATTTCCGCAGCGGCTGGCCGAATTCCATTTTCCCAACAACGCCTGGCTGGGCACGACCGTGGATTGCCAGGCGCGGGTCAAGTCGGCAGAAGCCGCGTTTTGCAAATTGCGCGAGGAAGGATCGGGCGGATTCTGGTGGCTGTCATTGGAACCGCTGATCGAACCGTTGCAATTTACCAGTCTGAATCTGTTTGATTGGGTCGTCATCGGCGGGTCCAGCCGCTCGACCCAAACGCCGGAATGGCGTCCGCCGCGAGCCTGGATCAACCGGTTGGAGGAACAAGCCTGGCAATCCGGCTGCATGGTCTATGAAAAAACCAACTTGCTGCGTCGTATCCGCCAGTTTCCCGGTCAGCAGGATGACGAACCGCAACAAGCGCCGGCTGAATTTCATTACCTTGGAACTTCGGCATGATCCCCCGTCCGCCTGCAACGGTGGAACAGCAGCGCGCCAAGGTTCGGGACCTGTACCGGCGCTATGCCGAACAGGTGCGCGGGCCGGCGTGCTGCGACGACACCCTGTGGCACGAACTTTGTGAAGCGCAGCGGCAGTTGCGCGAACTGGAATCGAACGATGACGAGCTCCCACAATAAACTGGTTCCCTGCTGGCCCGCCACCCATCTGACGTTTCAGTACGGCGACCGGATCCGGAAGCGCGGCGGCGGGAATTGGCGCGGCACCATCGTCGGCTGGTATCGGACTCGGCTCAGCCCGGAAGGCTACGCGGTGGAGTCGCAGTACGAACCCGGCAGCGTGCAGATTTATCCCGTCACCGCTTTGGAGCCATGGACCGATGGCTGAAATCGAGAGGATTCCCGATACCTTGTATCGGGCGTTTACCGAACGCTGGCTGGATTTGAACCACGCCCCCGCCGATGCCGCCGCCTGGTATCGGCAAGGCTATCTGCAAGTGGTTTACCAGGGCAAGCTGGCCGGCTATGCCATTACCCCCAAAGGCTACGAATGGATCGTCGATCATGTCCGATACAGTTATGGCTGACGCATCGTCCGGCGACCTGATCTGCCCGGTTTGCGACGCCTCGCGCGATCACCCGCAGCCGTTCCAGGATTTGACCGGGCAGTGGTGGTGCGGCGCGTGCTGGTTTGAAACCGCCACCCTGGTCGCCATGCAACCCAAACCGCCAGAGGAATCCGAACCATGCCAAAACCCGTTGCCGACCTGATCCCCCTGCTGGAAGAGCCTATCGTCCGCGATCTGCTGGAAGCGGTGGAGGAACTGCTGGACGACTGGGAACCGGAGGAACCGGAAAGCGGCTATACCCTGATCGCCGACGAGCTGCTGTACGAACTGGAACAGGCGCTCCTGCCCTTTCGCGCCGCTCGCGATCCGGGGGGACTGTGGCCGGAAGACCGGCCCTGAAAAATAATTCATGCAGGGGCTTGCATTTTGAAGCCCGGAGGATTAGAAAGGAATCTCCTAACTTCCAGTTGCCGGTCCCCGCCACGGTTAGGCGGTTTTTTTGTACCTGTTAGTCCCTCCATGGGGTAGGGACAGGTGTCGGGTATCCGTAAGGACCCGAACGGTCTACTGGCCGTTAGGAGCGCCTGCCCCGCCCGCCCGCGCGGGGAATCCTTGAATCCAGTAGGTGAACATCATGCAACGCCTGATCCTCAGTTTGACCCTGCTCCTGACCGTCTTTGCCGCGTTCGCCCAAACCGTGGCGCCGATGACGCCAGCCGAAAAAGCCATGTTTCGGCAAGCCGAACAACGGGCGCGCGAGCGTAACCGGGCGGTCGCCGTTACCCCTCAAACGGTTTCTTACATCGCTATTTCCGCAGCGACCTCCGGCGGCGATTGGCCTTTTATCGTGCCAGACGGGCTCCTGGAATGCCGGCCCTGGGGGCAATATCATCTGATCGTTTTTACGGCTCTTGGCATCGAATATGCCATCAACGGCACGGCTAAAAGCCACTTGCGGGAATTGAAACTGCGGGATAGCCGGGAAATTTGGAAACGCGACCCGAATCATCCCAACCAGGAAATACGATCCAACATTTTGCAGAAGGGCCTGGCCCTTTGTGCGCCACGCGCTGGTTCAGGGCGGGTGACTTCTTCTCCTGCTGTGATGCCATCGGCTTCGACGACCAAAGCCGGGCATATCGCCTGCACCAGCAAGGAAAATCTGGATTTGTTGATCCGGGCTTCCAACGCGAAGGACAGCGGAACGGTGGAAGCCTTTTTCCGCAACCAACGCTGCATTTTCTTGAAAGGCGGGCTTACGGTGACCGTCGTCGATTGGCCCGGACTGTTCGGTGGGACCACTTCTTTCCTGGTCAACGGCTTCAAACTTTGGACCGTCCGCGAAGCGATCAATTATTGATTTTCAATTCTTTCGGCCAACCTAGCGACTGTCGCTAGGCGTCACGAAATTTTAACAGTTCCGCTTCCCCCTGCGACAGTTTTGGGCTTGAACTGTCGCAGGCACCCGGCGTACTTTCGCCGGCATGTCCATTTATGCCGGTATCGCCCCCGAAGTTCTCACCGCCCGTCTGGCGGAGGCCCAGACCGCCTACCATCAACTGGCGGTCGGCGGCAAAACCGTCACCGCCCGGCTGGGCGATAAACTGGTCACCTTCAACGGCGGCGACCCCAGCCACGAACGCCGCCTCGCCAACTACATCCGCGAACTGCAAGCCGCGCTCGGCCTGACCGCCGCCGTGGTGCGCGGCGTCTACGTCGGCGGCGGGAAAGGGCTATGAGCCGCCCGTTGCCGGTCATCCGCAATCGCGGGGCTTACGAATCGGCTGCCACCTCGTGGCGCACCGAAGACTGGACGGCGGTCAGCTACGGCCCGAACGCCGCCCTGGACGACCTGGAATACAGCCGGGCGCGGGCGCAAGATGCCACCCGTAACAATCCCTGGCTGGCCCACGGCTTGCGCCTCCTGGTCAGCCACCTGATCGGCTGCGGCATCCAGCCCCGCCCGAAACTCGCCGATACCGGCCTGCGCGCCGACCTGCTGCAACTCTGGGCCGACTGGGGCGCGGAGGCCGACGCCGACGGCGTGTCGGATTTTGCCGGCTTGCAATTCCTGGCCGCCCGGGCCGCCCGCGAATCCGGCGAGGTGTTCGCCCGGTTGCGCCCGCGCCGGCCCGAAGATGGCTTGACGGTGCCGCTGCAAATCCAGTTGATCGAAGGCGCGCTGTGCCCGGTCGGCTACAACGGCAGCAACGGCGCGAACACCATCCGCCAAGGCATCGAACGCAACCCCATCGGCCAACGCACCGCGTACTGGCTGTACCGCCAGCATCCGGGCGAATACGCCTTCGCCGCCCAGGCGAAAGACCGGGTCGCCGTGCCCGCCGCCTTCGTGCTGCACCATTTCATCCCGGAACGCCCCGGCCAATTGCGCGGCGCTCCGCAACACCTGTCCGCCCTGCTGCGCGCCCGCAAGCTGGACCTGTTCGAGTCCGCCGAACTGACCCGCAAGCAAAATCGCGCCAAGTTCAACGGCGCGATCACCCGCCTCGACCCCAACGGCCCGAACCCGCTCACCGATGCCGCGCCGGTCACCGACGAGTTGCATCGGTCGCTGGTGGACATCGAAGAGGGCTATATGCTGCAACTGGCCCCCGGCGAATCCGTCAATCTGTACGACGGCGACAGC
>ERZ1645192.1738-NODE-1738-length-18162-cov-7.484288_pt1 | contig 18162 bp, 14 predicted proteins | sample MGYA00575354_ERZ1645192 | MGnify/ENA primary metagenome ERZ1645192 (study PRJEB40844, sample SAMN11349763) | freshwater sediment metagenome | isolation source: river sediment | host: Sediment | place: India: Faizupur Khadar , New Delhi | collected 2017-02-21 ... | reverse complement strand
CCCCATCACCCCGCCAGCCCTGATTCATGGACATCCTGATCGACATCATTCTCAAGGCCGGCCGCTCGGCGGTCGAACTGTCGCTTTTCGTGCTGCTACCAGTGATGGTGGTGATGCTCTCGCTGATGCGCCTGCTTGAAGCACGCGGCGCGCTGGACTGGCTGGTGGCGCGCGTCAGCCCGCTGCTGCGGCCGTTCGGGCTGACCGGGCTGGGCGTCTTTGCGGCGCTGCAGATCAATTTCGTCAGCTTTGCGGCGCCAATGGCGACATTGACCATGATGGAACAACGCGGCACCTCGGATCGCCACCTGGCTGCCACGCTGGCCATGGTGTTCGCCATGGCGCAGGCCAATGCGGCCTTTCCGATGCTGACCATGGGTCTGCAGTTCGGCCCGCTGCTTGCCTTTTCACTGCTTGGCGGCCTGGCTGCCGCAGCGGCGACCTATTACGTGTTCGGCCGCCATCTCTCGGCAGCGGAGGCGAGGCTCGACGAAACCCTGCACCACCCGGTTGCCGAGAGTGCCAAGGGCGTGCTCGACGTGATCAACCGGGCCGGTGCCGAGGCCTTCAAGATCGCCGTCGGCGCCATTCCGATGCTGGTCCTGTCGCTGGTCGCGGTGACTGCGCTCAAGAAATTCGGTGCCATCGACGCGCTGACCGCCCTGATCGCGCCGCTGCTGCTGGCAGTCGGCATCGACCCGATCCTCATCCTGCCCACGCTGACCAAGTACCTGGCTGGCGGCACGGCGATGATGGGGGTGATGGACGACATGCGGCGCGCTGGCCAGGTCAGCGTCGAACTGCTCAATGCCAGCGCCGGCTTCCTGATCTCGCCCTTCGACCTGCCCGGTGTCGCTGTGCTGATCTCGGCCGGTCGACGGGTAGCTGCTGTCTGGAAACCGGCGGCAGTCGGTGCCTGCGTCGGCATCCTGCTGCGCACCCTGGGCCACGCCCTGCTCACCTGAGCCGAGCATTGATTACCCCAAGTAAAAAATAACAAGACAAATACATCTCTATTGATTACCAATAATAATCAATAAACTAGGCACATCGTTTTTGGAGTTTGCACGATGCTGTCAGCCCTCACCCAGTTACTCATCTTCCAGCTCGCCGGCGAAGTGGTCGCCCGCGGCCTGGCGCTGCCCATTCCCGGCCCGGTGCTCGGCATGCTGTTCCTGTTTATCGCCCTGATGCTGCGCCAGGGGCCGGACAAGGAGTTGCAGACGACCAGCCAGAACCTGCTGCAACACCTGTCCCTGCTCTTCGTGCCGGCCGGCACCGGGATCATGGTGCACCTGCATCGGGTGGCCGACGAATGGCTGCCGCTGCTGCTCTCCCTGCTCATCAGCACGGTGGCCACGCTGGTGGTGACCGCACTGGTGATGAAGCTCTGCCAGCGGGCGCCGACCGCGCCGGGAGAAGCGCCATGAGCCCGGACATCAGCCAGATATGGGTCTATCTCTCGGCCTCGCCCCTGCTCGGGCTGACCATCACGCTGCTCGCCTACCAGGCGGCCTTCAAGCTCTACCTGCGCTCGGGCAACAACCCGCTGGCCAACCCGGTGTTGATCGCCGTGGCCATGCTGGTGCTTTTCCTCACTGCCACGGGAACGCGTTACGAAACCTACTTCGCCGGCGCCCAGTTCGTGCATTTCCTGCTCGGCCCGGCTACCGTGGCACTGGCCATTCCGCTCTACACCCAGTTCAAGCGGGTGCGCGCCATGCTGCTGCCGGTGCTGGCCGGCCTGCTCGCCGGCAGCCTGACCGCCATCGTGTCGGCGGTGCTGATCGGCTGGCTGTTCGGGGCCAGCCAGTCCACGCTGCTGTCGCTCGCCCCCAAGTCGGTGACCACCCCCATCGCCATGGGCATCACCGAGCGCATCGGCGGCATCCCCTCGCTGACCGCCGTGCTGGTCATCGTCACCGGCATTCTCGGCGCCCTGGGTGCCCGGTATGTGTTCGACGCCATGAAACTGCGCGACCCGGCCATTCGTGGCTTCGCCATCGGCGTCGCCGCCCACGGTATCGGTACGGCGCGGGCCTTTCAGGTAAACGAGCAAAGCGGCGCCTTTGCTGCGCTGGCCATGGGTTTGAACGGTGCGCTGACAGCCTTGCTGGTACCTGTCCTGGCGCCGTGGATCGGCCAATTGGTATCGCGCTGACCGGCAAGCGGACATGCCAAAAATAAGCTTGGGCACACCCTTGCAAGAAGCAACAAATTAGAACAAACTGATAAATTCATCAATTCCCAATACGAGAATGCCATGGCGCAAGACGCTGACGACGATCTCCTCTTTATCGAAGAAGATCGCAGCACCGACGATGAATCGGCTCCGGATTACTGCTGGCGCATCCTGATCGTCGATGACGACCGCGATGTCCACGAAGCCACCGAGTTCGCGCTGTCCGGCGTCGAGATTCTTGGCCGTCGCCTGCAGTTGATCCATGCCTACTCGGGGCGCGAGGCCATCGCCGTGCTCGAACGCGAGAACGACATCGCCGTGGTCCTGCTCGATGTGGTCATGGAAAGCGACGATGCCGGCCTCAAGACGGTGGAGGCCATCCGCCAGGACCTGATGCTGTTCAACATCCGCATCATCCTGCGCACCGGCCAGCCGGGCCAGGCGCCGGAAGCCGACACCATCGCCCGCTACGACATCAACGACTACAAGACAAAAAGCGAACTGACCCACGCCCGGCTGTACACCACGCTGACCTCGGCCATTCGCTCCTACAACCAGTTGCAGCGCCTGGATGAAAGCCGCAAGGGGCTGGAGAAGATCGTTGCCGCCAGCAACCAGTTCATTGCCGAAAAGGGCCTGCATGCCTTTGCCGAAGGCGTCATCACCCAGCTGGCCGGCCTCATCGGCGTCGCGCCCGAGGGCCTGGTCTGCGCCGCATCGGGCGAGGACGCCGACCACCCCGATCAATTCCGGGTCATCGCCGCCGCCGGCCGCTACAGCCACCTGATCCAGCATCGACTGGAAGAGATCGACAACCTGCACATCGCCCGCTCGCTCAACCAGGCCTTGCGCAACCACTACAGCACGGTGGGCCGGCGCGACATCACCCTGTATTTCCGCAAGAACAACGAGGAAGGTTTTGCCGCCTACATCGAGTCGGCCGAGCCGATTCGCGAAATCGACCAGCACCTGCTGGAAGTCTTCTGCACCAATATCGCGCTGTGCGCCAAGAACATCGACCTGGTCACCGAATTGCGCCGCGATGCGCTGGTCGACCGCCAGGTCGGCCTGCCCAACCGCAATGCGCTGGTCATCGAACTCGACCAGCGCATCCAGGCCGGCTGCACGGGCGAGGTGGTGGCCCTGGTCGATATCGACCAGTTCGCTGCCACCAACGACATACTCGGCCACCATTACGGCGATGCCCTGCTGGCGGCAACCGCCCAGCGCCTGCGCGTGCTGTTCGACAGCAGCGTCTATGTCGCACGCGTCGCCGGCGACGCCTTTGCGCTGGCCGGGCCGGGCCGCCTGCTCGACAGCGCGAGCATCCACCGCCTGTTCGCCCCCCCTTCCTGATCGACGACATCGACCACGCGGTCTCCGTCTGCCTCGGCATTGCGCCGCTCGACGGCTGCGCCAACGGCCAGGACGTACTGAAGAACGCCTATGTCGCCCTGCGCCGCGCCAAGGCGCTCGGCATCGGCCAATCGCTCACCTTCTCGCCCGACATCGGCCAGGCGGCACGCGAGCGCACCACCCTGCTGCGCGACCTGCGCCAGGCCTTCGAGCGGCGCGAACTGTCCATCGTCTATCAGCCGCAGATCGACCTGAGCACCGGCAAGATCATCGGAGCCGAGGCCTTGCTGCGCTGGAAACACCCCAGCGGCGAGTTCATCCCGCCCGACCGCTTCATTCCGATCGCCGAACAATCCGGCCTCATCGTCGCCATGGGCCGCTGGCTGCTGCCGGAAGCCCTGCGCACCCTGAAACGCTTCCAGCAAGCGGGTTTCGAGCATTTGCGCATGGCCGTCAATGTATCCAGCATCCAGTTGCGGCAGCCCTCCTTCCTCGATTTCGTCAATGAAACACTGGCCGAAACCGGCACCTCGCCCAACTTCCTTGAACTGGAAATCACCGAGTCGATTGCGCTGGAGGGCCTGGAAGCCATGATCGCCCTGCTCACCAGCCTGCGCAGCCAGGGCATCCGCATCGCCATCGACGATTTCGGCACCGGCTATTCATCGCTCAACTACCTCGAACGACTGCCCATCGACCACCTCAAGATCGACCGCTCCTTCGTGCTGTCACTGGCGGCAAGCGAGCGTGGCGCCCGCATCGTGCGCACCATCGCCATGCTTGGTGCCGAACTGAATGTCAAGACAGTGGCCGAGGGGGTCGAGAACCAGGGGATCGGCGACCAGTTGCGCGATTTCGGCTGCGACGCCGCACAGGGCTACCACTATGCTTACCCGATGGAAGAGGCCGAGTTCCTGCGCTGGCTGAAGGAGCACGCATGAAACCCGTCTGGCTTACCGCCGCCTGCCTGGCGACCCTGCTGCTCATCGCCTGCGGCCCGCAGGAACCGATCCGCATCGGCTTCATTGGCGAACTCACCGGCAACTCGGCCGACCTCGGCGAGGCCGGGCGCAATGGCGCCATGCTGGCCATCGAACAGGCCAACCAGTCGGGCGGCATCAACGGACGCCCCATCGAACTGCTGGCCCGCGACACCGGGAGCACCCCGGCCACCGCCATCAACTCGGCCAAGGAACTGCTCGATGCCCGGGTAGTCGCCGTCATCGGGACCATGACCAGCGGCATGACCAGCGCCCTGTTGCCGGTACATCAAGCGGCCCAGGTCGTTCTGGTATCCCCCACCGCCACAGCCACCAAGCTGGCCGGCGTGGACGACCAGCTATTCCGCATCAACTGGACGACCCGCGACAACGCCCAGCTCTATGCCCGCTACTGCCTGGAGCGGGGCTACCGGCGCCTGGCCGCTGCCGCCAACGAGAACAACCGGGTCTTTTCGGAAAGCTGGGTAAAGGAACTCAAGCTGGCCTTTGAAAAGGGCGGCGGCGAGATTGTCGACACCCAGTATTTCGAATCGGGTGCCGACAGCCACTTGCCGGTCGTCGAGAAATTGCTGCAGTCACAGCCCGATGCGCTGCTTTTCGTGGCCAATGCCGGCGATTCGGCCCGCCTCGCCCAGCAAACCCGCAAGCTGGACAAGAAACTGCCGCTGATTGCCGCCGAATGGGCGAGTACCGATCAATTGCTCGAACTGGGCGGCAATTCGGTCGACGGCATGGCGGTGGTGCAGCAGTTCAACGCCGACGATCCCTCGCCGCACTTCACCGATTTCCGCCAGCGCTACGTCAAGCGCTTCGGGCGCGAACCGGCCTTTGGCAGCGTGCTGGCGCACGATGCGGCGAGCGTCCTGATCGATTCACTGACCCGACGCAGCAACGACCTGCCGCTCAAGAAAGCGCTCATCGAACTCGGGCCCTTCCAGGGGCTGCAGGAAAAAATCCATTTCGACGCCTATGGCGATACGCAGCGCAGCGCCGCCATCGCCATCATCCAGAACGGCCGCTTCGTCCGCCAGCAGCCATGATGGCCCCGCGCTGGCATCTCCGCACCTCGCTCACCCTCCTCCTCGCGGCCGCCTCGGCGATTGCGCTGCTCATCGCCTTTGCCTTGCTGCTGGCCTATTACCAGCCGCGCCTGGCCGCCCAGACGCGCAGCGACCTGGGCACCAAGAGCGGCGACCTGGCGCGTCGTTCGGAGGCAGTGCTGTCGATCCTGCAGGGGCAACTGGAACTCGTCGCCGGGGCCATGGCCGACGGTTCCCGCACGCCGAGCCAGCGACAGTTGCAGCAACTGGTCAGCCAGGGTGCCTTTTCCGCGGTCTACCACCTCGCTGCCGATGGGCGCATTGCCCAGGCGGCGATCGCCAGCAACGGCGGCAAGCAGGTCGGCGAACTGATCGGCAACGACCTCAGCAACGACCGTCTGCGCCGTGCCGTCATGCAGCAGCTGAACACGGTATGGAGCGACAAGCACCTGTCGCCGGTGTCCCGGCGGCTGACCGTGGCGATCGGCGCGTGGACCGGCAGCGATGTGCTGATCGGCGAGATTCCGCTGACCTACATCCTGGAAACCATTACCGAGTCGAGCAACCCGTCGGCCTGGGCGATCTGGGTCACCGACGGCTACGGCGACATCATTGCCGACTCCGAGCACAGCGCCCGGGTGGGCGTGGTCAACCTGGCCAGCCAGCCGGTCTTCACCCAGGCCCAGGGCGGGCAGCCGGCGATCAGCACCGGAACCTTCGAGGGCCAGCCCTACGACATGGCGGCCTCGCGCTCCGGGCGCATGAACTGGTATTTCATCGTGCGCAGCCCGGCCGGGCTGAATTCGCCCCAACTGCAAACTGCGGTGAACCTCGGGGTCACCGCGCTGATTTCCCTGACCCTGCTCAGCCTGCTCTTCGCGCCGCTGTGGGCGGCCCGCACCGCCCGCCCGATCAATGCCATCGCCGAGCGGGCGCGACAACTGGCCGAGGGCAAGGCGGGCGGTGACTGGCCGCGCAGTTCGGTCATCGAACTGAACCAGTTGTCCTCCGACATCGAGCACATGGCAGAGTCGATCCGTGAGCGGGAGCGGGAACTGGAGATCATCTTCGAATCGTCGCCGGTCGGCCTGCTGCTGACCGAGCCCTCGCCCAGCTTTGCCTTCGCCAAGGCCAACCAGAGCGCGCTCGATCTGTTCGGCTACGCGCGCGAGGAAGTGCTGGGCAAGACGGGCAGCGAACTGGGATTGTGGCGGGATGCCGCCGATCGCGAGCAGATGATCCAGCAGTTGCAGCAAGGCCCTCTGGCCCAGCGCGAGGCCAGGGGCGTGCGCAAGGACGGCAGCACATTCCTGTGCATGATCCAGGCGCGCAAGATCGACCTCGGCGGCGGCACGCGGACCATCTGGTCGGCCGAGGACATTACCGAACTCCGCCGCATCGAACATGAAGTGCGCGAACTGAACGTCGAACTCGAAGACCGCGTGCAGAAGCGTACCGAGGAGTTGCGCAAGGCCAACACCCAATTGTCGACCACCGTCGAGCACCTGCAACTCGCCCAGAGCGAGCTGGTGCGCTCGGAAAAGCTCGCTTCGCTGGGTTCCCTGGTCGCCGGCGTGGCCCACGAACTGAACACGCCGATCGGCAACGGGGTAATGGCCGTCAGCACCATGCGTGGCGCCTTGAAGAGTTTCCGCGAGCGCAGCGCCGAAGGGCTGAAACGCTCCCTGCTCGACAGCTTTGTCGAGGCGGTGGAGACCGGCTCGCTGATCGCCGAACGCAACCTGGAGCGGGCGGCCGAACTGGTCACCAGCTTCAAGCAGGTGGCCGCCGACCAGACCACCTCGCAGCGCCGGGAATTCCGCCTCGACGAGGTGGTGCATGAAATCGCCCTCACCCTCGGCCCGTCGCTCCGCCACAGCGTGGCCCAACTGAGCCTGGACATCCCGGACGACATCCGGATGGAGAGCTACCCCGGCCCGCTCGGCCAGATCATCACCAACCTGATCACCAACGCCACCGTGCATGCCTTCCCCGATCGTGACCAGGGGCACATCCGCCTCCACGCCAAGGCCGACGACAGGCAGGTGCAGATCTGGGTCAGCGATGACGGGGTCGGCATTCCGGCCAGCCTGCTGCCGCGCATTTTCGACCCCTTCGTCACCTCCCGCATGGGAAGCGGCGGTACCGGGCTCGGCCTGCATATCGCCCACAACATCGCCGCCAACGTGCTGGGCGGCCGCATCTCGGCAACCAGCAGCGAAGGCCGGGGCACCACCTTCGAAATCGAAATTCCCCTGCTTGCACCGCAACCGCAGCCGCCGGAGAGCGGCCGTGACAGCACGGCGGCAGGCGTTCACCGCGTGCCATGAGCCTCGCCGCGGGGCGCCCGGCCACCCGGCATGCCGCTGGCTTAGGGTAAGTACCAATGGCCGCATTCCCGCAGCCAGCCAAGAATTGCGGCATGTTGCAACAACTCTCCACCAAGCCCCCGAAGCAGACCTGGCTGTGGCTGGCCCCTTATTTCGCCATCGGTGTTTTCGCACTGGCCATGCTCGTCCTGACCGCGCTGTTGCAGTGGCGCGAACTGGATACCGCCCGCTCGGCACTGGAGGGCGACATGCACTGGGCCGAGCGGACCATCGAATCGCGCCTGCATGCCCATCAGGATTTTCTGGCCGAACTCGGCCGCGAGCAGGAATTCAGGCAGCTGACCTACGAAGCCTTCCAGGTCCGCGCTGCGCGCTATGCCAGCGAAAACCCGGAAATCCACGCCATCATCTGGGTCGATACCGACGGCAAGGTGGAGTGGGTGGCGCCCAACGATGCGACGGCCACCTTCGTCGGCGATCAACTGGCCGGCGTCCGCCTGAGCGCCCTGCAGGAGGCGCTGCGCATCCGCCGCGACGTGGTGTCGCCGGATTACCGCGAGGGCAGCCGGGGGGCCTCCCACGACATCATCCTGCCCGTCCAGCGCGGCAGCGCCGACCTGGGCGCCTTCATCGCCCTGCAGTCACTGGAAGGCCTGTTGCGCGCCACGCTACCCGCCGTGTTCACTGCCCGCTACAGCCTGACCGTGGTCAGCGCCGACAATCGCGAGGTGTTCAGCAACAGTTCGGTCAAGCCGACCGACCGCCAGTTGACCGGCGCCATCAACATCGAATTGCCGAATAACCGGCTCGGCCTGAATATCGTCGCCTACCGGGGCGGCGGCGCCTGGCTGCCCTTCCTGCCGGCCGCGCTGATCATCGCGCTGACCGTGATCGCCTCGGTAACCCTGGTCCAGCTGCGTCGCCACGCCCGGCGCCGGGCGGCCACCGAGGAGGAACTGCGCGCCGCCTATGCCTTCCGCCAGGCGATGTCCAACTCGCTGATCACCGGCCTGCGCGCCATCGACCTCGACGGCACGATCACCTTCGTCAATGCGTCTTTTTGCCGGATGACCGGCTTCAGCGAGAGCGAACTGATCGGCATCCGGCCACCCTACCCCTACTGGCCGGATGAAGAATTCGACCAGTTGCAGCGCAACATCGACACCGCGCTGGCGGGCAAGGCGCCGCACAGCGGTTTCGAGATGCGCATCATGCGCAAGAACGGCGAGCGTTTCGATGTCCGCCTCTACTTCTCGCCGCTCATCGACACCAACGGCCAGCAGATCGGCTGGATGGCCTCGATGAACGACATCACCGAGCCGAAACGGGTGCGCGTCGAACTGGAGCGGGCGCATGAGCGTTTCGTCACCGTCATCGACGGCCTGGATTCGGCCGTGCACGTGGCCGATGCGCAAACCGGCGAGATCCTGTTCGCCAACCGCGCCTTCCAGAACATCTACGGCTTCGATGCCGTGGGCCGCGATACGGCCCTGCTCACCGCCCCCTGCCGCCCGGCCCCGGACGCCTACCTGCGCGACCCACAGGACATCGGCAGCGACGAACTGCCCTGCGAGATTTACGACGGCGAGATCCAGCACGCCCTGTCCGGCCACTGGTATCACCTGCACGAACGCGCCATCCGCTGGGTGGACGGGCGCACCGTGCGCGTCCAGGTCGCTGCCGACATTACCGACCGCAAGCACATCGACGAGGTTAACCTGCAGCAGCAGAAGCGCCTGGAGCAGACTTCACGCCTGATCACCATGGGCGAGATGGCCTCGTCGCTGGCCCACGAGCTGAACCAGCCGCTGTCGGCCATCGCCAACTACTGCGCCGGCTGCGTCAAGCGCATGCAGGCCGGCAACTACAAGCTGGACGACCTGCTGCTCGCCATGCAGAAGGCGTCGTCGCAGGCCGAGCGGGCGGGCAAGATCATTCGCCGCATGCGCGACATGGTCAAGAAAGGCGACCCCAACCGGCAGCCCATCGCCCTCTCCGAACTGATCGACGAAGCCCGCGCCTTCGCCGACATCGAGGCCCAGCGTACCGGCACGCAGCTCATCGTCGACCTGCCCGAGCAGCTGCCGCGCATCGTGGTCGACCGCATCATGATCGAGCAGGTGCTGCACAACCTGATCAAGAACGGCATCGAGGCGATGAGCGACGTGCCGGTCGACCGCCGCCAGCTGACGCTGCAGGCCCGCCCGGTCGACGCACGGACACTGCAGGTGACGGTAGCCGACCACGGCCACGGCCTGGCCGGCGTGGACATGGAGAAGATATTCGCCCCCTTCTACACGACCAAGCCGGAAGGCATGGGTATCGGCCTGGCCATCTGTCGTTCTATCATCGAGTTTCACCAGGGCCGGCTGTGGGTCACGCCACGGCGCGAAGGCGGCACCGAGTTCCATTTCACCGTACCCATGGAAGAAGATGACGGGGAGCGCAATGACTGAGCAGCGGCAAATCATCCATGTCGTCGATGACGACGAAGCGATGCGCGATTCGATGACCTGGCTGCTGGAAGGCGAAGGCTACCAGGTGGCCTGTTTCGACTCGGCGGAAACCTTCCTGAAGGCCTATCGGCGCAACATGCGCGGCTGCCTGGTGCTCGACGTGCGCATGCCGGAAATGAGCGGCCTCGAACTGCACGAGAAGCTCGACAGCCTGGGCTCGCAACTGCCGGTCATCTTCGTCACCGGCCACGGCGACGTACCGATGGCAGTCGGCGCCCTGCAGCGCGGGGCCTGCGATTTCATCGAAAAGCCCTTCCATAACGAAGACCTGCTGTCACGCATCGTCCGCGCCCTCGAACTCGACAGCCAGATCCACGCCCGCCGCCAGCGCGACGGGGCCATCTCGCACCGCCTCGAACAGCTCACCCAGCGCGAACGCGAAGTGATGGACCTCGTCGTCGCCGGCAAGCTGAACAAGCAGATCGCCGACGAACTGAACATCAGCATGAAGACCGTCGAAGCGCACCGCGCCCGGGTCATGGAAAAAATGGGCGTCCGCACCCTGGCCGAACTGGTCAAGGTGGTGCTGACGGTCAACTGACCCCAAAACCAGTTTCAACGCAAAGGCGCAGAGGAAAAACCAGAGGACCGCAGAAAAAGGAAAAAGCGACCAAACCGGTCAGGCACAAAGCCCTTCTCTGCGCTCCTCCGCCCCCTCTGCACCTTTGCGTTGAAAAACCGCAGCTCCCCGTCGCGCCCGCCACTCAGTAATTGCGGACAGGCGCCTTGGGTGGCATTTTCGGCTTGCCGAAGTAGGTTGCTGGCGGTGCGATGTAGCCGACCGCCTTGCCCTTGTCGTCATAGATGATCTTGGCCGATTGATCCTGCGGATTGGTCCGTTTGGCGGTGATCTCCAGCGTTGCCGCCCGGGCCGGGGTGGCCCGGTCGAGATCGGAACGGACGATGCGCATCCGCTCGACGGCAATCCGCTTGTCCACGGCCTCGGTCGAATGGCCGCGTGCAGCCAGGGTTTCCCGGATATTGAGCAGGTTCTCCAGTTCCTTCGAGCTGCGCAGCGAACGCACCGGCTCGCCCCAGCTTTCCTTGGGCTTGGCGACGGCAATATTGAATTCTTCCGGGTTGCTGACCATGCGGGCGATCTCCAGCCGGTTCTGGCGCATGGCCCAGTCCAGCGCGCCATCGCCCCAGTCGTTCTTCGGCGTGCGGTCGGCCCCCTTCTCGATCAGCTTGCGCGCCAGGTCCTGATGACCTTCGTACACCGCCATCATCAGCACACTGGAACCGTTGGTGCTGCGGGCATTGATGTCGGCGCCCTGCTCGATCAGGTAGTCGGCCACCGCGCCATGCCCGGAAAACACGGCGTAATGCAGCGCCGACCACTTGCGATCCGGGGCATTGATGCGGGCTCCGCGTTCGAGCAGCCATTTGACCGCCGCCAGCTGGCCGCGCCAGGCCGCCAGCGCCAGGGCCGATTCGCCGTTGGCGTTGAGCTGGTCGATATCGGCACCGCGCGAGATGAACAGGCGCATCAGCTCGAGCTTGCCTTCCCAGGCGCCGATCATCAGCCCGGAACCGATACGGTTGCCCAGGTAATCGGGCGGCAGGCCGGCATCGAGCCACTGCTCGGCCTGGCGTACATCGCCCAGTTCCATGCTGTTGGTAAAGGTCACCGGATCGGGCAGGGCACCCGCTGCGGAAAATACCGGGGAAGCCGCCACCAGCAAGCCTCCCATCCCGATTATCATGGCGACCAGTCTTTTTGCAGTCCGTCTCATTGCATTTCCATTGCCACAGGCCAGCCCCCATTTTCTCATGATCAGAACCGATTACCGGTTATTTGCGGCGCTGGCGCTATCAACCCTGCTCCACCTGCTGGCTGTCGTGCCCGGTCTGTTGCCGCAAGCAGCCAGCCCCCCGCCGCCGCCACCGCCCATCCAGGCCGAACTGCGCCCCCCGCCCCCAGTCGCCACCGTAGCGCCGCCACCGCCGCTGACCCTGCCCGAACCGGTGCCGCAGGCGGCTGCCCCGATCAGTAAACCACTCCCGGCCGCCAGGCGTCCGCCGAGCGCGCCCCAAACCTGGACCCAGGCCGTGCGCCAGCAATTGCAAAAGCTCGATGCCGCCGGCCAGTTCTACCCGGCCGAAGCCATCGCCCGCGGCCTGGAGGGTGAAGTGCAGGTGCTGCTGGTCATCGACGAGAACGGCCAGGTCGTTGCCACCCGGCTCGAACAGGGTAGCGGGCACGCCATCCTCGACGAGGCGGCGCTGCGTGCAGCCCGTTCACTGAAATCGCTGCCGGCCGACGCGCCGCGCCAGACGGTGCTTCCCATCCGTTTCCGGCTCAAGTAATCAGCTCCATTTGCCGTTAACAGGCAATCGGATTTACATTGATCCAAAGTCTGCATTTCCAGTCAGACTCGGTCATCATGGGGAGAGATCAAAATGGGTGCCTTGGCGAGAACGAAGCTGTCTACCCGAATGCAGCTTCTGGTCGGATTGACCCTCATCGGCCTGCTGGTGTTGTGCGTGACCGCACTCTTCCAGCTCAAGGAAACGATGCTGGATGACCGAAAGGAGAAGGTTCACAACATTGTCGAGGTCGGCCTCGGCATCATCACCCACCACCACAAGCTGGCCGCCGAAGGCAAAATGGGCGAAGCCGAAGCCAAGGAGGCTGCCCGCAATGCGCTGCGCGGCCTGCGCTTCGCCGCCAGCGACTACTACTTCGGCTTCGACACCAACGGGGTCTACTACCTGCATGGTGGCAACCAGGCCCTGGAAGGGCAGGCCAAGCTGGACCTGAAGGACACCAACGGCAAGTTCCTGATCAAGGAACTGATCGCCGCTGCCCAGGCCGGTGGCGGTTTCGTCGAATACTGGTTCCCGCGTGCCGGCCAGCAGGTTGCCGAGCCGAAACTGTCCTACGCCGCCCTGTTCGCACCGTGGAACTGGGTGATCGGCACCGGCATCTACATCGACGACATCGAGCGCGAATACCGCGCGGTGGCCATGCTGCTCGGCAGCATCTCGCTCGTGCTGCTGGCCGGCCTCGGGCTCATCGGCTACCTGGTCGGGCGCAGCGTGACCCGCCAACTGGGCGGCGAGCCGTCGATGGTGGTCGACATCATGCAGCGCGTCGCCGATGGCGATCTGACGGTCAGCGCCGGCCAGGTCAAGGAAGGCAGCCTGCTCCACTCGCTCGACCGCATGGTGGCGGCCTTGCGCCAGATCGTTGGCGAAATCAACCGCGATGCCAATACCCTGGTCAACAACGCCCAGCAAATCGCCACGGCCTCGGACGAGGTCGCCAAGGCGGCCGAACACCAGTCCGATGCCACCTCGGCGATGGCGGCTGCGATCGAGCAGCTCACGGTCAGCTCGAACCACATTTCGGACAGTGCCCGCGAGACGTCAGCCGATTCCCGCGAGGCAGTGCAACTATCGACCCAGGGTGCCGAGCGCGTCAGCCAGGCCACCCAGGCCATTCAGCAGGTATCGGCCACGGTGAGCGGCGTCGCCGACCGTATCCGTACCCTGGAAAGCCGGGCCGACCAGATTTCCAGCATCGCCAACGTGATCAAGGACATTGCCGGGCAAACCAACCTGCTCGCCCTGAACGCCGCCATCGAGGCGGCGCGGGCCGGCGAACAGGGGCGCGGCTTTGCGGTGGTGGCCGACGAAGTGCGCAAGCTGGCCGAGCGCACCTCCAGCGCAACGACCGAAATCGAACAGATGATCGTCGCCATCCAGGCCGACACCGGCGGTGCGGTCGATGCGATGAATGCGGCATTGCCGGAAGTGGAACAGGGTGTGCATCTGGCCGAGTCGGCGACCGATTCGCTGCGCGCCATCGAAGAAGGCGCTCATCGCACGCTGGAACGTGTTGGCGAAGTGGCCGATGCGACGCAGGAACAGAGCGCGGCCAGCACCTCGATCGCCCAGCGCGTCGAACAGATCGCCAACATGGTCGAGGAAACCACGGCGACCATCCGCGGCACGACGGAAACCGCTCACCAGCTGGAAGATATCGCCAACAACCTGAAGGGCCTGATCGGACGCTTCCGCATCTGATCGCAGCCCGGCAGCCCCGGACGGCCGGTGCGACTCAGATCGCGCCGGCCGTTTTCATTGCGGCAATGCGCTCCGCGGAGTAACCCAGGCCAGCCAGTACAGCCGCGGTGTGGGCCCCGAGCTCCACGCCCAGCCATTCCGTCCCGCCTGGCGTTTCCGACAGTTTGGGAACGATGCCGGGAATGCGGAAAGCCTTGCCATCCGGCAGCCTGGCCGACTCGAACATCTGGCGGGCGATGAATTGCGGGTCGGCGAACATGTCGACCACCGAATACACCCGCGACGAGGGCACCTCGGCTGCGGCCAGGATGGCCAGAATGTCGGCTTCGTCGTGCCCGGCACACCAGGCGTCCACCAAACCGTAGATTTCGTCACGCCGGGCATCGCGCCCGGCGTTATCGGCCAGGCCGGGATCGTCGGCCAGATCGGGGCGACCGATGGCCAGCATGAAGCGCCGGAAGATGGCATCGCCGTTGGCGCCGATGGTGACGTGCTTGCCGTCGCGCGTAGTGTGCGTGTTGGACGGCGTGATGCCGGGCATGATGTTGCCCGTCCGCTCACGCACGAAGCCGAAGACGTCGAACTCCGGCACCATCGACTCCATCATGGCGAACACCGCCTCGTACAGCGCCACATCGACCACCTGCCCGGTCCCGCCATTGACCTCCCTGTGGCGCAGCGCCATCAGTGCGCCAATCGCCCCCCACAGCGCGGCAATCGAGTCGCCGATGGAAATCCCGGTACGCACCGGCGGCCGGTCCGCAAAGCCGGTGATGTAGCGCAGGCCGCCCATCGACTCGCCCACCGCGCCGAAGCCCGGCTGATCCTTGTACGGCCCGGTCTGGCCGAACCCCGACAGGCGCACCATGACGAGGCCGGGATTGTCGGCCTTCAGGGCATCCCAGCCCAGGCCGAGCTTTTCCAGCACGCCGGGGCGGAAGTTCTCGACCAGGATGTCGGCATCGGCGATCAGCCTACGGACGAATTCACGGCCTTCCGGATGCTTGAGGTTGGCGGTGACCGATTGCTTGTTGCGGGCCTGCACGTACCACCACAGCGAGGTGCCTTCGTACAGCTTGCGCCATTTGCGCAGCGGGTCGCCGCCATCCGGCGATTCGACCTTGATTACCTCGGCGCCGAATTCGGCCAGGATGCGCGTACAGAAGGGGCCGGCGATCAGGGTACCGAGTTCGACGACTTTCAGGCCGGCCAGCGGCTTGGTGGTTTCTGCCATGTCAGGGCTCCCAATGTTCGACATGCATGGACTGGGCAAACAAGCGATCGACGGTCGCTTTCACCTGCTGCGGCGCCCCGCTGGTGGCCAGGGTGAGGTGGCCATGGCCGCCACCGAGCAGGCCGGCGGCAGACAGCAGGCGCTCGGTCTGCCGGGCCACCGCCTCGCCGGTATCGAGCAGCACGGTGCCGGCCGGCATGCGCCGGGCAATAGCCTCGGCCACCCAGGGATAGTGCGTGCAGCCGAGCACCACGACATCGGCGCCGGCGGCGGCCAGCGGGGCGATGTAGGCATCGAGCAGCTTGCCCACCGCCGGGCTGTCCGCCCCCTCATGCTCGATGGTATCGGCCAACCCGGGGCAGGCCTGGGCGAGGACGCGGACGTGGTTGGCGTGATTGCCGACCAGACGCTGGAAACGATCGCTGTGCAGGGTGCGGGTGGTGGCCAGCACGCCGACGACACCGCTTTTCGTCAGTTGCGCTGCCGGCTTGACACCCGGTTCGAGCGCCACCACCGGCAGCTGCGTGGCGGCGCGGATCGCCTCGGCGGCCGCCGCCGTCGCGGTATTGCAGGCAATCACCATGGCCTTGGCACCCTGCCTGGCGAGTGCTTCGGCGATCAGCACGCCACGTTCCCTGAGAAAAACCTCAGGCTTGTCGCCATAGGGCAGGAAGCGGGTATCGGCAAAATAGAAATAATTTTCCTGCGGCAAGCGTTCGCGCAAGGCGCGCAGCACCGTCAGGCCGCCCAGGCCGGAATCGAAAACGGCAATCGGCTGGCTGGCTGGCATTCAGGCCGATTCCCGAAACACGACGCAGTCGCGATAGGCGGCAGCGGTGCCGACCACCTCGATACCCGCGATCAGCCAGTCCTGCTCGCCGCGCGCCAGGGTCCACAACTGCTGCTCGGGGCGGGAGGTGGCGATACCCTCGACCAGTTCGCCGCTCGGCAGATGGCTGACGTGGAAGGAGGTCTGCACATCGACACGCACGGTCACCCGGTCGCGATGCGCCGTCAGCCAATCCTGCAACCCGACCACCGTCGCATCGCGAAAGGCGAAATCGAGCAGCACCGGGCGCGTCCGGTTCATTCGCCAGGCGGCCAGGCGCTCGGCCAGATAGCTGCGCCAGTCTTCGCTCAGGCAGTCGGCGAGCGGACCGATATCGCCGGCTGCCACCGCCCGCCAGTACGGCTCGGCCAGGCTTTCGACCCGCCGGCGCAGGCGCTCGGGATTCCAGAAGTCATCGGCCGCGGCCGACTGCGCGATTTCGCGGGCGGCAAGCCGTCGTTGATCCTGATAGACCAGCCCACCGTAAGCCGCTGCCAGCAGGACAGCCAGGGCGGCGCCGAATTCGAGCAGGCGCAACCCGAAGAGCAGCGTTTCCGCCTGCTCCCGCGCCCAGAACAGGGCCGCCACGAAGAGCACGAGCAGCACGACAAGCGGCCATTTCAACCAGTGGTCGATGGCCGGCGCAGGGTCTCCCTTGGTCCGGTGGATAGGTCGCAAACGTCGCATGGGGCAGAAAAACAGAAGCCCCCTCGCCGGGGGCTTCTGAAGTGGTCAATATCGCCGGCTTACATCCGGGCGATCATCGCATCGCCGAATTCGGAGCAGGACAACTCCTCGGCCCCTTCCATCAGGCGGGCGAAGTCATAGGTCACCTGCTTGTCGCCGATGGCCGCTTCCATGGACCTGATGACCAGGTCGGCCGCTTCCTTCCAGCCTAAATGGCGCAGCATCATTTCGGCCGACAGGATCAGCGAACCCGGGTTCACCTTGTCCAGCCCGGCATACTTCGGCGCGGTGCCGTGCGTCGCCTCGAAGCAGGCGTAGTGGTCGGAAATGTTGGCGCCCGGCGCGATGCCGATGCCGCCGACCTGAGCGGCCAGCGCGTCGGAAATGTAGTCGCCGTTCAGGTTGGTGGTGGCGATCACGTCGTATTCAGCCGGACGGAGCAGGATCTGCTGCAGGAAGGCGTCGGCGATGGAATCCTTGACGATGATTTCGCGGCCGGTGTTCGGGTTGCGGATCTTGCACCACGGGCCGCCGTCGATCAGCTCGGCGCCAAACTCCTCCTGGGCCAGCTTGTAGCAGGTGTCACGGAACAGACCCTCCGTGAATTTCATGATGTTGCCCTTGTGCACGATGGTCACCGACTTGCGATCGTTGTCGATGGCGTACTTGATCGCAGCACGCACCAGGCGCGAAGTCCCCTCCACGGAAACCGGCTTGATGCCGATACCCGAGCTTTCCGGGAAGCGGATTTTCTTGACGCCCATTTCCTCCTGCAGGAACTTGACGACCTTCCTGACGCCTTCCGAACCGACGGCCCATTCGATACCGGCGTAGATGTCCTCGGTGTTCTCGCGGAAGATGACCATGTTGACCAGTTCCGGATGCTTCAGCGGTGATGGCACGCCCTTGAAATACTGCACCGGCCGGACGCACTGGTAGAGATCGAGCTCCTGGC
>ERZ1645192.1736-NODE-1736-length-18170-cov-6.528457_pt1 | contig 18170 bp, 12 predicted proteins | sample MGYA00575354_ERZ1645192 | MGnify/ENA primary metagenome ERZ1645192 (study PRJEB40844, sample SAMN11349763) | freshwater sediment metagenome | isolation source: river sediment | host: Sediment | place: India: Faizupur Khadar , New Delhi | collected 2017-02-21 ... | reverse complement strand
TGGACACAATCTGCCGGTCCACGTAGTTCAGGACGATCGCGCAGAAAATGAGCGCGAGAATGATCCAACGGCGGGGATGTGAAATCCGGTTGAACACGTCGCTTTAGTTCTCCTTGAAAAAGCCGGCGATGAGCGCGGGTCCCGCAGCCGGAAAACCATGTGCGCCAGGATGGATAAAGGTCCACACCGGCGCCCCGCTTTGGGATGGGTAAATCGTGCAAACCCCCGGGGCGGAAAGCTTGCCCTCCCACGGCTTGCCCCGGGAATCGCACCCGTTGATCCTGCGAATGGCCTCCATCGTTTTCTGCTGCCACTCGTATTTGACCAGGGCGTCCTTCTCGCCCGCGAGGTGCAGCACAGGTTTGGGCCGAAGGTTCATCCTGTCGAGAAACGGCCCTGCGGCGGCCGACGGCGCCACAGCCGCCAGGATATCGCCGCGCGTCTGCCAAAGCAGGTAGGTGAAGGCCCCGCCGTTTGAGTGGCCGGTGGAATAAATCCGTTTGGGATGGATCCTATATTCGTTGCTCAATTGTTTGACCACGGCATCGAAGAGTTTCAGGTCGCGATCTTTCTGATCCCCCTGCCATTTCTGCCAACCGGTTCTCCTGCCTTCAGGATCCGTCAGCCGTCCCGGGGTGTTGAGTCCTTGCATATAGACAGACACAGCCTCCGGCCAATGCCGGTGTATCGCAAAGCTGCGGGCCGTATTCGTGGAACTTCCGCCGTGACCGTGGAAAACGAATACAAGGGGGGTGACATTTGATGCTGCCGTTGACGGAACATAAAGGAGCGCTTCGCGTCGCAATCCGTCCACCATGAATTCGCGATGAACGAGTCCCGCGGAAATGGCTTCTGTGGAGGGGGCCGCGGTGGATACGATAAAGCTTGCGAACAAACACATCCACGCGATCGAGAGGCTTTTTCCTGTCTCCGTCATATAGGCTGTAGAGGGAAACCGGATTTGGCCTGCCATGCAAGTCTCGATGAATTCACTTGGTCTAATTTGTGGGTATGTGCGTTCGTTCCGTGCCGGTGAGATGGCCGGGTGGAGAAGGGAGTGTTGCTGCCCCCGATCGGCATCAGCGGGCTGGCCCGGAATCCGGAACCAGGCTATGATCCTTCACGTGAAGAGAGCCCTGATGTGGCGGTTTCGCTTTGTTCTGGCCGTGGCCGGGCTTATCAATGCAGTGCTGCTGATGCCGGTGCGCGGCCTGGCGGAGACGAACACCGTGTTTCGCGTGATGACGTTCAACATTCATCACGCTGAGGGCCTGGATGGCAACATTGAAACCCGGAGGATCGCAGACCTGATCCTGGCGCAACGCGCGGACCTTGTGGGGTTGAACGAGGTGGATCGCTGGACGACACGCACAGGCGGCCGGGATCTGATTGGCGAACTGGCACAGCAGACCGGCATGGCCTATGTGTTCAGCAACAATCTGTCGTACCAGGGCGGGGAATACGGCAACGCGATATTGTCCCGGCATCCAATTTTATCCAGCGAACATCGGCTGCTGCCGAAGGTCGGGTCGAATGAACAACGCGGCTGGCTCAAAGCGGGGGTGGACGTCAACGGAAAGTTTGTTTCCTTCTGGGTCACGCACCTGGCAGCGGTGGCCGATGAAACCGAGCGGCTGATGTGCGTGACGAATTTCAATGCCTGGCTGAGCGCGGAGACGTTGCCGGTGATCTGCTGCGGGGATTTCAACGCCACGCCCGGCAGCGCCACTTGCACCCTGATGGCGACGAAGTGGAGCGATGCCTGGTTGATGGCGGGAAGCGGGAACGGTCGTACGGCGCCCGTGCCGACACCGACAAAGCGGATTGATTATATCTGGACTGGCAGGGGGGCGCCTGTGGCGGTGCGAGCCGCGAGTGTTCCTTACACCGAGGCGTCAGACCATTTCCCCGTGGTGGCGGAACTGGCGCTGACCAACTCCTCTGATCACCTGACGGCATTTCATTTCCCATTCGACGAGGGAGCCGGATCGAATGTGCTGGACCTGGCGGCCGGCCTGGCGGGCGTGTTTGACGTGGGCGCGCCGGCCTGGAGCACGAATTCACCCACCGGATTGCCGGGCGACTTTTCGCTCTGTTTTAGTGGCACAAGCAGGATCAGCGTGCCGGATCCGGCGCAGATCCTGGGAACGAATGAAGTGAATGGCGACTACACCTTGCAGGCGTGGGTCAGGCTGCAGCCGGCTTTTTCGCCGCCAGCGAGAATGATTCTTTTCCAGTATGAACGCGTGCCGGGCTTTTCCTTCTCGATCAGCACCAACCGGACGCTGCATACGACCACATTTCGCGTGAAAGATATCCCGTCGGAGGCCGTCCTGCCGGATGACGGAAAGTGGCATCATGCGGCTGTGGTCCACACGGATCGCGTCAGCATGAAGTTTTATGTGGACGGTCAGCTTGCCGCGACCGTGGCTTACACCAATGGGGTTGGGTTTCGCATCAGCTCAACGGTCACGATCGGCTCGTCGGCGGTGGGTGCCAACCCGTTCACCGGCTGGTTGGACCGTATCAGCTTCGAAAACCGTGCTCTGATTCCGGAAGAACTTGACTATCCTGCGATGCCGACGCTGGGAATCCGGCAGGAAGGTGAGCGCGTCATCGTGTTTTGGAGGACGCGCCGGACGCCTTACGCTTTGGAAGCCAACAGCAGGCTGCAGGCGTCGGGGTGGACAAATGTTACGGTGCATTTGCAGGGCAACGAGAGTTCTTCCGCAATTCAGGGCACCAACACGGCGATGTTTTACCGGTTGCGGATGGCGCAACCCGTGCAGCATTGAGTGCGCGAGTGGGGCAAATTCCGGGACTCGCTGTCAAGACTGGCCAGTGTCGTAAAACCGGCTACTTTTTGCAGATGAATTTAAGAATTGCAGTGGCGAGCGTCTTGCACCGGAAACCGGCCCCGACGCTTTTCTTTGCGGCGGTCATCGGGATGATGACGGTGCTCGCGAGCGGTTGCGCATGTCCGGGCAAATCGCGTCCTGTGAATCTGAAAGTCATGACCTACAACATCCGGATCGGGGCGGGGGGTGGCCCCTGGCCGGGCGACCCGTCACAAATGAACCTGGAGCCGCCCGCGGGCGTCATTGAGGCCCACTGTCCGGATATCGCGGGGCTTCAGGAGGTGGACCAGCATCGGCAAAGGTCCGGTCTGATGAATCAACCAGCCATGCTGGCGGACCGGCTGAAGATGAACGTGGCTTTCGCGGAAGCTTATACTGTGCGAACCAGCAGTCCGCACGACGAGAAGTATGGTGTCGCATGCCTCTCGAGATTTCCCATCGGTCCGCACACCCGATTTCCGCTTTTCAAACCGGACTACAGCAAAAGCCATCCGGAATACCCCGATTATTTCAGTGAACAGCGGGTTCTGTTGCATGTCCCGGTGCAGGTCGGGAAGCGGCAAGTGCATGTTTTCGTCACCCATTTGGGTCTCACGCCCGACCAACGTGAACAGCAGGTGCGCCAGATCGCCGAGATCACCTCGCGCTACACGGGGCCGAAACTGTTGATGGGAGATTTCAACGCGCAACCGGATGAACCGGTGATGAAACTGCTGCAAACGAGTTTTGGCGATGTCTTGACCGTTACGGGGGCCACTGCGGAAGAGCGCAAGAGCTATCCCGGTGGGCTCCAGCCCGAAACTGCAATTGATTACATTTTCGTCTCGCCGGAATTCCGGGTGCGAAGCGCCAGAGTCATGCGCGATGCCACCCTGGCCTCGGACCATAACCCGGTGATCGCGGAGTTGGAACTCAGGTGAACCCTGCTGTGGGTCGGACAACGGGGGGCAGTGGAAACGCGGGTGTGGCGGGATGATGGTCTCCAGGATGGCCAGAGGAGCGCCGCTATTCAGGCCAGGGCCATTGCCGGCAGGGTGGGCGTCCGACGAAAGGCTTGTCACTGGCGACGGTTTTTAAGCCGATGGGCCAAAGCACTCCGCCACGAAGTATCTTCTGATCCCGGACACATCGAGTTTCCATGTTTTGTCCCGGACGACGCCTGGCCTGGAGTCTTTGAGGTCCGGGCTGTGAAGCAACACGCGGTCGAGTGCGGTTGAACTCTCAAGGACAACGTCGCCTTCGAGCGGTGCAAAGTCGAGCTTCTCGACAATTCGCTGCCGGATGAACTGGTTTTGCAGTTCGGCGTGGAGCAGCGTATCCACTTTGCCTGGAAGGTTGTGGATGAGCAGGCGCGCGCCGTCCCGGTAGATTCGTGTTCGCCAGGAGGGTGGGAGACCTTTTATGAGCAGTGTTCCTTTGCCATGCACGATTTCGCGCAAGACGGCGGACGCGACACCTGGATTACTGATTCTCTCGGGATTCCAGAGCAGCCAGCCTTTACCAACGGGCACGCGAAACCAGTCTTCGTGCGCGCGGTCAGCGGTTTCTTTGGGGACGCTGCAGCGCGCGATCTGGATGGGCCGCTTGAGGTTTTCATATGGCGGGAAGGAGCCGGGTCGCGCGAGTTCGGTGAGTTCGCAACGAATCCCGAATTGCAGCAGCCATGGTTCGGGGACGGGGTCCGCATGCTGGTCGTAATGGCCGGTTGGGCCCGAGGCGATGACGGTTCCACCCGCTTTCATGAACTCCGCCAGTTGTTTATGTTGATCCACGGAGAGGCACGCGGCACTGCTCAAAATCAGGTGGCGGACCTTGCCGGGTCGGGGGATTTCAGTGACAACCCGGTATGAGACGTTGGCTTTCAGCAAGGCGAAGCACCCAGCCTGGTAATCGCTAACGTAATCCTCGGAGCATTGGCTGTAGTAATCGCGCGTGCATCTCGAAAAAAACAGGTTCGTGTCCGCTTCCAATTCCCCGGCGAAGAGCCTGGGGTGAGCCTGTTCCCAGTTATAGCCCTCTCCGACGAGCTCGGAGTCATCCGGCAGCGCATCGATCTGGTCTTGAGAGCCGCCGAGCCGCCCCTTGAGTGTGCTAAACCAACTGTCTGAGCCGAGGAATTTGTTCAGCGCCCAAATGAAAAACGCCGTGTCCGGGAAGAAGCCGTAGCCCAACCCGATACAGGGAACCTGGTGTTGCGTTGCGATGCCCAAATGGAGCAACTGGCTGGGGATTCGTTCATCCCATGTTCCCGCGAGCGTTGGGGTAGAGCCGGTCATCTCCAACAGCACAAGATCACAGGAACGGGCAAAGTCCTGGTAACTCATCCCGTGCGCGGGCATCCTGAAACCGTCACTGCTGGAGCAGCAGGTGAGCAGCGGAAAAAGCGATGGCAAGGCACTTTTTACGATCGCAAGAAAATCGCCGCAGCTCTGAAAGCGCATTGTGATCCAATCGCGGAACGCCTTGCTGCCGCGGTTCCCCCAAAATGCCGTGTCACGGACAGGCGGCAGACGATGGCCATATTCCCTGTTGAATCGTTCCTTGCAATGCGCGCACGCGCAGACCCGCCAGCCTCCGTAGAAGATCCCATCGTCGCTCATCAATCCGTCAATCCCGGTTTCCGGCAGCAGCCGCTTCAGGTAATGCACATAGGCCCTTTGGAAGTCCGGGTTGTTCATGCAGAACTGCTCTGCATTGTAAGCTGGCAAATAAGCCGGCTCTCCAGTCTCGACATCCGTCATGCGCCAGTCATTTAAGCGCGAGCCGGCGAATTCCATTTTCGCGGCTGATTCCCGCGAAGGGTAAAAAGGGACATGGTGACGGTTTCTTCGCCAGATATTCAACGCTTCGTGCAGGTCCCGGGGTCGATGTGTTAGAACCGAGGAATGGTGGTCGAACAGAACCATCTGGCGTTCATGAAGCTCGGTTGCGATGAAGCGCAGCAGGTCGTGGAGCCGCTCCCAGAGCGGCATGAAATCCCAGCGAAAATGTGATCCAAACAGGATGCAGCAGTTCACTCCGCTGGCTGCGCAGCGATCGGCGCGACGGCGAATGTTATCCATCAGGCTCTCGTTAGGCCAGACCATGTCGTCCCATGTGAGCCACCAACTCACAGCTCGATAGCGCGCCGTTGGCTTCCGCGCTGTGTTTTTCAACGAAGGTTGATTGCTTGCGGGATCGCTGGCCGAAGCGACCAGGGCGAAGGGCGCTCCCACTCCAGAAGCAGCCGCTATTCCGCCGATGGTTTTAAGAAAATGCCGTCGCCGGCAAAGGCTTGCGTTTCCGAGCATCTCATCATCGAATCGAACGCTCACGTAAGCATTCGTACACATCCCGTGTGTGGTTGCAATGCAGGAAACTGATGACGCGGTGAAACTCGAGAGCGCCGGCAGGGTCCATTTTGGCGAGTCGATCGAGACATCCGTGCCTTCCTGACACAGATTGGAATGCGAATCCTGGCCGCTCGTGTCCTCAACACCGCGAGGGTTTGTTGATTAGAGGCTTGTCCGGGCGGGCATGCCCGGACAAGCCGGATCTCGCATTCAGGAATTGGTTGCCACGTTCCCGATGGCTGGGGATTCGTGGCGTCCGATTCACTGTTTGGGCTGGTTCTTGTTATCCGACGAGCGCCATTCCTCGAGGGTGCGAGCGGCTTGTTCGCGGCCACCCAGGCCGAAAGCCAGGGCAAAAGCAATAGCCGCCGCGCCCAGGGTCAGGCCGAATGCGAGGTTCACGATGTCGTCGGCCACTCCGGTTTGACGAAGCGCCATGGCGCCAGCCAGTGCCAGGATCACCACCCGGGCAACCATCGCCAGGCGACGCGCGTTGCGTGAATCGCTGGTGGCGATGACCTTCGCCACTACTTGGGCAAGCAGCAGGCCCAACCCGAAGATCAGCACGCCCATCAGGATATGGCCGGCGAAAACAATGAAGTCCTTGATCAGGACGCCCACGGCCGCGAACCCGAGCATTTCGGACGCCGTGACCGAAGCCAGCAGGATGATGAGCCCCATTACCAGCATACCGACGAACGCTGCGGGCGCCTGGCGGCCCTGGGCCGGCTGTTTGGCCAGACCCAACTTGACGAGGACGTTGTTGAAGCCCACGCCGGCCAGCAGGTTGGTCACGATGCCTGACACCACTTTGCCGATGATGATGGCGATCAGCACGACGAGGAGGGCTCCGATGATGTTGGGCAGTGCCGCCATGATTTTGCCGAGCATGTCGCTGGCTGGTTTGGTAATGGCTTCCAGTTGCAGCGCCGCCAGCGCGCTGATGAGCACCGGCACAAGGATAATGAAGTAGATGATCAGGCCGATCACGCCCGACAGGCGTTGTTTGCCCAGCGAGGCTGCCAGCCCCCATTTCTCGCTGAGGCGATCCATGCCAGCGCTGGCCAGCAGGCTCTGGACAAGGCGCTGCACGATGCGCGCGATGAACCAGCCGACGAGCCCAATCGCCGCGGCGGAGATCATATTGGGCAGGAAGGCGAACACCTTGTTAAACAGCGTTGTTACCGGCTCCAGCAGCGCCTGCAGATCAAGGGCCTGCAGGACCAGGGGCAGGAAGATCAGGAACACCAGCCAGTAAACCACGTCACCGAATGTCTGGCTCAAGGGCAGCGGTTTGCCTTCTTCGGCGGCTGCGCCGCCCAGCTTGTCATCTAGTTTTGTGGCCTTCAGGACCCCGGTGATAATTTTTCTCATCACGGTGGCCAGGAGCCAGGCGACCAGCAACAGAACGGCAGCGCCGATGAGTCTTGGCAGGTAGTCCAGAATCGGTTGAAGCAGGGAGTTGAGCGGTTCGGAGACGATCGTGAGCTTGATCGTCGAGAAGAACGCAATCAACACAATGAGCATGATCAGGTAGAACACCCCTTTGCCTGCCCATTGCTCCACTTTCACTGGCGCTTTGCTGTCGGGACCGCTCATCCAGGCGGCGATTTTGTTGTCCACAGAGGTTTTGCCGAGGAGCTTGCGCACTCCGTATGACACAACGAGCGCCACAAACCAGCCCAGCACGAGCACCGCAAGTCCGGCCAACAGATATGGGCCGAACACGGCGAACTGTTCTCTTAATTGCTCAATCATTTCATTCATAGTTATCTTCTCCTTTAGCCAACGGTTTGATTCCTCTTAATGATTTATCGCTTCTTTGCGCAACAGGACTGCCATGAAGTCACAAGTCATGCAGTCCGTAGTGGCCTGCCCTCCGCCAGTTTGAAATATGCGGGTTATAGCCAGGCCGCGCGCAGGACAAAGGAGGGCACGCCGGGTGCGTGCCCTCCTTTGGAAAAGCTTGATTCAAGCTTTCTTCGTTTTCTCAGTCTTGCTCTTGCGGGCCAGGTCGGCGCTGTGGGCGCGCTTGTAGGTTTGAATGTCCTTGATTCGGCCCTTCTTGTCTCTGACAGCATAGAGCTTCTTGCCTGTGCTGCTTCGATGGGTGGTTCGGCGTGCTTTGCCTGCCATACTTAGTTTCCTTTCTGTTGGGTTTGTTTGTGCATGGGGGATTGCCCCCGAAAGAACTGATGGAAAACTACAGTTATGCCGCACGCACTGGGTGTGCGAGGAAAGATTGGATTCTGAGCCCCACCAATCATGCTTCTAATCTAGCAGCACTTGGGGCCAGGGCCAACCGCTAGTTTCTTAAAGCTGATTTTTGAGGTTTGGCAATCGTTGAAAACTTGATCCCGGCTCGACCGCTTCAGCGAGGCTGAGACCCCCAAAACAAAGATAGATCCACTCGTCGTGGTTCAATTTTGATTTGGAGAAAAGTTTGTAAACGGAAGTGGGAGATTCGACAGCACACATGGCGCTCGTCTGGCGAGCCATCTGAAAATCCAGGAGAGGATCCGGCGCAACGCGTGTGCCCCAGTAGCTCATGGCATGGCCGTCGAGGGAAGCGCGCGCGCCGTTCGAGAGCCACCATGATTTGCTGGACTCGCCCAGCGGCCGCACAAACTTCTCCTTCAGAAATTCCTCGTAGCGTTTCTTTTGCAGGAGATCCCTTTCCAGGGCATGCGCGATGACGAAACTCTCGGCAGAGGCGCCGCTCAGGCCTTTAGCCCGCTGCATGAACCAATCCGCATCCGCCCGCGCAGCCGCCCAGTCCTTTTCCCCGCCTGCCATTGCCGCCCACATGTATGCGGCGCCCAGGGTGCATCCGATGGTGTAAATGTTCATCTCGGGCGCAAAAACCTTGATGGATTCCTTCATGGGCACAGGCGGCCTTTTTCCGTAATCCACGAAGGACCAACCCACGCCGATGCCTCCGCCTTCGCAGCGGAAACTGTCACGGTAGCCCATGTAAGCCTTCAGGCTATCGAGCAGTTGTTGCCGCTGCGCTCCGGCGGCATAGCATGCCGCGCGCGCCACCCCGAGGCCGATTTCGCCGCCATCAGCCACAAAGCAGGACTCGCCACGCGTGCCCACGCCATAGCCCATGCGGTAACCGCCATCCGTCCGCTGTTCCGCAACCATGGCCATGGCCCATGCGATTGCCGCGTTGCGATACCGTTCATCGCCGAAAATTTCGTAACCGGCCAGCAGGGTTCTCGCGCCGCGATGATCAATGAAGTAATGTGTGCCGCTGAACTTGGCGCCATTGACCTTTCCCTTGTCCGCGAGGAACTCACAGATTCTTCGAAGAGCGTCGCGGGCGTTCACATTCCAGGTCAACGCGTCCTGAAAGCCCCCTGCTTCCGCCACAGACATTTGGGCGGAGAATTCGCGCCAATCAAAATCGCTCAGCGAAGCCGTGTGCCATACGGCTGTGCGGGATTGGAATGCCGGCAGGTTGATATGTTCCGTTTTACGGATCGAGGATTCCTTCTTATTCGTGACGGAGCCGTTGATTACGAAGTTGAGCGGTGTGCGTCCATCGTTCCGGATCGCCTGCGAAAAAGTAACTTTGGCGCTGGAGTCTTCGAGAGAGAAAACGGGTGCGCTGGCATCGATGCGCACGGGCATTGCCATGAATGTGGCAACGCGGCCGACGAGGTCGGCGGAACCGCCCGAGATCTCGAGGTGGTCCAGGGCAAAGATCGCCCACCTGCCGCCGGCGTGAGGCCCCGTCCGGAAGGACACCAGCGCGCCGGCGAGTCCGGCAAGCCCGCTCCGGGAACTCCGCGCTTCCAGTAGCGGGATGATGCGAGGACCGGATGCAGCCTCGGGAAATAACAGGACGGGTTGAGCGGAGGCGCCCGGGCGGGGGCCTGAAAGTCCGGCTAGCAACCTGCCTTCAACCGGATTCGAAAACGCTTCGGTGTTCATGGCAGAGGTTAGCGGGTGACCTCTTGACGGCATAATAGTGCCTTCGAAAAATTCGCCTTCATCCAGGCAAGCCGGCCACTGCTTTGACGGCAGTGCGGGCACATCCTTGCCGAACGCCGCCGCCACCTGCGCATGTCCGGGCAGAAGAGTGCGCGACTCGTAAACCGTTCTGGCGGGCACATCAGCCTTAAGAAACTTCAGGTTGCGCACTTCAAAATGCTGCGGTTCCCTTGCGGCGAACCTGCCCAGCAGACCGATGAAAAACGTCCTGGTCTTGTCGCCGCGAAAGTAATCATTTGTGCGAGCGGGTGTGGCGTAAGAAAGAAAGCCGGCCGTGTGCACCCGGTATTCGCGCCAGCTTTCTGAGATGTTCACGATTTGTTTCCATCGAGACCCGTCGTTTTCCTGCAGTTCGAGGCAAAGCGCCTTTGTGGATTTGGATCCGCGCGCCTGGAAGCAGATGATCGCGCCGTCTGGAGGCAGTTGGCCGGGGCGCATGGACGCGTACATCGAGGTCTTTACCGCGTCCGCGTCGAACAGGTAAGGCCTGTCCTGCGTGCCGTCGCCGGAGACGCGCAGCGGTCCTTCGGCTCCGTGAGTGCGCAAGTCCCACGCAATACGCCCGGGCTGCAGGAGGACCGTGGCGCCGGAACCAGGAGGAAGCCAGCGGCCGCCCACCTGGAACAGCGGGCTCACAAACCGCTCCGGGCCGAATGCCATCAGCGTGCCCCGGGTCCGGAGGTAACGATCCAGTGTGTCAAGCCCGGCTGCCGGGTAGAACGCGGCATTTGGCAGAACCAGCACGTGGAGCTTTTGCGCATCGAGAACTGCGGCGTTCGTAAGATCGGCCGTGCTCAAGTTGATGGTTTCAAGCCCGGCCGCGGCAAGAGCCTGTGAAAGAGCTGTGGGATCCGCAGCCGGGCGTTGTGCGGGCACTTGCTCCATCCACACTCCCGCGCGCCAACGCGGCTGCGCCGCTTCCGTTGCCGTGGATGCAACGACCGCCAGAGCAGCGGTCAGGCCAAGAACGATTAATTTCATGTTGGATGTTTGGTAGCCCGGGTCCGCCGGCGGCATTTACCGCCGGGTTTCGCTGATGCCTTTAGCGACATCCCGGGGAGTGTGCACTTACACGGCTGGCCTGTTAATCCAAAAATGTGCGTTTTTAGCGAAACGCGATTGCGCCTGCGGTGACGCTCTGTGCAATATGACTCGCGGATACATGGCACCAACCGCCACGACAAAAAACGCTCCTGAAACCTCTGCCCGCCGCCGGAGTCCTCTGCGGTGGTTTGCCACCGCTCCCGATGCTCCCCGGATCAGCGATCCCGGTCGGATTGACGGCCTGTATCGGCGCAACCGCCTGTCGGTTCTTATAGCCATTACCTGCGGCTACGGTTTTGCCTATACCTGCCGGCTGCCGCTCTCGGTGGTGAAGAAGCCGCTGCTTGATCAGGGGATCTTTGGCGCGGAGTGGCTTGGGATTATCGGGACCGGTTTCTCCATCGGCTACGCCCTTGGAAAACTTGTGAATGGCTTCCTGGCTGATCATGCGAACGTTCGCCGCTTTTTCGCTGCGGGAGTGCTCATGTCTGCGCTGGTCAACCTGGCCATGTCCGGATTTGTCTCCAAGTGGTCCTGGCTTGCGTTGTGGACGCTCAACGGCTGGTTTCAGGGCGCCGGTTCTCCATGCAGCGCGGTGGCGCTGGCGAACTGGTTCAGTCCCCGCGAGCGCGGACGTTATTACGGCATCTTCAGCAGTTCCCATTCTCTGGGTGAGGGGCTTACCTTTGTTTTTACCGCGTTTTTAGTGGCCAGCCTGGGATGGCAGTCGGGGTTCGCCGGGCCTGGGATTTTCTGCATCCTTGTCGCTTTTGGGATTCTGGTTTTTCTCCGGGACAGGCCCGAAACCATTGGTCTGCCGCCGGTGGCGGACTGGCGGAACGATCATCCCTCCCGGGCCGCAGAGCCTCTCTCGCCGGCGGAATCATCGAGAAATCAATGGCGGGCACTGAGGATGCCGGCGATGTGGATCCTGGGACTGGCGAGCGCGTGCATGTATGTGAGCCGTTATGCCATTAATAGCTGGGGTATGCTTTACCTCCAGGAACACAGGCAGTACTCGATGGTGGAAGCCGGGTTAATGCTTGGGTTGAATACCAGCGCCGGGCTGGCGGGTTGCATCGTGTATGGTTTTGTGTCGGACAAGTTGTTCAATGCGCGCCGACCGCCTGTAACCCTCATGTTCGGAATTGTTGAAATCATTTCTCTGATCCTGATTTTTTACACCCCGCCGGGGCATCCCATTATTCTGTCCGCCGCATTCATTCTTTTCGGATTCACGCTGAGCGGACTTCTTGCGGTGCTGGGGGGGCTTTTTGCCATGGATATTCTTGGCAAACGCTCTGCGGGCGCCGCTCTCGGGTTCATCGGCATCCTGAGCTATCTCGGCAGCGGGGTGCAGGAGTGGATCAGCGGGCGGCTCATCCAGAAAGGCATCTCGATCGAAACAGTTACAACGATCAATGAAAATGGGCAGAGCATCGTCACGAACATCAAGCACTACGATTTCAGCACAGCAATTACCTTTTGGATCGGCGCATCCTTCGTTTCAGCGTTTCTTGCCGCGTTGCTGTGGAAAGTTAAAACCAAAGAATAAAATGAACACTCCTCAAAAACATACTCTTGAACAACCCACGCGTCGCGTTTTCTTTGGGCTGTTTTGCCGCACAGCCATTGTCCTCGCATTGTGTGGATCGGCGATGGCCGCGCCATCTACTATTGATCGGATCTCCAAAGAAATTCTTATTCCTGACAGCCAGCAAGTGCTTGTTGTGGCCCATCGCGGCCTGAGCGGGCGTTCCACCGGCGCATGGGAAAAATATCCTGAAAACTCGCTTGCCGCTTTCGCGCACAGCATCGAAATCGGCGTTGATATGATCGAAGTGGACGTGCGCAAGACCAAGGACGGTCACCTGATTCTGATGCACGACTCGAGGGTGGAGCGCACCACGGACGGCAAAGGAGCCATCACGAATCTTGCCTTTGCGGAGATTCGGAATCTCCGGCTGAAAACGGGCATTGGCGCGAAGGGTGCGACCCTCACGAGCTACAAGGTTCCCACTCTGGAGGAGGCGTTGCTTCTCGTCAAAGGCAAGTGCCTTATCAACCTGGACAAGGTTGGCAGCCTGATTCCGGAATGCTGTGAAGTGCTCAGACGCACCGACACCATGCGCCAGGTTGTGTTCAAGGCGGGCTACAGCGCGGAGCGTTGCGCCGCGGATTATGGCCAGATCAAACCGCCTGTCCTGTTCATGCCCATCATTACGCATAAGAAGGACTGGCAAAGCCGCGACAAGCATGGCTGGGCGGAACTTGAACCCTACTCCCGGCTCCTTCGGCCATGCGCCTTCGAACTCGTGTTTGCGGCGGAGGATGATCCCATGGCGGCTCCCGAGACCACTGCCTTGATTAAGAAAAACGGATCGCGCGTCTGGATCAACACCCTTTGGGACACACAAGCCGGCGGACGTTGTGATGAAAAGGCGGTTCACGATCCCGATGCCAACTGGGGGTGGGTTATCAGCAGAGGCGCGAACATCATCCAGACCGATGAAGCGGAGCGTTTGCTTCAGTATCTCCGCTCCCGCAACCTTCATTGGTGAGGCTGGACGTCCGCGTGCAGGAATGCGTAACGCTGAGCCTCCTAGCGATGAAAGGGCCGGGTATGACCGGAGAGACGGATGTCTCGTCAGGCGCCAGGCGCCTGACGACGCCGGCTGACGCAAACATTTTCAAGGCGTAGCTGGTATGGAAATGGTTCTCGTACTTTTTCTGGTGGCACTGACGTTTGTGCTTTTCATCCGCCAGCGGCTTCCGGTGGAGTTGGTTTCACTTTTGGTCCTTGGGGCAATGCTCCTGATATCTGCTGTGGGGCCAGCGATGGGATGGATTGCCGCGGAGAAATGGATCAGCACGTCTGAGGCGTTGTCCGGATTCAGCAACAGCGCCGTCGTTACCGTGGCAGCGATGTTTGTTCTCAGCTTCGGACTGGAAAAGACCGGGGCGTTGGGGGGCTTGGGTCGGGCGCTGGTCCGGCTTGGTCGAAACCAGACCCTTCTGCTGGTGGTGATGATGGTTGTGGTGGGGGTGGTTTCGGCATTTGTTAACAACACCGCTGCCGTTGCTGTGTTTTTGCCGCTGGTGTTAACCGTTTGCGTGCGCCGGAAGTTGTCACCATCGCGGTTGCTCATTCCCTTGTCGTTTGCCTCCCAATTTGGCGGGGTGTGCACGCTCATTGGCACCTCGACGAATCTGCTGGTGAGTTCCATCTCCGCCAAAGCCGGCCTCGGGGCATTTACCATGTTCGAATTCAGCAGGCTCGGGCTTATTCTGATGGCGGCCGGGATGCTTTACCTTCTGGTCGCAGGTCGCTGGCTGCTGCCGGTTCGCCGCGGAGACAACCTCACCGAGACCTACGATTTGCGCGAATACGTCACAGAGGTCTGCGTGGTTGCGGGTTCTCCCCTCATTGGCAAGACTGTGACCGAAACCCGGCTGGGTGAAAAACACGACATTATCGTTCTTGAAATTCTGCGGCAGGAGAAAAAGATCTGGTCGCCTCATGACGCTCAGTTGCAGGAAGGGGATGTGCTCCTGGTGCGAGGAAAAATCCAGGGCCTTATAGAGATTCGCGGCCGCGAGGGCCTGCAGATTGCACCCGAGTTCAAACTTAAGGACGAAACCTTGAGCAGCGAGGATGTCACGCTGGTGGAGGCGCTGGTTGCGCCACGATCACGCCTGGCGGGGCGCACGCTTGGGGAATCATTTTTTCGCTGGCGTTATGATGCGATTGTGCTGGCGCTGCAGCGGCAAGGCCAGGTGTTGCGGCAACAACTGTCCGTCATCCGCCTCCGCTTTGGCGACGCGTTGCTGCTGCTGTTACGAAAAAACAGCATTCCCCGGCTTCGCGCCAACGATGATTTAATCGTTCTTTCGGAAGTTGATGCTCCATCTTTGCGCACTGGCAGGGCGTTAAGGGCGCTCGTTATTGTTGGACTGGTTGTGGGTTTGGCAGCTTTGAACGTGATGCCTATTCTTGTGAGCGCTGTGGCTGGTGCGGTTGCAATGATCCTGAGTCGTTGTCTTACCACCGAGCAAGCGTTCCAGGCGATTGATTGGCAGGTCATTTTTCTTCTGGCGGGCGTCTTGCCGTTGGGATTGGCCCTGGAACGGTCCGGGGCTGCTGGCTTTCTGGCACAAAATACCCTGGGCCACGTTGGCCGGTTTGGACCTGTGGTTGTGCTGGCAGTGCTTTACTTATTGACGGCTGTCTTGACGGAGTTTATGAGCAACAATGCCGCAGCGGTGCTGCTGGCTCCCATAGCGATCTCGACTGCGTTCACGCTGGGTGTGGATCCTAAACCGTTTTTGATGGCGGTGACTTTTGCGGCCTCGACCAGCTTTGCAACCCCGGTTGGCTACCAGACCAACACGATGGTCTATGGCGCCGGGGGTTATCGGTTTGGCGATTTTACTAAAATCGGGGTGCCCTTGAACCTTATCTTCTGGCTACTGGCGATCTATTTCATCCCGAAGTTCTGGTCTTTTTAAGCCCGAACAGATCAGTCGGTAGAGGCGAAGATGCCTTGTTGAGAGTGCTGCCGGGCCCTGCAGGTCAGTGCATCACCGAGGGAATGGCTCCAGGGATAACGTCGCTTATGTGCGATACGGCTTGAGGGCCAGTGCGATATCGTCCTGAAAGGCCGGCGCGGAAAACTCACGAAAACCGCCAGTGTGTTCGATGGTTTCTGTCTTAAGTATCGAGCCTGTTCCGGGATTCAGCCATTGTGCCTTAAACGTTCCTTTCGGGAGGTCAAAGCTGAAACGGAGTTCATCTGCCGAAAAAGCTGTTTGGCGCGGGTTGTTCCTGGTGGCTCCCAGCCCGGTGCGCAGGTAGGCGAGGCAGCCTTTGTCGCGCCCGTAGAGAGCGCGCACACTGACGCCGGCTGGAAACGCGCCCTTCACCATGGCCGGCTCCGGTTGCATGCGCAGGAAGTCGTAATTGGCGATGACATCCCGCAGAAACCGCAGTTGTTTGCGAAAGTCCGGGTTGCCGCCTCCCGGTTGCGACGCCGGGTAAGCGAAGGTTCCGTCTTCGTGTCCCGCGACAAAGGAGTAGTCCAGGTGGTTGAACAAGGCACCGCCGGCCACAATGAAATCCCAGGCTTCCATTCGGTAGGGGGCATCATTCGTGCCGCGAAAACCGGTTTCGTTGTCGCCGATGACTTTGTTCAAACCATAATTCATGGCCACCGCGTCCGGTGGCGACGCGTAGTGGAAGTTAAAAATGGAAATCGCCGGGTGGGGATCTTCGACCCTGGCTTTTTTGTTGGCTATGTTTTGCGAAATCAGGTGTTTGACTCCGAGCTCGTGCTCGGTCCCCACGATCACATCCACAATGTGATGCTGCCATTCCCGTGTCACCCCGCCGAAGTAAGGCTCGTTGCAGATTTCGTAGTAGAGATTGTCGAAGCCCTTTAGCTCGCGGACGATTTTTCTCGTCATGGCCTCCTGGAAAGGCAGCAGCCCCCCATGCTTGTCGAGGGTGTAAACATTTGTTCTCGCCACCGCGCCGACGGTATTCACGTTATTGGCGGTATTCATCGGGCTAAGTTTCCACATGCTCTCCTGGTAAAACGGGCAAAACAGGTTCAGTTCCACAATGATCCCGCGTTTTGAAGCTTCGGTCATGAAATCCCTGAGCCGATGGAAGTAGGCATCGTCCCAACGGGCGAGATCGAATTTGTTGCCGCCATTGGAATAGCCCGGTTGATCGCTGCGAGCCCAGGGAGAGATGAAGCGGCTGGCCTTCGGGGCCAGGGTGTTTTGTGTGATCTTGAAAGCGTCGGGCGGCTCGCAATAAGCGCCTGCAAAAGTGCGTGTGCTGTTCATGCCATCACGTTCAAGGGCCTGGAAGTAACGGGTGTAATTGAAATCGAGGTTCAACAAGGCTCCGTAATGTTCGCCCGAGGTGATGATCACGGTTGGCCTGCCCCGGAACTCGAAGTAGTGCGGATTCTGTGGATGGAGCCGAAGCGGTTGGGCCGCACTCCATGCCAGGGGCAGAAACCCCAGCAGGACGAGGCCCAGTAAACCGCTCTGAACCAGGTGACATCGCAGCGAACGAATCGCAGCGCCTGACACAAATCGGTGAGTGGCCGGATGCATGATCTGCACTATGACGAACCCCCGCCGCAGTTCCAGCCGAAAAGCCTTCCGTTGCCAGGAAGGCTTTTTGCCCTTGCGCACATCAACCAAGCACCAGGGTTGCTGCGAGGAAGTAGTGGTCGCTGGGATATCGTCCATTACGTTCGTCGCGGATGATTTTCCACTTCGAGGCATTTACCGGGCCGCGCGTGAGGATGAAATCGATGGGGCCTTTTTTCCGGCCCGCCTCAGACTTTGGCACATACTTCGGGCCAAGAAAGCTGTGAACCGTCAATCCATTGTCCACGGGACCGGGCGCGGCGGTTTGCGTATTGGTCCAACCGGCGTCCAAGACGGATTTTATGACGGGACTGCTCGCACCGGAGTTGAAGTCGCCGGCCAGCACCTGGGGGAAGTCCGGCTGGTAGGTGTCTGCTTCAGCCAGGACGAGTTTGATTTGCTCCTCTTTGGCTTTCTGGCTGACGTGGTCCAGGTGCGTGCTGATAACGCGAAATTCCACTCCGGAGGTTCTGTCGCGCAGCCGGACCCAGTTTGCGTGGCGCGGCCGGGCGGAATCCCAGGAGGAGCTTCCGGGCAGGTGCGGCGTTTCCGAGAGCCACATCGTCCCGGCGGAAACGAAATCGTAGCGATTGCGTGAATAGAAGATAGGGTTCTTGGCGATGCCCTGGTAGCCTTCCTTTCGTGCATCCATTTCCGGTCCGGCGAAACCGAAACTGCCGAAATCCGGGAATGCGCGTTCCAGGTCGCGCATCTGCACCTCCAGCACCACCACCCGGCAGATCACATCCGGTTAGTGAGAGCGGATCACATC
>ERZ1645192.1734-NODE-1734-length-18186-cov-8.009321_pt1 | contig 18186 bp, 15 predicted proteins | sample MGYA00575354_ERZ1645192 | MGnify/ENA primary metagenome ERZ1645192 (study PRJEB40844, sample SAMN11349763) | freshwater sediment metagenome | isolation source: river sediment | host: Sediment | place: India: Faizupur Khadar , New Delhi | collected 2017-02-21 ... | reverse complement strand
GAAACGCGGCGCCTGCTCGACAAGTTCCGGAAGGGCGAACTCGAGGGAGCGGGCGCGGCCGGTGAGAAGAGCGACCCGGAAAAACCGTCGCTCCGGCTGTTCCCGGCCTTCCCGAAGGCGATCCAGACGCCCTTCGTGCTGCTCGCGAAGACCGCGATCGCGAGCTGGCTCGCGCTTCTCGTCGCGCAGCACTACAACGCGATGGTTCTTGGCGCCGGGATGCCCTACCTCCAGATCCACAAGTTCGTCATGGCGCTCGTCATCGGCATCCTGCTCTACGAGACCGGCTTCCTCGAACACAAGATCCTCGACAAAGCCAACGCGGCAGGCTACGCGATGTTCTTCTGCCTCATCTTCGTGTTCGTGAGCCTTCCGCAGGCCACGCCCGAACTCGTCCGCTCGCTGGTCTACCCGGTGGTCGTCTCGTTCGGCGTCTCGCTCGTGGGGATCGTGCTCGCGGCGTTCGTCATGTCGAAGATCCTCGGCGTCACGTGGGCCCTCGCCACGGCCATCGGCGTGACGTGTCTCTTCGGCTTCCCGGGCACCTTCATCGTCACGGACGAGGTGACCACGGCCGGCTGCGCCAATCCCGAGGAGAAGGAGTACTGCATGAGCCGCCTTCTTCCCAAGATGCTCGTCGGCGGATTCACGACGGTCACCATCGGATCCGTCATCCTCGCGGGATACCTCGGACAGATTATCGAGACGGTCGGGAAGTAACCCGTCCCTTCGCCACAAAACCACGTCGCCCCTCCCGGACCGTTCCGGAGGGGCGTTTTTTTGCGCCGGAAAATATGGACAGTATGAACTGAAACAGGAATTTATGAGCGAATGGGTTGTCATTCGAAAGAAATAGCCTACAGTAGAAAAAATCGAAAAGTGCGAAGGGAACCGCCCCGAAATGCGAATCGCGTCTCCGATCCGTTCCGGCGCCGTACGGGAACTTCCGGGCGAAAAGAACGATAAATCGTACCGTCTGCATGATGTATAATCTGAAAAATTTCACTCACGCCTCCGGGCGCGACGCGAGGAATCGACCATGCCCCAGACTTCCGCACCGAACGAGACGAAAAAAGACGTCGTTGTCCGGTCCATCCGGAACGGCCTCGTCACGGCCATTCCGGTCGTGATGATCGGGTCGTTCGCGCTTGTCCTCAAATTCCTGCCCGTTCCCGCCTACCAGGATTTTCTCGCGACCTTCGGTTCGGGCATTCTTCCGGCTCTCTTCACGTCCGTCAACAACGCGACGTTCGGAATGCTGTCGGTGTATATGACCGTGTTCATCAGCATGAGCCGCGCGCAGCTCCGGTCGGGGACGGACGAATACCCCTGCGGTTTCGCCGTCGTCTCCCTGGCGGCCTTCGCCATCCTGAGCGGATTCTCGCAGGGGAACGTCTCCATCGACGTCCTGGGCGTCAAGGGGATGTTCACCGCCGTAGTCGCGTCCACCGTTTCTCCGCAGCTGATGGGCTTCTGGACGCGAAGGAGCCGCTCGTCGTCCCGCATCTATTCGGAAGGGGCCGATACCGGTTTCAACATCGCGGTTTCGGTCGTCGTCCCGGCGCTGCTCACGGTCGGGACGGTCGCGCTGTTCAACTACGCCCTCGTCGCGACGTTTCAGGTCTCCGGTTTCCACGAACTCTTCGTCAACGCCGCGGGGCGCGTTTTCTCCAACATCGGGGATTCGCTGCACATCGGCCTCGCATTCGTCTTCCTGTCGAGTCTCATGTGGTTTTTCGGCATCCACGGAAGCAACGTCCTCGAGGGGGTCTCCCAGAGAATCCTCGAACCGGGCCTGGCGATAAACGTCGCGCTCGCAGGCAGCGGACAGGCGCCGACGGAGATCATCTCGAAGACCTTCATCGACGTCTTCGTTCTCATGGGCGGCTGCGGCAGCGCGATGTGCCTGCTCCTCTCCCTGTTCCTGTTCAGCCGGAACTCAGGAAGCAGGACCCTCTCCCGGATCGCCGCAATTCCCATGCTCTTCAACATCAACGAACTCATGATTTTCGGACTGCCGGTCGTCTTCAACCGGTATCTGTTTCTCCCGTTCATGCTCACCCCGCTGCTCATGACCCTGACGTCGTATGCGGCCATCGCATGGGGACTGGTCCCCGTTCCCTGTCATCAGGTGCAGTGGACGACGCCCATCCTGCTTGGGGGCTACGTCGCGACGGGCTCCGTCGCCGGGAGCCTGTTGCAGCTGTTCAACCTCGTCCTTGGCGTTTTCGCGTACATGCCGTTCATACGGCTCCACGACGGGGAGAAGCTCCGGAACGCCGGAGAAAACCTGCAAGGCCTGGTCGCCCTCCTGAAGCGGAGCGAGGAAAAACGCGTCCCGGTCAATCTGATGGAACTCGACGGACATTCCGGGCTCTGCGCGAAGATGCTCGCGTCCGACCTGAAGAAAGCGGTGGAAAACGGCGAGCTGACGCTCCACTACCAGCCCCAGTTCGACAACGGGGGACGGTGCATCGGTTCGGAGGCGCTGCTGCGCTGGAACCACCCGACCTTCGGGATGATCTACCCTCCGCTGGTCATCCGTCTGGCGGAGGATATCGGCATCCTGTACGAGCTGGAGAAATATATCCTCGCCACGGCGGCCGGGAACGCGGCGCGGCTTCGGCAAATCGTCGGGAAGCGGATCAAGACGTGCGTCAATATCACGGCGGCCGCCTTTTACGAGCCTTCGTTCGAAGCGTTCCTGCAGGGGCTTCTCGACAGCGGCGCGGTGGAGCCCGGAGATCTGTGGCTCGAACTGACGGAACAGAAGGCGCTGCTCTTCGACCATCAGACCGAGGAGAAAAGCCGGCGCGTCCGCGCGATGGGCTTCCCGCTGGTCATCGACGACTTCTCCATGGGGCACACGTCGATCCGCTATCTGCAGAGCAACGAGTTCGACATGGTGAAGCTGGACGGCTCCTTCGTCCGCGGGATGAACGACAACCCGCGGAGCTGCGAGATCGTCACGTCGATCGTCTCCCTCTCCCGCGCCCTCAATTTCACCGTGATGGGGGAATACGTCGAGACGAAGGAGCAGCAGGAGCTTCTGGAAAAGCTCGGATGCACGCACTACCAGGGGTACCTGTACAGCCCCGCGGTCCCCTTCGACGACTTCCTCCAAAAAATAGCGCTCGACTGAACCCGTTCCCCGCGACCGGGAACCACCGTCATCCCCTCACCCGCGGCCCTCGCCGCGGCGTCGAATCCCTTCCCGCAGAGTTCCGAATTTTCGTTTACGCGTTTTCCGGAGATTTTCCGGTTTTGGAGGGTTGTCAAAAAGCCTGCTTGCGTAGTAGTCTATTAGCTTGTGAAAGGGGGGCGAGCCGGATGCCTGTTTTTGCACAATTCGATATAACGGGAAAGATAGCGGTCGTCACGGGAACGTCGCGCGGGCTCGGCAAGGGGTACGCGGAGGGGCTGGCGCGGGCCGGCGCGGTCGTGATGTGCTGCGGCGTGAGCCGCGACGGCACGGAGGCGACCGTGAAGGCGATCCGCGACGCGGGCGGGAAGGCGGAGGCGCGCGTCCTCGACGTCTCGAAGCCCGACGACTCGCGTCGTCTCTTCGAGGACATCGCCGCGCGCTGCGGACGCCTCGACATCCTGGTCAACAACGCGGGAACCGAGGATGCCGGCGACTTCGTGAACGTGACGGAGGAACAGTACGACGCCATCATGGGCGTGAACCTCCGGGGCGCGTTCTTCACGGCGCAGGCGGCCGCGCGGATCATGATGCGGCAGCGCTCGGGGAAGATCCTCAACGTCGGCTCGCTCGGAAGCGCGATCGGCCTCGCGGAGTCGTCCGTCTACTGCGGCTCCAAGTGCGGCGTCGTCGGCGTCACGCGGACGATGGCCATCGAACTCGCGAAATACAACGTCCAGGTCAACGCGATCGGGCCCGGGTACTTCCGGACGCCGATGACCGAGCCCTTCTTTCAGGACCCGGCGCACCGGAAGTGGATCGAGGAGCGGATTCCGGCGGGTCGCGTCGGAACGTCGGACGACCTTCTCGGAACGGTCATCTTCCTGTGCAGCCCCGCGTCGGACTACCTGACCGGGCAGATCGTCTACGTGGACGGCGGCTGGCTCGCGAGCTGAGGAAAGGGGAACGGACATGATCGTATTCAAGGAAGCGGAAAAGAATCCGAACGAAGAGAAAGCCTCCGTCGAGCAGGTCGTCCGGGATATCCTGTCGGCCGTCCGGGCCGGGGGGGACGCTGCGGTTCTCGACTACACGGAAAGGTTCGACGGGTATCGGCCGGCGGCGCTGCGCGTTCCGGCTGACGCCGTGAAGGCCGCATACTCGAAGGTTGAGCCCGAGACGGTCGCGAACCTGAAGTTCGCGGCCGACCGCATCCGCGGCTTCGCGGAACGCCAGCTCGCGTGCATGAAAGAGCTGCGCTGGGAGATAACGCCGGGCGTCATGCTCGGGCACCGGCTGATCCCGATCGCATCGTGCGGCTGCTACGTTCCGGCCGGGAGGTATCCGCTGCCGTCGTCGGCGCTGATGTCGGCGATTCCGGCGAAGGTCGCGGGCGTGAAGCGCGTCGCGGCGTGTTCGCCCGCGAGCCGGGGGCAGGACGGCATCCACCCGGCGGTTCTCGTCGCGATGGATCTCGCCGGGGTGGACGAGGTCTACTGCATGGGCGGCGCGCAGGCCATCGCGGCCTATGCGTTCGGAACGGACTCCGTGAAGGGCGTGGACATCATCGTCGGCCCCGGAAACAAGTACGTCACCGAGGCGAAGCGTCAGGCGGGCGGTTCGGTCGGGATCGACATGCTCGCGGGACCGAGCGAGGTCGTCATCATCGCCGACGAAACGGCGAATCCGGCCTGGGTCGCGGCCGACGCGCTCGCGCGCTGCGAACACGACCCGAACTCCTGGACGGTCATCGTGACGACGAGCCGGAGCCTGGCGGAGAAGGCGTCGGCGGAGATCGAGTCGCAGCTCGCGACGCTCCCGACGGCGGAGATCGCCGGACGAAGCTGGAGGGACAACGGCCGGATCCTGATCGTCGACTCCGAGGACGAGGCCGTCTCCGTGACGGACGACATCGCGCCGGAGCACCTCCAGGTCATGACGGCGGACAGCGCGGCCACGGCCGCGAAGCTCACGAACTTCGGATCGCTCTTCATCGGGCATGACGCGCCCGTCGCGTTCGGCGATTACGTCTCGGGCCCGAACCACATCCTGCCCACGCAACGGTGCGCCCGCTTCTCGAACGGCGTCTTCGCGGGCACGTTCCTCAAGGTCAGCTCCTTCCAGGAGATCACGGCCGAAGGGGCGAAATATCTTTCCGGCCCGTGCGCGCACCTGGCCGGGGTCGAAGGGCTCTTCGGACACCAGCGCTCCGCGCAGCTGCGCGGTTGACGAAAACGGTGCCGCCCTTCCGCAAGAAACGGACGGCTCGCTCCACCGGAACACGGCGAATCGACCGAGGAGGCTTCCGATGACGGCTCCTGCAACGGAAACGATGAACACCCCCGGCGCAGGCCGGGCCGGAGAATCGGCCCTTCGGCTGCGGGGCATAACGAAAATCTATCCCGGAACGGTCGCCCTGGAGGATGTCGCGCTCGACGTCCGCTACGGCGAAGTTCACGGCCTGATGGGCAAGAACGGGGCCGGGAAGTCGACGCTCGTCGGCGTTCTCGCGGGGCTGATCGAGCCGACTTCCGGGACGATCGCCGTGGGCGGGCGGGACTATCCGCGCCTGACCCGCATGCAGGCCAAGCGCGAAGGCATCGCGATCGTGACGCAGGAGCCGGAGATCATCCTCGACATCACCGTTGCGGAGAACCTCTTCCTGGGCGATTTTCCGACGCGCGGGGGCTTCGTCGACCGGCCGGAGATGTTCGAACGGGCCCGGGAGCTGCTCGACCGCTTCGGGCTCGATATCGGCGCGGAGTTCCGCGCGGGGGACCTGTCCCTGAGCGAGCGGCAGCTGCTGCTCATCATCAAGGCCTGTTACGTCGAGGACGCATCGGTCGTCATCCTGGACGAATCCTCGGCGCCGCTGACGCGCAAGGACGCGCAGATCCTGCGCCGGATCGTCGGCGACCTGCGCGACGCGGGCAAGGCGATCGTGGTCATTTCGCACAGCGTCGACGAACTGCTCGACGTCTGCGACCGACTGACGGTCCTCCGCGACGGCCGGACGATCGCGACCAGGCGGGCGTCGGACCTCGACCGCCGCACGCTCTCCGAACTCATCGTCGGGGACGGATTCACGGCCTGCCGCACGCGAAGCGACGAATCCGCGCCCCCGGGCGGGGAGCTTCTCGCGGTCGAGAACCTCACGCGCTGGGGCGCGTTCGAGGGCGTCTCGTTCACGCTCCGCCGGGGCGAGATCCTGGGGATCGCCGGGTTGCGCGGCAGCGGCCGGACGGAGATCCTCAAGGCGATCGCGGGCATCGAGCCCGCCGACGCGGGAACGATCGAGCTGCGCGGACGGGCGTGCGCCTTCAGGCGTCCGAGCGAGGCGCTGAAAGAAGGCGTCGCCTATCTGCCCGAGGAGCGGGAGGCGGAGGGGCTGATCGGGATCTTCAGCATCAGGGACAACCTCATCCTCAACAGCCTCGCGCAGTTCGCGCGCAGCGGCTTCATCCGGGGGGGCGAGTGCGATCGACGGGCGGCGGAGACGTTCGGGGCCGTGCAGATCCGGGCCTTTTCGCTCGAACAGGCCGTCGAGGAGCTGTCCGGCGGCAACAGGCAGAAGGTGGTCATCGGCAGGATCATGACGGCCGGGCCGGACGTGTACCTTCTCGACGAGCCGACGCGCGGCGTGGACATCGGCGCGAAGAAGGGGATCCTTTCGCTGATCTGCGAAAAGATCCGGGGGAACGCGGGCGTCATCATCACGTCGCCGGGGCTCGACGATCTCATCGACATCTGCGACAGGATTCTGGTTCTTTGCGGCGGCCGCATCGCGAAGAGCGTCGCGCGGGCCGATTTCGACGAAAAGGCGCTCTTCATGGACATACAGGGGTTCGGACAATGACGTCGCGAGGTGGAAACGAATGTCGAACGATCTGAAGATCAAGCTGACGCTTCTGGACAACATCATCTGGATCATGCTGCTGTTCTTTTTCGCGGTCTGCGCGGCCTTCGTTCCCGCGTTCGCGTCCTGGAACAACATCGTCAACATCCTGTATCACACGACGATCATGAGCATGCTCGTTCTCGCGCAGGGCTTCGTGCTGATGAGCGGCAAGTTCGACCTGTCGATCGACGCGATCCTGGCCTTCGCGCCGGGGCTCGTGATCCTCGCGGGGACGAAGTGGCTCCCGGGAACGATCCTCTCGAACCCGTTCGTCGCCATTGCGCTCACGCTCGCCGTCGGGGCGCTGCTCGGGCTGTTCAACGGCGTATGCGTCTCGCGGCTCGGGATGAACGCCTTCATGCAGACGCTCTCCGTCTCGATCATCCTGCGCGGACTCACGCTCTTCCTGATCCCGCTCGCGATCTTTCCGCTCGATCCCGTCTACTCGTTCATCGGCAAGGCGCGCTTCGCGGCGGTCGGGAACATGCCCGCGGCCGTCTTCGTCACGTTCGGCGTGTATCTGTTCTTTCACATCGTCCTGAAACACACGGTCTTCGGCCGGAACTACCTCGCGACGGGCGGCAACGAGCGCGCGAGCTACGTCGCGGGCATCGACACGCGGCGGATGATCGTCATGGGCTTCGTCATCGCCGGGGCGCTCTCGGCCGTCGCGGGGCTGCTGACGGCCGGGCGGCAGGACTCCGTCTCCAACACGATGGGGTCGGGAATGACGATGCTCGCGTTCGCCGGGGCGCTCCTGGGAGGAACCTCAATGAGCGGCGGCAAGGGGTCGTCGTTCGGAATGCTCGGCGGCGCGATCCTTCTCGGGATGTTCTCCAACGCGCTGAACCTTCTGGGCGTTCAGGTCACGCTCGTCCACGCGGCGCAGGGGACGCTGATCTTCCTCGCGATCCTGATCGACCGTTTCCGCATTCAGCTTCGCGGCGCCCTGCTCCGAAAGGAACAACTGAAAAAACTGCATCACGCCGGCGGCGCGCACTAGGCCGGTCGAATACGTCCGGGGGTGGTCGGGTCGAAAACATTCCGCAGAAATAAGCGCCGCTATGGAGAATCCCCGTGAACGAAGCGAACGCAACGGGGCGTGCGACTACGAAAGGGAGGTCATGCGTGTGAAAAAGATCCGAAAATCCGTATCCGTCCTGTTCCTTGCGGGACTCGTCCTGTCCCTCGTCTGCTGCGGCGCCTTCGCGGCCGACAAAAAGTTCACCATCGGAATGATCATCAAGGAGCCCACGGCTCCCTATATCCAGGCGTTCGTCAAGGGCGCGGAGACGAAGGCGAAGGAACTCGGCATAGAGCTTCTCGTCCGCGACGGCCAGGCCGATACGATGAAGATCATGGAGATCATCGACACGTTCCTCACGCAGAAGATCGACGCCTTCATCCTCGGAGGCGCGGTGGATCTTCGGTCGCTCGTGCCGGGAATCAAGCGGCTCAACGAGGCGAAGATCCCGGTCGCGGCGCTCGATACGTCGCCCGAGGGCGGCAAGGTCGACTTCTTCCTCTCGTTCGACCTCGAGAAGTCGAGCGCGAAGGCCGCGCGGGCCTTCATCGAGGGGATCAAGGCCCGGAACGGCGGAAAGGTTCCCGAGGGCGTCGTCATCGAGATCATCGGCGACGAGGCGGACATGTTCACGCACGCATGCTCGAAGGGCTTCGCGGCGGTCATGAAGGAATACCCGCAGCTGACGGTCGCGCGCGGCGAGGGAAAATGGAACAACACCGACTCGCACGCGAAGGCGTCCGACATGCTGACGCGCTACGGCAAAAAGGTCCTCGGGATCTACGTCCAGACGCCCGACATCATGGGGGCGGGCGTCGTCTCCGCGATCGAGGCGGCGGGCTTCCAGGCGAAGGACTACGGGATCTGCGGCATCTGCATCGGGCCCGAGGGCATCGACCTCATCAAGAAGGGCAAGGTCCTCGCCATCGTCGAACAGCCCGCGTACGACTCCGCGCTTCTCGCCGTGCAGTACCTCTACGACATGACGCACGGAAAGCCGGTCCCGAAGATCGGCGACACGATCACGGTCACGAACGCGCTCTGGTCGCCCGCCGAGGTCATCAAAAATCCGTGGGCCGAAGAGGGCGCGTTCGTCGTGCTTCAGGGACCGCTCGTCCCGCAAGAGGTCGGCGCGGACGACCCGCGTCTCTGGGAGAATCTGCTGTTCGGAAAGTAGGCGTTCGTTCTTCATTCGGGGCTGTCCGCGGGGACGGCCCCTTTTTCATCTTTCAGGGGGGGTGGCGGCGAATGCTGCGCATGATGATCGCGCCGGCTGCGCTACGACACGATCCTCGAAAACGGCCGTCCGGCGAAGCTCGCGGTGGAGCGCGGCGTCGCGACCGAAGCGGTCGAGCGCGTCGTCGAGGCGAACACGCTTCTGTCGGGCATCGGCTTCGAGAGCGGCGGCCTGGCGGCCGCGCACTCGTTCCATGACGGCGTCACGGCGCTCGGGGAGACGCACCGCTTCTATCACGGCGAGAAGGTCGCCTTCGGCGTCATCGTCCAGCTCGTGCTGGAGAACCGCCCCGCGGCGCTCGTCGACGAAATCCTCCGGTTCTGCATCGATGTCGGTCTTCCCGTGACGCTCGCGGACATCGGCGTGACCGATGCGACGGAGGAAAAGATCCGCCGCGTCGCCGAGGTCACCGCCGGGCCGGAGGAAACCATCCACAGCGAGCCCTTCCCCGTGACGCCCGACATCGTCTATTCGGCGATCGTGGCGGCCGACGCGCTCGGGGCGGACGCGAAAAGGCGGGGCGGGTCCGGGATGTAGGTCCTTCCCGGCGAAGGAGCGCGATTCGCTCCATTTTTCCGCGACACGATGCGACGCGTCCGTCCGAAGGGAAAACGCCCATTTCGGACGGACGCGTCGTCTTTCGGAAGGGAGGTCTATTGACGTTTTCCGAACTAGCATGCTAGTATGGTACAAATAACTCTATACAATTTGTCGGCGAGAAATCCGATCCCCGGGCGACGGAAACATCGCGTTCCGGAGTTCCACAGGCGAGGGGGGCGATCTCCGGCATCGTCGAGCGAAAAGGGCTTCGTATCTTCCGAACGGATCTCTACCCGGTCAGTTTGCGTGCGGCGGTCATTTCATGCGTGCGTCCGGCTCAATACCTGATATCGCATTGATCGCGGACGATGGGGAAACGACGGATCATGACACATCAACTTCGGGAGGAATGGACATGAAGAGACATTCTGTTGTATTGCTGTCGGTTGCACTGATTCTGGCTTTCTGCGCAGGGGCGTTCGCCCAGAGCAAGCCCGCCGATTTCGTCGAGGGTGACGGAAAGACCTATGGACTCATGATCTCGACCCAGCTGGCCGACGCCAGTCCCTTCTGCCAGGGGTTCTACGCGATCGCCAAGCGGGTTGAGGAACGCACGGGCGGCAAGATGACCGTCAAGGTGTTCCCGAGCGCCCAGCTCGGCAGCGACGAAGACGTCATCGAGCAGGCCATCCAGGGCGTCAACGTGGCCGTCGTCACCGACGCCGGACGCATGGCGAACTACGTCCGCGACATCGGCATCGTCGGAATGGCCTATTTCACGAACAACTACGATGAACTGCTGAAGGTCCAGCAGACGAATTTCTGGAAGAACTGCGTCGCGAAGCTGGCCTCCGAGAACGGCATCCGCGTGCTCTCCTTCAACTGGTTCGACGGCGCGCGCCACTTCCTCACGAACAAGCCCGTCAAGAAGCCTGAAGACCTCAAGGGCGTCCGGATCCGCACCCCCGGCGCTCCGTCGTGGTCGCGCTCGGTCGCGGCACTCGGCGCCACGCCCGTGACCATGGGATGGACCGATGTCTACAACGCCGTGCAGCAGAAGGCGATCGACGGCTGCGAGGCGCAGCATTCCGCGAGCTTCAGCCTCCGCGTGTACGAAGTCCTGAAGTACATCAACAAGACCGCGCACTTCCAGCTGCTCAACGGAATGATCGTCGGCGAGAAGTGGTTCAAGACGCTTCCGGCCTCCTATCAGGCGCTGCTTCTCGAAGAGTTCGAGAAGCAGGGCAAGATCACTGCGGCCGAGATCATCGCGAAGAGCGACGTCTACGAGAAGCAGATGGTCGAAAAGGGCATGCAGGTTGTCGAAGTCGACGTCCCGGCGTTCATGAAGGCTTCCGACGCTGCGTACGACGAACTCAAGTACGCCGACCTGCGCAAGGCCATCTACAACGAGATCGGCAAGAAGTAGCAGGAGTCCCGAAAGAGACGAACGGTTCGTTCGGGCGATGTTCGGCAACCGCTGCATTGCACAGCATTGCGGCGGTTGCCGAACGCTTTTCCCGGACAGCGGTACAAGGAGGTCGCACCCGATAATGTTTGAAATTGTGAAAAAGGGATATTCCTTCATCTGCAAACTCGAGGAGAGCCTGATCTCGTTCATCCTGTGCGCGTTGACGTTCCTTATTTTCATTTCGGCAATCGGAAGATTCGTGGGAAAGCCGATCAACTGGGCGGTGGACATCTCCCTGTTGCTGTTCGCATGGGGCGCCTTTCTCGGCGCCGACGTGGGCATCCGGGAAAACCGGATCATCAACGTGGATTTCCTGACGGCGAAGATGCCGCCCGCAATGCAGAGAACGCTCGCCATTCTCTGGTCGGCGTGCATCATCCTCTTTCTCGCCGTGATCATCGTCTACGGGATTCCCCTGTGCATCAGCAACGCAAAACGGCAGTTCCAGAACATCACGATGAGCTACTCGTGGGTGACTGCGGCCGTCCCCGTGAGCGCCTTCCTGATGATCATATCCTCCGGCGTCAAGTTGTTTCGGCAGATCACGGACTTCCCTTCCACGGCGCACGGCAGTGGAAGGGACATCGTGTAGCCGAAGGGAGGGACGAACGAATGCTGCTGTTGGTCAGCGTCTTTCTGGGATTGCTCCTCCTCGGGATGCCCGTGGCCTTCGCGATCGGACTGGCCGGGTTCATGTTCATTCTGTCGACTCCGAACATCCCCGTCTCGATCACGGTCCAGCGCATCGTCGCGCAGACGCAGAGCTTCACGCTGCTCGCCATCCCCCTGTTCATCTTTGCGGGGAACCTCATGAACGCGACCGGAATCACCAACCGGCTCGTGAAGCTCTCCCGGATACTGGTGGGGCATCTTCCGGGGAGTCTCGCGCAGGTGAGCGTCATGCTCAGCACGCTGATGGGAGGCGTCTCCGGGTCGGCGAACGCCGACGCCGTCATGGAAAGCCGGATCCTCGGCCCCGAGATGATCAAACAGGGGTACTCCCGCGGCTACGGAGCGGCCGTCAACGGCCTGACCTCGATGATCACCTGCACGATCCCGCCGAGCATGGGATTCATCATCTACGGGTCGGTGGGCGAGGTGTCCATCGGGCGCCTCTTCGTCGGGGGAGTGCTTCCCGGCTTCCTGATGATGGCCATGTTCATGGCGACGGTCCATATCACGTCCAAACGGGCCGGGTACCTGCCGGTCAACGACAGGCCCCCGACCGCCCGGGAAGTCCTCGTCGCCCTGAAGGACAACATCTATGCGCTGCTGTTCCCGGTCCTGCTCATCGTCGGGATCCGTTTCGGGCTCTTCACCCCGTCGGAAGCGGGGGCGTTCGCGTGCATGTATGCGCTTTTCGTGGGCGTCTTCATCTACAGGGAGATTAGGTGGAAGGTCTTCACGGAGTGCGTCCGTCAGAGCGCCGTGGATATCGGCGTCCTGATGCTGATCCTGACGCTTTCGGGGACGTTCGGCTACGCGATCGTCTACGGGCGCGTGCCCCAGAGCATCGCCGCCTTTCTGATCGGGATCACGTCAAATCCGTATTTGCTGATGTTCGTGATCATCGCGCTGCTGATCCTCGCGGGGATGTTCGTCGAGACGACCGTGTGCGCCCTGCTCCTGACGCCCGTCTTCATTCCTGTGATCACCAAGCTCGGCATCGATCCGGTGCACTTCGGCGTCATCATGATGACGACGCTGACAAGCGGCATCATGACGCCCCCCGTCGGCGTCGCGCTCTATTCGACATCGGAGATCATGGGCTGCACGCCGGAAGAGACGGTCCGGGAGGCGATTCCGTTCTACATCACGCTGTTCTCGCTGGTCGCCGTTCTGGTATTCTTCCCGCAGATCGTCCTCTTCCTGCCGAATCTGGTCTTCGGATAGGAATGTTCGCAGCGACGTCGCCCGAACGGGATTGACGGACGCACCTCCCGGCACGACAATGAGACGCGCCCGCCGCAGTTCGCGGCAGGCGCGTTTTCACTTTCCGGAAATGGGGTCGAAAATCGTGAAGAATGTTGAAATGAGCGTGGAAGGCTCGATACTGACGATACGGGTGGATCTGTCGCAGACGTTCGGAAAATCCTCGAGCGGCAAATCGACGATCATCGCGTCCACAGAGGGCAACCAGTCAGTGCCGGAGCGCGAGAACATCAAGATCGGGCTGAACGTCTACACGAAGTAGGACTGTCCTCAGGGACGCGAAAGAAGGGCTGAAGGATGGGACGCCTCGTTCTCGCATCGTGCGTCGTTCTCTCCGTCGCTCTCGTTGTCGGTTGGCTGCGCATGCGCCGGCGCGTCCTGCGGAAGATCCGGCGGAGCGCGTCGGATGTCGTGGCGACGTTTCATTCCGGTGATGGACGACCGGCCCCCGGGACACGGAAAACGCCGAAACCGTCCTAACCGCCGTTTTCCGATGCGTCCGTCCGCGCGGGCGGAGGAATACGGAAACTCCTCGTTCTGACGGATTCCGGATCATCGGGAAAGCTTTCCCCGACGGTCCGGAATCGTTTTTTTCTGGAGGAGCAATTTCGTTCAAGAAGTCACGCTTCGAAGCGGCGTATGATATTGCTGAAGAACGTTTCGAGAGGGGAGGAATTCACGGATGAAACCGGTTTTGAAGAGCGTTCTTGAGGCCATAGGCGAAACGCCGCTTGTGGATCTGTCCCGTTTCGTCGCGGCGCGGAAGCTGGATGGGCGGATTTTCGCGAAGCTCGAATACCTGAACCCGGGCTTCAGCAAGAAGGACCGGATCGGACTCCGGATGATCGAGGAGGCCGAGGCGTCCGGAGCCCTGCGGCCGGGACAGACGGTCGTGGAGCTGACGAGCGGCAACACGGGAACGGGACTCTCCATTGTGTGCGGCGTCAAGGGGTATCCGTTCGTCGCCGTGATGTCGAAGGGAAACTCGATGGAACGCGCGCGGATGATGGCCGCGCTCGGGGCCGAGGTCGTTCTCGTGGACCAGGCGCCGGGGTCGACGGTCGGGCAGGTGTCGGGCGAAGACCTGGCGCTCGTCGAGAAACGGGCGCAGGAGCTTGTGCGCGAACGAAGCGCCTTCCGCGCCGATCAGTTTCGCAATCCCGGGAATGTCCATGCGCACGAACTGCACACGGGCGAGGAGATCTGGGAGCAGTCGGGCGGCAGCGTGGAGGTGTTCGCGGACTTCGCCGGGACGGCCGGATCGTTCGTCGGGTGCGCGAACGCCCTCCGGCGGCATCGTCCGGACATCGCCTGCTGGCTCGTCGAACCGGAGGGCGCGCCCTATGTGGCCGAAGGCCGCGTGACGAACCCCAATCACCGGATCCAGGGCGGCGGGTATTCGATGGACCTGCCCTTCCTCGACGGCTGCCCAGTGGACGGTTTCCTGAAGATCTCCGACGGGGAGGCCATGCGGACGGCGCGCGACCTCGCGCGGCTCGAAGGGATCTTCGGCGGGTTTTCTGGCGGCGCGAACGTCGCCGCGGCCGCCAGGCTGCTCGAAGGTCCGGCGCGCGGGAAGACCGCGGCGGTCCTGATCTGCGACTCCGGCCTCAAATACATGAGCACCGACCTGTACTGATACAAGCCGGGGCGCGGGCGTGAAAGCGGGCCGGGGGATCCGCGTCATGCAGACGGACCCCCCGGCTCCGGAATCTCCGATGCGAAAGAAGAAGCCCCGCCGGATGCTACTGCCGTTCCTCGTCTTCCTGTTGCGCGAGCCGGCCGAGGACGGAAAGCGTGGAGATGCCGTTGTCCGTCGTGTTCGCCTTGAGGTCGCTTTCGTTCAGGGCCTTGAGGAGCTGGTCCGACGCCGTCTCGACCTTGCTGCCGCACTTGCCGCACACGGCGGCGTTCGATTCGAGGCTGGCGCCGCAGTTGGCGCAGGTGCTCGTCGTTCCTTCGGAAATGCTTCCCGCGCTTCCCGAAGCCCCGGTGGCGGCCGTATTGGCCGTCTTCGAGGACTCGGAAGAGCCCGACGCGCTTGATGCGTTCGACGCTTCCCGTTCTTTCGTCGTTTCCTCGGCGTCCGTGTTGACCCGGAGCGAGTACTTCGTCGCTGACCGGCCTGCGATACTCTGGAGTTCCATTGTCATAAGCGTTGCCTCCTGTCGTCTGACGGTTCTATGAAGCGAGGGCCTCGTCGATTGTGCTCATGAGGCTCGCCATGAGCGTCTGCATTGACGAGGCTCCATCCATATCGGGCGGTTCCGGAGGCGTCCGGCCGTTCTTCGGGCCGCAGACGTCGTTGGAAACCTCGAAATCCCGATTTCCCTTCCGAAGCATACCGCTGATGTTCTTGACTGAACGCCCCCCTTTCGGGACACGGTGCAGGATCTCTCTGTATGTATTCGGCGAAGGGAGGAAATGAAATCGTCAAGGATTCGACCGGTCCGGCTAAGAAATGCAAAGAATCGCAAACGGCCGGCCTCCCGTTCCGGCGCGCTTGCTATACTTCTCGTGAGCGCGCGGACGCGCGCGGGGAGGCGAACGGGATGCGGCGAATTCTCGCGATCGACGACGATGTGGAGCTGTGCGAACTGCTGGCCGCCTTTTTTTCGGGGGAGGGCTTCGATTTTCATGCCGTTCACGACGGGCCGGCGGGCATTCACGAGGCGCTTTCCGGAAATTACGACGCGGTGATTCTCGACGTCATGCTGCCGGGGTGCAACGGATTCGAGGTGCTTCGCGAGATCCGGAGCAAGAGCAGGATGCCCGTTCTCATGCTGACGGCGAAGGGGGAGCACGTGGACCGGATCGTGGGGCTCGAGATGGGCGCGGACGATTACGTTCCCAAGCCGTTCAACACGCGGGAGCTTGCGGCGCGCGTCCGGGCGGTCCTGCGGCGGACCGAAACGAGCTCGGGCGACGGCGGGACCGTGGAGATCGGGGACCTGCTGCTCGACACGAAATCCCGCTCCGTATCGATCGCGGGCAAGCCGGTGGAGTTGACGGGAACGGAGTTCCGGATGCTGGAGCTTCTCATGGTGTCCGCGGGGGAATTGCTGTCGCTCGACAGGATCTCGCGCGAGGTGCTCGGACGACGGCATTCGCCGTTCGACCGCAGCATCGGCGTCCACGTGAGCAACCTGCGCCGGAAGATCGGAACGTACCCGGACGAGTCGGACCGCATCCGCAACGTGCGCGGCGAGGGGTACGTCTTCGTCTATCCGGACCGTCCCGAGTCCGTGAAGGAACGGGAGCCGGAATGAAGCGGCTGTCGCTGTTCTGGAAGGTCTACCTGGGCTTTCTCCTCGCGCTCTTCCTCCCGCTCCTGATCAACGAGGGCATCTTCAGGCTGGAAAAGAACCGCCGCGAACCCCCGCCGCACGAGAACATCGGCAGATTCGTCGAATGGTCCGCCGGGCGTCTGGCCGGGGAAGCCGCAGATCTTCTTGCCCGCGGCGAAGCGGGCGAGCTTTCGGCGCGTCTGGCGCAGGCGGGCTCGATGAGCGGCGCGGAGTTTTCCGTTGTCCGGCAGGGGAAAACCGCATCTTCCCCCGGACCGCGCGAGCCGTCGGCGAACGGGAGCATCTTCGCGACAGCGCCCTTCGTCGTCTCGGGCGACGCGTATCTCCTGTCGGCGCGCTTTTCCCCCTTTCGCGGAAAGCCGCCCTTCCCGCCCCGGCATCCATGGATGCTCCTCATCCCGATGGGAATCGGGGCGATTTTGTGCTTCATCCTCGTACGGCACATCGTGGCCCCGATTCTCGATCTTCGGGAGGCGACGCTGCGCCTGGGACAGGGAAACCTCGGCGCGCGGGCGGGCGGCTCCGTCACCGGGCGCGGCGACGAGATCGCCGACCTCGGAAACGCCTTCGACCGCATGGCCGAACGCATCGAAGACCTGATCACCTCGCAGCGTCGCCTCATGGGCGACATTTCGCACGAACTCCGTTCCCCGCTCCAGCGTCTGGATGTCGCCCTGACGCTCGCGCGGAAGGGGTGCTCGCCGGAAGCCGCCGGCTTCCTGGATCGCGCCGACAGGGAGGCGGGGCGGATGGGCGACATGATCGGACAGATTCTCAAGCTCTCCGAAGTGGAGCTGAATCCGCCGGATACGCTTCAGTCCGTCGTGGACATTCCGGCGCTTCTGGCGGAAGTGGCCGAGGACGCGCGGTTCGAGGGCGGGCGCGACGGCAAGGAAATCGTTCTGGGGACGATTCACGATATGCCCGGGATTCGGGGAGACGAAAACACGCTCCGGAGCGCCGTCGAGAATGTCGTCCGCAACGCGCTGCGCGTGACGCCCTCCGGGACCTCCGTCGAAATAGGGGCGGAACGGAGTGCTGAGGGAATCGTCGTCTCCGTCCGGGATCACGGCCCCGGATTGCCCGAAGGGGAACTCACGCGGATCTTTCGCCCGTTCTACCGCGTCGATACGGTCCGTGACCGCGAGAGCGGCGGCGTCGGACTCGGGCTTGCGATCGCGGAGCGCGCCGTCCGCTGCCACGGCGGAACGATCGCGGCCCGCAACGCATCGGAGGGGCTTCTCGTGGAGATCACGCTGCCGCTCGGCGGAGCGTTCGCGTCTTCGCCCGGTCAGGGGCGCTCCGGGGCGTAGACCGGGAGGCTACTCCCTCTGGGGGTGCTGTTCGATATGGAGGTCCCGGAGGAGCAGCGATATCTTCAGCGTGAAGATGTCCGAAGGGTCCTTCGGATCGAACGAACCGAGTCCGCCGATCTTCTCCAGCCGGTACGACAGGGTGTTCCGGTGAATGCCGAGCCGCCGCGCGACCTCGCCGGGGCATGAAGGGGAGCGGAGCCACTCGCGGAGCGTTTCGTCGAGTTCCGGACTCCATTGCGGCGCGTCGAACAGCTTGGAGAGGTTCTTTCCCGCGTATTCCTTTGCGGCCTCCTTGTTGAGGGACAGGAGAAGATCCTC
>ERZ1645192.1730-NODE-1730-length-18214-cov-6.166474_pt1 | contig 18214 bp, 22 predicted proteins | sample MGYA00575354_ERZ1645192 | MGnify/ENA primary metagenome ERZ1645192 (study PRJEB40844, sample SAMN11349763) | freshwater sediment metagenome | isolation source: river sediment | host: Sediment | place: India: Faizupur Khadar , New Delhi | collected 2017-02-21 ... | reverse complement strand
TCGTGAAGGCGGCAGAACCGTTGGTTCGGGCGTTGTTACCAGCGTTATCGAATAACTGAGACGCATATTAAAGACTGCGGGTTTTCCGCAGTCTTTTTTCATTTAAAAAACAGCAAGGAGCATACCACCATGAAAAGCCAAGAAATCGTCGCGAACTATATCAACATTTGGCTGAACAGGGACGAGACCATCATCCCGCGCCTGTTTGCAGAGGATATTGTCTACACCGAGTTTATGGGTTCGGTATATCAGGGGATAGAACAAATTCGACACTGGTTTAGCGATTGGTGCAAGGTCGGTCGTGTTTTGAAGTGGGATATTCAAAAGACGTTGGAGACAGAGAACACCATCGTTGTCCTTTGGTATTTTGAAAGTGAATATGAAAAGAACACCGACGGCTTCAACGGCGTGTCGGTGATTGTGGTTAACGATGAGAACAACATCATATCGGTGAATGAATACTACGCCAAAGCGAATCTTTTCTACCCGTATGGCAAAATCAGCGGTTAGCCAGCATGGCCAGCGCCTTGTTGTGATATTCGGGCTTGATATAGGCCTTGACGCGCGTGCCATCGTCCAGATGCTCAATTTCGGGGCTCTCACAGACCTTCTGGATATAGTTCAGCACATCGCCGCGGGTGTAGGGAATGAACATTTCGGCGAGAATCAGTGCGGGCTTCAGCCGCAGCTCAATTTCGTTAAGCAACGCGGTGACGCCGGTATTTTGACGCGCCGAGATATAGATTCGGCCGTTATCGCGGACGGGATCGAAGTCGATGGCGTCTGCCTTGTTGTAAACCTCCAGAATATCATCTTCGACCACGCCCAGAGAGAACAGCACATCCCGCACAATGCGCCGCTGTTCGTGAAAATTCGGGTCGGAGACGTCGATGACGTTTAAAACCAGATCGGCCTTCGCCGTCTCATCCAAAGTGGCGCGGAAAGCCGCGATTAAGTCGTGCGGCAGTTTATCGATGAACCCGACCGTGTCCGAGAAGAGGACGGTTTTGCCCGAAGGCATGACGACTTTGCGCGTCACCGGATCCAGCGTGGCGAACAGTTTGTCTTCGGCCAGCACGTCCGACCCCGAAAGCAGGTTAAGCAGGGTGGATTTTCCCGCGTTGGTATAGCCCGCCAGCGCAACGTTGGCCAGGCCGCTCTTCTCGCGCGTCTGACGGCGGATTTTACGCTGGTCTTTCAGCTTTTCAATCTCTTGGGACAATTCGAAGATTTTGCGGTTCATACGGCGCCTGTCGGTCTCCAGTTTGCTTTCGCCGGGGCCGCGCGTGCCGATGCCGCCGCCCAGACGGGAAAGATGGGCGCCCTGACCGGCCAGACGGGACAGCCCGTATTTCAGCTGAGCCAGTTCCACCTGCAGAACGCCTTCCTTGGTGGTGGCGTGGGAGGCGAAGATATCCAGAATCAATGTGGTACGGTCAACGACCTTGACAAAGAGCGTCTCCTCCAAAGTCGCCTGTTCGGCGGGGGAAAGCTCATCGTTGGTGATGATCATATCCGCGTTGTTGGCGTTTAGAAGCAGGTTTAAATCGGATACATTGCCTTTGCCGATATAGAACTTCCGGTCGCGCTGAGGGCGGGTTTTGTTGATGGTGCCAATCACTTCAGCACCTGCAGTTTTGGCCAGGCGCGCCAGTTCCAGCATGCTGTGGTCGGACGCGTTCAGCCCCACCAGTACCGCGGTTTCAATCGCATTTTTGGTTTCGGTCAGGTTGACGGCACGGCGCACCCTTTCGGTAGCCGCTGTGATTTCGCCCATCAATTCGCTTAATGGAATTTCCCCGACGCGGTAAGGGCCGAGCATTTTTGGCGTGGTTAAGTCATCGCCGATGACGGCGGCGCCGAGACCGGTAACTCTTCCGCCGGCGGTGACACCGACTGCGGCCATGGCGTCCATCCGCGTGGAAATCAGGGTGCCGAGATCCACCGAGGAAAGTTCGGGCGTACCGCCGGGATGGGTATGGATACATCGGATACCCGAAAGACCGGCATTTCCGCGCCGAAGCCGTAAGTAAGGCAGAGGAACATCGATGGCCGATCCGATAGACACATCGTGCACTTTGCCCTGACGTGAAAGATACACCGAGATTTCACGGTTGATTTTGGCAGTGAGGTCGGCCAGCACAAACAGCATGTCATAGGTGATAAACGCACCACTGGGAACCGTCTCGTCATATATTTTTTCGATTTCATCCAGAAGCGTCTGTCTGATGCCGCCGGTGTTGCCATTTATCTGCATATGCAAATGTTCTCACAATCTTTATATAATCTTTGCCTTCCAACCATCATAAATCATAAAGCGAAAAATGCAAAACAAAAAATGCCGGAAGGCATTTTCTGTTGGCTATATTTTTTTGCTTTTAAAAATCCAAATCGCTTTCAAATTCGGTCTTCAGCGCGATTGCATCCTCACGAATTTCTTTCATCTGTTCCTGGATGGTGTCCGCTTCCTTTTCGGCTGCGGCCTCGGCCTCATCCATCGTTTTCTTGGCGGCATCTCTCTGGTCGACCAGCGTGTAATACAACGTTGTTTTGCCATTCTCCGAACGTTCGGCCGAAGCATTGTATTGGGCCGTGTCATAGGCAGTTTTAGCTTCGTCATATGCGCCGAACTTACCGTCTTTTTCCGTGGAAAGATCGATATATTGCTTTTGCAGCTTCAGGAACTCGGTACGTGAAGCGAGACCTCTAGTGTATACGCGAACCGAAGCCGTCAGCGCGTCCGGCACCGTGACGGCCGCGATGCGCGTTTCAAGCGCCTGATTGTTCTCCAATGCCGTGTCGGTCGTGCCCTGGCTTCTATGGGTCAGGATGGTTTCGTTGGTCTCTTTTTCAACCAGCGGATACGGCAGATCCAGACATTTCTGTTCAACCTTGTTAGACTCCTTGATGATGTCTTTCAGTTCCACCATGCTCAGATAGAAGCTGATTGCACTGTCCGACAGTGTGCCGCCGGCGACGAAGGCAAAGCCTTTTTTGCCGATAATCTGGGCATAGGTGATATCATTGTTAAGGGCGGTCAGCGACTTGTGCACGTTGACCACATCGCTCATCTTGCCCAGATAGTCGTCGACTTTTTCTTCCAGCGTGTCCGAAGATTGCAGACTGATATTTTGAGCTTTGGTAATGGTGTCTTCCTTGCCGTTCAATTGTTCGCGGATAGCCATCAGTTTATCAAGATACGCGATCATCAATTGAATGTAAGTTTGATTCGCGACTATTTTTTCGCGATAGGCCGCTTTAAACTCGGGCAAACCGGTCGGCAGTTCCAACGCGTCATAGCTGACAATCAGCTGTTCAATCTGCTGGTTATAGTCATTCAATTTAGTTTGCAACGCCGTAATATCGGTTTCGGACTGATAGGCGTCATCAATTTCAGTTGTAAACGCGGTATTCGCGTCTACGACCGCCTGCAGGGCGTCGATGCTGGTCTGCAAAGCTGCCGCCTGTTCGGATACCTCGCTGATGCCCAAACTCTCGGATGTTTCTTTGTTCAGCACCCAAAAGTATGTCTGATTCAGCATGGCTAACTGATCTTCAACAACCGGCATATTGCCGAGAATCTGGTTATAGACGGAAAGCCCGCCCTCCAAATCACTGGCGGCTTCAACCGGACTGCCGTCCAGCTTGGATTCAAAATCCGCCAGGCCGGCTTTCAATACAGAGACTTTCTCGTCATAGTAACCGGTGTCGAGAACAATATTGGTGGCACAGAAGGTGATGACGGCGGTGGCCGCAACGCAGATGCCCAGTACTTTTAAGAAACCTTCGACGGGCATGGTGGTGGAATGCACCACATCGGATTCCTTTTCCTTCGCCTGGTTCAGCTTGGCTTCTGCGGCGTCGATGCGGGTTTTTGCTTTTCTTAAAAACATGTATTCGGATTTCTCATCTGGTGTTAAGGACAGGATAAACAGCCGCTCCTGCATTTTGAATTCGGCATCAACAATTTTCTGAGCCTGCTCGTCGGCTTTGGCTTTTTTCAGCGCTTCTTTGGCGTCGAGTTTGGCCTGGGCTTCATCCGCCTTGGCCTGTGCGGCAAGCTCGTTCTGCTGCTGCATCATCGCCGCTCTCTTTGCGGCGGGCAGAGCCGCCATCGCGCGTTTCTCGGCCTTTTTCCGCTCGGCGGCTTTCTTCTTGGCCGCCTGATTGCGCTGGGCGACCAGACGCTGTTTCTTCGCGAGCTTCGCGTTTTCGCGCGCCGTCTCGGTTTCCAGCTTCTTTAAGAGAAGCTTTAAGTGCGTCGGGCTCTCGATTTTGCCATACTGGGTCAAAACTTCCTGCCAGAAGTCAATATCGCTGACGAATTCGGCTTCGCTCTCTTCTGCCTCGTTGGTGGGAACCATTTCGAATTCTTCCAGCGGGTTTTTCTTATCTTTTTTAGCCATCAATCTCTCTCCAGTGGTGTTGTTTTTTACTGAAAATTTATCCAGCAAACCAACGAGTATTCTAACATTTATATGATGAATTATCAATTTTTTGACCAAATTGTTTACAGGTTCGTTAAAAAAACAAAACAAAAATACGCGCGAACTTCGCTGGATGAGCATATCGGGTTTGCCATAATCCTAAGAAATGGAAATTGCGAAGGTGCTTTTAAGCATAGAGGTATTGGAAACTGAGCATATGGGGGTTGGCGTTGTTCATACGGGGATTCATCTGAATCATTAAGGGCGGGGATTGGTTGTTGAAGCGGCGGTCTGGATTGCCGAAGCGACGCACATTCCGAAGATTTTTATCGGCGCGAACGCTTGAGACGCTGGTGGTACCGATCATGCTGGCGGTACTGCTTTTACCGCTTCTGTTCAGCAGGGAAGGGTAACTTCGCCGCTGGCACGGATTTGCGCTTTTCGGCGTCACCGCCGTCTACATTGTCAGTGTTGTTGCGCTGTAGAGTTTAAACCATGAATTAAAGAAATTAAAACACGGCCAATGCGAAAAAAAAGGTTATTGGCCGTATTTATTTACGATGTAATCCTTAAAATCTGCAAACTCTTTATCCATCGACTGTATGAGGTCGATTTTTTTTAAGGTGGGGTTGTTTTTAAGCTGTTTGGGCGTTTCTTTGTTCTCGCCGATGACAAACAGATCCAGTACGCTGATCTTAAGGCCTTCACAGATGGCCTTCACCGTATCAATCGTCGGGGACTTCTCACCCTTTTCAATGTAGGACAAAGTGGATTGGGCGATACCGGCCATCTTGGCCAGTGCGCCCTGTGAAAGTTTAGCGCGCTCACGCGCTGTTTTAATCTGCCAGCCGATATTTTTCGAATTCATCCGAACCTCCAAAAGTGATGGGATATCACTAAAGTTATTAATATCATCATAAGAGTGATTGACTCTCAAATCGATATAGTGATAATATCTAATCTATAAAGTGATTGTAGCACATTTTTCGGAAAAAGGAAAGAGGTTTTTTATAATGAATACAAATATATCCAACCAACCCGAAAACACATGCGATTGCTGCGGCGATACGATTCAATTTGGGGATTTGGTCTATGACGGCGGCGATTTCTATATTCATGACGAGTGTTTTTTCGATTATATGCGCATGTTCGTTTTGGAAAACGGATGGCGGCAGTATATATATGGTGACGATGATATGGATTAAAATAAATTATAAAGAATGATTAGGAGTGACGAAAATGAAGACCAAAGAGGAGTATGTTCTGTTTTTGCTGAAAAACTACATAGCGATTAATGCGGACCAGAAAAAGTGTGACAACAGTTTTGTACCGATGGGGGGATTGGTACGCGACCTTAAGCATGTGGACAAAGCACTGGATTTGATGGACAGTTATTCGCGCCGAATCATCAACGATATCTATCTGGACGGGATGAGTTGGATGGATGCCGCGGAAAAGAATTACGTCAGCCATTCGACGATATCCCGGGCGCGCAAGAAGGCGCTGAAAACCATTATCAGTTATTTTGAACAACAGCTGGGCTGAGCGAATCAGGCCACAAACAGCCAGATGACCGCGACGACGGGAATCAGCAGTATTGTGGTGACCAGCCAGCAGGCATTGACCAGATCGACATCCAAGCCGAACATCTGGGCGGGGATGAGGGAATTAAAGCCGCTGGGCAGGGCCGAGAGCACGATGAGGGTCTTAAACAGCGTGCCGTCGCCCAGCCGGTTGAGGCCCAACAGCAATGCGGCGCCGATGACGAACAGCGGGGTCAGCATATACTTGATGAAGGATATCCCGACGACCGCAAAACGATAGCGGCGAACCTTCGAAAAGCGAAGCGTATACCCGACGGAAAACAGCAAAAGAACGGTGGAAATCGGGATGAGAAGCTCGGTTGTTTCGGAAACGAAATTCGGGCAGGGGATGTGCGCCAGGTTCAGCGTAAGGCCGATGACGATGCTGATAAAAAAGATGATGGCGATGGGATCCTTCATCAGCCAGAGCAGGCGGTTGACTTTGGCAGTGTTTTTGTCGGCGGTATATTCCCGGGCGGTTGGGTACAGGAAAAGATAGTAGTATGGTGTTTCGAAAACACGGTAGAGAGTGGAGAACACAATGCCGGGCTGACCGAAAAAAACGAAACAGAGAAGCGAGCCGAAAGAACCGATATTTGAACAGGAACCGGCGCAGAACATGGCGCCTTCCTGCTTAAGTTCCATGCGGCGCGCTTTGGCCAGCAGAACCGCGACCGAAGACCCGATCACCAGCGCACCAAGGCCGATCAGCGGCACCGAGATGTAGGAAATGCTTTTGATATCGATAATCCAGAACGCGTTGATGACCACGAAGGGAGACATAAAATAGAACGCGATATTGCGCATTAAGAAGATGAACTTTTCGGTGAATTGCTGGACGCGCGGGCTTCTGTTGCGGGAGAAAGCCAGAAGCGCGCGGCCGACCGCGATGCCTCCAAAAATGAGCGCCAGTGAAACCACCAGCGGTTTTATATTGCCCATAGTAACCTCATTTGACTCAAGCTTTGAACAATATACCACACTGCTTCGCAAAAGTACAATCGATCGGTTTGGCGCATTTCCGTTGACAATCCCCGACGATTTGGTATACTAAATCCAATATAAAATTTGATAAGGTTTATCTGAAAGGGAAACGGTTTTGTTGAAAAATGGTTAAAAATAAAAAGACAATGGAGCGCATCGTCGCACTCTGTAAAAACCGCGGATTCGTCTTCCCGGGTTCGGACATCTACGGCGGTCTGGCCAATGCGTGGGATTACGGTCCGTTGGGTGTGGAATTGAAAAACAACGTCAAACAGGCGTGGTGGAAGAAATTTATCAAGGAGAGCGAGTATAACGTCGGTCTGGATGCTGCGATTCTGATGAACCCGCAAACCTGGGTGGCTTCGGGCCACGTGGGCGGATTCTCAGATCCGCTGATGGACTGCAAGTCCTGCAAATCCCGTTTCCGCGCCGACCAGATGATTGAAGAATATGTCGAGAAGAAGAAGCTTTCCGTTGACGTCGCCGGCATGGACGGACAGGCGATGGAAGCCTTTATCGCCGAAAAAGAGATTGCCTGCCCAACCTGCGGCAATCGCGATTTCACTTCCATCCGCAAATTCAATCTGATGTTTAAAACCTTCGTAGGCGTCACCGAGGATTCGGCCAGCGAGATTTTCCTGCGTCCCGAAACCGCGCAGGGCATTTTCGTCAACTTCAAGAACGTCCAGCGCACCATGCGCAAGAAACTGCCGTTCGGCATCGGCCAGATCGGAAAATCCTTCCGCAACGAGATTACCCCCGGAAACTTCATCTTCCGTACCCGCGAATTTGAGCAGATGGAGCTGGAATTCTTCTGCCGTCCCGAGGAGGAGATGCAGTGGTTCTATTATTGGAAGGATTTCTGCAAAAACTGGATTCTGTCGCTGGGCATCAGCGAAGAGAACATCAAGCTTCGAGATCACTCGGCGGACGAGCTGTCGCACTATTCTAACGCGACGACCGATATCGAATACAACTTCCCGTTCGGATGGGGCGAGCTTTGGGGCATCGCCGACCGAACCGATTATGATTTAAAACAGCATATTGAGCATTCGGGCGAAAATCTGGCCTATCAGGACCAAACGACAAACGAAACCTTTGTGCCCTACTGCATCGAGCCCAGTCTGGGTGCCGATCGTGTGACGCTGGCCTTCATCTGCGAGGCGTATGACGAAGAAGAACTGGAAGGCGGGGACGTTCGGACAGTGCTTAGGTTCTCTCCGGCGCTGGCGCCCTATAAGGCGGCCATTCTGCCCTTACAAAAACAACTGACTGAAAAGGCCGACGCCATTTACCACGACCTGTTAAAGGACTTTATGGTAGACTATGACCTTTCGGGCTCCATCGGCAAACGCTACCGCCGTCAGGACGAAATCGGCACACCCTACTGCATCACGGTGGACTTTGAATCGCTGGAAGACGACGCGGTTACTGTGCGTGAACGCGACACCATGACGCAGGTGCGTATGCCCATCAGCGAACTAAAAGGCTATCTGGCCGAAAAGTGCGCATTCTAACAATATATTAATTACAGTCAATTAAAAAGGAACGCGGTTTTCTGCGTTCCTTTTGTCTATTCTGATAAAAAAATCAGTCTTCATAGGGCTCAATATGCACGATAACGCCCTTGATATCATATTTGGATGCGATGAGGTCGGCTTTTACTTTGCCCGCGAGGCTGTGACTGTCGGCCACCGTCATGCTGGGGGCCACCTGCATATGCAGTTCCACATAGCGCGCGGCGCCCACACGGCGCACATTGACCTTGTGAAAGCCCTCGATTTTGGGATAGTTATTTTTGCTTTCGGCCAAAAGTTCGCTTAAATCGATATAATCGCGTTTTTCCATAAACTCTTCAAAGCTGGAACGTGCGATATCATAGGCGGCTTTTATCAGGAACAAGCTGACCACGATGGTGGCGATTTGGTCCAAATATTTGATGCCCGGAAAAATCTTGGCGATGACAACCGCCAAAGCGACCGGGATGGACGAGAAAGCATCCGAACGGTGATGCCAAGCGTTGGCGACCACAGCGCGGCTGTTGACGGCTTGACCGACCTTTTTGGTGATCTGATACAACGCTTCTTTGATCAGGATGGAAAAAACGGCGACGCCGAAGGCCACCCAGGACAAATCGCGCGGGGTATAATGGATGATTCCGATGACCGCCTCATAGCCCATAAAGACGCCGATGCCGCCGAGGAAAACCCCGATGAACATGGTGATGAAGGTTTCGATACGACCGTGACCATACGGGTGTTCGTCATCCGGCGCTTTGGACCAAAACCGCATGCCCAAAAGCACGGCGATGTCGGTGATGAGGTCGGAAAACGAATGGACGCCGTCGGCGATCAACGAAGACGATTTGACCAGCGTTCCGCCGACGATTTTAACGGCGCTTAAGAATACATTGATCACAGAGCCGATGATGGTGACGCGTTGGATGCGTTTTTGGGAATCCATTGAACCACTCCAAAAAATATTTTCAAGATAATTTTTAAAATCTTTATCTAGTTTTACCATCATATGATAATTTGCGGTATAATACAAGAATACAAAACATAGAGGTATAAAACATTGACATGCTGGTTTTGCGGAAAAGAAACGGCCGAAGAAGGCCAGAATATTCGGCTGAAGTTTGAACGGTTTAATTATGCGGACAAGGTGGCGCAAGGAACGGGCGAACGGCCCGATCGCTTAAGCAAGGTGATGGTCGTCGGGCGCTGTAAGGACTGTCTGGCGGCGCACAGGACATATAATCGGATTTCATTGCTGGCGATTCTTCCCGGCGCGGTGCTGGCCTACAGCATATTTCTGCTGTTTCGAAAGGTGAATCCCAATCTGGTTTTTCTGGCGATGGCGGTTTCGCTCATTGGGTTTGGCGCGGTGCTGGTCACCCGTGTCCGATACCTAAAAAAGCGCGGCGTAAAAGCGCTGGTCGAGCTGGAGATGAAAAATGATGAGATACAGGATACGCTGGCAAGCGGATGGTATAGAATTTAAGTTCCTAATCATATAAGGAGGAAAACCCATGACATGTTGGTTTTGCGGAAAAGAGCCGGCGAATGACGGCAAGGCGTTTGATGTGGAAATGTTCGGGGAAGTTGCGCACACCCGGGGCGGAGATTCGGAAGAGGCGGTATCATTCAATAAAAAGCTGGTGGTCGTACCGCGGTGTGCGTCATGCGCCGCCAAACAGAAAGTTGCCAAGGTTGCCAATGTGTTCACGGTCATCTTTCTGGTGCTGGCACTGGCTTCGCTGGCTGTCGGCTGGTTCAAGTGGCTGCCGGACTATATCTGGGGTATCGCGCTCGGCTTTTCAGCGGGTATGGTGATTGAGTTTTTAACCGTCCGCGGGATGTCGATGAAGGGCACGCGCAGTGAGCATACCGCGAAAAGACGCTATAAAGATATTCTGGATTTAAAGAAAAAGGGCTACCAGTTTGGCCGCGCGCCGGTTCAGCACAAGGTGAACACCACGCTGATTGAGGAAGATTAGCCCGTAACGATTTCATAAACGAATTGTAAACGATGGGCGAGAAAATTGACTTGACGCTCGGATTAGTGTTATATTTGTTAGCGGTACTAACCAAATAGTGCCGCTATTATTTTTTCATTATTCTTTTTTTATTAGAGTGAGGAGTCAAAAATGTCCTACGTAGAAATTTTGACAGACGTGTGCAAAGGCTGCGGCCTGTGCGTCTCGGTCTGTCCGGCAGGCATCATGGTTCTTTCTCCCGATGCCATCAACGCGCGCGGATACGCCCCGGTCACCATCACAGCCATGGAAAACTGCATTGGCTGCGCGTCCTGCGCCAGGGTTTGTCCCGATGCAGTACTCTCCGTTTATAAGGAGGTGCTGACATGACACGGGAACTGATTAAAGGCAATGAAGCGATTGCCGAGGCGGCGGTACGCGCCGGCTGCCGATACTTTTTTGGATACCCCATCACACCCCAAAACGAAATCCCCGAATACATGAGCAAGCGCCTGCCCGAAGTGGGCGGTACATATCTGCAGGCTGAATCCGAGCTGGCCGCCATCAATATGGTGTACGGCGCGGCGGGCGCCGGCGCGCGCGTGATGACTTCGTCTTCCAGCCCGGGCATCAGCCTAAAGCAGGAGGGCATATCGTATATCGCATCGGCCAAACTGCCCTGCGTCATCGTCAACATCGTGCGCTCTGGGCCGGGCCTCGGCGGCATTTTGCCCGCCCAGTCCGATTACTTTCAGGCGACCAAGGGCGGCGGTCACGGCGATTACCGCGTAGTAGTCTTTGCGCCGTCTTCGGTGCAGGAGGCGGCCGACCTCGTGATGGAATGCTTTGAAGTGGCTGACCAGTACCGTGTGCCGGTCATGCTGATGGGCGACGGGATGATCGGACAGATGATGGAGCCCGTGGAATTTAAAGAACCGAAGAAACGCGGTCTGCACGAAAAAAGTTGGGCGACGACCGGACGGCAGGGCGGAGAAAGAAATGTCATCTCGTCTCTGCATATCGTGGCTGAGGAATGCTACGACTTCTGCCTGGAACGGGAAGCGGTTTACAGGGAAATCGCCGAGAAGGAAACGCGTTGTGAAACCGAGCTGATGGACGACGCCGAGATTGCGGTGGTTGCCTACGGCACGGTGGCGCGCATCGCCAAAAATGCAGTTTTAAAAGCCAGGGCGGCGGGCATCAAGACCGGTCTTATTCGGCCCATCACCCTGTGGCCATTCCCAAGCGACATCATCAACGATTACGCCAAACAGGTCAACAGCTTTCTGACCGTGGAGATGAGTACGGGACAGATGGTGGAGGATGTGCGGCTGGCGGTCAACGGACAAAAGCCGGTTCATTTCTTTGGCCGGACGGGCGGGATTATTCCCACACCCGAAGAGGTTTTTAACGAATTAATGAAAATGGCGGAGGGGGAAAAACATGAAAACAATTTATAAGAAACCCGACGTCTTTCTTTCCGAAAATATGCATTACTGCCCGGGTTGCACGCATGGTGTGGCGCACCGATTGGTGGCCGAAGCCATCGCAGAGTTGGGCGCAGAGGAGCGCGCCATCGGTGTGGCTTCAGTGGGTTGTTCGGTGTTTGCGGCCAACTATCTGGATTGCGACTTCACCGAGGCGGCACACGGCAGAGCGCCTGCGGTGGCTACCGGTGTCAAGCGGGTGCACCCGAATGCGCTGGTCTTCACCTATCAGGGAGACGGGGATCTGGCATCCATCGGCGTCGCCGAAATCATCCATGCGGCGGCGCGGGGCGAGAACATCACGGTCATCTTTATCAATAACGCCATCTATGGCATGACCGGCGGACAGATGGCCCCGACCACGCTGGTGGGACAAACCACCACCACCTCGCCGGGCGGACGAAACCCCGCAGGCGCGGGATACCCCATCCGCATGAGCGAGATTATCGCCACGCTGGACGGTGCGGCATACGTGGAACGCGCCGGGCTGTATGATGTGCCCAGCATTGCGCGCGCCAAAAAAGCCGTGAAAAAAGCGTTTGAAACACAGGTGCATAAAAAGGGTTTTGCGATGGTGGAGCTGCTTTCCACCTGCCCGACCAATTGGGGCAAAACCCCGGTGGACGCCATGACGTGGCTGAAGGATTATATGATTCCTCAGTTCCCCTTGGGCGTATTTAAGGAGGTGTAAGTGATGACACAGCGGATTATCTGTTCGGGATTCGGCGGGCAGGGCGTGATGCTGATGGGCCAGCTTTTGGCCTACGCAGGCATGATGGAAGGCAAATTTGTCAGCTGGCTGCCGTCCTACGGGCCCGAGATGCGCGGCGGTACGGCGAATTGCAGCGTCATCATCTCGGACGAGCCGGTGGGCGCGCCCACGGTCACCGAAGCCGATGTGGCCTTTGTGATGAACAAACCCTCCATGGAAAAATTCGAAGATACCGTGGTTTCCGGCGGGCATCTCTTTGTCAACAGCAGTCTCATCGACGAGACAGCAAGCCGGCAGGACATCGACATACACCAACTGGCCGCCACCGAAATCGGGATTCAGGCGGGCACGGCGCGGACAGCGAATATCGTCATGCTGGGCGCCTACCTGGAAAAATGCGGCGCGGTCAGCGAGGCGTCGGTGATGGCGGGATTAAAAAAAGCGTTTGGTGAAAAAAAGGCGGGTCTTCTGCCGATGAATCAGACGGCGATAGACCTTGGCAGACAGAACGTGAAGTAGTATAATCAAAGCGGTCGGCGGGGAAAAGCCCGCCGATCCGTCTTAAAAAAAAGAGGCTGGCATCATCCGCCGAAAGCGCCGAAGAACCGGCGAAAAAAGCATTGACAAGGCTTGGGCGGTATGATAGATTTATGTAGTGACTTGATATAGACGGGCGGATGCGCCTTTTTTTGATGGTCAGATATCCTGGAGGTGCGTTAGACAATGCGTGTTAAAATTACAATGGCTTGCACAGAATGCAAACAAAGAAATTACGATACCATGAAGAACAAAAAGAACGATCCGGAAAGAATTGAAATGAACAAATACTGCCGGTTCTGCAAAAAGCATACGCTGCACAAAGAGACCAAATAATCCAATTCTTTTTCTAGGAGTTGATTTTAGGGTACGCGCGTATCGAGAAGCGAAATCCAAAGTTTATGTTTAAGGTGAAAAAACAATGGCTAAAACGAAATTATTAGGCTCCGATAAGGAAAGACAGCTAAAGGAACAGCAGAGAGCGGCGAAGAAAGCGAACAGAAAGCCGAGACGCAATCCGATTCGCTGGTTTAAAGACATCATCGGCGAACTGAAAAAAGTAACCTGGCCGTCCTGGAAACAGCTTTTGACCACTGCCGGTGCGGTTTTCGTGTTTATCACGATTATGGCTGTCATTACCGGACTGTTTGATATGGGCCTCAGCAAGTGGCTGCAATGGATGGTATCTTAAAAAACCTTTCCTTTAGGAAATTTGTGAAAAAGGAGGCGTGGAGCGCCATTTAAGCCGGGAACCACAAAACCGCTTAAAGCGTCCGACCATTGATATGACTGAAGAAGAAATGTCAGGTACCGTTGACCAGATTGACGAAGACAGTAAGATAGAAGCGCAAGCGCCGATTGATAGCGAACCAAACGACGGCGACGATTTAGATGCGCCGAAAGAAAGCATCCTGGGCGATCAGCACTTTATCAAACAGGAAAAGACCGATGAGTACCACTGGTATGTGGTGCATGTCTACTCGGGCTATGAGAATAAGGTCATGGCCAATATCCTCAAGAGCGTGGAAAACCGCGGTCTGCAGGATATCATCGTCGATGTTAAAGTGCCGATGGAAGAGACCATTGAGATTAAAAACGGCAAGAAAAAGCATGCGCTGAAAAAGATGTATCCGGCGTACGTCATGGTCAAGATGATCTTAACCGACGACTCCTGGTACGTGGTGCGGAATACCACCGGCGTGACCGGTTTTGTCGGCCCAGGCTCCAAGCCCATACCGCTGACCAACAAGGAAGTCCGCGCGATGGGCGTTGAAGATGTCCATGTCAAACTGGATGTGGAACTCGGCGACAGCGTCATCGTCACATCCGGCCCGCTGGAAAGCTTTGTCGGAACCATTCAGGAGGTTCATCCTGAAAAACAGAAAGTCAAGGTTGTGGTGTCCATGTTCGGGCGGGATACGCTGGTGGAACTCGACTTTGTACAGATTAGAAGGATATAGACCGCTTTATTTAAAGCGTTTATATAGGACGAAGGGTGTTTAAGCGCTTCGGCCTCATGTGGGAGGGCCATAAATTCAATATTTGGTCCCATTAATACCACGTCTCGGTTTATAGGAGGTGTAATAAACCAAATGGCAAAAAAGATTATCGGATATGTTAAACTGCAAATCCCTGCCGCAAAAGCGACTCCGGCACCGCCGGTCGGTCCGGCCTTAGGTCAGCACGGCGTCAACATCATGGGATTCTGCAAACAATTTAACGAAGAAACAGCCAAACAGGCGGGATACATCATTCCGGTTGTTATCACCGTATATGCGGACAGAACGTTCTCGTTCATCACGAAAACTCCGCCGGCACCGGTCTTGATTAAAAAAGCGATCAACATCGAATCCGGATCGGGTGAACCCAACAAGAAAAAAGTGGGCAAAATCACCAAGGATCAGATTCGCGAAATCGCCAGAACCAAGAAACCGGATTTAAACGCAGCCGATGAAGAAGCGGCCATGAGCATGATTGCGGGTACCGCAAGAAGCATGGGCGTGGATGTGGTTGATTAATTAAAATTGTGGGAGAGAGGCGTAGAGACGCTTTTCGGCATACCACGAGGAGGAAATGATGAAACACGGAAAAAATTATGTTGAAAGCTTAAAAGTTTACGATAAAACAACTTTATATGACCCGTCCGAGGCATGCGCACTGGCCATCAGCACGGCCAGAGCCAAATTCGATGAAACCATTGAATGCGCCGTCCGCCTGGGTGTAGACCCCCGTCACGCAGACCAGCAGGTTCGCGGCGCGGTGGTTCTGCCGCATGGTACTGGCAAAACGGTCCGCGTTTTGGTTATCACCAAGGGCGATAAAGCAAAAGAAGCCGAATCCGCCGGCGCCGATTTTGTGGGCGCTGAGGACATGATCGATAAAATCCAGAAAGAAAACTGGTTTGGGTTTGACGTGATGGTTGCCACCCCGGATATGATGGGCCTCATCGGCCGTCTGGGACGCGTATTGGGCCCCAAGGGCTTGATGCCAAACCCGAAATCCGGCACAGTTACCATGGATGTCGCGAAAGCGATTGACGACATTAAGGCCGGTAAAGTGGAATACCGCGTGGACAAAACCGCGATTATCCATGTTCCCATCGGCAAGAAAAGCTTCGGCCAGGAAAAACTCTATGATAACTTCCGCGTTCTGATGGAAGCCGTCATCAAGGCCAAGCCTTCGGCAGCAAAGGGAACCTACTTAAAGAGCGTAGTTATCTCGTCCACGATGGGCCCCGGAATCAAAGTCAACGGCCAGAAGTTCATTTAATCGGAGTTGACAAACTGCCGGCAAACTGGTAGTATAACTTGCAGTTAAAAACTTGAATAAAGCCAACCATAGACCGTCGGTGCTTAAAAAGCATAAATGGGGTTTCCCCGGCCAACGTGAGGTGAACAAACCAGCGAAAGCTGATTTAAAAGTGTGATTACGCCCTTTTTGTCTATGTATCTACTTGGCAAAAAGGGTTTTTTAATTGATAGAATGGCTTAAAGAAGGAGGTGTAATCGTTTGAGCGAAAAAGCGATCGAGATTAAAAAGCAACAGGTTGAAGAAGTTCGACAAAAGTTTGAAAAATCCGAATCCATTCTCTTTTACGACTACAGGGGTCTGACGGTTGAAGAAGTTTCTGACTTGAGAAATCAGTTCCGAGAAGCCGGCGTCGAGTATAAAGTTATCAAAAACAATATCCTTCGGCGTGCAGCGAAAGAGAACCATATCGAAGGTCTGGACAACGCCTTAAGCGGCCCCATTGCAACCGTATTCGGTTATAGCGATGCGGTAAGCGGCCCGAAAGTACTTGTCGATTTTGTCACCAAGGTCAAAAAGACTGAGATCAAAATGGGCGTTCTGAACGGCTCTGTAGTGAGTGCACAACAGATTGAACAACTGGCAAGCCTGCCGTCCAAGCAGGAAATGATCGGAATCCTTGCCGGAACATTGAACGCACCGATTACGGGTTTGGCTGTCGCATTAAACGCGATTCCGGCCGGATTCGCAAGGGCAGTTGCCGCTGTGCGTGATCAAAAACAAGCTTAAAAAAGTAATTATTTTGGAGGAAAGTATTAATGGATGTTGCAAAATTTTTAGAAGAAATCAAATCAGCTTCTGTGATCGAACTGTCTGAACTGGTTAAAGCGATTGAAAAAGAATTCGGCGTCAGCGCGGCTGCTCCTGTAGCGGTTGCTGCTGCTGCTCCGGCTGCCGCTGCGGCTGCAGGCGAAGAAAAAACCGAATTTGACGTCGTTCTGAAGAACGCTGGCGCAGAGAAAATCAAGGTTATCAAAGTGGTTCGCGAGCTGACCGGTCTGGGCCTGAAAGAAGCGAAAGACCTGGTTGACGGCGCACCGAACACCGTTAAAGAAGGCGCAAGCAAAGAAGACGCCGAAAAGATTGCGGCTCAGCTGAAAGAAGCTGGCGCGGAAATCGAACTGAAATAGTTCTTGTAAGCCAATTGAAGACAATCCGTCAGGGTTGTCTTTTTTATTTGAAGAAGCGAATAAGAAATGCGGTAAAATTTCTACCAATCCATGTTGGTTTGATTATCAATCTCAAACCACTTTTCTTCGATATAAGCTTCGGCTTCTTTCTGAGATGAGATATTACGCAACAAATCATTGTTACCTGCATAAATCGGAAGATTGCTTTTTGCCAATACCATTTGGATACTAAATTGGTTATTTAAATCATCAAGGAAGTCATTAAAAACTTTTTTTATTTTTGAGTATTTCTTGTATGTTATATTAAAATCATTATGCTTCAAGAACCCCTTCAAATATTCTTTTCCAACACACATTGGATAGCGACCGAATTTTGGAATATCAATATAAACCATTAATTCACGTGAAAACATACCATGAACACCGCGATTTCGATATACTTCCTTTATATATTTTAGTTGAGAAAGATGGGAATCAAGTTTGCTGTTTAGGACATCCGTAATTTTTTTATCCCATGTCCATCTTGTGCTACTTATCAGTTTTCTATAAGGCTTGGTCACATCATAATACTTCATAAGAGGATAAATAAGAGTAAGAACATGCTCAATATAAGAAAAAAATGTGTCTATATATGCTTCAATAGAATAAGTTATTTCCAGATGCTGCTTCTCAATATATTCAGCGCACTTTAGTCGCCATATTGTATGTTTAGAATCCATACTTGTTTTAACCCATAAGTCTCTTGTTTTCTCTCGAACTATTCTTTCTTTATGGACTAAACCTTCAATCTTGTCCTGATAGAAATTGAACTTGTTAAGGTAGAACGATGTTTCATTTATCATCGAGAATTGATTTTGCTCTAGGGCAATATCACCAAATTCAAGAAATAGGTTTTCAAGCATAGGTTCAATTTTTTTTAAAACTTCGACAATTTCTTTAATATAGCGGTTCTCTGCTTGTAGTCTATAGCTAAGCTTATAATGACCAACAAAGCAATAAGACCTTTTATAATCAAATTCAATTTCAAAATGAACTTTTGACGTTATATAATTTTGTTGAAAAATACTT
>ERZ1645192.1729-NODE-1729-length-18215-cov-8.438161_pt1 | contig 18215 bp, 14 predicted proteins | sample MGYA00575354_ERZ1645192 | MGnify/ENA primary metagenome ERZ1645192 (study PRJEB40844, sample SAMN11349763) | freshwater sediment metagenome | isolation source: river sediment | host: Sediment | place: India: Faizupur Khadar , New Delhi | collected 2017-02-21 ... | reverse complement strand
TCCACCATCCCGCTGCAGTGCTACCTGGGTTCCCAGTGCGCCAGCGTGACCGCCGTCGTCCCCGGGATGAAGGCGTATGCCACGAACCTGATCGCCTGCACACTGGACAGTGAATGCGCGCCGCCGCCGCAGACCACCTGCGCCAGCGAGGGCTACACCGGGACCAAGCTGACCTGGTGCCAGAACATCTGCGAGAAGGGTTACACCGGCGCCACGCTCGACATGTGGATCCACCGCTGGATCAACCGCTACCGCGACCTGCCCTACTGCGCGCGCGGGGGCAACGAGGAACCGGTGCCGCAACTGCAGCGCTGAGCAGCTTCCACCGTGACACCCGGGGGGCCCGCGCCACGGCGCGGGCCTCTTGCGTGTTGGCGGCCGCTGAGCTCAGCCCAATCCCAGCGCCGCCACCACCCGGTCCGCCAGGCGCGCCGGGGCCTCCACGCCGGTGTCCAGGCGCAACTCCGGCGCTTCAGGCGCTTCGTAAGGCGAGTCGATGCCGGTGAAGTTGCGCAGCTCGCCGCGCCGCGCCTTCGCATAGAGCCCCTTCACGTCGCGCGCCTCGGCCACCGCCAGCGGGGTGTCCACGAATACCTCGAGGAACTCGCCCGGCGCGAAGAGCGAGCGTGCCATGTCGCGCTCGGCCCGGAACGGGCTGATGAAGCTGACCAGCACGATCAGGCCAGCATCCGTCATCAGCCGCGCCACCTCCGCGACCCGGCGGATGTTCTCCACGCGGTCCTCGTCGGTGAAGCCGAGGTCCTTGTTCAGGCCATGGCGGATGTTGTCGCCGTCCAGCAGGTAGGTGTGCTGCCCCATCGCGAGCAGCTTCTTCTCGACCAGGTTGGCGATGGTCGACTTGCCGGCGCCGGACAGGCCGGTGAACCACAGGCAGCGCGGCTGCTGGTGCTTGATCCGCGCGCGCGCGGCCTTGTCCACGTCCAGGTGCTGCCAATGGATGTTGCCGGCGCGGCGCAGGGCGAAGTCCAGGGTGCCGGCGGCGACGGTCGCGTTGCTTTGCCGATCCACCAGGATGAAGCCACCGAGAGTTCGGTTGCGGGCGTAGGGTTCGAAGGCGATGGGCTGGTCGAGGTGCAGGTTGCAGTAGGCGACCTCGTTCAGTTCGAGGTGCTTCGCCGCGAGATGCTCTTGGGTATTGACGTCGACCTTGTGTTTGATCTCGGTCACCGACGCGCCCACCGTGCGCGCGCCGACCTGCAGCAGGTAGGGACGCCCCGGGAGCAGGCGCTCGTCGCCCATCCACAGCAGGTGCGCGGCGAACTGGTCGGCCACCTCCGGCGGGTCGCCGGCGGCGGCGATCACGTCGCCACGGCTGGCATCCACCTCGTCGGACAAGGCCAGGGTGATGGCACGGCCCTCGCCTGCCTCGGCCAGGTCGCCGTCGGCGGTCACGATGCGCGCGACGGTCGAGCGCCGGCCGGAAGGCAGCACCACGACTTCGTCGCCAACCGCCACCCCGCCGGCCGCCACGGTGCCGGCGAAGCCGCGGAAATCCTGGTGCGGGCGATTCACCCACTGCACCGGCAGGCGGAAACCGTCCTGGCGCGGCGGCGGCGCGACTTCCACGGTTTCCAGCCAGCTCAGCAGGCTGGGGCCGGGGTACCACGGCGTCGCGGCGGACGCCGAGGTCATGTTGTCGCCCTGCAGCGCCGACAGCGGCACCGCTTGCACGTGCGGGATGCCGAGTTGCGCGGCCAGGTCGCCATAGGACGCGACGATCGCGTCGAACACCGCCTGGTCGTAGCCCACCAGGTCCATCTTGTTCACCGCCAGCAACACGTGGCGGATGCCCAGCAGCGACACGATGTAGCTGTGCCGGCGGGTCTGCGCGAGCACGCCCTTGCGCGCGTCCACCAGCACCACCGCGACGTCGGCGGTGGACGCCCCCGTGGCCATGTTGCGGGTGTACTGCTCGTGGCCGGGGCAGTCGGCGACGATGAACTTGCGCGCATCGGTGTCGAAGTAGCGGTAGGCGACGTCGATGGTGATGCCCTGCTCGCGCTCGGCGGCCAGGCCATCGACCAGCAGCGCGAAGTCGATCGCATCGCCCTGCGTGCCGTGGCGCCGGCTGTCGGCCTCGAGCGCGCGCAGCTGGTCGTCGAACAGGCGCTTGGTATCGTGCAGCAGGCGCCCGATCAGGGTGCTCTTGCCGTCGTCCACGCTGCCGCAGGTGATGAAGCGCAGCAGGCCCTTGGTCTCGTGCTGGCGCAGGTAGGCGGCAACCTGCGCGTCGGCGTCGTCGGCACGCATCAGAAGTAGCCCTCCTGCTTCTTCTTCTCCATCGACGCGCTCGGGTCGTGGTCGATCACCCGGCCCTGCCGCTCCGAGGTCGTGGCCACCAGCATCTCGGCGATGATCTTCTCCAGCGTGTCGGCGCCGGACTCGATCGCGCCGGTCAGCGGATAGCAGCCCAGCGTGCGGAAGCGGACCGACTTGCGCATCGGCACCTCGCCCGGACGCAGCGGCAGCCGGTCGTCGTCGACCATGAGCAGCGCGCCGTCGCGTTCCACCACCGGGCGCTCGGCCGCGAGGTACAGCGACGGCACCGGGATCTTCTCGCGGTAGATGTAGAGCCAGATGTCGAGCTCGGTCCAGTTCGACAGCGGGAACACGCGGACCGACTCGCCCTTGTGGATGCGCGCGTTGTACAGGTTCCACAGCTCCGGGCGCTGCTGCTTCGGGTCCCAGCGGTGCTGCGCGCTGCGGAAGCTGAAGATGCGCTCCTTGGCGCGCGACTTCTCCTCGTCGCGGCGCGCACCGCCGATCGCGGCATCGAAGGCCCAGTGGTCCAGCGCCTGCTTCAGCGCCTGGGTCTTCATCACGTCGGTGTGCACGGTCGCGCCATGGCTGACCGGGCCGATGCCGGCGGCGAGGCCGTCGGGGTTGGTCCAGGTGCGCAATTCGACGCCGGTTTCCGCCGCGCGGCGATCGCGGAAGGCGATCATCTCGCGGAACTTCCAGGTGGTGTCGACGTGCAGCAGCGGAATCGGCGGGCGCGCCGGGTGGAAGGCCTTGACCAGCAGGTGCAGCAGCACCGAACTGTCCTTGCCGACCGAATACAACATCACCGGGTTGCGGAAGGCGGCCGCGACCTCGCGCAGGATGTGCAGGCTTTCGGCTTCCAGCCGGTCGAGGTGGGACAGTCCGGTGTTCAAGGCAGGCGGGCCACGGTGCAGGCCCCGCAGTTTACCAAGCGCCCTGCCCCGGCCGCGCCGACCCCACGTTGGCCGGCGGCGCGAAGGCATCGCTCCTGGCCACCTGCCAGAAATTGCGGAACACGGCGTGCTCGGGTACACGCCCATCGAGCAACTCGCCCGGGGCCAGGAAACGGTACAGCGCCCCCAGCGAGCGCACCTCGGTCGGGCTGACCCGGCGCAGGATGTGCTCCGGGCCCAGTTGGTCGGGGTGTTGCAGGCCGGCGGCGCACAGCAGGTCGCGCAGCGCGTGCAGCGTGTTGCGGTGGAAGGCCGCGACCCGCGTGGCCTTGTCGGGCACGTCGAGCCGGCCCCAGCGCCGCGGATCCTGGGTGGCGATGCCGGTCGGGCAGCGGTCGGTGTGGCAACTCAAGGACTGGATGCAGCCCAGCGCGAACATGTAGCCGCGCGCGGCGTTGCACCAGTCGGCGCCCATCGCGAGGGTGCGCGCGATGTCGAAGGCGCTGACGATCTTGCCCGCCGCGGCGACCCGGACCTGGTCGCGCAATCCCAATCCGACCAGGGTGTTGTGGACCAGCATCAGCGCCTCGTGCATCGGCAGGCCGACGTGGTCGATGAACTCCGCCGGTGCCGCCCCGGTGCCGCCCTCGGCGCCATCGACGACGATGAAGTCGGGGACGATCCCGGTTTCCTGCATCGCCTTGGCGATCCCGAACCATTCCCACGGATGCCCGATCGCCAGCTTGAAGCCGGTCGGCTTGCCGCCCGACAGGTTGCGCAGGCGCTCCACGAACGCGAGGAGACCGCGCGGGCTGTCGAAGGCGGCGTGCGCGGCGGGCGACACGCAGTCCTGCCCGACCGGGACCCCGCGCGTGGCCGCGATCTCGGGGCTGACCTTGGCCGCAGGCAGCACGCCGCCATGCCCGGGCTTCGCGCCCTGCGACAGCTTGACCTCGATCATGCGCACCTGCGGGTCGCGGGCATTCGCGGCGAAGCGCTCTTCGCTGAAGCTCCCATCGTCGTTGCGGCAGCCGAAGTAGCCGGAGCCGATCTCCCACACCAGGTCGCCGCCGGCCTCGCGGTGGTAGGGCGAGATCGAGCCCTCGCCGGTGTCGTGGTAGAAGCCGCCCTGCCTGGCGCCGCCGTTCAACGCGCGGATCGCCGCCGCCGACAGCGAGCCGAAGCTCATCGCCGAGATGTTGAACACGCTGGCCGCGTAGGGCTGCGCGCGCCCGGCGCCGACCACGATGCGGAAGTCGGCGGACGCGATGCGCGCCGGCGCCAGCGAATGGTTGATCCATTCGTAATCCACCGCGTACGGGTCGTGCAGGCTGCCGAACGGGCGCACGTCGTTGACGCCCTTGGCACGCTGGTAGACCAACGCGCGTTGCTCGCGCGAGAACGGCACCTCGGCGGTGTCGGACTGGATGAAGTACTGCCGCATCTCCGGCCCGATCGCCTCCAGCCCGTAGCGGAAATGGGCGAGGATCGGATAGTTGCGGCGTAGGGTGCTGCGTCGCTGCAGCAGGTCCAGCGTGCCCAGCGCGGACAGGCCGCCGAAGATCGCCGCGCCCCACCACCATGCCGGTTCGATGCGCGCCAGCCACAGGCAGGCGAGGGTCAGGACCAGGCTCGCGGCATACGCGGCGTATCGGGACATGGCACCTCCGGTCGATGGTGCCTGGGGAGGGACTCGAACCCTCATGGCCTCGCGGCCGGCGGATTTTAAGTCCGATGCGTCTACCGGTTTCGCCACCCAGGCTTGCGCGGAAGCTTAACGCCTGCGGCAAGGGCGCATGTCATCGATCTCTCGCCGCATGCATGTCATGCAATGCGCCCTCCGGAAACAGGACACCCCGCCGGAGCGGGGTGTCGTGTTGGAGGCCGAGGTCGGAATTGAACCGGCGTACGCGGATTTGCAGTCCGCTGCATAACCACTCTGCCACCCGGCCGAAACTGATGGCGTGCTGCATTCTTCCACAAGCGTCCGTGCATGCGAAGCCCGGATGCGACAAGGCCCCGCGAACGGGGCCTTGTGCGGAACCTGGAGCGGGAAACGAGACTCGAACTCGCGACCCCGACCTTGGCAAGGTCGTGCTCTACCAACTGAGCTATTCCCGCGTTGAGCCCGCCATTTTACGGGCCTTTCATGGGCTGTCAACAGTTTTTGCTTCTTCCGCGCGCAGGGCCGGCCACGCCGCGCGCGCGTACTCGAACCCGGACCACAGGGTGAGGATCGCCGCCGCCGCGAGCAGCCATTCGCCCACCACGAACACCGGGATCCCGAGCAGCGGCTCGCGGTACAGCAGGAACCCGAGCGCGACCATCTGCACGATGGTCTTGATCTTGCCGACCGTGGCCACCGCGACCTTGGCGCGCTGGCCGAGCTCGGCCATCCATTCGCGCAGCGCCGACACCGCGATCTCGCGACCGATGATCACGCTGGCCCACAACGCCATCCACACCGTGTGGTGGTACTGCACGGTGATCACCAGCGCCACCGCGACCATGAGCTTGTCGGCCACCGGATCGAGGAATGCGCCGAACGCCGAGTACTGCTGGTAGCGGCGCGCGATCCAGCCGTCCAGCCAATCGGTGATCGAGGCGAACACGAAGATCGCGGTCGCCGCGACGTTGGTCCAGCGGTAGTCGAGGTAGTACACGACGACCAGCACCGGGATCAGGGCGATCCGCGCCAGCGTGAGCCACGTCGGGATGGTCAGCTTCATGCGGCGATTCTATGCCCCCGGCGCCGGTTCCTGCCCGTCTCGCGCCAGTCCGTGCAGGCTGGCCCAGATGCGCTCGGCCAGCGGGCGGTTGATCCCCTCGACCCGGGCGATGTCGTCCACCGCCGCCGCCTTCAATCCACCCAACCCGCCGAAATGGCGCAGCAGCGCCGCCCGCCTGCGCGGCCCGATCCCGGCGATGTCCTCCAGGCGACTGGTGGTCCGCGCCTTCTGGCGCTTGCCGCGGTGCCCCGTGATGGCGAAGCGGTGGGCCTCGTCGCGCACCTGCTGGACCAGCTGCAGCGCCGGCGAGGCCGCGCCCGGGCGCACCTCGCGGCCATCCGGCAACAGCAGCGCCTCGGCCCCGGCCTTGCGCTCCGGGCCCTTGGCCACGCCGACCAAGGCCACCCCGGCGACGCCGCTCTCCTGCAGGACCTCGCGCGCCTGCGCCACCTGCCCCGCCCCGCCGTCGATCAGCAGCACGTCGGGCAGCACGGCCTCGGCCTCGCCCTCGGCGGCCGGGCGGAAACGCCGGCGCAGGGCCTCGTGCATGGCGGCGTAGTCGTCGCCGGGCGCGATCCCGTCGCTACCGCCGGTGGCGATGTTGTAGCGACGGTACTGGCTGCGCACCGGGCCATTCGCGTCGAACACCACGCACGAGGCCACGGTCGCCTCGCCCAGCGTGTGGCTGATGTCGAAGCATTCGATCCGCTGCGGCGGGTCGGCCAGGCCCAGCAGGTCGCGCAATGCCTCCACCCGCGCCTGCTGCGCGCTGCTGCTGGTCAGCTCGCTGGCCAGCGCCAGCTCCGCGTTGCGCCGGACCAGGTCCAGGTGCGCGGCGCGCTCCCCGCGCACGTTGCTGCGCAGCTCGACCTTGCGCCCGGCGCGCCCGGACAAGGCCTGCTCGATCAGCTCGCGCTCCGGGATCTCGCGGTCCAGCACGATCTCGGCCGGTGGCGGCTGCTCCGCGTAGTACTGCGAGACGAACGCCGCCAGCACCTCCTCCGCGCTGTCCTCGCCGTTGGTGCGCGGGAAGAAGGCGCGGGTGCCGAGGTTGCGGCCGTCGCGGAAGGCCAGCAGCAGGACGCAGGCGCTGGCGCCCTGCATCGCCACCGCCAGCACGTCGAGGTCGGCGTTGCGGCCGTCCATGGTCTGCCGCGCCTGCAGCTTGCGAATGGTGCCGATCAGGTCGCGCAGGCGCGCGGCCTCCTCGAACTCCAGCGCGTCGCTGGCGCGCTGCATCGCGTCCGCCAGCTCGTCGCCGAGCTCCTGGCTGCGCCCGTCCAGGAACAGCGCGGCGCGGCGCACGGATTCCGCGTAATCGCCCGCCTCGACCAGGCCGACGCACGGCCCGCTGCAACGGCCGATCTGGTATTGCAGGCAGGGCCGGCTGCGGTTCTTGAACACGCTGTCCTCGCAACTGCGCAGGCGGAACAGCTTGTGCATCAGGTTCAGCGTCTCGCGCACCGAGGCTGCGCTCGGGTACGGGCCGAAGTAGCGGCCGCCGGTCGCGCGCGGACCGCGATGGAAGGCGATCCGCGGCCATTCCTCGCGGGTGAGCAGGACGAAGGGATAGCTCTTGTCGTCGCGCAGCATCACGTTGTAGCGCGGCTGCAGCGACTTGATCAGCTGGTTCTCGAGCAGCAGGGCGTCGGCCTCACTGCGGGTGACGGTCACTTCGATGCGCGCGACCTGCGCCAGCATCGCCATGATGCGGGTCGGCTTCGGCGTCGCGTTGAAGTAACTGCCGACGCGGTTGCGCAGCGCCCGCGCCTTGCCGACGTACAGCGCGTCGCCGGCGCCGTTGAGCATGCGGTACACGCCCGGGGCCAGCGGCAGCGCGGCGGCGGCGGCCTTGCCGTCGAAGGCCCGGGTCGCGTCGTCGGCCTTGCGCTTGCTCACCACGGGCCGCTCAGAAACGGCCCTGGCGGATGCGCTCGACGATCCCCTCGGCCGCGGCGTCGGCCAGCGACCAGGCACGCTCGAAGTCGCGCGCATGGCCGTAGTACGGATCCGGCACGTCCTTGCGCCCCACCCCGGCCCAGTCCAGCAACAGCTCGACCTGCCCATGCGCGGTGCGCGGCTTGCGGATGCCGGCATCGTGCAGGACCGTGCGGTCCGCGCACAGGATGAAGTCGAACGCGTCGAAGTCGTCGACCGACAACGCGCGTGCGCGCTGCGCCTCGATCGCGACGCCATGGCGCGCCGCGCAGGCGATCGCGCGTTCGTCCGGCGGCTGCCCGGCGTGGGCGCGGCTGGTGCCGGCCGAATCCACCCGCGCGCGTTCGCCCAGGCCGGCCGCCTCCAGCCGTGCGCGCAACGCGCCCTCGGCCATCGGCGAGCGGCAGATGTTGCCCATGCACACCATCAGGATCCCGATCGGCCTAGCCATGGGAAGCCTGCATCGATGCGTGGAAGCGCTCGGCGCGGGCGAGGTCCTCGGGCGTGTCGACGCCGGGCGGGAACGGCGACGGGGCCAGCGCCACCGCGATCCGCCATCCCGCTTCCAGCGCGCGCAACTGTTCCAGCGCCTCGAGCTGTTCCAGCCGGCCCGGCGGCAACCCGGCGAACGCGCGCAGCGCCGCGACCCGGTAGCCGTAGAGGCCGATGTGCCGCAACCACTCGCCCGGCGGCAGCGTCCCGCGGTCGCGGGCGAACGCATCGCGCGGCCATGGCACCGGGGCCCGGCTGAAATAGAGCGCATCGCCATTGGCGGCACGCACCACCTTCACCGCATTCGGGTCCAGCAGCGTCTCCACTGCGTCGATCGGCGTGCACAGGGTGGCGATGCCGGCGCCGCTGTCGGCCACCGTGCGCGCCACGCAGGCGATGCCGTCGGCCGGGGCGAAGGGTTCGTCGCCCTGCAGGTTGACCACGATGGCATCGTCGGCCCAGCCGGCGATCGCCGCGCATTCGGCCAGGCGGTCGGTGCCCGAGGCGTGCCCGGACGAGGTCATCGCGACCTGCACCCCGCGCCCGTGCAGGGCGTCGGCGATGCGCTGGTCGTCGGTCGCGACCCAGACCTCGCGCGCACCCGCGGCGAGCGCGCGACGGGCGACGTGCAGGACCATCGGCTCGCCGCCGATCGGCAGCAACGGCTTGCCCGGCAAGCGGGTGGAGGCATGGCGCGCCGGGATGGCGACGACGAATTCGGGAACGGTCATGCCGGCATTATCTACGACGCAGCTTTTGATCTTCCCTCGCCCCTTGCGGGAGAGGGTGCCCGAAGGGCGGGAGAGGGGAATGGGCGTGCGTTCGCCCCTTTCCCGATGCGCTGCGCGCATCGACCTCTCCCACGAGGGGAGAGGTGATAATCAGGCGCGGCGCGGCAACTTGGCACACAACGCCACCCAGAATGCCTCGGGCAGCCGCACATCCGCGGGCACCGCATGCCAGCCCGGCTGCGCGAAGCCCCGGCACTTCACCGCATCCTTCTCGGTCATCAGCACCGGCAACGGGCTGCCGAAGGCGAAGTCGCCCGGGCCATAGGCGTGGTGGTCGGGGAAGGCATGCGGCACCACCGCGATCCCGGCATCGCGCAGGGTCGCGAAGAAGCGCTCGGGGTCGCCGATGCCGGCGACGGCGTGCACGCGCTGTCCGGCGAACGCCGCCAGCGGCTGCGCACGCCCGCCTTGCAGCGGCATCGCCACCTGCACCTGCAGGCGCATCGGCCATTCGCCGAGGCCGGCCTGCGCCGCGAGCGCATCCTCCGCGACCACGCCGAGGTTGAGCACGCGGAAGGCGCAGTCGGCGGCGCGCTCCAGCGGCTCGCGCAAGGGGCCGGCCGGCATCAGCAGGCCGTTGCCGTAACGGCGACGGGCGTCCAGCACCTCGATTTCGATGTCGCGCGCCAGCCGATAGTGCTGCAGGCCATCGTCGCAGACCACGATGTCGCAACCGGCGTCGCGCAGCGCACGCGCGGCCGCGACCCGGTCGCGGTCCACCCGCACGCGCGCGCCGGTGCGGGTGGCGATCAACAGAGGCTCATCGCCGGCCAGCGCGGGAGCGTCGCCCAGCGCGACCCAACGCGCGATGCCGGCGTCTTCGCGGCCATGCCCGCGGCTGGCGACGCCCGGCGTCCAGCCCGCCGCGCGCAGGCGCTCGACCAAGGCGATCACCACCGGCGTCTTGCCGCTGCCCCCGGCGACGAGGTTGCCGACCACGAGCACCGGCACCCCCGGGTGCACACGCTTCCGCCACCCCCGCCGGTACGCGTCGCGTCGCAGCGCGACCACCGCGCCGTACAAGCCCGCGACCAGGCGCGCATGCCAGGGCGGTGGGCTCCCGTCGTACCACCAGGCCGGCGGCCGCGCGGGCCGGCGCGCCTGGCTCATGGCGCGTCCCGGAATTGCATCGCATGCAGGTGGGCGTACACCCCGCCGCGCGCCAGCAAGTCCGCGTGCGTGCCCTGCTCCACCAGGCGGCCGGCCTCGAGCACCAGCACCTGGTCGGCGTGTTCGATGGTCGACAGGCGATGCGCGATCACCAGCGTGGTGCGATCGGGGATCAGCTTCGCCAACGCGTCCTGCACCAGCCGCTCGGAGGCGTTGTCGAGCGCGGCGGTGGCCTCGTCGAGGACCAGGATCGGGGCGTCCTTGAGCATGGCGCGGGCGATCGCCAGGCGCTGCCGCTGGCCGCCCGAGAGCTTGCCGCCCTTGGCGCCGATGTGCGCCTCCAGCTGGCCGGGCAGGCGCTCCACGAACTCCATGGCATTGGCATCGCGGACCGCGGCCTGGATGCGCGCGGGATCCGCGCGCTCCAATTCCCCGTAGGCGACATTGCCGGCGACGCTGCCGTCGAACAGCATCACCTGCTGGCCGACCATGGCGACCTGCCGGCGCAGGTCGGCGAGCGGGTAATCCGCCAACGGCAGGCCGTCGAGCAACACCTCGCCCGCCGCGGGTTCGTAGAAGCGCGGGATCAGCTTGGCCAGGGTCGACTTGCCGCTGCCGGAACGGCCGACGATCGCGGTGACGGTGCCGGGCCGGGCGACGAAGCTGACGTCGTGCAGTGCCAGCGCCTCGCTGCCCTCGTAGCGCGCATCGACATGGCGGAACTCGAGCAGGCCGCGGGCGCGCGCCAGCGGTTGCGTGCCGGCATCGCGCTCCGGCGCGGCGTCGAGCACCGAGAACACCCGCTCCGCCGAACTGATGCCCCGTTGCAGCATGCTCTGCACGTTGGTGAGCTGGCGCAGCGACGGCACCAGGCTGACCATCGCGGTCATCAGGGTCATGAAGTCGCCGGCGGTGAGCCGCCCCTTCGCGGCCTCCAGCCCGGCCACCACCAGCATCACCGCCACGCCCAGCGCGCCGAGCACCTGCACCAGCATCGACAGCGTGCCGCGGGTGACCTCGATCTTCAACGCCAGCCGCAGGTTCTGCAGCGTCTGCGCGCCGTAGCGGCCCATCTCGGCGTCCTGCGCGCCGTACGCCTTGACGTCCTGCTGCGCGTTGAGCGCCTGGTCCGCGGTCTGCAGCATCTGCGCCGCGGACTCCTGGATCGCGTGGTTGAGCCGGCGGTAGCGCTTGCCCACCTTGCCCATCATCCACGCCATCGCCGGCGCCAGCAGCAACAGCACCAGCGACACCCGCCAGCTGGTCCAGACCATGATCCCGAGGGTGGCGACGATCCCGAGGACGTTGCTGACCATCACCTTGAGCGCGTCGACCGCGGCCTGCGCGACCTGCTCGCTGTCGGCGCCGAGGCGGGTCAGCATCGACGGCACCGGCTCGGCGTCGAAGCGCGCCCCCGGCAGGCGCAAGTACTGCGCCATCAGTTGCAGCCGCAGGTCGCGGGCGACCCCGCGGCCGGAGCGCGCGATGGCGTAGTCGGCCACCAGCCCGAACAGTCCGCGCGCCAGCAGCAGCAGGACCAGCCCGCCCGGCAGCCAGTAGCTGAAGGCATGGCGGACGAAGATGTCGTCGACGATCGGGCCCAGCAGCTTGAGGGTGCCGGCGCTCGCCGCCGCCTCCAGCGCCATCGCCAGGATCCCGATCGCGATCAGGCCGCGGTACGGGCGTGCATACCGGCGCAGTCGGCGGTAGGTGGCCTGGGTGGCGTCCTCGCTCACTTCGGCGCGGCCCCCGTCGTGGCCGGCTCCGGCGCGGTGGCGATGGCGATCCGGCGGAACCCGAGTTGCCCCAGCGCATCCAGCGCGGTCACCACCGCCTGGTGCGGCGTGCCGGCATCGGCGCGCAGCAGCACCGGGCGGTCGCGATCATCGCCGGCGACCTCGCGCAATGTCGCCTTCAGCGATTCCACGTCGGTGCGCAGCGCCTCGCGGTCGCCCACGAAGTAGCGTCCCTGCGCGTTCACCAGCAGGCTCAGCGCCTTGGACGGCGCCTCCGCGGGCTGTCCATCGGCGCGCGGCAACTCGAGTTTCAGCACCGAGCGCGCATCGAAGGTCGTGGTCACCACGAAGAAGATCAGCAGGCACAGCAGCACGTCGATCAACGGCACCAGGTTGATCTCGGGGATGTCGTCCTGGCGGAAGTCCTGGATCCGCATGCCGCGGCCTCAGCCCTTGCGCGCCTGCGTGGCGGCCGGATGGGCGTCGAGCACGTCGAGCAGGCGGATCGCCTCGTGCTCCATGTCGACGATGGTGGCGGCGATGCGCCCGCGGAAATAGCGATGGAACGCAAGCGCCGGGATCGCCACCACCATGCCGGTGGCGGTGCAGATCAGCGCCTTGCCGATGCCGCCGGCGAGCTGGTTGGCATCGCCGATGCCGTGGTCGAGGATGCCGAGGAACATCTCGATCATGCCGACCACGGTGCCGAACAGGCCCAGCAGCGGGCCCGCGGCGGCGATCGTGCCCAAGGTGTTGAGGTAGCGCTCCATCCGGTGCACCAGGTGGCGACCGACGTCCTCCACGCGCTCGCGGATGACTTCGCGGCCGCGCATGCGGACGTCCAGCTCGGCGGCCAGCAAGGCGCCCAGCGGCGAGGTCGAGCGCAGCGAATCGATGTGCGCGGGTTCCAGCGGCTTGCCGCGCGCCACCCAGGCGCGCACCTCGTCGCCCAGGCCCGGCGGCATCACCCGGTCCCGCCGCAGGCTCCAGAAGCGCTCCACGATGATGCCCAGGGCGACCGCCGACAGCAGCAGCAAGGGAATCATCGGCCATCCGCCGGCCCGGACCAGTTCCAGCACGCGTCGATCCTCCGGCCCTCATGGCCGCTGCGTTTCCGCCGCGTAGCATAGCCCAGCCGTTCCGTGGCGACGGCGCGCGGCGTCCCACAACCGCGCATGCGCCATCCGCCGCTCCTCGACCTGCAGGCCGCGCGCCCCCAGCCAGATGCGCAGCGCGCCGCTGCGCGAGGTGTCCAGCAACTCGGCGCCGGCCTCGCACCAGCGACGCACCACGTCGCGGCGCGGATGGCCGAACCGGTTGCCGGCGCCGGAGGACACCACCGCCAGCCGCGCGCCCGTCGCCGCGACGAAGCCAGGATCCGACGATCCCGCGCTGCCGTGGTGCGGGACCAGCACCACCTCGCTGCGCAAGCGGGCGCGGTCGCGCGCCGCCAGCGCACGCTCGGCGTAGTGGCCGATGTCGCCTGCCAGCAACACGGCGCCATGTGCACCGACGACGCGCAGGACGCAGCTGGCTTCGTTGCCGAGGTACGGGAAGTCCGCACCGGGGTGCAGCACCTCCACGCGCACGCCATCCCACTGCCAGGACATCCCCACATGGCAGGCCTGCAACCCAGGCACCGGACTGCCCGCCGGCGCCAGCACGGCGGCGACCGGCAACGCGCGCGCCACCGCCGTCCACCCGCCGGCATGGTCGTTGTCGCCATGGCTGAGCACCACCGCGTCCAGCCGCCGTACGCCGAGGGCGCGCAAGGTCGGCACCACCGCGCGCTCGCCGGCATCGAAGCCATCGGCTTCGGCCGGGCCGGTGTCGTACAAGAGGGCGTGGGTGGCGGTGCGGACGAGGACGGACAGGCCCTGCCCCACGTCGACCACGACCACGTCGACCTCGCCCGGCCGAGGCAATCCCCGATCCGGCCACAGCAGGGGCAGCCACAGGCACAGCGCCAAGGCCTTCCCGGGGACGCCGCGCGGCAGCAGCAGCCAGAACGCCCCCAGCAGCGCCAGCGGCAAGGCGAACCAGCGCGGTTCCGGCAACCAGGCCATCGCCAGCGGTCCGTCGGCGATCCATGCCAGCCCGGGCCACAACAGGTCGAACGTCCACGCAGCGGCCTGCCACACCCCGTTGCCCCATCCTGCATGCAGCGTGTCCAGCAACAAGCCCAGCAAGCCCAACGGGATCACCACCAGGCTCCACCAGGGGACCGCCGCGAGGTTCGCCAGTGGGCCGGCGAACGAGGCCTGCCCGAACAGCACCACGGTCAGCGGCAACAGGCCGATGGTCGCGACCACCTGCGCGCCGACGAAGCCATGCACCAGCGCCCAGCCGCGCGGCCCCTGGTCCGCAGGCAGGCACCACAGCAACCACGCGACCCCGGCGAAACTCAGCCAGAAGCCCGCCCCCAGAACCGCCAACGGATCGAGCAGCAGGACCACGATGCAGCCCAGCGCCAGCGTGTCGACCAGGCGCTGGCGACGCCGCAACCAGCGGGCGGCGACCAGCACGGCGATCATCACCGCCGTGCGCAGGGTCGGCAATGCGAAGCCGGTGACCGCCGCATACGCGAAGGCACCCAGCACCGCGCCCAGGCCGGCCGCGAATGGCCGCGGCAGCCACCACGCCAGGCGCGGCAGACACCACCAGATCCCGGCCATCACCAGCGCGAAGAAACCGGCGACCAGGCCCACGTGGAAGCCCGAGATCGCGATCAGGTGGGTCAGGCCCGCCGCGCGCAAGCGCGCCCAGTCGGTGTCGTCCAGCCCGCGGGTATCGCCCAGCACCAGCGCCCGCACGAAGCGTGCGCTGTCGCGATGGATCGCCGCATCGATGCGCCCGCTCATGCGCTCGCGCCAGCCGGCAATCCCGTCCGGTGGCGCCAGGCGTTGCGCCAATGCGGGTTCCAGCACGTATCCCGTCGCCACCAGCCGGGCTGCGAGCGCATATTTCTCGCCATCGCCGGCGCCCGGATTGCGCAAGGCCTGCGGTGGCCGCAATTGCACCGGCAGCCGCCAGCGACTGCCGGCCACGAGGGCGCGGCGCGCCACCGGATCGTCTTCGTACCAGGCCAGCCGCAGGCGTCGCCCGCGCAGCGACTCGAGTTGGCCAATCGCATCGTCCACCTGGAACTCAAACCGGGTGCGGCGCGCCTCGTGCACCGGCAGGTCAACGATGCGGCCTTCGACCACCAGCGGCCGGCGCTCCAGCGTGCGCGGCAATTGCGCCTGCAGTACCGAGTTTGCATGCAGCGCGGTGAAGCCGATGCCCGCCAGCACGATGCCGGCCAGCCTGGCGTGGCTCGGGCGCACGGCCAGCAATAGGCCGATCGCCAGCAGGCCCAGGGCGAGCGGGATCGGCATGGCGACCGGCAAGGCAAGGCTGGCGCACACGCCGGCCAGCAAGGCGAGCGCCGCAGCGGGACCGAACAGCGGCATGGCGGCAGGCATCCATGCAGCCTACGGATCGGTCGCGCGTCGCGGGATCGGGCGCAGCCGCGCCCGTGGGTCAGGCTTTTCCGGTCACCCCATGACCGCCGGGCGCAGGCGCCCTTCGTGCAGCTCCAGTACCCGGTCGAGGCGCGCGGCGAGACGGCGGTCGTGGGTCACCAGCACCAGGCTGGTGCCCTGGGCGCGATTGAGGTCCAGCATCAGCGCGAAGACGTTCGCCGCGGTCTTTTCGTCGAGGTTGCCGGTGGGCTCGTCGCCCAGCACGCAGGCCGGCTGGTTGACCAGTGCGCGCGCCACCGCGGTGCGCTGGCGTTCGCCCCCCGACAGTTCACCCGGCTTGTGCTGCAGGCGATGGCCCAGCCCGACCGATTCAAGCAACGCCTGCGCACGGGATTGCGCCACCTCGATCGCCTGCCCGGCCAGCAGCACCGGCATCATCACGTTCTCGAGCGCGGTGAACTCCGGCAGCAAGTGGTGGAACTGGTACACGAAGCCCAGCGCGCGGTTGCGCAGGCGGCCGCGTTCGGCGTCGGACAACGCGCTCATCCGATGGCCGGCGACGAAAACCTCGCCCGCGGTGGGCACGTCCAAGCCGCCCAGCAGGTGCAGCAGGGTGCTCTTGCCCGCGCCCGACGCGCCGAGGATGGCGACGGTCTCGCCCGCGGCCACCCGGAACTCCAGCCCATCGAACACCGGCGTGCGTAGCGAGCCTTCCGCGTAGGTCTTGCCGAGTCGTTCGGCGCGGATCACGTCGTCCGTGGCCTCACTCATAGCGCAGTGCCTCCGCCGGCGCGGTGCGTGCCGCGCGCCAGGCCGGGTACAGGGTGGCGACGAAGGCCATCGCCAGCGCCACGCAGGCGATGGTGGCGACATCGTGTGCCTGCAGGTCGGTCGGCAGGCCGGTGATGTAGTAGACATCCTCCGGCAGCAACTGGACCCCGAGCACCGCCTCGATCCCGCGCAGGATGGCATCCAGGTTGAGGGTGAGCAGGATCCCGCCGACCACGCCGGCCACGGTGCCGATCACGCCGATCAGGCTGCCCTGGACCATGAACACCTGCATCACCTGGCGCGGGGTCAGGCCCAGCGTGCGCAGGATGGCGATGTCGGCCTGCTTGTCGGTGACCAGCATCACCTGCGAGGACACCAGGTTGAACGCGCCCATCGCGATGATCAGCGACAGCAGGATCGCCATCACCGTCTTCTCCATCTTCAGCGCACGGAACAGGTTGGCGTTGTCCTGGCTCCAGTCGGTCACGCGGAACGGGCCGCGCAGCTTCAGCGCGAGGTCGCGCCCGACTTCGGAGGCCTGGTCCATGTCGTGCATTTTCAGGCGCACGCCGGTCACCCCGTCGCCCATCCGCAACAGGCGCTGCAGGTCGGCCAGGGCGACCACCGCCAGCCCCTTGTCGAATTCGTTGTAGCCGGCCTCGAAGATGCCGCTCACCCGGAACCGCTTCATCGTGCCCATGCCGCCGCCCACCGGGGTGCTGCGGAAATCGGCCAGGGTGACCACCACGTCGTCGCCGACGCCGACGCCCAGCCACATCGCCAGCTCGCGGCCCAGCACGATGTTGAAGCGCCCGGGCGCCAGCTCGGACAGCTTGCCCTGCACCATCTTGTCGCCGAGCACCGAGACCTTGCCCTCCTCGGCGGGCACGACGCCGCGCAGCATCGCCGGCTGGTTGTTGCTGCCGGAGAGCAGGGCCTCCTTCTCGATGTAGGGCGCGGCGCCGGCGATGCGCTTGTCCTGCATCGCCACGTCCACCGCGTGCCGCCAATCCTGCAGCGGCTCGCCATAGCCGCTGACCGTGGCATGCGCCGCCATCTGCAGCATGCGGTCGCGGATCTCGCGCTGGAAACCGCTCATCACCGCCAGCGTGGTGATCAGCGCGGTCACCCCCAGCGCGATGCCGAGGATGGAGGCCAGCGAGATGAAGGAAATGAAGCCGTTGCGGCGTTTCGCGCGCAGGTAGCGCAGGCCGATGGCGACGGGGACCGGTTTGAACATGGAACTCCTTGGGGATGCCCGCCACGCGGCAGCGTGCGCCGGATGCGCCTGCGCGCGGCCCGCACAGTCTACGGGGCCTTGCGTGAGTGCCGGCGTCGACGGCGCTCATCCTGCCATCGGGCCTCCCGCCGCGGCGGATTCGCGTCGCTGCAGCGCCAGCTTCAGTTCACGTCGGCCGGCTGCATCGAGCACGTCCGGCCCCAGCGCATGTCGGCACCATCGCCCGTTGCCGCCACGCCAGGCCACGAAGGCCAGCGGACCCCGCCAGGACACGCGCAGGCCGGGCATCGGCATACCGTCGCAGGTGGGCTGGCCACGCCCCGGCGGGATGCTCCAGCGCATCGGAGGCTGCCGCCGGTGGTGGCGCGCCAGGACGATGCCATGCAGGCCGGCAGCCAAGGCGAGCGGCCAGGCCCAGGATGCAGGCAGGTCGCTGGCCAGCACCGCGCACGGCGCCAGCAATGCCAGCGCCCACAGGGCAACGCCCAGCCAGGCCGATGGCCGCCAGTGGATGCAACAAGGCAGGTCAGGGATGGCGGATGCGTTCGACGAGCGCCGCGGTTTCGACATCGGGGGGACTCTCGTGGCCGAGGAACCAGCGCCAGAGTGTGTCGTCCTCGGTGTCCAGCAGGCGCAGGAAGACATCGCGCTCGCGGGTCGGACTTTGCCGCCATGCCTGGTCGAGCCAGCGCTCGAGCAGCTGGTCCAGCTCGCGCATCCCGCGCCGGCAACGCCAGCGCAGCTTGCGGAGCTCGACCTCGTCGTCGT
>ERZ1645192.1728-NODE-1728-length-18217-cov-6.498568_pt1 | contig 18217 bp, 18 predicted proteins | sample MGYA00575354_ERZ1645192 | MGnify/ENA primary metagenome ERZ1645192 (study PRJEB40844, sample SAMN11349763) | freshwater sediment metagenome | isolation source: river sediment | host: Sediment | place: India: Faizupur Khadar , New Delhi | collected 2017-02-21 ... | reverse complement strand
CTGTTCCGGCGTCTGGCCCTTTGAACCGGATCTGTGGGACCGGAAGAACCTGCCCGGAGTGGGAGGCATCTGCACCAAGGCGGTGACCGCGCGCCCAAGAGCCGGGAATGAAGGCCATCGCGTGTGGGAAACGCCCTGCGGCGTCCTGAACAGCATCGGCCTGCAGAACTGCGGCGTCGACGCTTTTCTGGACACGCATCTCCCGCTCATTTCGAAGAGTGGTATTCCCTTTCTTGTCAACGTTGCGATGGAGTCCGAGGAAGAAGTCGTTCATACACTCGGTTTGCTCTCGAATCACAAAGAGGAAATCCCCGGCGTCGAACTCAACATCTCGTGCCCGAATGTCTCCGGCGGAGGCATGAGCTGGGGGATGACGCCCGAGGGAGCGTCGCAGGCCGTATCAATCGCCCGTCGTGCGTGGAAGGGGCCTCTCTGGGTGAAGCTGACGCCCCAGATGCGGGATCCGCATGAAGTCGCGAAGGCGGCCGAGATATCCGGAGCGGACGCACTGGTCGTCGCGAATACGTGGCTCGGAATGGCGATTGACGTCGAACGCGCGAAACCGGTCTTTCAGAGGACCTTCGCCGGGCTTTCCGGCCCGGCGGTTTTTCCGCTTGCGCTGCGTCTCGTCTGGGATGTCGCCGGTTGTGTCCGGATTCCGGTCATCGGCTGCGGCGGAATCACCGTTCCGGAAGACGCGATCGCCATGCTTCAGGCCGGAGCGCAGGCGGTCGAAATAGGAGCGGCGATTTTCCGCTCGCTCGATGCGCCCGAAACGCTGTGTCGCGGCATAACGGACTATCTCGACCGGCACGGGCTCGATACCGTCGACTCGCTTTCGGGAATGGCGCGGACGGATGTCCGCCGATAACGCTCCGGAGGAGGAACCATGAAAGATCAGACACCGCTTATTCTCGCGCTCGATGTGGCCACGCCCCGGGCGGCCCTGGACATCCTTGACGAGACGGGGGACGCGCTCTCGTTCATCAAGATCGGACACCAGCTGTATGCGCTGGGCGGACTGCCGTTCGTCCGGGAGATCATGAATCGGGGCTATCGGGTTTTTCTGGACCTCAAGCTGCACGATATCCCGAATACGGTCCGCATGGCCGTTGAGGTGCTTTCGGGAGAGGGCTTGTGGGCGCTCACGCTGCACTGCTCCGGAGGCCGCTCCATGATGCGCGCCGCCCGCGAAGTCGTTGACGCGCACGGCGCGGATACGATGCTGCTCGGGGTGACCGTTCTGACAAGTCTCGACGAGGCGGAATGGTCCGAAGTCCACCCGAACTGTCCCATGGACGAGGCGCTTGCGCGAAGAGCTTCCTGCGCGCGCGACGCGGGGATGCACGGAATCGTGTGTTCTCCGTCGGATCTCGCGGTTGTTCGTGCGGCCGCGGGGCAGGAGATGAAAACAGTCGTTCCTGGAGTCCGGTTCGAGACCGGAGGAGACGATCAGTCCCGGACGGGGACTCCCCGGGAAACAATATGCGCCGGAGCGGATTATCTCGTCGTCGGTCGTCCTATCCTCAAGGCGGCGAACAGGGTTGAAATGATCGAAAGAATAGCTGGAGACATACGGGAGGGGTTTGCATGTCGGAAAAAGATGTAGAGCAGAAGACACTGGAACTTGTTCGGGAAAGCGGCGCGCTTCTCGAAGGGCACTTTCTTTTCACGTCGGGGCTGCACAGTCCGTTTTACTTTCAGTGCGCGCTTCTGCTCCGGTATCCCCGAAACGCGGCCTACACGGGGGAGCAGATCGCAAAACGTCTCGAACAGTATAAACCCGACATCGTCGTCTCTCCTGCGATGGGCGGCGTCATCATCGGGCACGAAGTCGCGCGCTATCTCGACGTTCCGTTTCTCTTCTGCGAACGGGAGGACAACCACATGAAGCTGCGGCGTTTCCCCTTCTTCGAGGGAAAACGCGCGGTCGTGGTGGAAGACGTCATTACAACGGGCGGCTCGGTTCTGGAAGTCGGGACGCTGTTGCAAGAGAAGGGCGCGGAATGGCTCGCCACGGCCTGCATCGTTGACCGGAGCGCCGGAAAACGTCTCGTCCTCAAGGAGCCTCCGATATCGCTCTGCAAAGTGACATTCCCCGTTTTCGATCCGACGGATTGTCCGCTGTGCCGCCAGGGGCTTCCGCTGGTCAAGCCGGGAAGCCGCCAGCTGAAGTATTGATCGTGCGCGTCAGGGTTCGGTCGTTTGTTCACGATTTTTCCGCAACGAATTCCCCGGTCACGGGACGCTGCGGTTGAATGCGATACGATAAACCTTCGGTAAAGGGGGTGGCTCCTGGTGGAACTGCAGCTCGTCTGTAACGCCTTGCTTCTCGGGGGGGTATATGCGCTTATGGGGGCGGGGTTTTCCCTTCAATGGGGCATAAGCGGCATTATCAACCTGGCCTATGGGGCCATGGTCATTCTCGGTTCGTACCTTTCCATGGTTCTCTTCAACACATTCCATATTGATCCCTTTCTCGGCATCCCCCTTTCCGGAGCGGCGCTCTTCATCCTCGGCGCCGCGATTTACAGGGGCATCCTTCAGCCGCTGAGCAAGGGCGGCATGGTCTTCACGCTCATTCTCACCTTCGCGATCCGGCTGATCCTCGAAAATGTCATGCTCGTCCTGTGGTCCGCGGATTATCGAACGATCCGGGTCGCATACGGCGGCGTGAGCTTCGATTTCTTCGGAGCGCACATTCCGCTCGTCCGGTTGCTGGCGTTCGTTGTCGCGATGATCACGGTATACCTGCTGTATCTGTTCATGAAGAAGACCAAGACGGGGAAGGGAATCCAGGCGGTCGCGCTCGATCGTATCGGCGCGCAGGCCGTCGGAATCGATATCCAGCGCATGTACCTCGTTAACTTCGCGCTCGGCTCGGCTCTTGCGGGCGGCGCGGGAGCGCTCTGGGCGAGCATCTACAGCTTCTCTCCCCATCTGGTCGGCGCGGTTGTCGGGAAGGTCTTCATCGTCGCGATCCTTGGCGGCCTCGGGAATATCTGGGGCGCCGCGGCGGGCGGAATCCTGCTCGGCATTGCGGAAACCGCGGGAGTGTCGTTTTTCGGAGCCGAATGGCAGGAGTCGCTGGGAATGGTCATCATGGTGGCCGTCCTTCTCTGGCGGCCCTATGGCCTGCTCGGCAAGAAGTTCTTCGCCTAGCCCGGGAGCGTGACGACAATGACGAAAAAACACCTTCCGCTCCTGCTGTTGGCGTTGGCGGCTCTGGGATCGCTGCCGTTCTTTCTTTCGGGATACTGGGCGCGCGTCCTGACGGTCATGTTCATGTACGGCGTGATCGCGCAGGGGATCAATCTCATGTCCGGGTTTATGGGCTACGTGCCGTTCGGAAACGCGATGTTCTTCGCGGTCGGCGGGTACAGCACCGCGGTCGCGATGGGGGCCGGAATCCCGTTTTTCCTGACGCTTCCCGTCGCTGCATGCGTGAGCGTCGTGATCAGCGTGCTCATCGGTCTGCCGGTCCTGCGGCTTCGCGGACACTATTTCGCGGTGGCGACCATCGGTGTTTCCGGCGCGCTTATGTCCGTCGTTCAGAATGTGGAGTTCACGGGCGGCGCGATGGGAACGACGCTGCCGATACTGAACGCTTCCCCGGCGCAGGCCTCCGTTTTCTTTTACCTGGCGATGCTCGGCCTGCTTGTCGTCGCCAACGTCACAACATGGCTCATCCTGCGGAGCCGCTTCGGGTTCGGGATCCGCGCGATCCGTGCGAACGAGGATGCGGCGAACTCCATGGGCATCAACACGACGCTCTTCAAGGTTCTCAACTGGAGCATCAGCGCCGTACTCACGAGTCTCTCGGGGTCGTTTTACGCCTACTGGATGTCGTTCATCTCTCCCGACGAAATGTTCAACGTCATGATTGCGGTGAACGCGATCGTCATCCTGCTCGTAGGCGGCCTCGGGACGGTCCTCGGACCGATGGTGGGGGCCGTTATCTTCCAGTTCGTCTCCGAGGTGGCGTGGAGCAGCTTCGGCCACTACCATCTCGCCGTTCTCGGCGTCGCGACGATCATTATCGTAGCGCTCATTCCGAACGGCTTCGTCGGGCGTTTCCTGGAACTGCGACGGAAACGGATAACCGGGCAGACAGAGGAGGGAGCCAGATGAGCGCGGATTCCGTCATGCTCCGGGTCGACTCCCTCATCAAGGACTTCGGGGCTCTCCGGGCGACAAACGACGTGAGCTTCGACGTCCGAAAGGGCGAGATCGTCGGCCTGATCGGGCCGAACGGCGCGGGAAAGACCACGATCACGAACCTGGTGACCGGGGCGCTATCCAAAACATCGGGGCGCGTCTTTCTCAGGGGAGAGGACATATCGGGACTGAAACCCTTCGAGATCGCCCGGAAGGGACTTGCCCGGACCTTCCAGGTCGTCAAACCCCTTCAGGGGATGACCGTTGCGGAGAATGTCCTTGTCGGAGCTCTCTTCGGACGCGACGGACGCAAGAGGGATGTCGCAAGCGCGGCCGCACGCACGGAGGAGATCCTGTCGCAGGTCGGGCTCGAAAAGAAAAAGGACTTCCCGGTGGGCGCCATTACGCTTCCCGACCTGAAACGCATGGAGTTTGCGCGGGTGCTCGCCATGGAGCCCGAGGTCGTCTTCCTCGACGAAGTCATGGCCGGACTGAATCCCGTCGAGGTGAGCGAAGCGGGAGAACTCGTCAAGCGGCTTCGGACGGAAAAGAATCTCACGATCGTCTATATTGAGCACATCATGAAAGCCGTTATGGATATTTCCGACCGGATCATCGTGCTGCATCACGGCGAAAAGATCAGCGAAGGAACGCCGAAAGAGGTCGTCAACGATCGGCGGGTCGTGGAAGCCTACCTGGGAAAGAGGTACGCCGGAAAATGCGAAATATGACGGGAGAGGCGCTTCTGAGCGTCCGGGATCTGACCGCCGGGTACGGGGCGATACAGATCCTCTGGGATGTGAGTCTGGATGTCTTCCCGGGGGAAATCGTCTGTGTCGTCGGCGCCAACGGAGCGGGAAAGAGCACGCTGCTCAATACGCTCCTCGGGATGATTCCGGCGTGGTCCGGGAGCATTGCGTTCGCGGGAGCGGACATCACGCGGCTTCCCGGCCCGAAGCGGGTTGCGATGGGCGTGGGGTTCGCGCCGGAGGGACGGCATCTCTTTTACGGCCTGACGGTCGAGGACAATCTGCTTATGGGAGCGTACCAGCGCCCATCGGACGCTTCGGTTCGCGAGGATCTGGACTATGTGTACTCGATGTTCGAGTCGGTCTTTCGGCACAAGGATCGTCTTGCGGGAAACCTGTCCGGCGGAGAGCAGCAGATGTGCGCGATCGGCCGCGCCCTGATGGCCCGCCCGAAACTGCTCGTCATCGACGAACTTTCCCTTGGGCTTGCGCCGGTTATCGTGGACGATCTGATCCGCATCCTTTCCGCTCTGCGCGAAGAAAGGGGCATCAGCATTCTCCTTGTGGAGCAGGATGTCCAGGTCGCGCTCGATCTCTCGGACCGCGGATATGTGGTCGAATCGGGGCGGGTCACTTTGGAGGATACGAGCGAAAACCTCGGGTGCAACGGCCACGTCAAGGCCGCGTACCTTGGGATCGTGTAGCGTGCGGACGATGGTGCGTAGAGGGGACACTGAAGCAATGAGCCGGCAAGAGATGGAAAAACAAATGCGAAGGAGGAGAGAGCGTTGAAGAAGATCTGGACGGTAGCGGTTTTGTGCGTGTGTCTGTTTGCTGCGGTGGGTGCGGCTTTTGCGGAGGACGTCGTGAAAATAGGCGTCGCGGTCTCGATGACCGGGAAACTTGCCTACGAGGGTACGCAGGTGAAAATGGGGTACCAGGTGTGGGAGAAACTGATCAACGAGAGCGGCGGCATCAAGGCCGGAGACAAGAAGTACAAGGTGCAGATGATCTATCTCGATGACGAGAGCGATCCGGTTCGCGGCGCCAAACTGACCGAAAAGCTCATCACCGAGGATAAGGTCCAGTTCCTGATGGGGCCCTATTCGAGCGCCGTTACCTTTGCAACGAGCGCGATCGGCGAAAAGTACGGGATCATCACGATAGCCCCCGAAGCCAATGCGACGAAGATCTATGAGCGTGGATACAAGAACATCTTCTCTATCCTGCCTCCGGCGACGTTGCTGATGGATCCGATCGCCGAAGTCGCGAAAAAGGTTACGCCGAAACCGCAGACCGCGGCGATCATTTCGGCCAACGATCTCTTCCCGCTGAGTTGCGCCGAAGGATTCAAAGCGTCTCTCGAAAAGGCCGGCATCAAGGTCGTTCTTTTCGAAAAGTACCCCGCCGGCGCGACCGACATTTCAAGCCTCCTGACCAAGGTCAAATCGGCCAACCCCGATATCCTCGGTCTGGCAGGGTACACTGCGGATGCGCTCATGCTGATGCGTCAGAGCAAGGAACTCAAGCTCAATCCGAAGATGTACGCGATTTCCGTCGGCGTCATGGTTGAGGGATTCATCAAGGAACTCGGCCCCGATGCAGAGTTCGCCATCGAGGGAGAGTGGTGGATTCCCACGATGAAACTGAAGGATCCCGTTTTCGGAACCACGGAAGACTACGTCAAGGCCTGCCGCGCGATGTTCGGCGAGACGTACACGCCCGGATATCACGCGGCGAGCGCGAGCGCTGCCGGAAGCATGCTCCAGCTTGCCGTGGAAAAGGCCGGTTCCATCGAGACCGACAAGGTTCGTGAGGCGCTCAGGGGCATGGACCTGCAACTCTCGACCTGGCCCGGAATCAAATTCGACGAAAAGGGACAGAACATCAAGACGATCCATCCGGCGATCCAGATCCAAAAGGGCAAGTTCGTCACGGTGTATCCCGAGGAATCGAAGCAGAGCGACGTCGTCTATCCCGCGCCCGTTTGGGAAGAGCGGAAGTAACGGTCGGTACGGGATCGCCGGAACGCGGATGAAAACAATGCGGATCGCCGCCATCACCATCGGACAGTCTCCCAGGACAGAGATCACCGCCCCGATGCGGGAAATTCTCAGGGGCGCATCACTGGAAGAATACGGATTGCTCGACGACGCGACGGAAGCAGATCTGGCGCGCCTCGGCGAGTCCGCGCTCAATCCGTGCGGAGACGGCGTCTACGTGACCCGTCTTCGCGACGGGCGTTCGATTAAGATGGTGAAGAGAGACATTGTCGAAATGCTGAAAAGTACCCTCTGCACGCTCAAGGGCTCCGGTTTTTCGTCGGCGCTGATTTTGTGCCAGGGGGAGTATTATGCGGCGGCGGTCCCCGGAATCAGGCTCCTTCATCCGATGGAACTCGTGCGCGGCGTGGTGGATGCCTTTCTCCCCGCCGGGTGTCTTGGAGTCATCGTTCCGATCAGGGAACAGGAGGCCTTCAAGAAGAGGGAGTGGGAGAAGGAAGGACGAGAGCTTCTGATCACAACGGGATCCCCATATGGGGATCCCGTTTTTCTTGACCGTGCGGCCGAATCGCTGCGCGGAAGGACGGACGCGGTCGTTCTGGACTGTCTTGGGTTTACCGTCGCGATGCGACGACGTGTAGCGGAAATTGTCGCCTGTCCCGTTTTTTTGCCGGGTACAGTTGTTGCTTCCGTTTTACGGGAAGCGTATGGAACGGACGAAGGAGTATGTGAGCGTATATGACCTGGAGCAGGAAGCACGTTATCACGATCGAAAGCATGTCCCGCGAGGAAATTTGCTCCGTTCTCGACGTCGCCGGCTTCTACAGGCGCGAGTGCATGAAGGCCGGACGGGCCCCGCAGTACGATACCCTGAAGGGGTTCACCGCAGTGAATATGTTCTTCGAAAACAGCACGCGAACGCGAATCTCTTTTGAACTGGCCGAAAAACGTCTGGGGATGATGTCCATCGATTTCAACGCTCCCGCGAGTAGTCTGTCGAAGGGAGAATCCTTCGAGGACACGCTGATGACCATCAACGCCATGAATGTCGATGCGATCGTGATCCGGCATCCGATGAACGGGAGCGCACAGAGGGCTACGGAATACGTCGACGGATCGGTAATCAGCGGCGGAGACGGGACGTACGCCCATCCGACGCAGGCTCTTCTCGACGCCCTTTCCCTCAGGGAGCGGGTTGGATCGTTTGAAGGGCTCAAGGTCGCGATCATCGGTGATATCCTTCACAGCCGCGTCGCCTCGTCACAGGCGTGCGTGCTCCGAAAGCTCGGCGCGCGCGTGTTTCTCGCCGGACCGTCAGCGTTTCTGCCCGACTCGTTCAAGGACGATTGGAAGGTCGAAGGCGTATTCCACGATCTTGACGAAACACTCCCCGGGATGGACGTCCTCTCCCTGCTGCGGGTGCAGAAAGAACGCATGTGCGAAGCGGAAATCCCCTCCTTCGAGGAGTATCACCGGTTGTGGGGAATCACCCGCGAACGGTTGGCCCGGGCCGGAGCGAACGCGCTCGTGATGCACCCGGGCCCGATCAACAGGGGCGTGGAGCTTTCCGGCGACGTCGCGGACTCGGAACGGTCGCTCATTCTCGAACAGGTCGCGTGCGGAGTCGCCGTTCGTATGGCGTTGCTTCAACTCCTGCTGGGAGAATCTGCGCCCCGTTAGAATGCTGATCAGCCGATGAGGGGTGTTCCCGCGTCTGAACATTTGGTATGCTTGACGCGAATACGGCCGGAACGCCCTTCCCCCGGCTTGAAGAAGGAGGATGCGAATGTTCGATCTCGTAATTCGACGCGGAGCCGTCTGTCTTGGCGAAGAGACTCCCGTACAGTGCGATCTGGGAATTCGGGACGGCGTCATTGCGGCCATATCGCTCGGAGATCTTGACGGGCGTGACGTCGTCGACGCCGAAGGAAAGATGGTCTTGCCCGGCACGGTCGATCCTCACGTGCATATCAGGGCTCCGGGACACGACGAACGGGAGACTTTTCATTCCGGGACATGCGACGCCGCAGCCGGAGGCGTCACGACGATCATGGAGATGCCTATCTCCTCTCCGCCCCCGTATTCAAAGGAAATCGTCGAATCCCGCATGCGTCTGGCCGCATCGGAAGCCGTTGTGGATGTCGCATTTTTCGGAGCGGCCGGGATGGATCAGATCGACTCGATCGTCCCGTGCGCACAATCCGGCATAGTGGCCTTCAAGACGTTCCTTCACGAGGCGCCGAAGGGACGCGAGGCGGAGTTCATCGGACTGACGGCTCCGGACACGCCGGATCTGTACGAAGTCATGAAAAAAATCGCCGAATCCGGAGTCATCGGCGCGTTCCACGCGGAAAACAACGCGATGATCCAGCGCAATATCCGGAACATGACCGCAGCGGGCCGGACGTCGCCGAAGGATCACGAGCGTTCCCGTCCCCCGATCTGCGAGATCGAGACGACCGCGAAGGTCCTCCTCTTCGCGGAGGAAACCGGAGCGACTGTGGAAATCTGTCATATCTCCACGCCCCGCGCGGTCGAACTCGTGAATGAGGCCCGCGCGCGGGGCGTCCGGGTCATCGCCGAGACCTGCCCGTCGTACCTTTTCCTCAACGTGGACGCGCTCGATCGTTTCGGGGCGTTCGCGAAGTGCAACCCTCCAGTTCGGAGCGAAGAGGAACGGAGCGCGATGTGGACGTACGTCGTCGACGGCAGCATCGATATTATCGGGAGCGACCACGCGCCGTACACGAAAGAAGAGAAAATGAAGGGGGACGGAAACATCTTCGTTCCGCCCGCGGGGTTTCCGGGGCTGGGAACCCGTCTGCCGCTCATGTACACGGCCGTGCGCGAGAAAAAACTCTCCCTGCGCCGGATGATCGAGCTGATCTGCACAAACCCGGCGAAGGCCTTCGGCCTCTATCCGAAAAAAGGCGTCATAGCCCCCGGTTCGGATGCCGACCTCGTCCTTATCGACCCGATGCGGCAAGGCGCAATATCGAAAGACGAGATGTTCACCCGTTGCCGCGACAGCGCGCTGGTCTTCGAAGGGTGGAACGTGTACGGGAAGCCGGAACGGACGATCGTCCGCGGACGTACGGTCTTCGCCGGCGGGAAAATCCTGGCGGAGCCCGGGTGGGGCGCAATCGTCCGGCGAGCCGGATCGTGAGAACGCAATGGGCCTTCGCTTCCGGCGATTCCCTCGGAAGCGAAGGCCATACGCTTACCCCAACGTCGGACCGCGGGCGTTTTGAAGAATGAAGATCTCCCGGAGGATCGTCCTCATAACGGGGGTTCTTTTTCTGCTTCTCGCGGCGTTCCTGTTGTTTCGATCCCCGGCAAGGCACGATGTCCTTGCGGAGTCCGATGACGCAGTCCTGCTTCTGACATACGGAAGAGAACTCATCGATACCGTTCGGGCCTCTCTTGAAACGCTTCCGTCCCGGGACAGGGGTGTTGTCGAAACGGGGCTGAACAGACTGGAATCGGCCTGGAAGGAGTTACAGCAGATCCGGGAACGAAACGGAGACACGACTGCCGCGACGGATCGTTTCCTCTCCCTGCTGCAGGAGATGACAAGCGGCGACATACCCGTACGGAAAGGACTGGAGAATGCCGATGAAACAAGAAACTGACGAATGCGCGAGAGCTGTCCATAACATTCTCAGATCGCACATGGCGATACAGGACGACTTGTTCCGGCCGACATGGAGAAAGATCATACGGATTCCGGGTGTCTATCGCCCGGTGCCGTACGGTGAAAAGCGAGACGAACTGCGCGCTCTGGCGGAACAGCTGCATGAGATCCGCACGCGCATCAAGAGGATGAAACCGGAAGGCGACGATGAGGACGGCCGTTTCCTGATCTCGCTGCGCGCGTATTGCACCTCGCTGTCGGAGTCGATCCTCGCCCTTTCGGACGTCTGCGAACGCCTGGCGGCGAAAAGCAACGGAGAGGACTATCCTCGGTCATCCTACGAGAAAGAAATCGAGACGTTTCGTGCTCTGGAAACGAAATCCATGGAGATCGGGAAGTCCCTCAATGAGTTGCGAAGGAAGGAACGAAATACGAGCACCGGAAACGCATCCCCTCAAGGCTGACTTGTAGTTTCTCTCCCGTCGTTTTTTTCACCTTTGATTCAGATTCGCCATTGACAAAAAGACACGGTGTTTGTACTCTTGTTTTCGTGAGGGTTGTATATCTCTTGTATACAACCTTCGGGAGGGTGAACGTTCTCATGCTCAAGAGAAAAAAAGAAGTCGCCTACAATTGGATCAAGGAACGCCTCCTTCGGAGTGCGGACGTTGATGTATCCCGTTTTTCGGAGAATGCCCTTTCATCCGAACTGAACATGAGCAGAACTCCGATTCGAGAAGCGCTCCTTCAACTGCAGGCGGAGGGGTTTGTCGAAATCCTGCCGAACAGGGGGATCGTTATTCCCGATGTTTCGGTTCGTGAAGTCAATGAAACCTTCGCCCTGCGCATGGCCCTCGAAGAATTCGTCGTGCGGGAAATTGCGGGCAATGTCCAAGCCGAATGGCTGAAACAGGTGGATGACAACCTGGAACTCCAGAAGGCCGCCGTGATCCGTTCGGATGTTCCGGAGTACCTTGTTCATGACAAGGCCTTTCATGATCTATTTCTCGATAGATATTCGAATTCTCTTATCAATAACGTCGCGCGGCGCATTCGGGAACGATTCTTTTCGGTCGGAATGAATGTTCTGCGGTGCAAGGGGTCGGTGGAACGCTCCTTTCAGGAACATTGCGCCATTGTCGAAGGCCTGCGCCTCGGCGATCCTGAAAGAACCGCCGCAGCCATGCATCAGCATCTCCTGACGGGAAAGAGGAATGTCCTTTTCTGGCAGGAACACGCGGATGACGGCCTGTCGCGGCGTTTCTGATTTTTTTCAGTTTTCAGTGCGAATATTGAAATCGCATCGTTCGGTGCGACAGAAATGGAGGGGGCAACTCTATGTGTGCGAAAGCGGAACGAAGAGAGCCGGCAAGATCGCCTGCGGAATACGGGGCGGAGAAGCTCCGGTGGTTCTACGAGACGATGGTGTTGATCCGGAACTTCGAGCTGAAAGTCGAAGAGAACTTCTTTGCGGGGGAAATACCGGGCTTCGTGCATCTGTACATCGGTGAAGAGGCGACCGCGACGGGCGTGATGGGACATCTCCGGAAGACCGACTACATCCAGAGCACGCACCGGGGTCACGGACACACGCTGGCCAAGGGAGCGGACCCGAAGCGGATGATGGCGGAAATCTTCGGGAAAAAGACGGGCTACTGCAAAGGCAAAGGCGGCTCGATGCACATCGCGGACTTCAGCGTGGGAATGCTCGGTGCGAACGGCGTCGTCGGAGGCGGCTTCACGATGGTCACCGGAGCGGGCCTTGCGCAGAAAATGCAGAAGACGGACGGCGTATCGGTCTTCTTCTTCGGAGACGGAGCGTCGAACCGGGGGACCTTCCATGAGGCGATCAACATGGCGGCGGTCTGGAACCTGCCGGTGCTCTTCGTCTGCGAAAACAACCAGTTCGCGTCCACGACGCCCTACCGGACGACCACCTCGGTCGACGACATAGCGGACCGGGCGCAGGGATACGGCATCCCGGGAGTCATCGTCGACGGCAACGACGTCTTCGCGGTCTACGAAGCGGCGGGCGACCTCATCGAACGGGCGAGGCGAGGGGAAGGCCCGGCCATCCTGGAAACGAAAACCTACCGGATCAAGGGGCACTTCGTCGGCGACCCGGAGAAATACCGGACGAAAGAAGAAGTTCAGCACGTCTTCGACACCACCGACCCGATCCCGACATTCGAGAAAAAAGTGCTCGAAGCGGGCGTCATGACGCGGGAAGACCTCGATGCGATGAAAGCGGCGGCGGTCAGGAAAATCGACGAGGCGATCGAATACGCGCGGCAGTCTCCGGAACCGCACGTGTCCGAACTCTACACGGACCTCTACGTGCCGGCGCCGGAAACCGTATGAAAGGGAACGGAGACCAGACCATGAGAACGATATCGTTTGCACAGGCGACGCTTGAAGCGATGGAAGAGGAAATGACGCGCGACGGAAGCGTCTTCGTCATGGGAGAAGACATCGCGCGGCAGGGAGGCATCTTCGGGCAGTTCAAGGGGTTGCCGGACAAATTCGGAAAAGAGCGGGTCATCGACACGCCGATCAGCGAAACGGCCATCGTGGGCGCGGCGATAGGCGCGGCGCTTGCGGGAATGCGGCCGGTGGCGGACATGCACTTCGCGGACTTCATGGGCGTCTGCTTCGACGAAATCTTCAACCAGATGGCGAAAATCCACTACATGTTCGGCGGACAGAAAAGCATCCCGATGGTCCTGCGCGCGCCGGACGGAATGATCAACCAGGCCGCGGCGCAGCACTCGCAATCGGTCGAAGCGTTCTTCGCGCACATCCCGGGACTCAAAGTCGTCATCCCGTCCAACCCGGCGGACGCGAAAGGACTGCTGAAAGCGGCCATACGGGACGACAACCCGGTCATCTACTTCGAACACAAGGGACTCTTCTCGATGAAAGGCGAAGTGCCGGAGGGGGACTACGTCACGCCGATCGGCAAGGCCAAAGTCGTGCGGCAGGGAAAAGACGTCACGCTCGTCTCGTACTCGATGATGATGAACCACGCGATCAAGGCGGCGGACGAACTGGAAAAGGACGGAATCTCGGTGGAACTGATCGACCTTCGGAGCGTCTCTCCGATCGACGAGGAGACGATCCTGAACTCGGTGGCGAAGACGACGCGTCTTGTCATCGCGCACGAAGCGGTGAAGCGGTGCGGCGTGGGAGCGGAGATCGCGGCGCTGGTCGCGGAGAAGGCGATCGACTGCCTCGATGCCCCTATCGTCCGCGTCGGATCGCCCTTCACTCCCGTCCCCTTCGCGCGTATTCTGGAGAAGGAATACCGTGTCACGACGGATACGATTGTTGCCGGCGTACGAAAGGTCTTCGCGTAACATGCTTTCAGGGCTCTTTCAAGGTGACCGGATCGCGATGCGAAACCGGAGGTGATGCGTAGGGGAAGAGCGTGGGTGTTTCACGGAAAGTAGAACGGCATCTCTATTTCATCACAGGGGGGAATCGTAATGCGGAAAGGGATAGCTCTGGCAATTGCTGCGACTCTGTTGTGCGCGCTTGCAGTTCCGGCGATAGCGGCCGGGTATAAGACCGAGTACAAGATGGATGTCGTTCCCGGGCCGGCGACTGCCTGGGGTATGGGAGCGCAGTACTTCGCGGATCTCGTGAAGGAGAAGTCCGAGGGAAAGATCAACGTCAAGGTCTACTTCGGATCGCAGTTGTCCGCCGGCAAGCAGACGTCCGCGTTTCTGCTTCTGCGGAACGGAGCGATCGATTTCGCTCTGCAGTCGGTTATCAACTGGTCGCCGCAGGTCAAGGAACTGAACCTGACCGCGATGCCGTTCTTCGTTGCTTCCCAGCCCGACCGCTTCAAGGCCGTCGACGCGATCAAGGGCGGAAAGTCCGGAAAGATGCTAATCGATGCAGTCGAAAATAAGGGCGTCAAATTCCTCGGCTGGGGCGAAAACGGTTTCCGCGAGCTGACGAACAGCAAACGGGCGGTGAAGACTCCCGCGGATCTTCAGGGTTTGAAGATCCGCGTCGTCGGAAGCCCGATCTACATCGACACCTACAACGCGCTCGGCGCAAATCCGATCAACATGAACTGGGCGGAAGCGACGACCGCTTTCCAGCAGGGCGTTGTCGACGGACAGGAGAACCCCATCAGCATCTTCTTCCCGCTCAAGATTCACGAGTACCACAAGTACATGACCGACTGGCACTACGTCATCGATCCGTTGCTCTTCTGCGTGAACCCGGATGTCTGGAAATCCTTCCCCGAGAAGGATCAGAAGATGATACAGGAGTGTGTCGATCTTGCTTCGAAGTATGAAATCGCCCTCGCCCGCGTGGGGCTCGATGGCGACATCTCTCTGAAGTATCTCCAGAGCATCAACAAGGTTCCCGATATTACCGATCCCTACGTTGCGCTGAAGAAGGCGGGCATGGAAGTGACCATTCTGACGCCCGATCAGATCAAGGCGTTTGCCGAAAAGACGAAGCCCGTCGCCGAAAAGTGGCGGAAGGAACTTGGCGAAGACCTGATCAAGGCCGCCGAAGAGGATATGGCGAAGGTTAAGTAACACGAAAAATCGCATAGGGGCGGGGGTATCTCCCCCGCCCCTGAGAAGGAGTAATAGGGCCATGTTGAAAAAAATCTGGGATCACCTTGAAGAGCTTGTCGGATCAATCATGGTTTTTGTGATGGTCTCCGTGGCTTTCGTGAATGTTGTTGTCCGCTATCTGACGTCGTATTCATTCTCCTTCACCGAAGAACTGGAGGTCAATTTGTTCGTCTGGTGCGTCATGCTCGGAACCTCGATGGCGTTCAAGCAGGGAGCGAATCTGAGCCTGACCATGTTCTACGATCTCTGCCCGAAATCCGTGAGAAAGCTTCTTTTTATTGTGTCAACAATCGCCACGCTCGCTTTCTTCTGCGTGCTCGGATACATGGGATACCTTGAAGTTGCGGACGAAATCGCTCTCGGGGTGACAACCGAATCGCTCGCCATCCCCGTGTATTTCTATACCGTTGCGACACCGCTCGTCTCGGGGTTGATCGTCATACGCATTCTCGAGGCTGCGATTGCGACGCTTCGAAAAAATGAATACTAGGGGGGCCGGTTATGGCAGACTTCTTTTCTGATCCCGCGTTCTGGACGCTCATTGTTTTTCTGTGCCCTCTCCTGATAAAAATACCGATAGCCGTCGCTCTCGGCGGAGCCTCATTCATCGTCGCATGGAACTGGGGCCTTGGATTTCCCATGGTCTCGTACAATTTCTTCGCGGGCATCGCGAAGTTCCAGCTTCTGGCGATCCCGTTTTTCATACTGGCCGGGGTCATTATGGAAAAGGCCGGCATTGCGGAAAGAATAATCACCTTCATAAAAGAAGTCGTTGGTGACGTCACCGGCGGCCTTGCGATCGCCACCGTGGCGGTCGCCACCTTCTGGGGCGCCGTGAGCGGCTCGGGGCCCGCGACCGTCGCCGCCATAGGTCTGATCCTTATTCCGGGAATGGTTCAGGGAGGATACGACAAGCCTTTTGCAACAGCGGTCGTCTCCGTATCTTCCGGGCTTGCCATCGTCATCCCCCCAAGCATCGCGTTTATCGTGTACGGAGATCTCGCACAGGTTTCGGTGGGCGCGCTGTTCGCGGCAGGGGTCATTCCCGGCATGCTTGTCGCGACGTGTATCGCCGTTGCCGTGTATATGCACTCCCGGAAGATGGGATACCGGGGAGCACCGCGAGGCGGGATGGGCGATCTCTGGCGGGCTTTTAAGGATGCGCTCTGGGCGCTCTTTACCCCGGTCGTTATTCTCGGAGGCATTTACGGCGGCATTTTCACGCCGACGGAGGCAGCCGCCGTTGCAGTGTTTTACGGATTGTTCGTCGGAATCTTCGTGTACCATACGATTTCTTTCAGGGTGCTGTACGAAATATTGAGCTCGACCGTTGTCGGTACGGCCGTCGTCATGATAGTCGTGACGTGCGCCGGCCTGTACTCGTGGGTCGGAGCCGCCGTCGGACTCATTGACAAGGCTGCGGGCGTTCTGCTCGGCATCTCGGCGGATCCCAGGATCGTTCTGCTGATGATCAATATCATTCTTCTCATCGCTGGGATGCTACTGGACGCAATTTCCATTTTCTACGTGTTCCTTCCGATCCTGTTGCCTATCATGGCGCATTTCGGATGGAATCCGATCTGGTTCGGTGTCATGATGACGGTCAATCTCGCAATAGGACAGGTAACGCCGCCGGTCGCAGTCAACCTGTACGTCGGCGCCAATATCAGCGGCCTGACGATGGAGCAGATCGCAAAACCGGCGATTCCGCTGATTATCGCCGCAGTGATCGCTCTGGTTTTCATAACGGTTTTCCCCGGCATCACCACATTTTTGCCGACAATACTCAAGCTTGGATAGTCTGTAGAGAAACCAGGCTGGAAGGAGGATTCGCATGGCGGTAGCAGTTACAATGCCGAAACTGGGTCTGACAATGTCGTCCGGGAATATCGCCCAGTGGCGAAAAAAAGAAGGGGATTCGGTCGCAAAGGGGGAAATACTTTTTGTCGTTGCGACCGATAAGCTGACGTTCGACGTAGAGGCGCAGGAAACGGGGATATTGATCCAGATCCTTGTTCCGGAAGGGAAAGACGTCCCTGTCGGAGAGACTCTTGCATATCTGGGAGAAAAGGGCGAGCATGTGAAAGCGTCTGCGGAAAAGCCCGGTTCCTCAGTCGGCGCCGTCGAGAATCCCGCAAAAAGCCCGAGTGCGCCCTTCACCGAAAAAACTGCGTCGTCTTCCACAGCCGGCAGAGTGTCCGCTTCTCCTCTGGCGAAAAAGACGGCCCGCGAACGCGGACTCTCTCTTTCCGGCCTGAAGGGGACCGGCCCCGGAGGAATGATCGTCCGTAAAGATGTGGCGGCTGCGTCTGCTGATGCAGTGCGTGTCAAGACATCGCCGGTCGCCAGAAAGATTGCGGACGAACTTGGCGTGAATGTCGCCGCTCTCGACGGGAAGGAACGCATTATGAAGGCCGATGTGTTTGCGGCCGCCCGGAAACCGGAAGATGAGACGCCGCGAACGGGGGGGACCCGGCGCATTCCGGTTTCTCCCATGCGACGCGTTATCGGAGAACGCATGTCGGAGAGCTCGCGCACCATACCGGTCGTTACGTACAACATGGAAGCCGACTGTACGGCGCTCATTGCCTTCAGAAACGCGCTGAAAGAATCGTTCTCGGGAAACGGTCTTCATTTGTCGTTTACGCATATTTTCATGAAAATATGCGCCCGCGTCCTTACCGAAATGCCGATGGCGAACGCCTCGATCGACGGCAACGAGTTTGTCCTGCACGACGATGTCAATATTGGAATCGCAGTCGCCGTTGAGGGCGGGCTTCTTGTGCCGAACCTCAAGGGCGTTCAGAAAAAATCGCTTTCGCAGATCGCCGGCGAGACCGATGCGCTGGTCGAAAAGGCGCGTTCCGGCAAGCTCGGGATATCGGACATGCAGGGGGGGACGTTCACCATCACGAACCTCGGCGCATTCGGCGTCCGGGATTTCACTCCTATCATCAACCCGCCGGAAGCCTGCATCATGGCGATGAACGCGATTGTCGAAAAAGCCGTTGTTTTGAATGGACAGGTCGCCATACGTCCCGTTACGATTATCGGGCTTACGGCGGATCACAG
>ERZ1645192.1726-NODE-1726-length-18220-cov-10.789871_pt1 | contig 18220 bp, 10 predicted proteins | sample MGYA00575354_ERZ1645192 | MGnify/ENA primary metagenome ERZ1645192 (study PRJEB40844, sample SAMN11349763) | freshwater sediment metagenome | isolation source: river sediment | host: Sediment | place: India: Faizupur Khadar , New Delhi | collected 2017-02-21 ... | reverse complement strand
CTCAATGCCAACCAAAAACGCTCGCTCGACCGGCGGGGTTGTGGGTTCGGGGATTCTTTTTGGCATAAAACACCTGAGTACTTAGCGTATCCAGCGGACAAGCCGCGTCATGGCTTCCTGAATGCGGTTTGTGGCAGTCCCCAAGGAAATGCGGATGTAGCCCTTGCCGAATTGTCCATAAACGTCGCCAGGTGTCATGCTCACGCCGGTTTCTTCGAGCAGTTTGTCGCAGAATTGCATCGAATCGGTATGGCCTTCCGGCAGGTGCGCCCAGACATAGATGGCCGCCGGGGGAACGTCCACGCCAAACCCGGCTTCCTTGAGGCCGGTAACCACAATGTCGCGGCGCTGTTTGTAGATCAAATTGCGCTCTTCCAGCCAGCTTTGATCGCCCATCAGCGCAGCGATGCCGGCATCCATGACCGGTTGGAAATGCGAGGTGTCCACCTGGCTCTTATAGGTATGCAGGTAGCCAATCACCTGCGGGTTGCCAACCGCCATGCCCAGGCGCCAGCCGGCCATGTTGTAGGCTTTGGAGAGCGAGTTGAACTCGATGGCCACCTCTTTTGCGCCAGGAACCTGCATGATGCTCGGGGCCACGTAGCCATCAAAGCAGACGTCCACATAAGGAGCGTCGTGCGCAATGAGAATGTGGTGCTGTCGGCCAAAGGCGACCGCCTGTTCCAGGAATGAGAACGGTGCGATGGCGCCCGTCGGATTGTTCGGGTAGTTGAGCCAGAGCAATTTGGCGCGTTCCAGGATGTCGGCGGGAATGCCGTTCAGATCCGGGAGGAAGCCATTTTGTTTGAGCAGGGGTACATAGTAAATTTCAGCGCCGGCAATGATGCCGGATGCGCTGTAAACCGGGTAGCCAGGGTCGGGAACGATGGCCACATCTCCGGGATTGATCAAAATCTGGCTCAAGTTAAAAAGGCCTTCTTTCGAGCCGAGCAGCGTGAGCGTTTCGGTCTTGGGGTCAAGCTGCACGCCGAAGCGGGTCTGGTAATAGGTCGCGATCGCCTGGCGAAAGGCTGGTGTTCCCCCGTTGGGGGTGTAGCCATGCGTGTCATTGCGCCGCGCGGATTTGTCCAGGGCATCGATGATGAAATCCGCCGGGGGCAAATCCGGAGAACCCATATCGATGCGAATGACGTCGATATTTTTTGCCTTGAGAACGTTGATTTTCTGGCTCAGCGCTGCGAAAAAATAGGGCTTGAACGATGCGATGCGGGCAGCAGGTTGAAATGTGATTTCACTCGGAATCATTAGTCGGCACTCTTCTCTCGTTTGATGATGTATGCAAGGGGGCGAATAACCGCGCCATTTTCTGATCGGGCGGTTCCTGATAAACCGGAAGCAAAATGTGGAAGATGGATCCGGGTAAGGCTGTTTCATCGTATCCGGGCGACTCGACCCAGATGGCTCCGTTGTGGGCTTCAACAATGCCTTTGGCAATGTGCAGGCCCAAACCGGGGCCGCCGCCTTTGAATTTGGTGTTTCCGCTGGAGTGCAAAGCCGAATCGCCCAGCCGGCTAAACTTGTCAAAAATTGTTGCCTGGTCTTCCTGATCGATGCCAATTCCGCTGTCATGGAAAATGACCTCGATAAAGCCTGGCAATTTTCGGCCGTTGATCTGAATTTTTCCGCCGTCCGGAGTGAACTTAATCGCGTTCGTCAGAACGTTCCGGAAGAGTTGCAGCAGCCTTTCAGGATCGCCATATAGCAATTCACCGCTGCCCTCAAAATTGGCCACGTTCAGGTCCAGACGGCGTTCCTTTATCGTTGCCTGCACTTCCCCGACAAGAACCGCCAAAAGCCGGTTCAACCACACAGGTTGATAGTTCAATGAAAGCATGTTGTTGTCGATCAGTGACACATCGATCATGTCGTTAATGATCGTCCTCAACCGCCGGGTGCCGTTATGGATTCCTGTGATCAAAGCGCCTTCGGGGCTGGAAATCGAGCGCGCTTCCAACGCCTCGCGCAGCATGGCCGCATACCCTTCGATCAACGTCAACGGCGTCCTCAATTCATGCGCCGCAACCGAAATAAAATCGCTTTTACTCCGATCCAACTTTTCCAGGCTCTGACGAACTTCCGAGAGCTCGTTGGAAAGAAAAGCGATTTTCACCTTCATTTCAGCCTGGGCGGCTTTTTCGAAGACGTGGCTGAAACACGGCATCAACACCGAAATCAGCGCCATGGATTGCGAGTCATCCAGGGTTTCACGGCAGATTTCAAAGGTGTTGATCATCAGCTCGCCCATCACGCGGGTGAGATTTGAGGTCTTTCCTTCCAGATCCGTTTGCGTCAGGGAGGTTGCCCAAATATCAATGATCGTATCCAGCCAGGCTGGATCGCCCGTGTTGACCGATTCTTCCAGTAAATTGAAGAATTGATCCATTTGATCGCGCAGATCATCGCGCAACCCAGCGCCGCGCGCCATGCTTTGCAGGACGCGCTGAGTCCAGATGGGGCGAATGGTTTGGAGGAGGACCAGCTCATTCGTCATAGGTCTTAAGTGTACGTCAGTATGGATTTTTTGCCAACTCCTTACGGGGTTGTTAACCATTGCAGCAGCGTGCGACCGACGGCTTCCAGGCTCTCCGGGGAGACTTTGTCGGCCGTATCCCGGCTGGTGTGCCAGTAGGGATAATCAAAATCGATCAGGTCCACCGCCGGGATGCCAGCCTCGATAAATGGGATGTGGTCATCCAGCATGCGGTATTTGGGTTGTGCAATGAATTGCTGCTGGTATCCCAGGGATGCGGCAGTTTCCCAGATCTGCCGGGTCAGTTCATGGTCGGAATTCTGTTCCTGGAAGATGTTCAGGTCGGCATCGCCGATCATATCGACCAGAACCATGGCGGAAGGCGTGCCCTGCAATTGATCCACAAATGCACGAGAGCCGTAAATCCAGTCCCAACCGGGCAAATTGCCCTGGTCTTCGCTGTCGAAGAACACCAGCCAGACCTGATCCGCCTGGGACGTTTCTTTGGGCAGCACGCGGGCCAGCTCCAGCAGGACGGCCACGCCGGACGCACCGTCGTTTGCGCCCGGCACAGGCTGCAAACTCAATTGTGGATCGCGATCCTGGTCGGCAACCAGGCGGGAATCAAAATGTGCCCCGAGGATGATCCAGCGATCCCCTGCGCCGCGCCGGGCGATCACGTTGCGAACGGGCTGTCCTTGATAGGTCAATTCCTGGATCTCGACATCCCAGCCGCCTTTTTTTAACTCAGCCACCATATATTCCACCGCCTGGCCGTGGGCCTGCGACCCGGGCGTACGCGGGCCGAAGGATAGTTGTGCTTCGACGTGTTGGAATGCCCGCTGGCCGTCAAATTCCGCATTCTTGGCGCTTTCCGCCAGAAAGAAGCTCGCTACGCCCAGGGTAACCAGCACGGCAAGAACGAACAGGAGACGGTTTTGATGCTTTTTCATAGGATTACTTTTCCAGGTCGCCGGGATGGATACGGAGCAAAATGGTGCCAAGCGCCTGCAGGGAACGGTCGGCGAATTGCATGGCGCGATCGTGCTTGCCGGGTTTGGGCTTTTCGAGCGGAGGCAGAATGCCGTAATTGGCTTTCATAGGCTGGAAGGTTTCCAGCGCAGCATGCGTGATGTAATGGCACAGGGCGCCCAGCATGGTGGTTTCTGGAAGCGCCAGCGTCGGCTTGCCCTGAAGAAACCGTGCCGCGTTCACGCCGGCCAACAGCCCGGTGGCGATGTTTCCCATGTAGCCCTCCACCCCGGTAAGTTGGCCGGCAAAGAACAGGTCAGGGTACTCGCGGGTTTGCAGGGTAGGTTGGAGCAATCGCGGCGCCGCGATGAACGTGTTGCGGTGCATTTGCCCGAATCGCGCGAACTCCGCGTGTTCCAATCCGGGAATCATGCGAAAGACGCGCCGTTGTTCGGAATAGGTCAGGTTGGTCTGGCAACCCACCAGGTTATACAGCGTGGCAGCCAGATCATCCTGGCGGAGTTGCAGCACCGCGTGAATCCGCCGGGCGGGTTTGACCGGCGCACGCAGCCCGATGGGGCGCATGGGGCCGAAGGCCAGGGAGTCTGTCCCCCGTTGGGCCAACACCTCGATCGGCAGGCAGCCTTCAAAATAACGGTCAACGCCTGCTCGCACGCCATTTTGAATCGCGCTCTCGAATTCTCGCAATGGAATACGATCGGCGGAGCGTAACGCCCCCACAAATGCGTTATATTGGCTTTCATCCATGGGACAATTGATGTAATCGCCGGCCTCGCCGCTGGTCCCTTCGTAACGTGAGCCACGGAAGGCCACGTTCATATCGATCGTGTCTGCCAGGACCACCGGTGCGATGGCATCGTAGAAAAACAAATGATCTTGCCCGGTCAGATCCTGGATGCTTTTTACCAGGTCCGGTGAAGTGAGCGGCCCGGATGCAAGGATGGCGGGTTGGTTTGGAATGGAATGAACTTCTTCGCGCACGATGCGGATATTGGGATGATTGGAGATGGCCTGCTCGACCGTTGAGGCGAAGATGTCGCGGTCGACGGCCAGTGCGCTGCCCGCGGGGAGTGCAGCGCGGTCGGCGCATTCAATCAGCAATGAGCCCAACTGGCGCAATTCTTCTTTGAGCAATCCCGATGGGCGGTCAAGCTGGTTTGAACCCAGCGAATTGGAGCAAACCAGTTCGGCCAATTGAGCGCTGCGGTGCGCCCCGGTTTGAACGCCGGGTCGCATTTCATATAGCGCGACCTGGATTCCCCGCCGGGCTGCCTGCCAGGCTGCCTCGCAACCCGCCAGACCGCCGCCCACGATGATCAGTTCGTTCATGAGTTCATCCACCTCAAAAATATGCTTGATTTTACCATCTCGGCGGGAATAAAGTGCTGGCATGGAACTTGCACCCTTACGGGTTACAGGCTATACTCATTTGAGAAGGGGTGGAGCATGTTTCAAGTTCAGTTTCATACAACACGACCCGCAACCACGGCTCATCTTGCACAGACCATGACGCTGCTCAGTTTGACCAACGCTGAATTGCAGCAGCAGATTGAAGCTGAACTGGCTTCCAATCCGGCGCTGGAACTGGTCGAAAAACATCAATGTCCAATATGTCATCGGCCCTTGGTCAGCGGCGGAATTTGTCCCATCTGCAGCCGTCCGACGACCGAATCGGCGGAAGAGCCCGTTGTTTTCATTTCACCCCGGGATGATTTTTACACCCATTCTGACCGCAGCGCAGAAGATTATCCGGATGAACCCATCTCGCCGGTGATTGACGATTTGCCCACCTATGTCCTCAAGCAAATCGCCGCCGATCTCGCTCCCGGGCAGCGCGGCATTGCGGCTTACCTGCTCACCCACCTGGATGAAGATGGCTTCTTAACCACATCGCTGTTAGAGGTGGCCCGGTATCTGCATGTACCCCTGGTGCAGGTTGAAACGGTTCGGCAAATGATCCAGCGCGCCGATCCGGTGGGCGTCGGGTCGGATAACCCTAAAGATGCGCTCCTGGTTCAACTGGACGTATTGCAGGAACAAAAAGCGGTCCCTGACCTGGCCTGGAAGATTGTGTCAGAAGGCATGGACCTGCTCAGCCGGCATCAATTGGGCGATCTGGCAAAAAAATTGGGCGCCAGCCAGTCGCGGGTGCAACAGGCGGCCCGGTTTATCACCGAGAACCTGAATCCCTTTCCCGGCAGGGCGCATTGGGGCGATGTTCGCCAGCCCAGCGGGGCCGCGGAACAGGTGTACCATCAGCCGGATATCATCATCAGCCACCTTAACGGGGATGAAAACAATCCATTGGTTGTGGAAATCATCATGCCCCTGGCGGGAATGCTGCGTGTGAACCCGATGTATAAACAGGCATTGACTCAAACGACCGCTGACACCCGGGAGAACATGCGCAATGATCTGGAAAAAGCCTCGCTGTTTATTAAATGCCTGCAGCAGCGCAATCACACCATGCAACGGATGATGTTTCGCCTGGTCATGCTGCAGCGTGATTATATTCTCCACGGCGAGAAACATCTCAAACCCTTTACGCGTGCCAGGCTTTCGGAAGAGCTGGAAGTGCACGAATCGACCATCTCGCGTGCCGTTTCGGGAAAGAGCGTGCAACTTCCCAGCCGCAGGATTGTGCCACTGTCGTCATTTTTTGACCGCAGCCTGAACGTTCGCACGGTCCTTAAGAATTTCATCGATCAAGAAACCCGCCCGCTCAGCGATTCGGAACTTGCGGAATTGCTCTCAGAACAAGGCTTTTTGGTTGCCCGTAGAACCGTTGCAAAATACCGCGCCATGGAAGGCATTCTACCCGCGCATCTTCGCCATGCCAACTAAGCATTCCCTATGACCCCAATCTCGCCGCTGACTCCAAAAAAACAAAATTGGTCCGCCAGGTTGCTGGATGCCGAGGGACTAAACCTTTTTTGGGGGATCTTAAACCATCTACCGACGCCGACGCTTATCGTGGATACCCGGGCTCGCATGGTCCTGGCAGCTAACAGCGCCTTTATGAAGATATCGGCTTTCAGCTTTATGGACATTTCCGGGCGCTCGATCGATGCCTTGCTGCCGGACGAAGGGTTGGATAAATTGAAGCTGGGAACGCCGGTGGAGATCATCCTGATGCGCAGCAGCCGCCCGCCCCAGAAGGTGATTGCACAAATGCAGTTTATGGAAGGCAGCGATCAATTCGCCATCCTGGAAATTCAGCCGTTGGAGGAGTTTCAGCAATTTGAGCTTCAAAACCAGGGATTGTGGCTGAGGACGATTACTGAAGCGGCCGCGCTGGATGAAATGCCAAATTTCGAAGCCGTGGTCGATTGGGTCGTGCAAAAATTGCATAGCTTGCTGGCCGCAGAATACGTATGCGTTTACCACGCTGAAAGCAGCGTTCCTGAATTGCGGCGAATCGCGGCCACGGAAGAGGCGGCTCTTCTCCCCGAGCGGATCCCATCGACGGACCTGATCCGCCTGGGTGATGCCCAAGTGTGGGTGCAGGGCAAGCAGGTGCAAACTGAGTTGCACACGACTGCCAGGATGCACAATCTATCCTACCTGTGCAGCGCGCCGTTGGGTAATGCCAATGCCCACGTTGGTATGCTGGTGGTGGGTGATCGTGAAAAACAGCCCATTGCCCGCCTGCCATTAGTCCTTCAGTTTTTTTCCGCACACCTGACTGCGGCGCACAATTATTTTCTCCTGGTGGATGAACTGCACAGGCAAATTTCAAACCTGGAAAGACAATTGGCCGTGAAGGATTCGGTCGTTGAATCGGTTCAGGATGGGATTCTCCTGGTGAACCCGCAATTGCTGGTTACGAGGATCAATCCGGCAGCGGAGTGGTTGCTGGGCTACGGCGATTGGGAAGTCAAGGACCAGCCGGTGGAAAGCGTCTTGATCGGTTCGGACCGGATTTTTCCCGCGCTGCAAAACGCATGCCAGGGGCAGCCGACGCACAACATCAGCGGCGTCTCTTTGCACCGCAGAAACGGGCAGGCTTTTCCGGCGCATGTCCGCGTGCTGCCCATTGTCCGTGAAGAGCAAACGGTTGCCATTGCCGTCATTATCTCGGACATCAGCGAGCATGAAGAGATTCGCGCGCACAGCCAGCAACTCGAACACCGCGCACTGTTGGGCGAGTTTACTGCTATTTTCGCGCATGAGGTTCGCAACCCGATCAATAATATATCCACCGGTATTCAGTTGGTATCGAGCCGAATGTCGCCAGACGATCCCAATTTTGAGGTGCTGGGCCGGATGGAAGGAGATTGTCAGCGGCTGAACCACCTGATGGAATCGGTGCTTACGTTTTCGCGCACGATCGAACCCAAATTGGAAACGATGGACATCAGCATATTGTTGCGGCGCATTCTTGACCGCTGGCGGCCGCGCATGAGCCGGGTCAACGTTGAAGCGTTTTTCCAATCCGAGATTGCCGCGCCGATGGTGTTTGGGGATGCGCGCATGCTCGAGCAGGTGTTCACGAATTTGATCAGCAACGCAGTGGATGCGCTGGGCACGCGGGGCAAGGGTACGATCGCGGTCAAGATCTCGCAGGGTTCCATGGTTGGAAACCGTCCTCAAATTGTCATCACGGTCTCGGATGACGGTCCTGGCATTCCCGAAAAAGTTCGTGAGCATATTTTTGAACCGTTTGTCACCACAAAATCCCAGGGCACCGGGTTGGGGCTGGCCATCACAAAGCGGATCGTCACAGCTCACCGCGGCAGTATCACTTTGAATTCATTCCCGGGTGGTACAATGTTTTTTGTAAACTTACCCGCAAGCGAGGAAGCCTGATCATGGCGATGACTGTATTAATAATTGACGATGAGGAAAATGCGCGCGAAAATATTGGGCAATTCCTGACGGCCAAAGGATACGAGGTCAAAGGCGCGGCCACGCTGGCGGAAGGCCGCACGAGCCTGCAACGCGGCGACGCAGATATCGTTTTGTTGGATGTTCAATTGCCGGATGGATACGGCCCCAATCTGTTGTACGAAACCGCGGGGATGCCCTTCCGCCCGCCGATCATCCTGATCACCGCTTACGGTGAAATTGATATGGCTGTGGATGCGATGAAGAACGGCGCGCACGACTTCCTGACAAAACCCATTGTGCTCAGCCAGCTTGAGAAATCGATTGAACGCGCGGGCGAAGTCATCGCCATGCGGCGCGAACTGCTGCATTTGCGCCAGTCGCAACAGGAGAAGGGAAAATTCATCGTCGGAAAAAGCCCGGCGATGCACGCCGTACTATCTCAGGCGCAGCGCGCTGCTGAAAAATCCGTCTCGGTTTTGATCACCGGTGAAACCGGCACCGGCAAAGAAGTGCTGGCCAAATTCATTCACTCCATCGGGCCCCGCTCGACCAAGCCGTTTATCGCGATCAATTGCGCCGCCATTCAGAATACCATGCTGGAAGCGGAGTTGTTTGGCTTCGAAGCCGGCGCGTTTACCGGCGCCGATAAACGCAAGACCGGCCTCATGGAAGTGGCCGATCAGGGGATCCTGTTCCTGGATGAAATTGCCTCCATGCCGCTCGACATTCAGGCAAAATTGCTGCGGGCGCTGGAAGAACGCGCCTTCCGGCGGGTGGGCGGCACGAGCATGATCAAGGTGGACGTTCAAATCATTGCGGCTTCCAACCGGCCGCTTTCAGCGCTCATTAACGACGGGCAATTCCGCGAAGATCTTTTTTACCGCCTCAAAGTGGTTGATTTGCACGTTCCGCCGCTGCGCGACCGCAAACCGGATATTCCCGAACTGGTTGGATTCTTCATCCGCCAGCACAACATACAGCAGGGCAGCAATGTGGTTGGTATTTCGCCGATGGCTATCGCCGCGCTGATGGCCTATGATTGGCCGGGTAATATCCGCGAGCTGAGCAATGCCATTGCGCGGGCAATCCTGTTCTGCGATGGCGAAACGATCGAGCTGGGCGATCTGCCGTCCGAGATTTCCAGGCTGGCTGCGAACGGTTGATCTGACTGCCCTGGCACGCTACTTGCATCCTCGTCTCCAGAGATTTTTCCCAGGAGGCGAGGATGTTTCTTTCAATGTCATTCAACGATTTTATCCTGACCATGGCTGCATGCTTGCTGGGTCTGGGCATACTCATCCTGGCGATTGGGGTCTATGTCCTGATTTCCAGAGTCCTCGGTAAAGAGATCAAGACCATCGCGAATCAAACATCCCGGCTGGCTCAAAAGGGAATTGCCGAGGATGTTGCCGGGTTGGTGGGGAATGCATCGTCGCTCATCGAAGCGCTCAACCAATTGATTAAGACCTCGGCAGGGGTTGGGGTCTTCCTGGTTCTGGTAAGTTTTTGTCTGATGGCGGCTGCTTACGGCCTGGTTGTGCAGATCCACTAGCCTTTTCCAGCAAGGAGCCCTCATGCAATCTCAAGCAGTGATATCCGCGCTCCAAAAATCGTGCGATCCGAAGAACTTGCCGGATACGCTTGTCGCATTAAGACATGATCGCCTGGCCTGGCAATTTCTGTGCGAATGCGATTTTGATAAATACTCCCAGTGGCTGTTGGAAAACGGCGCAGCCGGGGCATGGTCACCGGCCAACCTGGCACTCTTTGTTTTGGATGCTGACCTGTCTGCCCAGCAACTTTCGAAAGAACCCATGTGCATCCTGGACGGGAATTTACAGCGGCGAGCGCTGGCATTTTTCGAGGAGACTTTGAGGACAGGTAAGGCGCCTATCGATCTGAAAGAGACCGGCCTGCTGGCGTTGGCACTGCGCGAGCGGCGCCGTAAAATGCGCTCGTGGAGTGGGCTGGCGCAGGATTTGACAATCCAGAGCAAACTCCTGGCGGATCCACTGGCGCGCATCTGGGATGGAGCTTTGACCTGCCTGGCTGGCATGGTTCCCGACCGCAATGAGCTCCTGCGGGCTCTCTGGACGGAAAAAACGGATCAGGCAGCGAATTGGTGCATCCAGATCGTTCTTGGAAATCCGGCTGACGAGACTCTCCAGGCGAAAACATTGTCCGGTCTGATCCTGGATGAGCCCCTGGAAGTTCAAGCCAAATGGCTTAAGCTTGTTGAAGGCTGCGGGCGAAAGCAACTCTCTGAAAAGATTGCGCGAATTCTCTTGTCTGGAAATCAACCCAATTTTGACCGATACATCGTACAAAAAATAGATCCAGAGATGGCTGCCGCGGAACGGCTTACACGCGGATTGGAAATGCAAAGCGCCGCCGAAGTGTACCGCGCCGCAGGCGCGGTGCCGCAGGCGGCCAGCCTGTTGGAAAAATCCCGCCAGGCTGTGGGGCAATGCCTGGCGGAGGTAGAATTGGCGATTGCCAACCTGGACGTCGATCGCCAGAAGATGGATTTAGCTGCGACCCGTGTGGACCGCGCGGTGAAGACTTGCGCTGTGCCTTCCACCCTCGAGCGCGGCGCAGAAATCCTGCAGAGAGCCGGCATTTATGACGTTAGCCTGCCGGCGGTGGGGAGTGAGCCGGGTATGGCGGCGTCCATCTATCTGGCCAGCCAGATGGCGGTCGGGGGCAATTCAGAACTTGCCCGCCAGACCGCAAGCCAGGCAGTGAACGCCTGGTTGGCGGCGGCAGCCGATGGAATCCGGATGGACGGTTCCTCTTCTGAGCCAGCCGATTTGCTTGCGGCGCTCCTGCGCATGGATCTGCTGGAGGAAGCCGACCGGTGCGCCGCATTCTTCCTGCAAGCCCGGCCCAATGATGACCGGCTGCTGCAGCTAGCGGCACAAATTGCCGAAAAACGGACCGATCTGGAACGCGCGGCGACCCTGGTGGAGATTTTGGTCTCACTCGACCCGCAAAATCTGCCGGCGAGGCGCGGCCTGGCGAGGCTGGAGGAGGAGCAAGGCCAGTGGCAAAAAGCCCTGGATCAATGGCGGATGGTGCTTTCAATCAGCGGTAAAGCCATCGAAGAGGACCTACTATCCCTCTCGCGCTGCGCCATCGAAGCTGGCGCCCCCGATGCGGCGATCGATGCCTGCAACCAGGTTCTGGCGAAGGTTTCCGACCACGGACTGGCGCATACGTATGCAGGTCAGGCATTTTTGCAGAAGGGCATGCCTCAAGAAGCCATCAGCCATTTAAGCCGGGCGACGCTGTTGTGCCCGGATTTGTCGAAGCCCTGGATCGCACTGGCGGAAGCCCAGCAAAGCCTGGGTGAAGCGCAGCGTGCTGTGGATACACTCCGTGCGGCCATTCTGGCAGCGCCTGAATCTTCTGAGGTGCATTTCAAGCTGGCGCGGCTGTTGCTCGACCAGGGCTACCTGACCGATGCACTTCCCAACCTGCGGCAGGCTGCGCGGTTATCGCCGGAGAACGTCTCAGTTACCATCGAACTGGCGAATACTTTGCGCCATCTGGGCCACTTGGAAGAAGCCATCCGTGTGATCCACGAAGCCCGCCAGCGTTGGCCTAAAAACCCTCATCTGGCCTATTTGGAAGGCACGACCTTTCTGGATATGGGCAATCCCCAACGCGCGCTTGAATCCTTGGAGCTCGCGATCAAGGGCGAGCAACCGCAATTGGAGTGGTTGCGCGCTTACGCGCAGCTAAAATTGCACGACACCGCGCAATTGTTCGCCGCCAGAGCCGATGATTACAATCCGCTGGATTTGCAGAAGGCCAATCAAGCGCTGCAAAAAATCCTGGCCATTGCGCCCACCGATTTCAATGCGCGTATGTGGATGGCGGATACTTTGCGGATGCGCGGGCAGGAACGGCTGGCCTTTGAGACGTACCGTCAGTTGCTGGACGAATACCAGGAACAGGATGACATCCCGCTGGTACGTGTTCAGGCCGGGTTTGGCGCATCAGCGTTGGCGGCGAATGAACTGGATACCGCGTTGGCTGTTCTTCAGGAAGCCGCTCAGGCTGCCCCGGAAAATTTGGGAATCGTCCACCTTATCGCCGAGACTTACCTGAAGTTAAGCCTGGAAAATGAAGCCGCTCACGCCGCAAATCAAGCCCTTCAAATGGAACCCGACCAGGTAAACAACCTGATCTGGTATTCCAACCTGATGGAGAAGATGGACCGGCTGGAGGATGCGCAGCGCGCTCTGGCGACGGCGGCGCAGTTTTCGCCGGAAAGCAGCGACCTCTGGTTAAAACAGGCGCAATTTGCGCTCAAAGCCGGCCAGCCCGAAACCGCGCGAAAGGCGCTTGCGCAGCTCCAGCAGCTTGCGACTGTTGGTGAAAATGGATTGTGGCAGGCGGCAGCGCTTTACCTGAAACTAAATGACAATCTTGAAGCCTTGCGCTGCCTGAAGAGCATCGCAGAGAACACCGAAACACCTGACCCGGCTTTGATGACTGACCTGGCCTTTCTGAGCCATCAAACCGGACAATTCGCTGAAGCCCAGGAGTACGTGGAGCGGGCGGTGCAAATGGATGACCAGAATATCCGCTTGCACGTCTTGCAGGCTGATCTGCTCGCACCGCAGGGGAAAATCCAGGCTGCCCTGGCCTGCCTTGAGAAGGCAACCCGGTTGATGGAAAGCAAACCGCTTGGATCTTCTGGTGCGCCAACGGCAGGAAAAAGCCTCTTCAAGGCGGATGACCTGGCATTTACACCGGCGGCGGTTTATGTCCGCTCCGCTGTGCTTCTGGTAAAAATGGGGGACTTCCCGGCAGCGCTCTATTACGCTGAAAAGGCTTTGGAGGTCGCCCCGGGTGATTCATCCATCCGCGTGTTCACGGCTAATCTGGCTTACTCTCAATTGCATTTTGACCAGGTGAGTGAACTGGCCAGCGCCGCGACCGAAGCCAGCGCCAGCTTGCTCCATCCCGATCCGGATGCCTGCCGGCAGGTTCTCCGGGCGATGCATTGTGAAATAATGCTGGATGCTGGTGCGGAGGATGGCATGGACGCCGGGTTCGCGGATGAACGGGATGGCGAGCTCGCTGTTCCAGACCGGCTTCTTACGGTTCAAGCTCGCTGGATGGCGCGCAACGGCGAATATGAAGCCGCCTGGAAGTTATTTCAGGAAATCGAAAACCGACGGACTTCTGGCGGCCAGCCTGGCGAGGAATGCATACCCGCGGCTGCGCTGGGGCGTTATTACCAGATCGACCTCGACGTTTACGCCTCCCTCTGGATGGGACTGGCCGCCCAGGACTTGTACCTCTGGGATTCTGCCGACCGATTCATTGACCAGGGCAGGAAAGAATATGCCGCGGAAGCGATCGGTGCCTTTCAGTTCGCCAGTGCTCTGATTCGCCGGCAAAAAGCCGCGCGGTTGTGTGAGGCAGCCCTGTCAACCCGCCATTGTCCGGCGGCTATGAAAAATGTTGGCCAGGATTTTGAACATGCGCTTGCCCAGGTCAGTCAATTGAGCGGCGCGGCTGATATTGCACAATTGCGGCAGAAGGGAAAACTGGTTTTCCAGGCCAGCGTTGCTCAAATCAAGCCCATCCTGTCCGATGAGAAGGCGTTAACCGATCCCGCCTTGCTGATCATTGCGCTTTCCCAAATTGGCAACCTGGATGCGGCCATTCAGGCAGCCAAAGAGATGAAAGACTGCGCGGATGTTTGCGCTCACCTGGCTGTCTCTTTGGCCAATGTCAATTCTGAAAAAGCACTTGCGTGCATCGAGCGGGCTGTAGATCTGGAGCCGCGGCAACCGATTTACCACGCTCTGCGCGCCGTGTTGGCCGCCGGGTCTGGCCGTCCTGCGGATGTGGCGGAGGCCTGGCTGGCTGCCCTGCAAACCTGGCCGGATGAGCCTGCCTGGCATGCCAGCCTGGCGCAACTCAGCCAGCAGATGGGGGATGCACTCTCAGCGATCCAACATTGGGAGGAAGCGCTCGCACTTCAACCATCTGAAGCCGGATATGCGCTCCATCTCGGCCAGGTTTACCTGGAAACGCGGAATATTGGCAAAGCGATCAATACGCTGGAGCAGGCCGCCCGGTTAGAGCCGAAGGACGCGCGCATCTGGCTGGCGCTGGCGGAGGCGCAGTTGCAGGCCGGGCACCTGGAGCTGGCATTGCAGTGTACCCAGCAGGTCACCATGTTGGAGCCTGATTCATTGCCCGGAATGTTGTTGCAGGGTGAAATTTTGATCCAAATGGGCAATTTAAATGCCGCGCAGGAGATCAGCGATCGCGCGATGACACGCGGCAATTCCATCCCTGAGGTTGTGGTGTTCAACGTCCACCTGTTGGTCAAACGCGGAAAATTGACCGATGCGCTGGAAGTGCTGGAGCAGGCGGCTGGCGTGCTCTCCGGTGAAGCCTCGATCCAGGTGGAGCGGGTGGAATTGATCCGACAGGTGTATGGTTCACCGGCGGCTTTGCCGGTTGCCAGGGAAGTGGCGCAAAAATTCCCCGGAAATCAGGATGTTCAGTTCCTGCTGGCCTTTATCCTGTTTGAATGCGGCGATATGGCGAATGCGGATGCCGTTGCCCAACGCGCGCTGCGGCCTGATTTTGAGAACCCGGCTTTGAGCCTGCTGTTGGGCCGCATTAAAGCCAACCTGGGCCAGCTCGACCAGGCAGTTTTCCACCTGACCCAGGCTGTAGAGCATAATCCGGCCAATGTCGAAGCCTATATCGAGCTGGGAAAAACGTATCAACAACGCCGCGAGCAAGATAAAGCCGTGCTCACCTTCCAGCAGGCCATAAAAGTCGCGCCGCGCGACCCGCGCGCATTTGTGTTGGCTGCCGCGGCGTTGAAAGAAGCCAAGGATTATTCCGGGGCGGAAAAAATGTTACGCAAAGCATCCGAACTGGCGCCCAACGATTTGACCATCCATCGACAACTGGGCGCGATTATCGCCTTGAATCTCGTCCAACATTCCCAGGAGGCCCAGGCATGGCGTTAAGTGGCAGCTCTTCCAGTACTTCATCGATGATGACACGCTCGACCCTGCTGCGCCTGATTCATGCGGCCGTCGAGGTGAAGGCGGAGAAATTTGCCCGCCAGGCTGCGTTGACCTGGTTGGCGGCTTATCCCGGCGATTTAGAAATCAATTTTTTGCTTGCAATGGCGCTCAAAGCGGAGGGCAAACCGGCTCATGCCGCCAACATCCTGGAGAAAGTGGTCTCGGCTGACCCGGAAAACCGTGCTGCGTATCAGTTGCTGGCTGAAATCTGCGTAGAAAATGAGGCCAAAGCCGCGCAATGGTGGGGTGCGGTTTTTGCCCTCAGCGGCGCTGTGCCGGCAAATGTTCACCTGCCAGACTGGAGCCGGCCTGTTCGCGAATGTTTACGGAAATTGGAACAGGGAAAAATAACTGAAGCAGAGGCAATCATCCACGTGGCCCTGGCGGCTGATGACGTCCTGCCGCTGATCGATCTGATCCACCTGAAGGTCAATCGGGTTGAAAAGGATTGGTTGACGGTGCGCCAACTGGTGGAGTTGTATCACGACCGTTGGCCGGAGTGCCTGGCGTTCCAATATATGCAGGCTGAGCTGGCGATGGAGAGCGGCGACGAAGCCGGGGCGGTGCTGTTGCTGCATGAGTGCGTCACCCGCGATGCATCTGGAGTGGTCGCAAAACGGTGGTTGAGTTCGCATCAATCTTACCGGCCGCTTTGGCCGGAAGATCCCACCATCCGGTTTGATCTGCCGGTTCCGGCGGATGTTGCCTCGAAATTGGGAATGAACAGTCTGCCGATGGAGACGACGGTCGTCCCGCCGCCAGCGGTTACCGCGCCTGATGTCCCTGAAACCGCGGCAGTGACCGATACCCACCGCGCTGCCCAGGAAACTGCCGAGCCAAAAACGGCTGCCAGGAAGATGGATGCCCGCGATGCGGTCGAAATGCAGGCGATTAAGGGCGAATTCGAGAAGCTGGCTAAACGTCTGAAGAAGCCTGCCATTGGTCAGGCGGACGGGCGTTTTCCAGTTTATGTGATCCTGTCCTCGCGAACCGGCTTGATCAACCAGTACGGCGCGCAATCGGCGGAGGTGCTTTTTGCCGAAATGAACCACCTGGCCGAAATGGTGCGCCGTCGGCAGGGGTGGGGTGCACTGGCTTATTTGCCGGATGACCCCGTCTGCACGACAAAACTAGGAATTGCCGCGCTGGACAACCAGGATCCCTGGCAGATCAAACTGGCATTAAAAGATTTAGACCAGGCGCTGGCGCACCGCGGTGAGCGAATCGGCGCGCTGTTGATTGTGGGCGGCGAGCAGATCGTGCCGTTCCACAAGCTGCCAAACCCTACGGAAGACGCAGATACGGAAGTTCCGTCGGATAATCCGTATGCCTCCACGGATGCCAACTATTTTGTGACCGAGTGGTTGGTGGGACGGTTGCCAGGCGAAGCCGGCACGGATGCCGGGTTGCTCTTGCAGCAGATCCGGCAATGTGCGCGGTTCCATGAGCAGCGCTCGGTTGCCACCAGGGGCTGGAAGAGGACAGTTTTCTACCGCGCATGGCAATCCTGGCGGTTCCAACGCCTGTACAACCAGAAACGCAGCGGTTTTGGTTACTCGGCGGCAGCCTGGAGACGGTCATCTTTGACGGTGTTCCGTTCGGTGGCCCCGGGCAGGGAAATTCATATTTCACCTCCCGAAATCACCGGCAGCATCAACCCCAAGAAGGTCACCTCCGCACGGTTGAATTACTACAACTTACATGGATTGATTGATTCATCTGAATGGTACGGCCAGCGCGATTTCAGCGACCCCGGCAGCGGCCCCGATTATCCCGTGGCTTTGACCATTGACGATTTGCAGCGCAACGGCCGGGCGCCCAGCGTGGTGTTCAGCGAAGCCTGCTACGGCGGCCATGTCATTGGGAAGACGGAAGCGCAATCGCTGGCTCTGCGATTTCTCTCGATTGGCGTTCTGGGAATGATCGGCTCGACCTGCATCTCCTACGGATCGGTGGGGTCGCCACTGGTGGCGGCGGATTTGCTCGGGCAGCTTTTCTGGAAATCGTTGAGAGAAGGCTATACGGCTGGCGAGGCATTGATGCTGGCCAAGATCAACCTGATCCGCGAGATGAACCACCGGCAGGGATACCTGGACGGCGAGGACCAGAAGACGGTGCTTTCGTTCGTCCTGTACGGCGATCCATTGGCATCCGCTGACCTGGCTGCCAGGCAGTCCAAGCAGGCTTTGCGGATGAAGATTGGCCTTCCGATCAAGACCGTGGACGACCAATCCCTATCGTCCGACGCGCCGGCTGCGATTCAGTCTGAATGGATTCCATACGCCAAAAAGTCCGTAGAGGCTTATTTGCCGGGATTGGAGAATTCAAAAGTGCAGGTTTACTTGCAGCGGCCTGCCGCAAACTCGGATACGGGAATGCCGCAAAAGGCAGGCTGGAGTCACAAGAAATCGGTTAACGTTCCGAATCGCTACGTGGTGACGATCACCAAATCGGTGCCCACACCGCGAAATGAGCATACCCATTACGCCCGGGTGACGCTGGACGAAAAGGGAAAAATGGTAAAACTGGCAATTTCCCGATGACCTATTCCTGATTATCAGGTTCTGAGCCCCCTTTCACCTCCCGAAAGGGGGCTAACGCATATTCAGGGTTTCTCATTGATTGAATGGATTAGCTCGCTTATAATTTGTACTTACATCTGTGCCGGGGGCGACCCCAGACAAAACAGATGGCAAAGGGAGCGGTGCGGCAATGGAAAAGTATCAAACAGGCGCAGAGATTCGCCAGGCTTTCATAGATTTCTTTACCGAGCACGGGCATACGGCGGTTCCATCCTCATCCCTGGTTCCAGGCGGGGATCAAACGCTGCTGT
>ERZ1645192.1723-NODE-1723-length-18239-cov-12.250330_pt1 | contig 18239 bp, 15 predicted proteins | sample MGYA00575354_ERZ1645192 | MGnify/ENA primary metagenome ERZ1645192 (study PRJEB40844, sample SAMN11349763) | freshwater sediment metagenome | isolation source: river sediment | host: Sediment | place: India: Faizupur Khadar , New Delhi | collected 2017-02-21 ... | reverse complement strand
GCCTAAATTACGGCTCGGCAAACAACCGCCGCACCGTAGCCGGAATCTCCCCCTTGGGCGTGAGCCGGTGCTGCGCGTCCACCTCGTAGATGCCGAACCACTCCTCCGGGTCCTCGGGTTCGTGGCGGGTGGTATCGTCAGGATCCTCGCCGCTCTTCCACCACTCGTCCTGCAGCTCGAAAAAGACCAACCCGGCGAAATGCTCCTTGCCTTTGGCGGTGCGGATGTCCCGCCAGACCGACTCGAAGGTCTTGGGCACGTCCGCCACCTTGTGGCCGCCGAACCCGGGCACGTGCGGCTTGGGCGCGATGGGCGAGGTGGACAGCCCCACCTGGGTGACGAGGATCGGCTGAGTCATCTCCGCGGCCAGCTGCTCCAGGTAGCCCTGGTAGGTGGTGCCGGTGGTCGAGCCGGGCGGCGAGGTGCGCACGCCGTTGGCGTAGGTGTAGATGTTCAGGCAGACCAGGTCGCCCATGTCGGGCAGGAAGACGTTGTCCGCGCTCACCTCCAGGTCCGGCCGGTCCGCCACCGGGCCCACGTGCGTCCAGCTGGTGTGGCAGTAGAGGTGACGGCGACCGTAGGTGCGCAGTTCGTAGTCCATGGCCCCGTCCACCAGCTGGGCCATGGCCACCTCGGCGGCGGTGCGGTTGGTGAGGCGCAGGTGTTTGCCGGTGAAATCGTGGCGGCCCGGGTGACGGGCGTTGGTCGAGGCGATGTTGGCCGCCTGCAGCTCGTCGCCGATGGAGAACAGCACCAGCCGGTCGGGCCGGCCGACCTTGTAGGTGTGGTCGATGATCTCCCTGATGTCCTTGAGGGTGCGTTCCTGGTAGGCCGGGTCGAGGAAATCGGGCTCGTACGGCCAGACAAAGGTGTCCTGGCCGTAGACCAGGTCGGTCTTGTCCAGGGCGGCGAAGAAGTTGGCCGGCAGCAGTCGCGGGAACACGTGGATGTAGGTGGCGCCGAGATCCTGCATGAGCTTGAGGTGACCGGCGTAGCGGTTGTCGTTGGCCGGCGGCACGCCGTACATGGGCGTTTCCCCGGGCAGGAACGGCGAGTAGCCCATGCCGCGGAAAAAGAGCGGCTTTTCGGGCTGCTGCAGGTCGACCAGGGTGCGGCCGCGGACCACGAACCGGGTGGGTTCGGGCGTGTCGGCGTTGATGGTCGAGATCTTGACCAACGGTGGGGTGGCCGCGTCCGTGCAGGCGGCAAAGGGCAGGGCCAGGAGCAGGGCCAGGGCGAGGTGGAGGGTACGGGGAATCATGGGAGCTGTCCGGATTGTGGTTTGTGTTCTGGTTTTCGGGGGCTGGGGCCGACCCGTGTCGGGCCGGGGCGGGTGCGGCCATCATACGCGAGTCGCGCGCGGAGAGAAAGACAATGCTGCCCGGACGCCTGGATTTCCCAGCGGGCGGGCGGCCGTGGTCCGGGCCGGTAGCCGTTGACTTTCTCCCGGGCCGCGCGTACTCTCCGACTGCGGCCCTGACGGCCGCGCCGTCCCCCAAAAGAGGAGGTCACACCATGCGATTCGTCATCATCGGCGGTGACGCCGCCGGCATGAGCGCGGCCAGCCGCGCCCGCCGCAACGACCCGAAACTCGAGATCACGGTGCTCGAACAGGGCGCGGACGTGTCCTACAGCGCCTGCAACATCCCCTACAACATCGCCGACCCGGCCCGCGAGCTGGACGACCTGGTGGTGCGCAGCGCCGCCGCCTTCCGCGACAAGCAGGGCATCGACCTGCGCACCGGCCACCGGGTGGAGCGGATCGACCGGGACGCGCGCACGGTGCACGGCCGCCGCGGCGACGGGACCGCCTTTGCGGTGCCCTATGACCGGCTGCTCATCGCCACCGGCGCCACCTCGATCCGCCCCGCCATCGAGGGCATGGACCTGCCCGGCGTGTTCACGGTCAAGAACCTGGAGGACGGTCGCCGCATCAAGCGATTTTTGCGTGAGCGCAAGGCGGAGCGGGCGGTGATCCTGGGCATGGGCTACATCGCCCTGGAGATGACCGAGGCCCTGGTCGACCTGGGGCTGGCGGTGGACCTGGTGAAGCCGCGGGCCGGGCTCTTGCCCTGGCTGCACCGGGAATTGGCCAAACCGGTACGCGAACTGCTCGAGCAGCGCGGGGTGGGCCTGTACGACGGGTACCGGGTGGACCGCATCAGCGCGGACGGCGACCGGTTGACCGTACACGCCGGCGACCTGGCCCTTAGCGCGGATCTCGTGATCGCGGCCATCGGCGTCACCCCCTGCGCGCAGCTGGCCGAGGCGGCCGGGCTGGAGCTGAGCGTCGGCGGCTCCATCGCCACCGACCGCACCCTGCGCACCAGCGATCCCGAGATCTTTGCCGCCGGCGACTGCGCCGACAGCTATCACCTGGTCACCGGCGCCAAGACCTGGATTCCGCTTGCCCTGCGTGCCAACCGGGCCGGCTGGGCCGTGGCCGACAACGTCTGCGGCGGCCGGGTGGAACTGCCCGGGGTGGCCGGCACGGCCGTGTTCAAGGTATTCGATATGCAGGTGGCGCGCACCGGGCTCAGCCTGGCGGAGGCGCGCGCGGCGGGCTTCGACCCGGTGGAGGTGCAGATCCGCTCGCGGTCGCGGGCCGGCATCTACCCCGGCGCCCGGCCGCTGTACGTGGCCATGGCCGGCGACCGGGCGAGCGGCCGTTTGCTCGGCGCGCAGATGACCGGCGTGGACCAGGTGGCGCACCGTATCAATGCCGCGGCCGTGGCCCTGCTCGCCGGGATGCGGGTCGACGAGTTCAGCCAGAGCGATCTTGCCTACGCGCCGCCCTTCGGCCCCACCTGGGACCCTCTCCTGGTGGCGGCCAACCAGCTGATCAAACAGTTCTCGGCCTGACCCTGCCTGCGGCGGCCGCGGACCCGGGTCAGCGGCCGCCGTTCTCTCAATACCCGCCCCAACCCCTCCGGCCGGCGTGGCGGCTCTCGCCCGCCGCGGTCACCAGCACCGCCGCCGCCCCTTCCAGCGGGCACTTGTTTTCGCAGATGCCGCAGCCGATGCACAGGCTGTCGACCACGTAGGGTTGGCGCACGCTCACCCGTTCCCCCCGGCTGTTCACCACCTCTGTTTCCCTGAATTTGATCGCCTTGTCCGGGGTCGGGCAATGCTCCTCGCAGACGATGCAGTCGATGCCGCTGGCGTAGGGCAGGCAGCGGTTGCGGTCGAAATGGGCCCGGCCGATGACCGTCGCGTGTTTCTCGTCCCGGCCCAGGCGGCGGATGGCGCCGGTGGGGCAGACCTGGCCGCACAGGGTGCAGTTGTACTCGCAGTAGCCGATGCGGCCGATCAGCCGCGGCGTGAACAGCCCCTCCAGGCCGGCTTCGAGGCCGCTGGCGTGCAGGGCGTTGCCGATGCAGACCTTCATGCACTCGCCGCAGCGCACGCACTGGCCGAGGAAGTCCGGTTCGGCGAGCGCCCCGGGCGGACGGACGAGGTACGGTTCGGGATGGCGGGCGTGCGGCCGGGCGGGCAGGGCGAGTGGCGCCAGGGCGCCGGCGGCGAGCGAGGCGAGCACGGTGCGGCGGCCCAGGTTGATCGGCGGCGCGGCCGGGGCCGCGCTGGCCCGGGCGAAGTGGATGCGGTCGCGCGGGCACTTCTGCACACAGTCGAGGCAGAGCACGCACTCGGCCGGGTCGATGTGCCGCTCCTGGTCGATGGCCCCGGTGCGGCAGATGGTGCGGCACAACCGGCAGGTACCGCAGTCGTCGTCACCGCCGACCAGCCGCACCAGCGGGCGGCGGCTGCCCAGGGCGAGCAGGCCGCCGAGCGGGCAGAGGATGCGGCAGAAGAAGCGGCTCCGCACCCGGCTCAGGCCAAGCACCGCGAGCAGCAGGACCAGCGAGGGCACGGACAGGGCGTAGACCTTGGCGCTGAAGGGCAGCACATGGGCCCGCAGGAGGGCGTAGACCGGTTCGGTGAACTGGTTCACCCAGGTGGGGGCGTGCTGGTAGGTCCAGGTGAACAGGGTGGTGAGGGCGTGGTCCAGCGCCGGGTGCACGGCCAGGGCGAGCGCGCGCACGAGGATCGAGAAGGGGTCGACGTAGCCGGCCAGGGGCAGGCCGAACAGGGCGCCAACGAGCAGGAACAGGAGCAGCGCGTATTTGATCCACCGGCCGCGGGTTTCCGGGTCGCCGCCGGGTCGGCCGAAGAGCATTCGGCTGGCGTCGATGAGCGCGCCCAGGGGACAGGCCCAGCCGCAGAAGGCCCGGCCGAAGACGAGGGTGAGCGCCACCGTGGCCAGCGCCGGCAGCATGAGCACCACCACGGTCTTCGCCGCGAGCATGGCGGTGAGCGCCAGCAGCGGATCGATGCGGAACAGCAGGTTGACCGCGCCGTGCAGTTCGTCCACGCCGCTGTAGTCGGTCTTGACGAACAGCACCAGGAAGAGAACAAAAAAGCCCCATTGCGCGAGCCGCCGCCAGCCCACCGGGCCGGGCAGCCACCTGCGGGGGGCCATCAACCGCCCACCACCCGCATGCGGGCCAGGTCCATCTCGCCCAGACCCATGCGGTGGGCGGCCACGGTGGAGGCGATGGTCTCGGGCCGCAGGTCAAAGAGGGTGGTCGCCCAGGCGTCGGCAGCCACCGGGTCGGCCGAGGCCACCAGGGTGTCCAGCCGGCGCACGTCGGCCACATCGCCGCCCTGGGGGCCGTTGCGCAGCAGGATGCGGGTGGCGTCGATCAGGGTGAGCTTGGGCTGCAGCACCGTGGCCAAGTCGGCCAGACTCTGGCCGAGATCGTGGTGCAGGGTGCCGCGGTTGCCGCCGATGGCGCCCATGGCGTTCTTCAGGCCGAGCGTCAGGCCGGAGAGGCCGTGGTGCTTGGCCACCGGCAGGTTGATGTAGCAGTCGCAGTCGAGCGCCTCGCGGTGGATGTCCCAGCGGGTGAGCGCCTGGCCGCGGCTGATCTCCACGGGCACGAACTTGCGCGGGTCGGCGTGCTCGATCACCGCCCGGCGGTCGCCGATGGCCTGCACCGCCGCCTCGATGCCGCTCGACGCATAGCAGCGCCGCGGCTCGTTGCAGGTCCGGTCGAACACCAGCACCCGCGCCGCGCCGGCGGCGAGCGCCGCCTCGACCACCGCCCGCACCACCTGCGGATGGGTGTTGGCCCCCTGTTCCGGGCTGCGGTCCCAGCCGATGTTCGGCTTGACCACCACCCGGTCGCCCGGGCGGACAAAGGCGGCCATGCTGCCGAGCGGTTCCAGCACCTGCGTCACCAGGGCAGGGTAATCAGCGCCGCGGGCCACGCTGACCAGCGGCGGCGGCTTTTCGGCAGCGAGAGCCTCGGTTCGGATGGTGAAACGGGGCAGGGCCAGGGTGGCCCCGGCCGACCAGAGCAGGACGTCGCGAAGGAACTGGCGTCGGTGCATGGGAACCTCCTTGCGGATGGTGATCAGGCGGACAGCGGTGCGGACTCTCACGGCCGCACGCGGGTTGACAGCATACCTGTTCCGGTTCGGAAAGACAACGCGATCCGGCCCACGGCGGCCCCGGCACGGCCGGCAGGCTTGGCCGGTCAACAGCGGACGGGGCGTTCGGGAAATGCACAGCATTTCGGCAGGTTGTCGCGCATCGGCGGCTGCGTCCCGTTTTTCTCTCGACTGAGCGCTCAGTCGGGACGGTTAAGGGTTGCAAACTTCCCGGTCAGGGGCGAATATCCGTGTGTACGCCGACCGGGCCGCGTCCCTGCGCCGTTCTGCCGCAAGCCTTTCCATGGTTGAGGGGCCTGGCTGAAAGGTGGGTGTGACGGCAGACTACGGCGTCGCATCGCGCCGGCCGCGCCGCCTTTGCCGGTCACGGTCGTCACCATTCATCCGTCCATGGAGGAAATACCATGCCCATTGTCACCATCTCCCGGGGCTCCTACAGCCGCGGCCGGGAGGTCGCCGAAAAGCTCGCCAAAAAATTGCAGTACGACTGCGTGTCCCGGGAAATCCTGCTCGAGGCCTCGGAGGAGTTCAACATCCCCGAGATCAGCCTGGTGCGCGCCATCCACGATTCGCCCTCGGTGCTGGAGCGTATCCGCCACGGTCGCGAGCGCTACATCAGCTATTACCAATACGAACTGCTCAAGTACGTGCAGAAGGACAACGTGGTCTATCACGGGCTGGCCGGGCAGTTTTTCCTCCGCCACATCTCCCACGTGGTCAAGGTGCGCATCCTCGCCAGTCCGGAGGACCGGCTGAACGAGGTGATGCAGCGCGACGGGGTGGGGCAGCGTGAGGCCGAGCACATCCTGCGCAAGGATGACGAGGAGCGGCGCCGCTGGGCCATGAAGCTCTACGGCATCGACACCTGGGACAGCCGCCTCTACGACATGGTCCTGCTCATCGACCAGCTGACCGTGGACGACGCGGTGGAACTCATCCATGCGGCGGTGAACAAGCCGGCCTTTGAGACCACGGAGGCCTCGCAGCAAACCCTGAACGACCAACTCCTGTGTGCACGCATCCACGCCATGCTCGTCAACGCCTCGCTCATGGTGGAGGTGCGGGTCGAGGACGGCCTGGTCACCCTGTGCAACCTGGGCGAGGTGCTCCGCTCCGACAGCATGCTCAGGAGCAAGATCGAGGAGATGATCAGGGGGGTGGAGGGGGTGCGGGAGATACAGTTCGGCGGCAAGCTCTGCGCCCGGCCGGACCACATCAATCCGTTCTACAACCTCTGAGTGCGGGATTGCCCGCGCCGGCCGGCAGCGGGCAGCGGCGGCCGGGTACACCAGCGATGTTTTCAGTCGATGGCGTACTCGGTCAGCTTGCGGTACAGGGTCTTGCGGCTGATGCCCAGGGTGTCCGCGGTCTGCTGGCGGTTGCCGCCGTGGAATTCGAGCATCTTGAGGATGTGCTGGCGCTCCACCGAGGCGAGCGACAGGGCCGCGCCGGCGCCGTTCTCCGCCGACTCGACCAGTTCGCGCGGCAGGCAGCGTTCCGTGATGATGCCGTTCTCAGCAAGGATGATGGAGCGCTCGATGACGTTGCGCAACTCGCGGATGTTGCCCGGCCAGTGGTAGCGGAGGATGCAGGCCATGGCGTTGTCGACGATGCGATAGCCGCCCGAGCCGTCCGGGCTGAGGGTGGTGAGGAAGTAGTCCACCAGCAGCGGCAGATCCTCCTTGCGCTCCTTGAGGCAGGGGATCTGGATGCTGAAGGCGTTGATGCGGTGGAAGAAGGCCTCGTTGAACTGGCCCCGTTCCACCTCCTCGGCCAGGTGGCGGTTGGTGGCGAAGAGGAAGCGGATGTTCACCGTGCGCTCCTCTTTCTCGCCCACCCGCCGGTAGGTGCCGGTTTCGAGCACGCGCAAGAGCGAGGCCTGCACCTCCAGCGGCAGCTCGCCGATCTCGTCGAGGAACAGGGTGGAGTCGTGGGCGAAGGACAAGAGTCCCTCGCGCGACTCGTTGGCCCCGGTGAACGAGCCCTTGACATGGCCGAACAGTTCGCTGCGGGCCAGTTCCTTCTGCAGCGAGGCGCAGTTCTTGATGACCATCCGGTTGTCGGCCAGCGGCGAGCGTTCGTGGATGAGCCGGGCGACCACGTCCTTGCCCGTGCCCGACTCGCCGGTGATGAGCACCGGGATCCGCGCCGGCGCCACCTTGTCGATGAGGAACTGGATGTCGCGCACCGCCTTGGAGTTGCCGATGAACCGTACCCCCCGGCTCTCGCCGCCGGCGGTGCGGCGGAGCATGGCATTCTCCCGGGCGAGCGCCGCCCGCTGGTGCGCCTTTTCCACCATCAGGTCGAGCCGGTCGAGGTTGAACGGCTTGCGAATGAAGTCGTAGGCCCCGAGCTTCATGGCCTCCACGGCGATGTCCACGTCGCCGTGGCCGGTGATCATGATCACCTCCACGTTGGGGATGGATTCGCGGGTGCGGATGAGCAGGCTCAGGTCGTTCACGTCCGGCAGCCACAAATCCATGATCACCACGTCGAACCAGTGGCTGCGCAGCTGGGCCATGGCCTCGCTGCCGTCCGCGGCCACGTGGATCTCCCGGCCCGGTGCGGCCAACTCCTTCTGCAGCAGGCGGCGGATCGACTCCTCGTCGTCCACCACCAGGATGGCGTACCTGTCCTTGTTCATGCGTGCACTCCCGGCAGGGCGACCCGGAAGGCCGAGCCCTGGCCGGCCGCGCTGGTCACACTGATCTCGCCGTTGTGGCTCTTGACGATGGCATAGCAGGTGGACAGCCCGATGCCGACCCCCTTGCCCACCGGCTTGGTGGTGAAAAAGGGCTCGAACAGCCGGTGCTGCAGCTCGTGCGGAATGCCGCAGCCGCTGTCCTCGATGACCAGCTCGACCCGGCCGCCCGCCGCCGTGGCGGTGCGGATGTGGATGGCGCCGTTGCCGCCGGTGGCGTCGATGGCGTTGGAGAGCAGGTTGATGATCACCTGCTTGAGCTGGGATTCGTCCCCGTGGATGGGGGGCAGCTCGTGCTCGAGGTCGATGCGCACGGTCAGGCCGGGCTGTTCCTTGAGCAGGTGCTTGAGTACGAACAGGGTGTCGGTGACGCACCGGTTGAGGTCCACCTGGGCGAGGCTGGTGCTGGTCGGCCGGCTGAAGGTGAGGAGGGTGCGGACGATGTCCCGGCAGCGCAGACACTCCTTGATGATGGTGTCGGTGTACTCGCAGAAGTCCTCGTACAGATCCGCGTCGACCTGTCCCTGCAACCGGCCGATGCGCCGCTTCAACCCCTGGGCGAAGCCGTTGATGGCGGTGAGCGGGTTGTTGATCTCGTGGGCCACGCCCGCGGTCAGGGTGCCCAGGGTGGCCATCTTCTCGGCCTGGTAGAACTGGGCCTGGAACTCCTTTTCCAGGGTCACGTCGCGCTTGAACAAGAGCACCTGGCGCTCGCCGGTGGGACCGGCCTTGAGTGGCGAGGCGATGATGTCGAACTGGCGGAACCGCTCGCCGAGCTTGTAGACGCACAGGTCCTTGACGATCTCGTCCCGGTCCAGGGCGCGCAGGGCCGGGCAGTCGGCGCAGATGAAACTGGTGCCGCGGAACACCTCGTAACAGCGCCGGCCCACCGGGTCGATGCCCGGGTACCACTCGGCGAACACGTGGTTGACCCGCTGGATGCGCATGTCCTCGGACAGCACCACCATCAGGTCGGTGATGCCGTCGAGCAGGGCCTGGATCTCGGTGCGCTTGCGCTCCAGTTCCAGGTTCGAACTCTTCAGCTGCTCGACCTTCTGCTGCAGTTCCTGGTAGAAACCGAGTTTGCAGTGCTCGATGCCGACCAGGTCCGCCAGGGTGGTGGTGTGCGGCATCACCACACCTCCTCGCAGATGCGCAGGAAATCCTCCCAGGTGGCGGGCTGGGGGTTGGTCAGGTTGCAGGCGTCGTGCACCGCCATGCGGCAGATCGGCTCCAGCTGGTGGCGCTCGCCCGGGTCGATGATCTGGCCGAGGCGCCGGGCCACGTCGAAACTGGCGAAGAACTCGTCCAGCCGCTCGATGCCGGCAAGGGCCGTGGCCTCGTCCGAGCCCAGCCGCCGGTCCAGGATCACCCGGCCGATCTCGGCCATTTTTTTCGGGTTGCAGGCGGCGTTGAAGCGCATCACGCTGGTGAGCAGGATGGGGTGGAGCACGCCGTGGCGCATGTCGAAATGGCCGCCGAGCGAGTGAGCCAGGGCGTGCTCCGCGCCCAGGCCGGCGTTGCTGAAGGCCATGGAGGCGGATACCGAGGCGATGCTCAGCTGCTCCAGCGACTCCAGCGACCGGGTGGCCACCGCCTCCTGCAGGTTGGCGAGGATCAGGTCCACCGCCTTGAGGCTGTGCATCTCGGTGAAGGGCGAGGCGATGCGCGACATGTAGGCCTCGATGGCATGGGCCAGGGCGTCCACCGCGGACTGGATGATGAGCGATTCGGTCTTGGTGCGCAGGATGAGCGGGTCGACGATGGAGATGTTGGGCACCAGCGTGCGGGTGATGATGGACATTTTGACCCCGCGCTTCATGTCGGTGATGATGCAGAACTGGCTGATGTCCGAGCCGCTGCCGGCGGTGGTGGTGATGAGCATCATCGGCGGCAGCGGCCGCTGCACCCGGTTGGCGCCCTCGTAGTCGCGGATGCGGCCGCCGTTGCTGGCGATGATGGCAATGCCCTTGGCCGTGTCGAGCACGCTGCCGCCGCCGATGGCGATGATCACGTCGGTGTCGTTTTTCAGGTAGAACTCCGCGCCCTGTTCGATCTGGAAGTCGCGCGGGTTGGGCGTCACCCCGGGGTAGTAGACCCAGCGGATCCCCTCGCGCTCGAGGATGTCCCGCAGGCGCTGCAGCCAGCCGGCCTGCTCGATGCCCTCGTCGCTGACCAGGAAAACCTTGCGGGCGCCCAGGCGCAGGGCGCACTGGCCGGCGTGGTCGAGGCTGCCCCGGCCGAAGATGATCTCGGGGATGGCGAATTTGGTGATGTCCATGGGACGGCTCCCGGGTGAAAGGGGATGGGGCGGCGGCCGGATTGGTCAGGAAAAAGCGATGCACACGACGTGCCCGACCGGCGGCCGCAAGGGGCGAAAAGCAGCGCATCGCCGCCGGCTGTGTCCAAATGACCCGTACAGCCCGTTTCCGGTTGGGCGGCAGCGCGCAACGACCGGCGAGAATAGCACAGTGGCAGCGGAACAGGAAGCAGAGAATGGGTCGTTTTGACCCGGACCAGGGGATTTTTCGGGGCATTCCGACCCGATCGCGGCCTGCCGGCCATCCCGCCCCGGGGGTGGAGAGGCTTGACAGTCCAGGTAACGGCTTGTAATGCTCAGAGAACTGTTTTGCCGTCAGCGGGCGCGGTCGCCCGGCGGATTTCGGGGGATGACGGCGCGTCACGCGGGAGATGCGGCCACACGGCCGGCAAGGAGAACGTATGTACAGAATTGCCCATGAAAACGACGAAGTGCACATCAGTTTCGAAAAGGACCTGGTGGACGGGGAAACCCTGACCCGGTTCCTCAACCACATCAACCTGCAGTCCATGCTCAAGAAGAGCACCACCTCCAGCACGGCGGCCATGCTCCGCGCCCGCAACCGCCTGGCCGGTTTCCCCACCGGCGTGGCCCTGCTCCGCGACCCGACCCTGAACAAGGGCTCGGCCTTCACCGAGGCGGAGCGCGAGGCGCTCGGCTTGAGCGGCCTGCTGCCGCCGCGGGTGCACACCATGGAGGAGCAGGTGCAGAGGGTGCTCGAGAACCTGCGCAAGCACTCCTCCGACCTGGACCGCTACGTCTCCCTGATCGCCCTCCAGGACCGCAACAAGACCCTGTTCTACCGGGTGTTGCTCGAGAATATCGACGAACTGATGCCCATCGTCTACACCCCCACCGTGGGTCAGGCCTGCATGGAGTTCGGCCACATCTTCCGGCGGCCGCGCGGCATCTACATCACCGCCAACGACCGCGGCCGGGTGGCGGAACTGCTCGGCAACTGGCCGTTCACCGACATCCGCATCATCGTCGTCACCGACGGCGAACGCATCCTCGGTCTGGGCGACCTGGGCGCCGACGGCATGGGCATCCCGGTGGGCAAGCTCTCCCTGTACACCGCCTGCGCCGGCATCCACCCGAACCTCAGCCTGCCGGTGACTCTGGACCTGGGCACGGACAACGCCCGTCTGCTCAACGACCCGCTCTACACCGGTCTGCGTCACCCGCGCCTGCGCGGCCAGGTGTACGACGACCTGCTCGAGGAGTTCGTGCTCGCCGTACAGCAGGTGTACCCCGGCGCCCTCATCCAGTTCGAGGACTTTGCCAACCGCAACGCCTTCCACCTGCTGCAGGAGTACCGCGACCAGGTCTGCTGCTTCAACGACGACATCCAGGGCACCGCCTCGGTGACCGTCTCGGGCATCCTCTCGGCCCTGCGCATCACCGGCGGCACCCTGCGCGACCAGCGCTTCCTCTTCCTCGGCGCCGGCGAGGCCGGCATGGGCGCCGGCGAACTGCTCGTCACCGCCCTGATGGAGGAGGGGCTCAGTGTGGAGGAGGCGCGTCGCTGCTGCTGGTACTTCGACTCCAAGGGGCTGGTGGTGCAGAGCCGGCTCGACCTGGTCGGCCACAAGCGCCAGTACGCCCACGACCACCCGCAGGTGGACAATTTCCTCGGGGCCATCGAAGCCCTGCGGCCGCACGGCATCATCGGCGTGTCCGGCCAGGCCAAGCGGTTCTCGCCCGAGGTGCTCGAAGCCATGGCCCGGATCAACGAGCGGCCGATCGTCTTTTCCCTGTCCAACCCGACCTCCAAGGCCGAGTGCACCGCCGAGGAGGCCTACATCTGGACCCAGGGGCGGGCCATCTTCGCCAGCGGCAGTCCGTTCCCACCAGTGGTCTACAGCGGCCGCAAGATGTTCCCGGGCCAGGGCAACAACGTTTACATCTTCCCCGGCGTGGGCATGGGCGTGATGGCCAGCGGCGCGGCCCGGGTAACCGACGAGATGTTCCTGGTGGCGGCGCGGGTGGTGGCCGGCGAGGTGACCGAGGCGGATCTGAACGAGGGCCGGCTCTATCCGCCCCTGCCGCGCATCCGCGAGGTGGCGCTGGCCGTGGCCGAGGCCGTGGCCGAGGTGGCCTACCGGCGCGGCCTGGCCGGTCAGCCGCGGCCGGACGACCTGCGCGCCCACATCATCTCGCTCATGTACGAACCGGTCTACCCGAACTACGTGTGAACCTGGAGGATGCCATGGAAACCTTTGATGCCATCACCGGCCGGCGGGCGGTGAAACGGTTCGACCCGGACCACCGCCTGAGCGCGGCCGAGGTCGACCAACTGCTGTCCCTGACCCTGCTTTCGCCCACCGCCTTCAACGTGCAGAACTGGCGGTTCGTGGTCGTCCGCGACCCGGAACTGCGCCGGCAGATCCGGGCGGCCGCCTGGAATCAGCCGCAGGTGACCGAGGCCTCGCTGTTCGTGGTCTTCTGCGCGGACCTGCAGGCCTGGAACCGCCAGCCCGAACGGTACTGGCCGGACGTCCCGGCCGAGACCCGCCGGGCCGTGCTCGCCGCCCTCGACGGCTACTACCGGGACAAACCCCAGGTGCAGCGCGACGAGGCCATGCGCTCCTGCGCCCTGGCCGCCCAGACCCTGATGCTGGCGGCGCAGAGCCTGGGCTACGACTCCTGTCCCATGACCGGTTTCGATTTCGGGCGGGTGGGCGAGTTGATCCGCCTGCCCGCGGACCATGTGCTGGCCATGGCCGTGGCCATCGGCCGGGGCGTGGAGCCCGCGCCGCCGCGGGCCGGCCGGCTGGACCTGGCCGAGGTGGCGGTCACCGACCGGTTCTGAAAAAGAAACGGGGCGGCGGCACGGTGCCGCCGCCCCGCTGTGACGGGACGAAACGATGCTCGAGAAACTGCTGGCCGACAGCGCCGGTTACCTGCTGGTGCTGGTCGGCCTGGTGACCGTGGTCACGGTGGGGGTGATGTCCATTCTCCTGCCGTTTATGGTGTTTAAAATCATGAACGAGGTGGCCGGTCTCAACCGGAAAATGGACCGGATCATCACCCTGCTCGGCGAGCAGCGGCAGGAGCGGCGGGAGGCTGTGCCGCACCCGCGGACCGACGGCCGGCTGGGACCGACCGCGCCCCGGCGGACCGCAACGGATGCGGTCGGCGACAAGCCGCTTCGTTTCCAGTGAACACGACCGCGGGCGCAGGCCGGCAGAACCCGCAGGCCGCCGCCCGGTCCGGCCGTCTGCCGAACCGGTGGGGGGTGCTCACTCGGAGAAGCGCTTGATGATCCGGCTGTACGTCTCCTTCAACTCGTCGCCGACGATCTTGGCCTTGGCGATGTAGTCTTCCGAGGTGTCGATGGCCTCGTCGGCGATCTCGGCCATCTTGACCTTGACCTGCTGCCATTTCTCCTCCGCCTCGGAGAACTCCTCCCTGGCCTCCATGGAGGCGAGATGCATCTTCACCTTGATTTCATCCCGCTCGGTCTTCAGTTTCTCCATCAGGTTGTCAAACTCTTCCTTCACGTTCATGCGCCACCTCCTGGTTGCATAGGGGAAAGATCAACAGGCGATCCGATGGGTCATCCTTACCCTGTCGGGCAAAGCGGTGTCAATCGCCGTGCACGGCCCTCGCTCGCCAGGGGGCAGGGCGGCGCCGGCGCGCCGGCACGCGGCGGTTTGCTTTTCCGCCCCTGGATGGTACAAGAGGCGTTCGCGCCGCTCCCCCTGTCCGGCCCTTTTTTCTTGCGATACCGCCGTGTTCGGCGAACCACATGCACAATCGGATTCTTGTCACCGTCGTTCTCGCGGTCTTCATCGCCCTCTTGGGCATCGGCATCATCATCCCGGTGCTGCCGCTTTGGGCCACCGAACTGGGCGCCACCGGCTTCACCCTGGGGGTGATCACCGCCGTGTTCTCGGTGAGCCGCGGCCTGTGCCAGCCGCTGGTCGGCAGCCTCTCCGACCGCTGGGGGCGCAAGGGCTTTCTCATCACCGGGCTGTTCATCTACGGCCTGGTCGGTCTGCTCGTGCCCCTTGCCGAAAGCGTCGGCCAACTGGTGTTCATCCGTCTCTTCCAGGGCGTGGGCGCGGCCATGGTCGTGCCCGTGGCCATGGCCTACGCGAGCATGCTCGCCCCGCCCGGGGAGGAGGGCCGCTCCATGAGCACCATCAACATCGCCATCTTCTGCGGCATCGGCGCCGGCCCGGTGCTCGGCGGCCTGTTCGCCGATGCCTTCGGGCTGGCCTCGGTGTTCTACGTCATGGCCGGGCTCTGCTTTGTCGCCTTCCTGCTCGTGGTCCGCAACCTGCCGGCCTGCAGCCCCCTCGACCCGCCCTCCCGGGACGGCCTGGTACGGAGCGTCGGCCGCATGCTGCGCCGCCGGCGGACCGTGGGTATCCTCCTTGCCCGCTTCGCCACCGTGCTCATGATGGTGCCGACCATGGCCTTCCTGCCGCTGATGATGGCCGACTGGCCGGGGAGCGGCAGCGTGCAGGCCGGTGTGGTCATCGCCGGGCGAACGGTGATGAACGCCGTCCTCCAGGTGCCCTTCGGCCGGCTGACGGACCGGTACGACAAGGTGCGGCTGCTCATCGCCGGCTGTGTGTGCATGAGCGTGGCCATCTGGATGATTCCGGAGATGACCGGTTTTGCCACCATGCTGGGGGCCTACCTGTTCCTGGGGTTCGGCGAGGCGGTGCTCTGGCCGGTGCTCGGCGCCTGGGCGGCCGAGGAGGGGCGCACCCATTTCGGCCACGGCACCATGATGGGCGTGTTCAACCTGGCCATGAGCGCGGGCGTGTTCACCGGCGCCATGCTCGCCGGGTTGAGCATGGATTCCTGGGGCATGCGCCACGCCTTTCACCTGACCGCGGCGGCGGTGCTCGTGCTGCCGCTGGTCGCGGCTCTGCTCGTCAGGGCAGGGGAGCGGGCGGGCGAACACCGAGCCGCCGGCGGGAGTGCGCCGACATCGTCCTAATCTCCTAAATTTGTTGGAATTCCACCTTTTTTCGGTGAGGGATGACTTGACGCCGGCCATTATCTTGGTTATTAGTCACCGCTTATTGTACGCGAGAGTGGCGAAACTGGTAGACGCACTGGACTTAGGATCCAGCGGGCCTCGCTCATGGGGGTTCGACTCCCCCCTCTCGCACCAGCCGCACCGCACCGATCCGACCACGCGCCCCCCGGCACAGGGATGGCGCACCCTACAGCAGAACGCTGCCGGGGTCATATCCGCCCACAACTGAACAAAAGGAACCGCAGTCCATGGAAATCGCTGTCGAAAATCTCTCCGACCTGACCAGGAAGCTGACCATCACCCTCCCCAAGGAAACCGTGGGCCCGGCGCTTGACAAGGCCTACGCCAAGATCAACAAGGAGGTCAAGCTGAAGGGCTTCCGCCGCGGCAAGATCCCGCAGAGCGTGCTGGAGAAGAATTTCCGTGACCAGATCCAGGCCGAGGTCGGTGAGAAACTGGTGCAGGAGACCTATTTCGAAGCGGTCGAGAAGGAGGGGCTGGAGCCGGTGGTGCACCCCGAGATCGCCGAGCACCGCTTCCCCGAGGACGGCACCTTTGTCTACGTGGCCCTGGTGGACATCAAGCCGCAGATCGAGCTCAAGGAGTACAAGGGGCTGGAGGTCGAGAAGCCGGTATTGACCGTGGGCGAAGAGGAGGTCGACAAGGAACTGACCCTGCTGCAGCGGCACCAGGCGGCCCTGAAGACCGCCGAGGAGGGCCATGTGATCGCCATGGACGACGTGGCCGTGGTCGACTTCCAGGGCTTCCACAACGGCAAGGCCATGAAAGAGGTGCGCAACGAGAATTACAGCGTCGACATCGGCATGAACCGGCTGGGCAAGGACTTCGAGGAGAAACTCATCGGCATGAAGAAGGGCGACAAGGCCCTGTACGAGGTGGATTTCCCGGCCGACTACCCCAACCCGCTGCTCGCCGGCAAGAAGGTCGAGTTCAAGGTGGACGTCAAGGACGTCAAGGTGCGGGTCAAGCCGGAGCTGGATGACGAGTTCGCCAAGGACATCAAGCCCGAACTGACCAGCCTCCAGGCCCTGCGCGACGACATCCGCGCCCGCCTGCAGAAGGCCAAGGACGACGCCCTGCAGGGTGACCTGGACGACAGGATCATGCACAAGCTGATCGAACTGAACCCGTTCGAGGTGCCGCAGCGGCTGGTCAACTACGAGATCCAGGAGATGCTCAAGCAGACCGAGGAAAATCTCAAGCGCAGCGGATTGTCTTTCGAGTCGGCCGGCATTAATTTGGAAGAACTGGTGGAAAAGAACCGGGATGTGGCCGCCAAGCGGGTCAAGGGCGATTTCCTGTTGAAGAAGATCGCCGAGGTCGAGGAGATCAAGATCGCCGACGAGGACATCCAGCGCGGCTATCAGCGCATCGCCGACCAGTACCGGATGACGCTGGACGAGGTGAAAAAGTACTTCCAGCGGCGGGAAGAGATCCTGCCCTTCATGAACGAGCTGCACAACGAGAAGGTGCTCAACTTCCTCCGCGAGCAGGCCCGTTTCACATCGGTGGCGCCGGCCGCCGGGGCCGGCGAAGAGGCGGCCTGAGCGGTCCGATCCTTCGGTTGAGAGAGAAGCGCACGCCTGCAGCGGTCCGGCCGCTGCAGGCACAGTTTTGACGGAGAGACACGCATGAATCTGGTTCCCATGGTCATCGAGCAGAGTCCGCGCGGCGAGCGGGCCTTCGATATCTATTCGCGCCTGCTCAAGGAGCGCATCATCTTTCTCGGCAGCCAGGTGAACGACGACGTCGCCAGTCTCGTCATCGCCCAGCTGCTGTTCCTCGAGGCCGATGACCCGGACAAGGACATCACCTTCTACATCAACTCGCCCGGCGGCTCGGTGACCGCCGGCATGGCCATCTACGACACCATGCAGTACATCCGCTGCGACGTGGCCACCCTGTGCATGGGCCAGGCCGCGTCCATGGGGGCGTTGCTGCTGGCCGCCGGCGCGGCGGGCAAGCGGTTCGCCCTGCCCAACTCGCGCATCATGATCCACCAGCCCATGGGCGGCTTCCAGGGCCAGGCCACGGACATCGACATCCATGCCCGGGAGATCCTGCGCATGCGCCACGACCTGAACACCATCCTGGCCAAACACACCGGTAAAACCCTCAAGAAGGTTCAGGCCGACACCGAGCGCGACAACTTCATGAGCGCTGCCGAGGCCTGCAAGTACGGCCTCATCGACAAGGTGCTGGCCAGCCGCGGGGAACTGGACGGGGAGAAGTGAGCGTGAAAAACGATTTCAACGACGACCACGGCCTCACCTGCTCCTGCTCGTTCTGCGGCAAGACCCAGGCCGAGGTGAACAAGCTGATCGCCGGCCAGAGCGGCTACATCTGCGACGAGTGCATCGAGCTGTGCAACGAGATCATGGCCGAGAACCCGGAAGAGGGGGACAACGTCGCCGAACTCGGGCCGCAGCTGCTCAAGCCCAAGGAAATCAAGGCCTACCTGGACGAGTACGTGATCGGCCAGGAGCACGCCAAGCGCATCCTGTCGGTGGCGGTGCACAACCACTACAAGCGCATCACCGCGCCGCCGGTCACGGGCAGCGACGACGTGGAGCTGCAGAAGTCCAACATCATCCTCATCGGCCCCACCGGCAGCGGCAAGACCCTGGTGGCGCAGACCCTCGCCCGGCTGCTCAACGTGCCGTTCACCATCGCCGACGCCACCACCCTCACCGAGGCCGGCTACGTGGGCGAGGACGTGGAGAACATCCTGCTCCGGCTGCTGC
>ERZ1645192.1721-NODE-1721-length-18244-cov-6.143933_pt1 | contig 18244 bp, 9 predicted proteins | sample MGYA00575354_ERZ1645192 | MGnify/ENA primary metagenome ERZ1645192 (study PRJEB40844, sample SAMN11349763) | freshwater sediment metagenome | isolation source: river sediment | host: Sediment | place: India: Faizupur Khadar , New Delhi | collected 2017-02-21 ... | reverse complement strand
CAGGTCTATGCGCGGAGAGGGCGAGGTCAACCCATGCACAGACCTGCCCCTACGCCCCGACAACGGCGTTCTGTGCCGACCCAATCCCCTGTTTTTATAGGGGCGAAGCATCCGGAAACGGCGTAACCCGTGGACCAACACATCTCATGCCGGATGCTTCGCCCCTACCGCATGGTACACAGCGCGGTGCTGTCCCAATGCGCCGACCCATTCCCGGTGTTTTGTAGGGGCGAGGCAGAACCCTTGGGATCGTGTCTTGGAGAGTTCAGCCTCGCCCCCACCACATGGTACGCAGTGCGGTGCAAGTGTCGCCCTTACCGCACGGTACGCAGCGTGGTGCCCTGCCCCTACGCGCCGATTGCAATCACACGCGGGCTGGGAATCAAAAATCCCCTCTCCATGCAGGCTGCATGGAGAGGGGATTCCTGTTCAGCAGGAATTACCGCACAATGACCGGCAGGAAGATGCTTCCCGGCGCCTCTGCCACGCAGGACTGCACCCGCACATCATCCAGGTACCAGCCCTCGGCGGATCCGGTGTTGCCCGTGCCCAGCCGGAAGCGGAACTGCACCGTCTGCCCGGCATAGGCATCCAGGTCCACCACCGACCAGGTCCAGTCCACCGAGCCGCACCAGGCAGCCTTGCCCGCCAGCGGGTTAAACACACCCGTCCGGACATTGCCGTCATACGGGTCGGTGAGCAGCCTGGCTGTGGGCACCTGCACCCAGCTGGAGCCGCCATTGGTGGATACTTCCAGGATGGCGCCATCCGTGCAGGAGGATGCGCCCGCTTCCAACGCCCGCCAGTGCCAGAAGGACAGGCTGAGCGGTGCTTCGCCCGCCGGGAGGATAATTGCCGGGGAAACCAGCCGCTGGTCGGCGATGGCTGCCACCGCCTGCCCCAGCCAGGCAGTTTCGGGGGAGTGCGCCCGCACGGTGGACTCCGCCCAGTGATAAGTGCCGGTGCTGGTGTCCACCCAGCCGGTGGAGCCGTCCTCAAAATCGGTCTGGTAGAGCGTCTGCGGGGTGGTGCCCTCCGGGCAGTCACCCGGACCCGGGCGGGTGCGGAAATGGAAGACATCGCTGTAGTTTTCCGAACCGCAGGGGTTTTCGGCAATCACGCGCCAGTAGTAGTGCGTATCTGTCTGAAATGCAGTTGGGGCGGCGTAGGTGGAGGCAGCCAGCCCGGGCACATCCAGCACCACGCTGGAGAAGGCGGGGTCCAGCGCCACCTGGATCCGGTAGCTGACCGCCTGGTCCACGTCCTCCCAATCGAACACGGTCAGGGGGTCCACGTTGGCGGCATCATCGGCGGGCAGAGCCAGCAGCGGGGCAGCCGGAATGGTGGAATAGACATCCAGCACCACATCCGCCGAGTGGGAAAGCAAGCCTGCCTGCCCGCTGACCGTGACGGTATACGTGCCAAAGGCTGCCGTGCCATCCCCTGCCAGGGTCAGCGTGGAACTGCCGGGCGGGGTGACCGTTTCGGGGTCCAGGGCGGGGGTGAAGCCAGCCGGGGCATCCGCCGCAGAGAGGCTCACTTCCTCCGCAAAATCGTTGATGCTGCCCACCGTGACGGCGGCGTTGATTTCCGCATCATTGCAGACCGCAAACGAGTTGGGCGCAACCGCCAGGGTGAAATCGGGGGAGCGCGGCCCGAGGACAATCACCGTGCTGGGGTCGCCAAACAGGTGGTACTCCTCCCAGTAGTAATTGGCGCTGGAGGGATATTCCATCTGGACTGCCATCAAGCCTTCCCATTTCATCTCCGCCACCGAGGGCGTGACGGGCACCGCATCGTAGAGGGTGTCGAAAATCACCCGTTCCAGCACAACGTCCTCGTCCCAGTAGGAGTTGTTGCTTGCGCCCAGGTAGGTGAGTGCACCCTTGCCGTTCTGGATGACCCAGGTATCGCCAAAGGATTCGTTGGTGGTGAAGTCCGATGTCACGCAGGCATGCCCGGCAACGTAGGGGGAGATGACGCCGGTGAGGTTGCGCACCTGGCTCTGGTTCAGCGAGGGACCCGCCCAGCTGGTGGGGCTGCCGTGCCCGGAATAAATCACCATAGCGCGGTCATCATTGATTGAATTGACCACATCGGTGGAATCGGCGTTATAGGTAATGGCATAGAGCTTGTCGCCGCCAGGCTGGGGGTTGACCGGGAAGATGCCGGTGTAGCCCAACCCCAGGGTGTAGGTGTTGATGACGTAATTGTGGGTTGCTTCCGCCATCCAGTACCAGCTGCCATCATCCGAGGCAAGGAAGGCGGCTTTCTTCACCCAATCCTCCGCCCCGGTGACATCCTCTTCATAATAAACGGCATTGTTGACCATGTTGGCAAGCTGGCTGGTCTCCCGCACGGGGAAGCGCCCGATGTGGATATCGGGGACATAATCGGAGGAGCCGCCCATGGTGCCGTAGAACAGGTCCGTGTAATAGCTGTAGCCGGGGAAGGGCCAGGCGGGCAGGCTGTCGGTGCCGTCATTATGATCGCCAACCAGCAGGACGTAATCCGGCGGGTAGTCGCCGTTGTACTGGGCAGTGATGTAATTCTTGATGGCGGTGGTGGTCGTCCCGCCCACGTCCGTCAGCGAGGCAAGGGTGACGTTAAAACCCTGTGCCTGCTTGAGGCTGACAAAGTCCGCCAGCCCGGTTTCATAGACATCAGCGGTGATGATCAGGTAATTTTCGGGTTCCTTGCCCCCTGCACCCTGGTGGTAGTTGAGGATTTGGGATGCCAGGAGGGAGTCAAAGGCGGGCGAGGCAAGCCGCTCCGCCTCGGCAGCCGATGCCGCCGGGTCGCCGCCTTCCAGCCGGATGTTGAATTGGATGCTGGCATGGAGCGTCAGCATGCCGCTGGCGGGCTGGTAGGCAAGCGGGGAGATTTCCACCACCACCACGCGGTGCCCGCGCACTTCATATTCACCGGCGATGCGCACCGGGGTTGCAGGGTGGGCGGCATCCAGCCCGTAGATGGACTCATCCGGCAGGCAGGGCTCCACCAGACCGCCGCACTTGGGCTGGGAGGGCTGCACCGGCAGGATGACGGCGGGCAGCCCCAGGCTTTGCAGGCTGACTTGCGCGGCGGGGGCATTAATCAGCTCGATGCTTGCCGTTGCGCCCTGCGGAATTTCCACCGCCCGGCGCAGGACGGGCAGGTCGGGAGCGCCCACCTGGCTGGAATGGCTGCAGCCCGGGCACGCCAGCACGGCGTATTGCGTGCCTGCCAGCTCCCGGCTGCTGGATTGCATGCCGGGGGTTTCCGCCAGCAGGGTGATGGCGGTGTCACTGGCTTGCAGGATGCGCACCGCAGGGGCGGCGCCGGGCTGGGCGCCTGCCGTAAAGGGAATCCAGCCGTCGGGCAGGGGGGCTGCCTGGGCTGGCTGGCTGGCTGCTGCACCAATCGCAGTCACCAGCACCAGCAATGCTGCCAAACCACGCAGCAGGGCACGAAACAGGGATTTGTTCAACATGTTGTTCTCCAGGGAAAGGGAGGATGATGAGAGACAGATGAATTGTATCACGGATGGGATGGGAAGGAAAAAACCCCCCGGGTTCGGCAGAAATATTTTCCAGGGTTTGTTATAAGCTGTTTAAAGGTTAGTATATATTCATCTTCCGCCCCGCCGAACCACGGCAGCCATTCATCGTACAACAACCACGATTGGATTGGATGCCTACGCCAAATACGTCTCCATCCAGGTGGATGACCAGGATGACCCGGTGATTGCCTTTAACGCCGGGAATGGCATGTATTTCAACATGGGCATCATCTACGGAAACCCGGATGGATCTTATGATTACCAGCGGGTGGACGGCGGGCACGGCATCAATACCGGGCTGGACCCCGCCCTGGCGCTGGATAAGTATGGCAGGGGTTTCCTTGCTTACGTGGAGGATAAGGAATACTCCCCCAACATCAGGATCGCCTACCAGAAGTCCTACACCTACCTGCCGTCAATCATGCGGTAGACTGCTGGCTTCTGCAACCCACTTCGGTTATCGGTTGTATTTTATTAGTGACCGCTTGTTCTTTTGGGCAAGCCGTTGTGGCACATGTATGCGGCAGTCTTTGTCATTACTACGATTCTAAATTTCACTTTCCATTAATTCAATCTGGGAATAGAGTCGGCGTTTTCATTGGCATGATCTGCCAGTGAAAACGTCCCTCAATCTATATTGGCTCCTTTACAGCTCAGCTTGCAAACTCATTCTTCGTCAATTTTGTAATCCCCTTCTTGCTCCAGCAATGCAGCCTGGTATGCAGTGGATTTGATGAGTGTATAGTTTTCAGGGTCGATTTTAGGCCATAAGTCCAATAAATTTTCTGTATATCGATATTCATTTAGGTAACGGGTGATTAAATCGGATGGACGTATGTTTAATAATCTTTTTCGACTGAATTCAACATTCACGGGGTCCAATTCTATTCCGATTGAATGCCTTTGTAATTGATACGCAACAACCAGAGTAGTAGCAGTTCCAGCAAACGGATCAAAAACCATATCGCCAACTTTTGAGGACGAAAGGATAATTCTAAGCAATAATGCAATGGGAGATTGTTGATTGTGAACCCGTTTGCCATCCGGGAAGCGAAGCGGTTCATCACCAGCAAAATACCCGGAGGTAAGCTCACGAATATCATCCCAAACATCTGTTACATACATCCCATTGGGTCGGGCATACTTCTCTGTTACCAGAAGTGGGGGATCAATGCGAAGCTTATTAAACACCCTGGGCTTTTTCCCTTTTGTGGCAAAAACAATCACTTGATAATGTTTTCCAAATCGGAACGTTTCAGGTACAGCAGATGTTTTCTTTTTCCAAACAATCATATTTTGGAAAGTCCAACCACTGGAATCAAGGGCTTCCATCACTCGATGAGCATTTTTCTCGCGCTGCATAAAATAGATTGCTCCGCCAGGCGAAGTTCTTTCGTAAATTCGTTCACATATTCTCTTCAGCCATTCCCAATAATGCTCTGCTTCCATATTATCTTGATGGGAGCGATATTCTTTGTTTTGATTAAACGGAGGGTCCATAAACGTCAAGTCAAAGCGGTTATTTGTATTTGATAAATATTTTTCAGAATCGTTTAATATTAAACAGGGATCATTCATTGCATATGTAACCTATTCAAGGATTTTTGTAATTGCAATCCGATAATAATTGTCTTCATCTTTTTCAATAAACCGGTGATCTATGAGGGAGGCGATGCAAGCATTCACAGAAAAATCCTGATCATATTGCATTATCTTTTCAGAAATTTGGTGAAAGTTCATCTTTGTGGCTGTCAGGTTGTACAAAATTAATGCCGCAAAAACGTCATGCTGTGAAACATGGTTATTATTTGGATGTAAGTGATGGGTCAGCAGACGAATCAATTCCCCAATCTTTGAAAAAATTTTTTCTGCTTCAACTCGTTCACGAATCATCACTTGCGCCAACAATCTTCTTGCCGCCGGATCTGGATTAAAACCATGGATCTCTGTGGCAAGAGACCGAACCTCCTTATCCAATAGGCGGGAAAACTCCTGCTCAATCTCAATCCCCTGGTAAAAAAATAATAGGAATTCTTTTGCCGCTTCGGACACGTGCGCGATTTCCGTGGATATATATAGTGTTTCTGTATTGCTTCTCCAAAAACTTCTTGTTTTGGAAAAGCCCAGGTTCATGTTATTAAGATTTACTGAACTGATGCATAACATTGAATCAGTAATTACTAATTTGGCATGAAGAGGCATATTTAATTTGCGAAATTGTATACCATATGCAAGAAGGCTTAGGTACATCGAGCGGTTCCGGTCAGTAAAGTCCATACTGCTCGGGTTTGCCAAGATACGGATATCAATGTTGTTGGTAGCAATTTTTTTTAGAAATAAACCAAACCCAGGGTCCGTAAAACTTTCAGCTGACAGATAAACAAATCGAGAGGCTGAACGGATAACCCATTCATAAATTTCCCTGGCTTTTCCATCAAAGGGAGTGATGTATAAACCGGGTAAATAATCGTCTGGCTTATTAATGATCGACTCTGGATAATGCAATATCCAATAATTGGAAAATTCTTGGTTGGATATTCCCGATGGCATGGAAAATAGTTTATCCCCAGCTTCTCCAGTTTCCATAATGCGGCGACGAATGTTTCCAGAAAACCCATCGTCTGGAGTAATAAATGTTGTTTTCAGCCAATGAAACTTATCAACAAACTGTTGAATAGTCAAATGATCAGTTAAGTGCAAAACCGCATCCAATTCATTACTTTGTGTTAGGTTTGCAGAAAGTGCCACTGCTGCCCGGTCTGTAACCAGAAATTTTCCGTGAAATGAGTACCAACGTCCAGTTACGGTAGTTGTTCGTCCAGGATCACCCACATTCCATTTGAGACGATGAACAATGGCTCCCGCTTTCTCCAGTTCTTCAAATTGTTGTGCAACCTCGTAACGTATATCTTCATTAACACTATCGTTTGGTAGCGTGATAATCTCCACCCAAACACCGTTCTTGGCTTGCCGTATTAGGGCATTAAAAATTTCATGGGAGTGGATTTGAAAAATGGCAAGGTATATAAATTTCCGCGCCTGTTCAATTGTTTCTCGGATAATTTCATTCGAATTTAAACTCAAATGGAATTGCTTCATTATAGTAACCTAATTCTCAGGCATAATTTATTATATTGACATCAATATATCCATTGCAATAAGTGAAGTATATCTCAAACGAAGGGGAATAAGAAAATCAAACGCAACAAAAACCAGCGCGCCTGTAAGGCAGGCGCGCTGGTTAACCATCCGGATTACATTCCTCAGGCGAGCGACTCGAGCTGCGTGACCAGGCTGTCGATCACGTTAAACCCGCCCTGCCAGAAGGCAGCCTGGCGCACATCAATCCCCACGCTGGAAAGCAGCTTCACGGGGGCTTCGGACCCGCCCGTGGAGAGAATCTTGAAGTAGCGCGGCTTGAAGGCTTCGCCCTCCTGGCGGTACTGTTCGTAGAGCGAAAGCACCAGCAGTTGACCAAAGGCGTAGGCGTACACGTAGAATGGCACTTCGTAGATGTGCGGGATGGAAACCCATTCCCACTGGAACTCTTCGCTCACATCCACCGCATCGCCGAACTGCGACTTGAGGTTCTCCAGGTAGGCGGCTGCCAGCTCATCCACCGAGGCATCCGCCTGCACCATCTCGTGCGCCTGCTTTTCAAACAGGGCAAAGAATACCTGGCGCTGGATGGTGGCATAGGCATCGTCCACCTGTCCAAAGAGGATATCGCGCCGCACCGCCGGGTCGGGTTCCTCCGCCAGCAGCTTGTCCACCAGCACCATCTCGCCAAAGGTGGAGGCGGTCTCCGCCAGCGGCAGGCAGGCGTGATTGGTGAAGATGCTGTGGTGGGCGGCAAGCATTGAGTGGATGGCATGCCCCAGCTCGTGCGCCATGGTGGAAACATCATCCACCCTGCCCTGGTAGTTCAACAGCACCCAGGGGGTCACTTCGGGCAGGATGGTGGCGCAGAAAGCACCGCCGCGCTTGCCCTTGCGGATTTCGCTGTCGAGGTGGTTGCGGTCAAAGACGCGCCGCGCCATCTCCTCCAGGCGGGGGTCAAACTGGCGGAAGGCATCGAAGACCATCGCCGCGCCCTGGTTGAAGGGATACCGCTTGTCGGCGGCGGAAACGGGGGCGTAGAGGTCGTAGCGGCGCAGCCGGTCCATGCCAATCAGGCGGGCTTTCAGCCGGAAGAAGCGCTGGAAAATCACCGCATTCTGCCGGGCAACGTCCAGCAGGGTGTCCACCACTTCGTCGGGCAGGTCGTTGGCAAGGTTGCGGGGGGCAATCGGCTTGCCGTACTTGCGCAGCCCCAGGTTTTCGGCGTGCCAGTCCCGCACCAGGTACTGGTAAATTTGCCCCAGAATGGGGGCATCCTGCCCGTACACCCGGTACAGTTCCTGGTAGGCGCGGGCGCGCACGCCGGGGTCCGGCTGGCGGACGTGCACCATCAGCTCACCGCGGGTCATCTCGCGGGTTTCTCCGTTTATTTCCAGCTGGAAGGTGTAGCGGTTGGTGATGGAAGAGTAGAGCGTGTTGAGCGCGTTGCTGCCGGTGACATTCTTGATGTTGATGATCCTCTCTTCCGGCTCGGTGAGGGTGTGGGGCTTGTAGTGGCGGATTTCCTCCAGCCAGTAGCGGTAATCGCCGGAATCCGCCATCAACCGTTCGGCGGCGGCATCGGAGACATCCTTCCACCAGAGGGTGAAGAAGAGCGTTGCGTTGGTCAGCCCGGCGAGGAACTGGTCCACCTTTGCCATCAGCGTGACGGCGGCGGGGTTTTGGGTATCCTCAGAAAACAACAAGCCGGAGAAACCGCCCAGCCGGGAGCCCAGCCGGGTGATTTCTTCAAGCTGGCGGACAATTGCCAAAAAATCGGCGGAGGAAATATTTTCATTTAACTTTGGGCGGACAAGGACAAAAGCTTCGACCCTGGTTTTCAGGTCGGTGAAGGCGGCTTCCAGCTCGGGGCTGTCGGTGCCGGGGAAGAGATCCTGCAGGGTCCATCGGGTTTGCTGAAATTCGGTCATCTTGAATCCTTTATTGGGTGAATGATTGGTCTGTCAGGTCAGAACCGCACCCGGCGGGGTGCGGGCAGGGACGGGCAGCAGTGCAAGTGGATTGTACCAAATTCACGCCAATTTTCCAAACGGGCTGGGTGCAACCATCGGCTGGAAAACTGGTATCAAAATTGCACCCAATTTTCCCGATTCCCCCCTCTGATTCGCTTGTCTTTCCAGGACGTTTTCTGTATAATGAATACCGTGAGAGGGTTCCAGCGCATTTTCCTTATTTTGATGATTGCTTTTCTGTTGACTGCCGCGCCGGGGGTTGGTTCGGCGCAGTCGGAAGACCAGAAATACTTCCCGGAGACGCGCCTGTGGGTCAGCGGTCCCTTCCTGGCATACTGGGAAAGTGCCGCCGATCCCTATCTCCTGTTTGGCTACCCCATCACCCGCCAGTATATTGACCCCCGCACCAAACAGCCCACCCAGTACTTCCAGCGGGCAAGGCTGGACCTGGTGCAGACTGCCGAAGGGCAGATGGTCATCCAGGCGCCGCTGGGCGAATATCTCCACCAGGCAAATGCACCCCTGGCGGACATTTCCACCTCCTCGCCTGCCTGCCGTTCCTTTGAAACCACCGGCAGGCACGTCTGCTATGCCTTCCTGCAATTCTACGAGACCTATGACGGCGCCCGCTTCCTGGGCGACCCGATTTCCGACACCGAAATCCGCGAGGGGCGCTACGTGCAGTATTTCAGCAAGGCGCGGCTGGAATGGTGGCCCGAAAAAACTGCCGGGCAGCGCGTGGCTGTCACCGACCTGGGCAGGATTTACTTTGATCAACTGGTTGCCAACCCGGCATACAAGCAGCCGGACAATGATTACATCCCCAGCGAGCCGATCCGGCTTTCGGTGATGGCTTTTATCGGTGAAGCGACCATCGCGTCCAATTCCACCCAGACGCTCTACGTGGTGGTGCAGGACCAGCGCCAGCAGCCCGTGCCCGACGCGGTGATCACCGTCACCGTTCTCCTGCCCGATGGCAGCACTGTGGCGTTGAGTCCCCAATGGACAAACGCCGATGGCATCCTCATCCATTCTTTTCAGGTGGGCAATTTACCGCCGCGCGAGATCGTTCAGGTAATGGTCAAGGCTGCCACCATGGGGGAAGAAGCAGAGACCCAGACCTGGTTCCGCATCTGGTGGTAGATCGCCCATGTCCTTTGTTCACCTCCACGTCCATACGCAATATTCCCTGTTGGATGGCTTCTGCAATATTGGCAGGCTCATCCAGCGGGTAAAAGACTTGGGCATGCCGGCGGTGGCAATCACCGATCACGGCACCATGTACGGGGTGATCGAATTCTACAATGCCGCCGTCAAGCAGGGCATCCGCCCCATCATCGGGCTGGAAGCCTACCTCTCGCCCCGCCGCATGACCGACCGGGACCCCCGGCTGGACCGTACACCCTATCACCTGCTGCTGCTGGCGGAAAACCAGGCAGGCTACCGCAACCTGCTGAAAATCGCCTCGGCGGCGCAGCTGGAGGGGTATTACTACCACCCCCGCATTGACCACGAATTCCTGGCGGAACACGCCGAAGGGCTGATCTGCACCACCGGCTGCCTGGCAGGCGAGGTGCCCCGCCTGATCATCGAGCGCGGACCCGACCTGGCGCGCCGCCAGCTGGACTGGTATTACCAGGTCTTTGGTCCCGATCACTTCTTCTTTGAATTGCAGCAGCATCCCATTCCCGAACTGGGGATTGTCAACCGCCACCTCCTGGAATGGGGCGATCACTACCATGCCCGCTACATTGCCACCAATGACGCCCATTACATCCAGCGGGAGGATGCCCGCCTGCAGGATATTTTGCTTGCCATCCAGACCCAGTCGGTGCTGACCGACCCGAACCGGATGCGCATGAATGATGACAGCTACTACCTGCGCACCCCGCAGGAGATGCAGGAACTCTTCCGCGAAAAGCCCGAGGCGGTGACCAACACCCTGGAATTTGCTGAGCGCTGCAACGTGGACCTTTCCAACAAGGAATACCACCTGCCGCGCTTCCCCGTCCCGGAAGGGCAGACCGCCCAGACCTACCTGCGCCAGCTCTGCGAGGACGGCATCCGGCGGCGGTACGCCAGCCGGGCAAACGACCCCAAGGTGCGTGAGCGCCTGGAATACGAACTGGACGTCATCCACACGATGGGCTTTGATGCCTATTTTCTCATTGTGTGGGACCTCTGCCGCCACGCCCGCCAGGAAGGCATCTGGTACAATGCGCGCGGCTCGGCAGCCGGTTCCCTGGTGGCGTATGTCCTCGATATCACCCTGGTGGAGCCGCTGGAACACGGCTTAATCTTTGAGCGCTTCCTCAACCCGGGGCGCATCTCCATGCCGGATATTGACCTGGACTTCCAGGATGACCGCCGCGCCCACGTGATGCAGTACTGCGCCGAAACTTACGGCAACGACCACGTGGCGCAAATTATTACCTTTGGTACGCTTGGCGCCCGCGCCGCCATCCGCGATGTGGGCAGGGTGATGGACATCCCCCTGGCGGAGGTGGACAAGGCAAGCAAGATGCTGCCCAACGTGCCCAGCAAGGCGATCAGCATCAAGGAATCGCTGGAAGCCATCCCCGATTTCAAGGCGCTCTATGACTCAGCGGATTACATGAAGACCCTCATCGACACCGCCTGCCAGATGGAAGGCGTGGTGCGCCATGCCGGGACGCACGCCGCAGGGGTGGTGATTACCGATGAGCCGGTGGTGCAGTATGTCCCGCTCCACCGCCCCACCAGCGGATCGGACGACAACCCCATCAAGACCATGACCCAGTTTGAAATGGCAATCCTCGATGGGCTGGGTCTCTTGAAGGTGGATTTCCTCGGGTTGACCTCCCTGACGGTGATGCAGCGTGCCTGCGACCTGATTAACGCCCGCCATGGGGTGCGCTACAACCTGGGCAACATCCCGCTGGATGACCCCGACAGCTACGAACTGATGGGGCGCGGGCAGACGGCGGGCGTCTTCCAACTGGAAGGCTCCGGCATGACCCGCTTCCTGGTGCAGATGAAGCCGCACACCCTGGCGCACGTCATCGCCATGGTTGCACTCTACCGCCCGGGTCCCATGCAATTCATTCCCACCTACATCCAGCGCATGCACGGCGAGGAACCGGTGGAATACCGCCACCCCGCCATGGAGCCGATCTTCTGTGAGACGTATGGCATTGCCATCTACCAGGAACAACTGATGCGCGCCGTGGTGGAGCTGGCAGGCTACACCCTGCCCGAAGCAGACGACTTCCGCAAGGCAATTTCCAAGAAGGACAAGGAAAAAGTCATCAAGCACCAGGCGAAGTTCATCAAGGGGGCGGTTGCCCGCGGCATTCCCCGGGAGACTGCGGAAAAAATCTTCGCCGATTGGGAGGAGTTTGCCCGTTACGGCTTCAACAAGAGCCACGCCGCCGATTACGGTGTGATTGCCGTGCAGACCGCCTACCTGAAGACACATTACCCCGAGGAATACATGACCGCCCTGCTGACCGCCTCGATGAGCGACACCGGCAAGGTGGCATTCTATGTCGCCGACTGCCGCAGCCTGGGCATTGAAGTGCTGCCGCCGGACGTGAACCACAGCCAGTGGGAGTTCAGCCTGGAGGACCGGGAGGGCGCCAAACCTGCCATCCGCTTTGGGCTGGGCGCCATCAAGAACGTTGGCTCGGGTCCGGTGGATTTGATTGTGCGCACCCGCAGCGAAAAACCCTTTGCCGATCTGAGCGATTTTGCCAGGCGGGTGGATCTGCGCACGGTGGGCAAGCGCTCGCTGGAATGCCTGGTCAAGGTTGGCGCACTGGATTCATTTGGTCCGCGGCTGGCGCTGCTGGCGGCACTCGACCGCATCCTGGCGGTTTCCGCCAACCACCAGCGGACGGCTTTGAGCGGGCAGATGACCTTCTTTGGCATGGCAGGCGTGGAGGAGACGATTGAACTGCCCCGCGCCTCCGCCACCGACCCGCGCGAGCAGCTGGAATGGGAACGCGAGCTGATGGGTCTGTACATCACCGACCATCCGCTCTCACGCCATGCCGAAACGCTGCGCCGCCAGGTATCGCATTTCTCCGCCCAGCTTGCCGAGGCGCACCACCAGGAAAAGGTGCGGGTGGCGGGCATGGTCACCCGCTTCCGCCATCATCAAACCAAAGCCGGAAAGCCCATGGGCTTTGCCACGATTGAAGACATCCAGGGGAACGTGGAACTGGTGCTCTTCCCCAAGACGTGGGAGAAATATCATCACCTGCTGACGGTGCATGCCGTGATTGCCGTGGAAGGCAAGGTGGACGCCGAGGGCAGCGAGCCCAAGGTGCTGGTGGACAGCATCCGCCTGGTGGACCTGGAGGATGCCCCCCCCGACGTGCCGCTGGATGCCGGTGCGCCGCTGGATGACCTGCCGTGGGACGAGGACGGTCCGCCGCCCCCGCCGGATGACTGGGAGCCAATGCCGCCCGCCCCGCTGGACGAGGAGTACATCCCGCCCAGCCCTGCCAGCCCCGAACCTCCGCCGCAAGCCCAACCCAAACCGCAGGCGGAGCCAAAATCACCCGGCAGGCAGACCTATGCCCGGCAGCAGCCGGAACCGCCTGCCCGCAAGGCGGCGGAACCGCCGCCCGCACCTGCCAGCCCGGTTCCCGGGGGCGTCCAGTACATTTCCGTCCCGCCGGTGACGAACGGCAAGCCCGCCAAACCGCCCCAAATGGTGACGGTGGTGGTGCGCGCCACCGGGCAGAAATCCCGCGATGTACTGCGCCTGCGCCACCTGTACGGGCTGCTCGTCTCTTCGCCGGGGCAGGACCGCTTTGCCCTGATGCTGCATGAGAACGGGCACAACTACCTGATGGAATTCCCCAACGTAACCACGGGGGTGAACAACGACCTGCTGAAAGCCCTGGGAGACCTGGTGGGCAGGGAAAACGTGCGCGTGGAATCGCTGCCTGCCGCCTAGCGCTGCAGGGTGCTTCTTTCCCGAACCGGAAACCTGCTTGATTAACCCGCTTTGTGACCGGGTTCCAGGGTTGGCTGCTGGAGCTGCTGGAAGCGTTCCACGATCATGGGCAGGAACTGCGCCACCACCTGTGGATCGAACCGCCTGCCCGATTCCATGGCAATGTATTCAATCGCTTCCTGCGATGTCCAGGCTTCCCGGTAGGGGCGTTCGCTCGTCAGGGCATCCCACACATCCACCACGCTGAAAATCCGGGCAAAGAGCGGAATTTCCTCCCCCTTCAGCCCGCTGGGGTAGCCCTCACCGTCCCAGCGCTCGTGGTGGCAGAGGGGAACATCCTGGATGGCGCCGGAGGGGTGGAACGGCTGGAGCATGTGCAGGGCATAAGCGGGGTGCTGCTGCATGATCTCCCACTCCTGCGGCTCCAGCGGACCGGGCTTGAGCAGGATGGCATCGGGGATGACCATCTTGCCGATATCGTGCAGCAGGCTGCCCCGCCGCAGGTCCACCAGCTGATCATCCGTCAGCCCCAGCCGCTGCCCCAGCGCCACCGCCATCTCCGCCACGCGGCGGGTGTGTCCTTCCATCTCGCGGTTGCGCACTTCCATTGCCCGCCCCCAGCCTTCAATGATGCGGTCAAAGGCATCCACCTGGCTGGCGTGTGCCTCCGCCAGGTGAGTGAACAGCCGGGCGTTTTGCAGGGCAATCCCGGCGGTATTGGAAAGCAGGCTCAACAGCTCCACGTCCTTTTCGGTAAAGTGGTTCTGCTCCAGGCTCTGCACCATCACCACGCCCAGCACCTGCCCATCCGCCAGCATGGGTGCCAGGATGCCGGATTGGGAAACCGGCTCATCCGGCTCCACGCAGATGATATGGGAGGCGGTATGCAGGCGGTCTGCCAGGTTATGCACCAGCAGCGGCTGGCGGGTGTGGATCACTTCGCTCTGGGTTCCCCGCCCGGGATCGGCAAGCGGCAGTGCCGGCAGCGAGCGGATGTCAACCAGCCGCTGATCCATCTCCCAATAGACACATTCAATTTCCTTCCGGGTCCCGTGGTACAGGCAGACGCTTACTTCACTTACGTGGGGCATCACCTGGTGAATGACCCGGCTTAACTTCTCATAAATCTGACCAGGCTCCAGCGTTTCCGCCAGCGAGCGCGCCAGGCTGCTGGCAACCGTCAACTGGTGATAGCCTGCCTGCAGCAGTTCCTCGGTGCGCTTGCGGTCGGTGATGTCGGTGATCATCGACAGGATGCATTCCTGGTCGCGGTACAGCACCGCTTCTGCGGAAACCAGGGTGGTGATGATTTCGCCGGAGCGGGTGCGGAGCCGCAGTTCCAGGTTGTGCAGCTTGTTCTGGCTGCGGATGGTGCGCACCAGGCGGCGGCGGTCTTCCGCACTGAGCCAGACGTTCAACTCCCAGGCGGTGTACCCAATCATCTCGTCCCGGGAATAGCCCACCAGGTTCAGATACTCGTCATTTGCCGCCAGGTAGCGGGCATCGCTGCGGGTGCTGAGGGCAACCGCAACCGGACTGGCTTCCACCAGCCGGTTCAACAAGTCCCCCGTGTCCAGGATTTTGCGCGGGGCGGTCCGCCTGCGCAGCGGACGTATGATGGATGTCATTCCCAGCTGCCTCCAGGGTTTGATGATGGGTTCGTGGAATGGGAGGGGCGTTCTATCATGGAATACAGGGTCACCCGGTTACGCCCACTGTTCTTGGACTGGTAAAGGGCTTCGTCCGCGCACTCCACCAGTGCGTCCAGTGTGCGCACCTGGCGTGTAAGGGCTGCCACGCCAATGCTTGCCGAAAGCGAGAGGGGATGCCCCTCCACCTCGAAGGGCGTGGAGGCAATCACCAGGCGCAGCCGTTCTGCCACCTGCTGGGCAGTATCCAGGTCATTTTCCACCAGTAAAATCACAAATTCATCTCCGCCGTACCGGCAAATGATATCCATGTCCCGCAGGCAGGACTGCATCCGGTAAGCCACCACTCGCAGCAGCCGGTCGCCCACGATGTGCATGAAGCGGTCGTTGATTTCCTTGAAGAAATCGAGGTCCAGCATTAACACCGCCAGGGGACGATTATACCGCAAAGCGTGATCCACTTCGCGGTTTCCCAATTCATATAAACCACGCCGGTTGTACACCCCGGTCAGCTCATCGAGGATGCTCAGCCGCTGGAGGTCGGCGTAGAGCTGAGCGTTTTGCAGGGCGGCGCCAAGCTGGTTGGCAAACAGTGCCAGCGAGGGGATATCCTCTTTTTGCAGCGTTTCGCTCCACATGGATAGCACGCCGATCAGCTGCCCCTTGGTCAGCAGGGGCAGATACATCACCCGGGCGGCAGGGGTGATTTTCACTTCGTTACAAAATGCATCCATCCCGCCGCCCAGCACACCGCCCAGCAGCTGGGTGATGATCTGGCGCGGGTTTTCCAAAATGCCGCCGGTGACAACCCCCGCCGGGGTATCCTGGATGGGAAAGAGCGCCGTACTGAGGGAAAATTCCGCCATCCGGATGGACAGAGCCTCTTCCATCCGGGTGACAAGTTCGGCATCCAGCGAAATGTACGCCGGGTGCAGGTTGCCGGTTTCCGGGTTGACGAGCATCACCAGGCACTGGATGTCCATGCGGCGCAGTTCGTTGCCCACCGCAGCAAGGATGGCATCGGTGGTGGCTGCCACCTGGATTTGTGCCGCCACGTTCGACAGGGCAGTGATCAGGGCATTGGTGCGGGTGAGTTCGTCGGCGCGCGCCTGGTTTTGGGCCGCGCTTTGCTGGATGCGGGCTGCCTCCTCCACGCGCTCGGTCACATCCCGGCAGGTGAAAATCATCTCCCGGGCAATTTCATCCCGGTCCCTCACCAGGGAGCCAAACACTTCCAGCCAGATATAACTGCCGTCCCTGCGGGAATAGCGGAATACACCGCGATCGCGGAGGTCGCCCTGCAGGATGTTTTGATACTTCTGCAGAACATCATCCAGGTCATCCGGATGAACGAAATCCAGCACCGTATGCCCCGCCATGTCTTCCAGCGTATACCCCATCCCGGCAGTAAAGGCGGGGTTGAGGTAGGTTGGACGCCCGTTCATGTCGGAATAGCAGACCATGTCGGACATCTGCTCGGTGATGCGGCGCAGGCGTTCCTCGCTCTGCCGCAGGCTGTTTTCCACCGTCCACCGTCGGCGCAGTTCAATATCCAGCGCCATCTTTTGGTCGGAACTGAAGCCGGTCATGAACCCTGCCACCACCACCGCCATGGCATAGACAATCTCGTTGATGTGAAGAGCATAATCCGCTCCGTTGGTCCAGATCAACAACACCAGGTTGACCGCCAGCACGGCAAGCGAACCAACCACTCCGCCGCGCTTCCCGGCAACCAGCCCGGCTGTCATTGCCAGCAGGAAGCCAATCCCAAACAGGGTGCGCCCCAGGTTGGGGGATAAAACCAGGTAGAGAACCGCATAGGTAAAATACAGCACGCCCAACAGGATGCGGTGGATGGCAGGATGTTTGCGCAGGTAGTTATAGGTTTTCAGCATGACTGGTGGGATGGTGTTTGTTTTTGAAATACCTGGTTTGCAGCCCGAAGATGGAGAGGCATTCTTACACAATGTTTATATAAAGTTTATACAACGTGCATTGACCCCGTGCCCCATTTCCGGTACACTTGTTAATGATACCATGTAAATGAAACTTGGTGGAAATTTTTGGAGGTCACCATGAAATGGTCCTGGAAAATCGCAAAGGTGGCGGGGATTGAAGTCTCCATTCACGCCACGTTTCTTCTCCTGCTCGGCTGGATTGGCATTTCCGCCTGGATGACGGACCGGAGCCTGGCTTCGGTGGGCAGCAATATCGGCTTCATCCTGGCATTGTTTGGCTGTGTGCTGCTGCACGAGCTGGGGCACGCCCTGACTGCCCGCAAGTATGGCATTAAGACCCGCGACATCACCCTGCTGCCAATTGGCGGCGTGGCGCGCCTGGAGCGGATGCCCGAGGAACCCCGCCAGGAACTGCAGGTGGCGCTGGCGGGTCCGCTCGTCAACGTGGTGATTACCATCCTCCTGCTGGCGGTGCTGTTCCTGACCGGCGGAATCACCACCCTGGCGGACCTGAACCTGCAAAGCAGCAGCTTCCTCGTCCGCCTGACGATGGTCAACCTATCGCTGGCACTCTTCAACCTCATCCCGGCATTCCCGATGGACGGGGGACGGGTGGTGCGCGCCCTGCTGGCAACCCGCATGGAATACACCCGCGCAACCCAAACGGCTGCCACGCTGGGTCAGTTGATTGCCTTTGGGCTGGGCTTTATTGGCTTGTTCAGCAACCCGTTTCTCATCTTCATCGCCCTTTTTGTCTGGATTGGTGCGGCGCAGGAATCCAGCATGGTGCAGGTCAAGTCCGCCTTGGGCGGGATTCCCGTCAACCGTGCCATGTTGACCAATTTCGTCACGCTGGCGCCCACCGACCGGCTGCAAACCGCCGTGGACCAGATCCTCGCCGGTACGCAGCAGGATTTCCCGGTGGTGTTGGAAGGCAGGGTGGTGGGCATTCTCACCCGCCAGGCATTGATGGCAGGCTTGAGCCGCGATGGGGCGTACGCCAACGTGGCATCCGCCATGCAGCGGGAGTTTGAAACCGCCGATTCCATCGAGATGCTGGACGTAGTGGCGCAGCGCCT
>ERZ1645192.1716-NODE-1716-length-18271-cov-4.934398_pt1 | contig 18271 bp, 16 predicted proteins | sample MGYA00575354_ERZ1645192 | MGnify/ENA primary metagenome ERZ1645192 (study PRJEB40844, sample SAMN11349763) | freshwater sediment metagenome | isolation source: river sediment | host: Sediment | place: India: Faizupur Khadar , New Delhi | collected 2017-02-21 ... | reverse complement strand
TGCAAGCCATCCCCCTTTGATTACACCATACTTATAAACCGCCTGGTATCCGTAGTGGGAGCAGGTCGGATAAAAGCGACAAGTGTTCGGCGGCAGGGCCGGCGAAACCACTTTTTGGTAAGCTTTGATCAGCAGCAGCAATGTCATCCTGGGCAAGTTCGCCAGGTTCATCTTCAAGCTGCGAAGAGGAGGGTCTGAAAAGTTGGTTTCCTCTTCGTGGTCATGGGTTGACTGCATCTTGGTTCCGCAACAATCCTGCGCGCTTAATCAAATCAGAGACTGAGCTGTCGATTTCCAACGGATTGCCAGCCAGGAGCGGGAGCCTCGCGATGAGGAGAAGGGCGAAACCCGCGTCTATCTGGGGAAAAAGCTTCTGAATCCGAGACCGGAGCACCCGTTTACATCGATTTCGCTTCACCGCGCCGCCCACCTTTCGGCTGGCTATCACGGCGTACCGGGAAAAAGCCAAAGAGTTCGGTATCACCATCAGAACCATCAGAGCGTTCGAGTAGGCTTTACCCGCCCTTCTGATTGCCTGTATCTGCTCCGAACTCTTTAATTTTTCGCCTTTTCCAGGCTGAAACACAACTGTTCAGCTTACCTGGTAACTAATAAATTACCAGTGAATACGTTTGACGTGGTTGTTGGCTTTGGTCGTCAGTTGATGGCGTCCGCGCAGGCGGCGGCGCTTCAAGACTTCCCGTCCGTCACTGGTTTCCATGCGGGCTCGAAAACCATGCACACGCACGCGGCGGCGAATCTTGGGTTGATAAGTACGTTTTGTCATGACATTTCCTTTCAAAAACCTTTGCCAGGCAAAGGCAGAATTAACCAAAGTCAATTGGCGAAGAATTTTAACCTTTGAATTATACCTGAAGCACCCGCATCGTCAAGCGCTTTACACCAACACATGACCTACCAAAACCAAAGAGGAATTCTTCCCACATCATCCAGCCATTAAAGGAATTTCCAAAACGAGGCTTCACGCCTGCTCCTTGGAAAGAGGGTCAAATGTGACCAGCAACCCGCCCTGCTCATCCACGGACTGCACCCTGGCGCGGGTCAGCGTGTTTTGAAGGTGCGCGCCTGAAAGGATTGAAGCGCGAAGTTCATCGCTGGTGAGCCCGGAATATCGCGTGGTCTGCCCCACAGGTTTCCCGGTCTCCCAAAGCACTTCCACGTCCTGTCCGATTTTTGAACGGCCATATGCCAGTTTGGCCTGCGCGAATTCCAGTGCCAGCACCTTGGCGCGTTCATCTTTCACGAGCGAGGGAACCTGCCCCGGCAGTTCTGCCGCGGCCGTGCCTGGCATGGGAGAAAATCGGAAAACATGGCCGCCAGAGAAGCCAGCCTGTCGAACCATCGCCAGCGTTTGGTCAAAGTCGCTTTCCGTTTCACCCGGAAATCCCACGATGATGTCCGTCGTTACGCTGATCAGTGGGTCAGCCTGTTGGACGGCATCCAAAACCCTTAAAAAGGCGACAGGGGAACAGGGACGGCGCATGCTCTGGAGGACGCCATCGGAGCCGCTTTGCAGTGGAATATGCAGATGCCTGCAAACCCGCGGGTTCTGCCAGCATTCCAGCAATTCCCCGTTGACGTCCCATGGTTCAATGGATGAAAGCCGCACGCGGGGGATGTCAGTTTCTTCCAGGATGGATTTGATCAGTATTCCCAGGTCTTGTTTTCTTTCGAGGTCCCTGCCCCAGGAGCCAAGCTGCACGCCGGTCAAAACGATTTCCTTGACGCCCATTTGGCAGAGGTCCTGCACCCGGGCAATAACCTCATCTTGGGGAACACTTGTGGAAGCACCCCGGGCAACGCGGGTGAGACAGTAACTACACCGGTTATTGCATCCGTCCTGGACTTTTACAAAGGCCCGTGTTCGCGAGCGGTGGCCCAGCTCTGGCTTTCTTTGGACGTCTCTCCCGGCAACGAAATTCCGCCCAATAAGATCCGGAATCTCACCTTTGAGCTGGTTGGGAACCACCAACTCAGGGAGCGTTAGGGCTGAGGCTTCCTGCCCAAAAACAGAAGTCCAGCAGCCGGTCACAAGCACCTGCGCGCTGGTTTCCCGTCGGTAATGTCGCACCATTTTCCGTGAATCCGCGGCTGCTTTGGCGGTGACACAACAGGTGTTCACCACGATTAACTCCGCATCGACTGGGTCGGTGCAGACCTCGTGACCCTCCCGCACCAAGTCCAGGGAAAGCTTTTCTATCTCGGCCTGGTTAAGCCGGCAGCCTACCATATCTAAAAATACTTTCATTTTAAGGCCTGGAAACCTCGAAGTTCATAAACAGGGAAGACGCGCCGTCCTGCGCACGGGTCTCGAGGATGACACCCACTTCCCCCCGCTGGAAAGCCGAATCCTGGACAGTCATCAATTCCGAGCCATTCACAGCGAGGATTAGGTTTTCGCCATCACACGTCGCCGTGAGCTCATTCAGGCCATCATCCTTTTGAATGGCGTCGGAATGCGTGAATTGTTTGGCTCCCAGGATGCTGGTGGAGCCATTTTGTTTCTTCATGATCGCGTAGTAGCCATCCGGGCTGATGAGAAAGCTGTAATAATTATCCGGGTCAAGATAGCGGCAAACCAGTCCGTAATTGGTATCGGCCGGACCGGTAATCTTGCGAACCTCCACCGAGACCTTGGGGTTCTTATAAAGGTAACCGGAGGTCGACCAGGACCGGGAATTTGGTAAATTGACGGAAATCAGGTAGCCGGCAGAGGAATAACCTTTAAGTTCGTAGACATTGCTGATGCTTTCCCAACCGCTCTCCTCATTCGTAAAGTCGTCCTGGTACAGCACTTGCTTATCCTTATTCCAAGGAAGCGAATCCTGGTCCAGGCGCAGTTGTGAGCAGGCGGAAAGCGCGAGGATGAAGGCAAGCGAGAAAAAAATCAAGGCATGTTTTCGCATGCCTTGATGATACCAAAAATTTGACGTTGTGCGTGTCAGAGCGTTTCAAGGTACCGGCTGATTTCCCAGTCCGAAACATGCAGACGGTAAGCCTCAATTTCGACTTTTCGTGAAACAACAAACTTGTCGTAAAGGCTGTCGTTGAGAACGGTATGCATGAGGGGGTCGCCCTGGAATTCCCGTAAGGCCTCGGAAAGCGACGCCGGCAGGGTCCTGATGCCCAGGTGCTGGCGTTCTTCCTCAGATAGTTCGTAGACATTAATGTTATTGAGTGAGGCGGGGTGCTGCAGGTTTTGGTCAATCCCTTCCAGGCCGGCATGCAGCATCGCGTTGAAGGCGAGGTACGGGTTGGCGGATGGGTCCGGGGAGCGCAATTCCATGCGGACGGCGTTCCCTTTGCCTTTCACTACCCTGGGAATGCGCACCAGGGCGGAGCGATTGACTTGCGCCCAACCTATGTAGACCGGGGCTTCATAGCCTGGGACAAGACGTTTGTAAGAATTGATGGTGGGGGCCAAAACCGCGGACATCCCGCGCGCGTGCTTGAGAAGGCCGGCAAGATAGTGATAGGCCATCACCGAGAGATTATCCTGGTCGTTGGGGTCATAAAACAGGTTGTCGCCGGCGAGGTTAAATATGGATTTGTGACAGTGCATCCCAGAGCCATTGATGCCAAAGATGGGTTTGGGCATAAAGGACGCGATTAGCCCGTTTTTGGCCGCGATTGCCTTCACCGTGGATTTGAAGGTCAGGACGTTATCAGCCGTCTTGAGCGCGTCGTCAAAGCGGAAATCAATTTCATGTTGGCCCAGGGCAACCTCATGGTGACCCACCTCCACGTTGAGGCCCATTTGTTTGAGCGCGGCAATGATTTCATTTCGTACGATAACGGCCTGGTCATTGGCCGAAAAATCAAAATAGCCGCCCACGTCATAGGGTACAGGATGAATATTTTCCTTGCCATTGCGCAGGAACAGGAAAAACTCCGGCTCGGGACCGATATTCAAGGTCCAGCCCCTTTCTTCCTTCAACTTTCGTAGAGCGGATTTGAGACAGCCACGCGGATCGCCGTCAAAAGGCGTCCCATCCTGCGTGTAAATGTCGCAGAGCACACGGCCTCTGCGATTTTCAGGGTCAGACCAGGGAAATATCGCGTAAGTATCCGGGTCGATCCTCAAGTACATGTCACTCTCCTGGATGCGGGCAAAACCTTCAACGGAAGATCCGTCGAACCAGATGCCATCGTCCAGGACTTCCTGCAGGCGGTCAACCGGGACATCCAACGACTTGACGACTCCGTTGATGTCCGTGAACTGCAGGGAAACAAAGCGGATATTATCCTCTTTTACCTGTTTTAATAGGTCCATGCCATCCATTCTTACCTCCAATGTAAAGTGACCCCAAATCGCAGCGCTGGGGAATTTCTGCCCACCATGCAAACTTTTGTGCCTGCTGTCACCAGCAGGTTTTATTCGCGATGGGTGTAAAGAAGAATGGAATTCTTGGTGGAATTCGGAGGCATCCGCTGATCAATTCGATTTTCCCCGTTGCCGGGTTAACGCTCCCTTCGCAGGGAGGAACCTCCACCTCGTCATCTCCAAAATGGAGACTCAGCCGCTAGTTCTTCTGTTATTCAATTGTCAAGGCTAAAAAAATAATGCCTCCCCGCTATGCCGTGTGCTGGATGGTTTTGAACCTGCAAATATGCAGGAGTGGTTCTACCTGCAGGATCAGTCTTGACAAACAACGTCTATCACGTCACCTTTTTGAGATCGAACCAATTTTAAAAGTGTTGGTACAAAACTTAAGGCTGCATCACAAACACAGCAGGGTACCTTTTTTATACCATAAATTCAGTTTCCGTGTTTGCGTGTCAAGCCTTTTTGAGACGAACACAAGGGGTAAAAGCTTGGACAAGTTAGGTCTATACGAGTAAATAATTTTTGTTGTGGTATAAAAAGCGAAATGGAGTTAATCCGCCTTTTCATCGCGATTGAGATTTCATCAGATACAATCAGAAGTCTTGCAGCCTTGCAACAACAATTGTCGGATGGGCAGCGCCTGGCCGGTGTGCGCTGGGTTGGACCCGAAAATTTTCATGTCACGCTGCAGTTTTTAGGTGAAACCAATCCGGAGAAGGTCGGCCTGATTAATGCGGCCATGGATAGCGCAGGACACGAGCAAAAGGCTTTTGAATTGCATACGGAGGGGCTGGGTTTCTTTCCCAATCCCGAAGCACCCCGCGTGTTGTGGACCGGCGTACGGGAAGTTCAACCGGTGAATGCCCTGGCGAGGAAGCTACACGCGCAGTTGAGCAAGGAATTCCCAACGAGGGGTTCTGTTTCCCCTCACATTACCCTGGCCAGGATGAACGACTGGATTACGGATGAGACTTTGGCTAAACTGAAGTACACCATAGCCAGAATTGAGGGCAAGTCCGTGTTTGGCGCCACACACGTCAACGAAATTTGCCTGTTTCGCAGCATCCTCGGACCTGAGGGGCCAAAATATACAAGATTGCACACGAGTAAACTGAGCTAAACTACAAAAAAAGAGGTGAAAACTGGAATCAATTACTTTGGCACGTGAAATAAGCAAGATATTGGAGGACAAACTTGGCCAAAACATCATGATATTGGACCTGAGCAAAGCGTGTGATTTTACTGACGCGTTTGTCTTGTCTTCCGCCACCAGCGATCGCATGCTGAACAGCCTCGCGGACGCGGTCACAGAACTAGTGAAACAAAATTTTGGGTTGAATGCCATCGTTGAAGGCACACCCCAATCGGGATGGATTGTCCTGGACTATGGGTATGTTATCGTCCACTTGATGGCCGAAGAAACGCGGGAGTACTATCAACTGGAAGAGCTTTGGAATAAGGGCAAGGTACTACTCCACCTGAAATAATAAAAAGAGCTCCCGCAAAGGAGCTCAATTAATATATATTCCCAACCTAAGACAGACCAAATTCCTGCAGGATTTCTTGTGCATGGTTAGTGGGTTTGACCTGTTCATAGATTTTCATGATTTTTCCCACCTCATCGATGAGGAAGGTCGTGCGTAGAATGCCCTGGTATTCACGGCCATACATTTTCTTGGTTCCCCAAACGCCGTAGGCTTCACACACCTGATGCTCGGGGTCTGAAAGGAGTACAAAAGGCAGCCCGTACTTTTGCTTAAAACTATCGTGAGATTTGGTTGAGTCAGCGCTAATGCCAATCACCTGGATGCCCTGTTTCTCAAAGACCGCATAATTGTCCCTGAAGCTGCAAGCCTCTGCGGTGCAACCCGTGGTGTCATCCTTGGGATAGAAGTACAAGACCAATTTCCTGCCCGCGAATTCTGTCAACCGCCTGGGTTGGGATTCGTCATCCAGTAGTTCAAAATTTGGGGCCAAATCACCTTCTTTTAATTTCATATTTCTCCTTTGCTCATTTCAATAAATAGCCAGTGATAAAAAAATAAACCACAGCCGAAAACAACAGCATGGCGGTTGACTTGAGCAAGCCCCAGTTTGGCCTGAGGCCCTGCGAGATGCGGCGCAATTGAAGTATCTGAAAAGCGCCAACCAGCAGCATCACAACCACCGCCCAATGGAAACGCCACGTGCCACCGAGGTAAATATACGCGCCCAGCAGTAAAAAAGACAGAATTAATAAAAGGTTATGGATGACAATCCCCTTTTCCCATCCAACCAGAAGGATGAAGGAGCGGTGAGAATGTTCCATATCAGATTGGTAATCGGGATACTGCAGCGCGAGCGTGACGACAGCATACAGCAGTATTAAGCCAATTGAAAGCAGGGACATCAGTGGAACCGGAGGAAAGCCCTGCAAAGACGCGCCCCAGAAGAGCATGAGCGGCGAAACAAGCAGGCCTTCAATCAGCCATTGGAAAGGTTGTGCCCAAATCCTACCAACCCGCGAGAAGTTGATGGTCATCAGCCCGGCAATCAACACCAGCCAGGCCAGGTTCACACCAATCAGCACCTGTTGCTGGAGCAAGAAGAAAATGGAAAGAAAAATGGCTGCAAATGCCGCGAACAAGAGGGCAATCACACTGGGATGTTTGAGCTTCTGGGTTCTTCCGACAGTTGAAAATAGGTTTACGCTTGAGGACGTTGTGTAGTTGTTGACCTTATCCAACACCACAAAGGCAATTAATATGGCCAGCCCGCAAAAAAAAAGTGACAGGATTTAATACCTTGCCGCTTTCCATCGCGAGCACCAAGCCGAGAATGTATACCAGCGTCGCGGCCAATGGAAAAAACCACGTGCTACCAGGAAAGATGTGCCATTTATTTTTTTCCACGGCTTTATTTTAACATCTTCCGCCAGGGACAATTGGGGTGATGGGGAATGTTATAATGTTTGCAATAATGATGGCGGATCCCTTATGATGAAACCCAAAATCACTGTTCCACTCCTCCTGATGGCAGTTTTACTCGTTTTGGGCGTTAACAGGGCTTATTCCAAGGCAGTCAATCAAGACCTGGTTCAACTCCTCAGCCCTGAGTCCTGCCCGCTTACAGGATGCGCTGGTGGGCAGAGACTAAACTACCAGGTCACCTTCGGTGTGGACATCCAGTCCCCTTCCCAACAGGGAGCGAACATCAACGTCTGTGTGGCTTCCTCAGTCACTGGGCTCATCAAGAGCGACACTTTTAGTCAATCTCCTGCAGGTGTTTTGAGCGGTGTTCCCTATCAGCCAGAGAGTGGCTGCCTGGCCACACTCCAGGAAGGGGATGTGCTCATCGCTTCCACCCGCGCCGCCATCCCAACCAGCGGCCAGGACAAGCTGAACCTCGCGTTTCGCTTGGAAACCACCCCCACCAGCATCGGACAATTGGTGGTTTACGTGGTTCAAAAAGACGCTGGTGGTGCCTGGTCCAGGATTAGCCGGCTTGCCTCCAGCGCGATTGTGCTGGTTAACTCGAATATGGCCACACTTTACGTTGCTGAAAACAGCGACGAATGTGGCATGTATTCACCCTGCTTTATTAATTCCGGCGATGATTTGGCCGGAGGGATAGGCACCGGGTTGAAAGACGCCAATGACGCCAATAACACATCGGGCATTGTCATCCTGGGCACTTATCCCATCAAGTCCGCCGAAGTCCTGATAAACAACCGGCACACCATTGACGGGCTCGGAGCGGCATCGCTTTCAACCAGTAGCCTGGTTTGTAACCAACCTATGATTGGGATTGAGGCAGGCGCGGTCATCCGCGGTCTGGCAGTTGACGACGGCCAATGCAATGCATCCTCGCGCACCTTGCTGAGGATAAATTCCTCAGAAGATGTACTGCTTGAATTCAACAAATTTCGCAATGGCGCGAACGCGATTTTCCAACAAGGCGGGGCGGGAAACCTGACCATTCGCTTCAACCACATTGTTGAGAACAAAGGACTGGCTTTCGTCCGCTCAACGGGCTCAGGCATTGGTTCAGTGAGCATGCTTGCCAATAACATCCATGCCAACGGCGACACCACCCAGGTGGATTGCGGAGGGAATGGCCTGGTCGACCATAATTATTGGGGGAATGGTGTTTTGCCTGGCTCCGCGACCCAAAATTGCACGTTCACCAATGGCAAGCAGCTGGGAGCTGAAATACTGCTGGAAAATAACGGCGTCGCCGCGCGGCTTGTAAGCGTCGGGTCCACGCCCAGCCCGGCCTACTTTAATGAAGTAATTCTTAGCCAAAGCGGTTCAGGCAGTGTGCCGTACATCTTGGTTAATCATGGCCAGGGAAGCGACAGCAATATCCCGTTTTTACCATTGGGCAGTGGACGGGTTACTGCCTGTGGGAACTTTTACGATATTTTCAAGGCGGATAATACGCTTGCGACGGACCTCATGGTTTCGTTCCGGTATGACCGTGTCAGCAATGACTGCGTCCAGGTCATCGAGTCTTCCACTTACTGCGGTAATGCCGACTCAGCCTTCTACCCACTGAAATGGTACGACCCGCGCAACAATCAAACCACCCAATGGACCAACATAGACGAAGTGAAGGCCACCGGAAAACAGGTGACCTGTGATTTACCAAACAACAGCCTGGTGATGAAATTAGGTGGAGCCTCCGCGGGCCATCCAAACCTGGCAAATGACCTCGATTACACGCCGTTTGAGGTAGGACTCGCCTACACACAAGGCGCGAGCCTGGTAAATGGAACCTTTATCCTGGCCTATCAAACCAACGTGGCTGACCTGTCCTGGGAGACGACCCAGGAAAACGGTGTGACAGGTTTCTACATCCTCAGAAGCGCGTCAGAAAACGGTACGTACACACGCATATCAAGCCTCATCCCTTCCGTCGGCAGTGGCCTGGTTGGTGGAGCTTACGCCTTCAAAGACACAGCGCTTACGTTTGGGATGAGCTATTGGTATAAACTGGATGTCATCGGGGTCAATGGCCAAACCATACAGACCTTTGGACCCAAGACAATCATGACATCCACTGAGACACCGACAGTCACCAACACACCCACGCGCACCCATACCCCCACCATCACCCAGACTCCAACAGTCACCAAGACGCCCACCATCACTCTCACCCCAACCAGGACCCCAACCCGGACGGTTACCCCAACCCGAACGCTCTACCCAACCATCACGCCGTTTGTTTATCGTTCACCCACCCCCAACTACCGGTTGACAGGCACCTTCCTTACCGCGACATCGCAATACCAGTCCTCCACACCTGCCACCGCCACGCCGGATTACGCCCAGACGCTCACGGTGCAGGCGGAACTTTTCCCCAGCCCAACACTCACGGCCACACTCACCGAAACGCCAACACCCACTTCGACTGAAACACCGTATTACACGCCAACCGTGACCATTGAAAACCAGGAAATCTTGTTGGAAAAGACCGACCGATACACCCCGAGAGACTCGTGGGTCATCCTGTTGGGCGTTCTGGCAGTGGTGATTGCTGGCCTTGGCTTGGGAGCTTTCATCACCCGCAGACATTAATTGCATATTTTTGACTTTTGATTTTAGATATGCTATTCTTTGCACCGAAAAACAATTCTGGATGGTGCTATGCAACGGGAACGAGTATCCGAAAACGTCTATTGGTTTCAGAGTGAAATTTACGCGCAGGTAACAGCCGGCGCCATCATTGGACCCCAATGGGCTGTTTTAATTGATACGCTTATGCCCCAGGAGACCCTCGAGGTTCGTAATTTCATTGAAAACGAATTGATGGTGCCGGTGAGATACGTTGTCAATACCCATCATCATGCTGATCATTCCTGGGGGAATAGCTACTTCCCGAACGCCACCATCATTGGGCACCTGCGATGCCGTGAACTGATGATTGACAAGAGCAGCTCCGCCCTGGTGGAAGCAAGCCGTGAGAACCCGTTTTTCAAGGAAGTAAGCATCGTCCCACCCAGGATTACCTTTTCTTCTGGCCACTTGTACTTGAAGGTTGGCAAAAAACAACTCAACATCTTCCCGACCCCCGGTCATTCCGAGGATGGCATATCCGTGCTGCTCGAGGAGGATCGCATACTTTTTGCAGGTGACGCATTTATGCCAATTCCCTTCTTCGTGGGCGGAGATATGGAAGAGCTGACCCAAACCACAAAGGCTTTCGGGGAAATGAGCCTTGAGAATATCATCCAAGGGCATGGTGATATCATCCTGCGCGGGGAAATTGAAGAAGCCGTCAGGGTCAACCTCGCCTATCTCAAAGCGGTGCAGAAGACGGTGAAGACCGCGCTGCGTAGGAAGAATCCCGGTGAATTCCTGGCCAACCAGGACGTGGAGTTGTTCGGGAAAAGCCGGGTCAGCCTTGGAGGGTTGGCGAATGAGCTTCACCAAAGAAATTTACGTTGGCAATACCAGGTGGAATCCTTCAAACAAAACGCTTAGCGTGCGCCAAAGAGCAGCACGAGGATAACCATGGCCACACTCATGGCCAGCGGTTCTGCCAGTAATCGTACCTTCGTCAGTTTTTGAATCAACCCCTGCGCCAGGGCACCCAGGGCATACAAGACTCCAGTGGTCAACAAGCCAAAAGTGATTGGGTTGATGAAATAGTAATTCAACGCGACCGCGATTTGGGTAATAATGACTGGGATGGTGATTATCCAGGACAAAGCTGGTGCGTGGTCTGTTCGCAGGGAAAGCGCCCTATAGCTCACGAATACTGACCCAAGAAAGAGCAAGGGAATCTGCACATACAGCCGCATGTGGGCACTGCTCAGCGCGATACAAAGTATCAGAAACAGGCTGTGGGAAAGCGCAATCAGCCCAACGCGGGCAGGAATGTTTTGAGCAGGCCTCAGGATGACAACCTGGTATTCAGCCACAATCACCATCCCAAGCATGAGCACACCAAAGGCCAAAATAACCCACCAAAGACTACCCCGGGTCATTTGCCGCAAGGTGATTGAAAGAACAAGGACTGTAAGCACCGGGATAATCACATTGGGAAGCTGTCGCCAGGGTGTCCGGATACCAGCCGCCTTGCCCCAGGGACTGCTCATCACCCAAAGGGAGCCCGCAAGCATGAGCGCGCAATTGAAAAACGGCAGAATGCTGTAATAATCCACCCGAAAATTTAACCTGATGCCAAGAAAAGAACCCATGGTGGGGGTTACTTCTGGTGGAATACCATAAATCAGGGTCAGCACGCCGGTCATGAATGCTAATACAATGCTCAATCGGTCAATATATGGAAGCGATTTTTTCTGTTCCATGGCCTTATTTTATCATCGCTCCTTTCGCCATCCTTGCAGGGCTCACCGCGAAATTTACTAAGAATGGTATAATAAAAAGGTTATGAATATCTTCCTTAGAGCAAAAAAACAGCCAAATTTGCTGATTGCGCTTAAAAATGGGGTAACGTCCCTGGCAAGGCATGCTTACCTGATTTTATTTCCTTTTTTGTTTGATATCGCACTTTTATTTTCTCCAAGGCTGACAATTAGCCAGTTCACAAGCAAGCTTTTTGGGCAAATGGTTTACCCTGCGTCGATTTCAGAGGAAATGAAAACAACTTGGGAAGCAATCATCACTGGGCTTACAGCGTTTTTCAAGTATTTCAACCTTTCCTCCCTCGCCCGGACCTATCCGTTTGGTATTCCCAGCCTTTTCGCGGTGAGAGCCTTCACCACGACCCCAAATGGTGACATTTCAGCCACAGATATCGCGAGTTTTGGCCAGATATTCACCATTGCTGTGATTTTCATTTTGCTCGGGTTGTTCATCGCCACTTTGTTCTTTCAGCTTTCGGGCATGGCTGTTTCAGAACACAAGGCTTCCTCGTTTTTCATGCGACTTACCCGAAATTATCTCTCAGTCCTGGCTCTTTCTATCGCCAGCTTGTTTGTGGCCATTTTTTTCCTTTTTCCGGGGCTATTAATTGTTAGCTTGTTGATGACGGCGATTCCATTTTTGGGAATGATCGCGTATATGATTCTGTTGGTGGCAGCCATATCGCTTCTGTTACCGCTTGTTTTCACACCCCATGTCATCGCCTTGGAGAACCAGGGATTTTTAAAATCGGCCTTGATTAGCATTCGAACGGTCCGCCCAACCAGCGTGTCGGCTTCGACCTTTGTGTTATTGATTGCCACGATTTCCTTCTTAAGCAATTTGCTTTGGCAGACTCCCCCGGATAGCTCCTGGATGTTGATTGTGGGAGCCCTTGGGCATGCCATTATCAGCACCATTCTTACCCTGGCAAGTTTTCATTTCTTCCTGGACGCAGTCCGCTGTGTTTCAGAATCCATCGAACCAACCCAACAGCCTGCCTGATGGCGGCTGATAACAGGAGACCTCCTTTGACCAATCCAACCCATTACAACGCGACCGATATTCAAATTCTCGAAGGTCTCGAAGCCGTTCGGCGCCGCCCTGGCATGTATATTGGCGGCACGGACATAAAGGCTCTCCATCACCTGATTTATGAAGTCGTGGACAACTCCATCGATGAGGCGCTCGCGGGTGTGTGTAACCAAATCTCAATCACCATTCACGCGGATGAAAGCGTCACGGTTAAGGACAACGGCCGTGGGATCCCCGTGGATATCCATCCCGAGAAAAAACTCTCCGCCTTGCAGATTGTCATGACCGTTCTCCACGCGGGCGGCAAGTTTGGGGGCGGCAGTTATAAGGTTTCTGGCGGTCTGCATGGGGTCGGTGTGAGCGCGGTCAACGCCTTATCGGAATGGTGCGAGGTTACTGTTCGGCGGGAAGGCAAGGTTTATTTCCAACGCTACGAGCGGGGCATTCCCAAAGCACCAGTCAAGGAGATAGGGTCCTACCAGGGAGAGGAAACAGGTACCAGCACGACCTTCCGTTTTGACCCGCTAATCTTCAAGGAAGACATCTCATACCGCTTTGAAACCCTGGTGCAACGGTTCAGGGAAATGGCTTTTGTGACCAGGGGTGTCACCATCCGCCTGGCGGATGAGCGGGAAGATAAGCAGATGAACTTCCATTTTGAAGGTGGAATTGCCTCTTTCGCGCAATACCTAAATAAAAATCGGGAAGTACTCCACCAGCCCATCTATGGTGAAAAAGAAATCGACGGCATTGGCGTTGAATTTGTGGTGCAGTATACCGATGCCTACGCGGAATCAGTCTACACCTTTGCCAACACCATCAACACCATTGATGGCGGCACCCATCTGACTGGCTTGCGCACCGCGGTTACACGCAGCATCAACGATTACGCCCGCAAAAGCGGCATGCTGAAGGAGTCCGAAGCCAATTTCAGCGGGGATGACACCCGTGAAGGCATGACCGCCATAGTCAGCATCAAGCACCCTGACCCGCAATTTGAAAGTCAGACCAAGGTGAAGTTGATGAATCCCGAGGTCCAGACCTATGTGCAGCAAGTGGTTGGGGATACCATTGCCGCGTACCTGGATGAGAACCCGGCCGCTGGAAAAGCGATTGTGCAAAAGTGCCTGACTTCCGCCCGGGCCCGCGACGCGGCCAAAAAGGCCAGGGACCTCGTCATTCGAAAATCCGCGCTGGAATCGATGACGCTGCCAGGGAAATTGGCTGACTGTTCTGAAAGGGATTTCACCAAAACCGAGCTATTCATCGTCGAGGGTGAATCCGCTGGTGGGTCCGCGAAGCAAGGGCGGGACAGGCATTTCCAGGCCATACTCCCTCTGCGCGGAAAAATTCTCAACACTGAGCGTGCCCGACTCGATAAGATCCTTGGCAATAAAGAGGTCAAGGCGCTCATTTCGGCTTTGGGCACCAGCATTGGCGACTCCTTTGATATCAAGGGATTGCGTTACGGCAAGGTTGTTATTATGACCGATGCCGATGTGGATGGCGCGCACATCCGCACGTTGCTGTTGACCTTGTTCTTCCGATACATGCAGCCCCTGATTGATGAGGGCCACCTCTACATCGCCCAGCCACCCCTCTATCGCATCAGCTATAAGAATCAAATTTCCTACGCCTATGATGACGCGGAGAAGGACCGGATTGTGACCAGGTATGGCGGCCCAAACAAGGTAAGCCTATCGCGTTATAAAGGTCTGGGTGAAATGAACCCGGAACAACTGTGGGAAACCACGATGAACCCGGAAAACCGGACCATGCTGCAGGTTACCGTGGAGGACGCTTCGGAAGCAGATAGGACCTTTGACATGCTGATGGGAAGCCTGGTTCCACCCCGGCGGCGCTTTATTCAAACCCACGCCAAAGACGTCCGCAATCTCGACACAGTGGCCTAAGACAAGGAGCACAGCCTGGTAATCCCGGACTGTGTTTTTTTATGGCACGAAAAATTCTGCATCTCGACCTTGACGCTTTCTTTTGTTCCGTGGAGGAAATCCTGGACCCCAGCCTGGTTGGGAAAGCCTTCGCGGTTGGGGGCAGCCCGCAAGGCCGTGGCGTCATCGCGTCCTGTTCCTACCAGGCGCGAAAATTTGGCGTTCGGTCTGCTATGCCCGCGGGAAAAGCGCTTTCCCTTTGTCCGGGCCTGTTATTTGTGCACCATCAGCACCACTTATATGGGGAGTATTCTGACAAGGTGATGCAAATCCTCGAGGAACTTACACCTCTGGTGCAACAGGTTTCCGTTGACGAAGCATTCCTGGACGTGAGCGACCTGCTGCTGCCTCTACTTTCCATCGCGACAGACCTGCAAAAAAGGGTACAGGATGAACTTTCACTACCCTGCTCCATCGGTGGTGCCACGAGTAAACTGGTGGCAAAAATCGCCAATGATTATGGCAAGGCAAGCGTCCAAACAGGCAAAGCGCCCAGGAAAATTACGATCATTCCTGAAGGACACGAGAAGGACTTCCTGGCGCCGCTGGACGTCCAGGCGATGTGGGGAATCGGGCCCAAAACCAGTCAGAAACTTCACTCGCTGGGAGTTCACACGATTGGGCAGATGGCTGAACTTAGCCTGGCTGAACTATCGCGCTTTTTTGGGAATGGCGCCCAGGAAATTAAGGAACGCAGCCGGGGCATTGACCCATCCCCTGTGCACTCCGACCACGCGCTCAAGTCGGTCAGCAATGAACGTACTTATCGCGAAGACACTGAAGACAAAACCGTGATGCTGCAGACCCTGCGTTCGCTTGCAGACCAGGTTGGGTACCGGTTGCGCAAGGCCAATTTGGCCGGCTCGGTGGTCCACCTGAAGCTACGCTATCATGATTTCACCACGTTCACCCGTCAAACAGCCCTGGACCACTGTACGAACCTGGATGACGAAATTTACACCGAAGTGAAAGACTTGCTGGAAAAGAATCTACTCCCGAATCGCGCTGTACGATTACTTGGCGTTGGCGTTTCCGGATTGGATGTACCGCACAGGCAATTGTCGCTTTGGGGTGATCCAGACATAAAAAAAGAGCAACTGACAGGGGCCGTGGATAAACTCAAAGAGAAGTACGGCAAGGATATCATCAAGCGCGGTAACATGCTAAAACCACCCAAGGAAAAGCCTTGATTGGAAAATTATTCTGGTATAATGTGCGCCACGCCAACGTAGCTCAGTCGGTAGAGCAGACGCTTCGTAAGCGCCCGGTCGTGGGTTCAATTCCCTCCGTTGGCTTAAACAAGAGCCGCCATTAGCGGCTCTTGTTTCTATCACATACCCAGTATGGCGCGGCTGTCCAAAGCCAGTGCGCCATGGGCTTTCTCATAGACCACCAGGGGATTAATCTCAATTTCCTGGATGCCTGGGTGGGCCAGGGCAAGCTGGGTTAATTTTTCAATAGCGTCCACCACCGCGTCGATATCCGCGGGGCTGCCCCCACGGTATCCGCGGAGCAGCTTACCTGCCGCGGTTTCATCAATCATCGCGATGATTTCGTCTTTGCCTAGGGGCGCGATACCCCTGCTGACGTCTTTTACCAGTTCAACCAAGGTCCCGCCCATCCCAAAGAGCATCACCGGGCCAAAGGTCACATCCCGGCTCATGCCAACGATGACTTCCTGCCCCCTGGGCGCCATAGCTTCCACCATCGCCCCACACAGCCCGGCATCGGGATAGTTTTTGGTAATTCTTGAGGTTATTTCTTCATAAGCTACGCGCAATTCCTCTTCGTTCTTGAGGTTTAAAACGATTCCACCTGCGTCCGATTTATGCAGGATTTTTTCAGCGACAACCTTGAGCGCCACTGGGTAACCCACACGCTCCGCGATTTCGACTGCCTTGGAAACGTTTTCCGCCATCCCCCCTGGCACATTGGGGATTCCGTAAGCATTCAAGAGGTCACGCGTTTCAGCCTCCCCCAAAGCGGACCCTTTGGGATGGGCTGCGAGCAACCTGTCAACCTCTGCCTTTGCCTTTGGGTCGCCTGTTACCGGTTCTGTCCTGGTTCTCTCCCGGATGTCCGCGTATTCTTTCAGGGCCTTCAGCACCGGGCCGGCTGCGTCTGGTACGTCATAAACAGGCACTTTGGCTATGTTTAACAGGTCTGCTGCCTGTTTTGTGGATATGTTCCCCATCAGGCAGGTAAGCATGGTTTTTTGGGTGTTTTTCGCGATTTCAATCCACGCCTGGGCCACGCCGGCTGTGTCCACCAGCGCCTGCGGCACCAGGATGGGCAACAAAACGTCCACACCGGGGTCATTATCAAGGTTGGAAAGGCTCCAAATGTAATCCTCAGGGCTGACTGAGCCAAGCATATCCACGGGGTTGGAGACCTGCGCACTGGGGTTCAACCGCGTGCGCAATTTGGCCTGGATATCCGGGTGGATGGTGGCCAGGGTAAACCCATTGGAAGCAAGGCTATCAGAGGCGAGCGCGGCCGCGCCGCCGGCGTTGGTGGTGATGGCCACGCGGTTCCCTGATGGCAGGGGCTGACACCCCAACGCCCAGGCCGCGTTGAACAATTCATGGATGGTATTCACTTCAATTACACCACATTGACGCAAGGCCGCCTGGTAGGCAGCATAAGAGCCCGCGAGCGAACCGGTATGGGAGCTGACGGCCTTGGCGCCGGCTTCATTCTTGCCCGCTTTCAGGAATACCACCGGCTTGCGCGCGGTCACCTCCCGCGCGATTTGCATAAACCGCGGGCCGTCTTTTAGGCCTTCCACGTACATCGCAATCACCTTTACGTTGGAGTCCTCGCCGAAATACTCCAGCATGTCGGCTTCACTGACATCCATCTCATTCCCCAGGCTGGCAAAGTGAGAAAAACCGATGTGGGTGTCCGCTATCAAGTCAATCACACCCCCACAAATGGCGCCGGATTGCGAAATAAACGCGATTGGGCCGGGGTCCGGGAGACCCTTGATGAAGGTGGTATTCAAGCCAGTGCGAATGTCGACGGTTCCAACGCAATTCGGGCCAACCACGCGCATGCCATAACGCTTGGCTACCTCGTGAGCGGCATCTTCAACGGCCGCGCCTTCCGGTCCCAGCTCTTTAAACCCGCCCGTTATTATGATGACCGCCTTGATGCCACGCTCCCCACATGCCGTCAGGTTCTCAAGAATGGTCGTCACTGGCAGCACAATGACTGCCAGGTCAACCGGGTCGGGCACATCGGTCACGGATGGATAGGCTTTTAACCCCAACACTTCCGCCGCGTTCGGGTTGACAGGATAGACTTGACCGGCATAGTGATATTTCAGCAGGTTCTCGACTATCCCATAGCTAAGTTTCTTGGGATTGGTGGAAGCGCCCAGGATGGCGACACCCCTGGCGTTAAAAAATGGCGAAAGCGTTGAAGACTGGCTCATGTTCCTCCGTCTTTTCAGGTTAGATACCAGAAATTATATCAAGCGCTACGGCAGGCGTTCAACCGAAAGCTGGGCGTAAGAGACGTTATAATTCCCCCAGGGTAAATCAAAAATGACGCAAAACCTGACCGACTTTCCCCTCTCCACCGTT